>Ga0209745_1001965_pt1 | contig 11940 bp, 12 predicted proteins | sample BarGraNGADG00312_FD_184495 | JGI IMG/M metagenome (GOLD analysis project Ga0209745, IMG submission 184495) | Arctic peat soil microbial communities from Barrow, Alaska - Barrow Graham LP Ref core NGADG0004-312 (SPAdes) (version 2) | ecosystem: Environmental > Terrestrial > Soil > Wetlands > Peat... | reverse complement strand
GCCGTTCATTATGGAGCTCACCGTCGGCGGCAAGTCGGCCGAGTTCGCCGACATCCCGGTCGGCAAGCTGGCGGCTCGTGTCGGTCGAGCGTCCGACGAGCTCCCCACGCTCGACCGCGCAAAGGCTGCCGATATCGTCATGGCCGGCGGACGGCTGGTGGCGACCGACCTGCTCGCGCAGGGGAAGCTCGACGGCATCATCGCCTTCGGGGGATCGATGGGCAGCAGCATCGCTGCGCACATCATGCAGGGACTTCCGATCGGACTCCCGAAGGTGCTCCTTTCCACGATGACCTCGGGCGACGTGCGGCCGTACGTCGGTACGAAGGACATCACGATGGTTTACCCCATCGCGGAAGTCGGCCTCAACAAGGTCACCCGAAAGGTCCTCAACAACGCCGCGGCGGCGGTGGTCGGCATGGCAAGCGCTCCTGCAGTCGAGGAGACCGCCGAGAAGCCGCTCATCGGCTGCATGATGTTCGGGGTGACGACACCCACGGTCCTGCGTGCCGCGAAGCACTTCGAGGAACGCGGCTACGACGTCATGATCAACCACGCCGTTGGAAGCGGCGGGCGGTCAATGGAAGAGCTCATCACCGATGGCTACATCGTTGGGATGCTCGACATCACCACCCATGAGATCGCCGACGAGCTCTTCGGCGGGGTCCTGGGTGCCGGCCCTGATCGGCTGACGGCCGCCGGAAAGAAGGGCATCCCGCAGGTCGTCTCCGTCGGCGGGCTCGACCTGCTCAACTTCGGGCCGCGCGACACGTTGCCGAAGAAGTTCGAGGACGAGCAGCACCTGCCCGGACGAGCCATCTACGTCCACAACCCGACGGTCACCTGCGCAGGCGTATCGGTCGATGAGGTCGAGCGGCTGGGCAGTGAGATCGCCACCAAGCTCAACGCCGCCACCGGGCCCACCGTCCTCTGCATCCCGCTCAAGGGCTGGGGAGCGGTCGACTCGGCGGGGTCCGACCCGTCGCTCGGCTGGCCCGGGCCCGAGCCAGGTCCTGTGTGGTGGCCTGATCCGGAGCACCCGGAATGGACGCTCCGGAACAAGCCGTTCATCCGCGGGTTCGCCAGCACGTTCGATTTTGGAAAGCCGAACCTCGACGTCATCGCCCTCGACCGGCACATGAACGATCCGGTCTTCGCCGATGTGATGGCGGAGCTGCTCGACGAAATGCTCGGCGGTCGCTGGCAGAAGGGCAGCCACCACAGCCGCCCGGACAGCGTTGAGCTGACAGATCAGGGACTGGCGCCCCAGATCGCCGGGTCGGTCTGAGATCTTGCGATCGGTGCCTGGCAATCTCGGAAAGCGTATTGGAGGTACACAGTGGTCAACCGATACACACCAGCGGAGGTCCGCGCTCGGCTCTTCAAGACCCTCGATGCGGGCAGGCCGATCATCGTCGCCGGCGCCGGCGACGGCTTCACGGCCAAGCTCGAGGAGAAGGGTGGCGTCGACATCATCGGCGTCTACAACTCGGGCAAATTTCGGCATTACGGCGGCGGGTCGCTGCTCGGCCTGATGCCCGCGGGGCGCAATCAGGACATGGTCGCCGAGTACGCAGGCGAGGTTTGCGCGCAGGTCAAGGAGACGCCGGTCATCGCCGGCTTCTGCGCCCAGGATCCGCGCACGGTCTGGCGCAAGTGGTTCGCCGAGATGGCCGAGCTCGGGGTCTCCGGCTTCATGAGCTTCCCGACCGTCGGTCTGATCGACGCGGACTCCCACTATCGGAAGAACCTCGAGGAGTCAGGGCTCGGCTTCGACAAGGAAGTCCAGATCCTGAAGCTCTGCCATGAGCTGGGCTACTTCACGATCGGCTACTGCTTCACGCCGAAAGAGGCGCGCCTGGTGGCCCAGGCGGGGGTCGACATCCTCGCCTGCCACGTCGGCCTGACCTCGGGCGGCCTGATCGGGGCCGAGTCGGTCATGACGCTCGACGAGAGTGTTCGCGTCACCACCGAGCTGATCAACGCAGCCAAGGAGGCACGGCCGGAACTCGACTTCCTGCCGATCACGCACGGCGGTCCGATGGAGGACCCGAAGAGCACAGCCTACGTCATGGACCGCACCGAGGCGGTCGGATACCTGGGCGCATCGAGCATCGAGCGCACGCCGGTTGAGCCCGCGGTGATCCAGATCTGCAAGGACTTCTCCGCCATGCCAGTCCACGTCCCCGATTGGGTCCGTGGGGCGCAGGCTGCGAAGGTCTGACCTGCCGGTTCCCGGCGGCCTCGGATGAGGCCGCCGGGCCCAACTCAGGGAGGAAGGCGACCCCATGAGGTTCACGCGTACCGAGGTGCTCGAGCGTCTCCACGGCCAGGTCCGGGCGGGACACCCCATCGTCATGTTGGGGGCAGGGATCGGCCTCACCGCTCGGTGCGCCGAGCTTGGCGGGGCGGACCTGATCGGCATCTACTCAACGGCGTTCTACCGCATGGAGGGCAAGCCTTCGCTGCTTGCCTGGCTGCCGTACGCCGACGCCAACGCCGAGACCCTGCGCCGAGCGCAGGCGATCCTGCCGGTCGTCCGGCAGACACCATGCATCGCCGGGATCGGCGCTCACGACATGAGCCGCTCCATCGACCTGCTGGTCGACGAATGCATCCGCATCGGGTTCTCGGGCGTGACGAATGAGCCGTTCGCGGGCATGTACGGACCGGTCTTTGCCGCCGAGCTCGACAGCGCCGGCATCGGGTTCTCGCGGGAAGTCGACCTCATCGCACTCGCCCACCAGAAGGACATCTTCACGATGGCCTGGGTATTCAATCCCGAGGAAGCGGTCCGGATGACCGAGGCCGGCGCCGATGCCCTGGGGGCCATGGTTGGCGTCACGGCTGGCGGGTTGACCGGCGCCGCGAAGACGCTGGATCTCGCATCAGCCACGGCCGTCGTGCAGGAGATGTGCGAGGCCGCCCATCGCGTTCGACCGGACGTTCTTGTGCTAACGCACGGTGGACCGTTCAAGGACCCGGAAACGGCCGCCTACTCGATCGCCCACTCCGACGCGGTCGGGTACGCCGCCGGATCGAGTGGCGAACGCGTGCCGACCGAACGCGCCGTCATCGAAACGACCCGGCAATACAAGCAGATCGGGCTCGACAAGGCCGCCAGCTCGGTCGAAATTGGGGGGAGGCCAGGCTGAAAGCGCTCGTCAAGACCGGCCCCGGCGCCGGCAACCTGGCCGTCAGGGAGGTCGCGCAGCCGCACGCAGGTCCGGGTCAGGTCGTCATCAGCACGGCGGTCGGCGGACTGTGCGGGACGGATCTCCACATCGCGCAGGGGACCCTGGCGATCCAGACCCCGCGGATTCTCGGCCACGAGCTGGCTGGGACCGTGGCCGAGATCGGGCAGGGCGTCGAAGGGCTCGCGCTGGGGCTGCGTGTGACGACCGAGACGGACGCCGGGTTCTGCGGCACGTGTCCGTTCTGCGTGCGGGGAGACATGCACCTGTGCGCCGAACGGACCGGGATCGGTACCAGCGCGGACGGAGGCTTCGCCGACTTCGTGGCTGTTCCGGCGAGGGGGGTTCACCCACTCCCCTCCGGCGTCGATCTCCTCTCCGGGGCATTGACCGAACCACTCGCGGTCGCCGTGCGGGCGGTCATCGAACGCGGACGGGTACGGAGCGGCGAGCGGGTAGCAGTCATGGGCCCCGGGACGATCGGCTTGCTCGCGGCGCAGGTCGCCCAGACCCAGGGCGCCGTGGCCACGATCATTGGCCTGGCCCGTCATCGGGATCGCTACGAGCTCGCTCGCGACCTCGGGATCGGCTCGCACCTCGCCCTGGACGATCCCGGCCAGGCGGCGGACGTGGCTGAGGCGGACGGCACCATGGACGTGGTTCTGGAGTGCAGCGGTGCCGCCTCCGCGTTCGAACGCGCGACCCGGCTCCTCCGCAAGGGCGGACGGCTTGTGCTCGTTGGGTTCTACGGCGAGCGAGTGTCCGTGGACCTCGATCGCGCCATCAACCGCGAGCTGACGTTGATCGCCTCCCGAGGCAAGCGACCGACGAGCTTCCACATCGCGCTCGAGCTCATGGGGAGCCGCCAGGTCGATCCAGGTCGCCTGATAACCCACCGCTATCCATTGGAGGCGTGGAGCAGGGCGTTCGCGGCCGCAGAGGGGATCGGCGCAAAAGTCGTACTGGAGATCAAGGCGGGAATAGCACCGTGGCCATGACGCGGAGAGAGATCCCACCGAACACGCACGCCGCGGGCGGTCGAGGAGTTCGACATCTGGCGCTGGCAACGAAGGAGCGCCTCGGACGTGGAGCGCCGGGTGCCGCCACGGAAGCCTCGCCTGTCTTGAGGAGGCAGAACTGAGCATGGAGCTGGACGTGGCGTTGGTCCCATCCCAGGCGCGTGGATGGGGGAGAACTGTGTGCGTGGTCGTGGACGAGCTGCGGGCGAGCTCGACGATCACAACCCTGCTCGACATGGGTTGCTCGAGCCTCATGCTCACGGCTGGCCTTGCAGATGCTCGCCGCCTCGCCCGTGAGCACGGCGGTATCCTCGCTGGCGAGCGCCACGGGCGGACTCCGCGCGGTTTCGACTTCAACAATTCCCCCGCCGAGTTGCGCGGTGCCCAGGTCCGCGGGCGAAACGTGGTGCTGTGCACGACCAACGGCACGCGCGTGCTGGCGAGTCTGCAGGAGCAGGCCGCCGTGCTGGTCGGGTGCCTGCTGAACGCCAGAGCCTGCGCGGTATCTGCCGTCGCCCTTGCCCAATCCCTCGATGCACGCCTGGGCGTCGTGTGCGCCGGGCAGTCAGGCCGGTTCGCCCTCGACGACGCAGTGGCCGCGGGCGCCATCGTTGCCAGGGCAATCGAGGCGCTGACGGGGCATGGCTCAACGGTGCATCTCACCGACGCGGCGCAGGCTGCCCTCAAGCTCCATGCCGGATACCGCAATCCGATGAGTGCTCTCCGGCAGTCGGCCAGCGGGCGGCTTCTCAAAGAGCTGGGCGCCGGAGCGGACGTGGAGCTGTGCGCTCGGGTCGAGAGCAGCACGACAGTCCCGATCCTGCAGCCGGGGACCCCGCTCCGCATCGCAGCCCACTCAGCGAGAACACTACTGGACCATCGATCGTCGACGTCCAACTGAAGGCTCGAGGTCGCCTCAAGGAGATAGAACATGGCGGTGAAGGTGATCATGCCCCAGGCCGGCCAGGATCTGGAGACCGGGACGGTCAGACGCTGGCTCAAGGCCGAGGGCGACCCCGTGGCCAAAGGGGAATCAATCGTCGAAGTCGAAACCGAAAAGATCGCGGTCGAGGTCGAGGCGCCCGCCTCGGGCATTCTCCTGAAGATCGTCGTTCCGGAGGACACGGAGGCCCCAATCTTCTCGACGATCGCGATCATCGGCCAGCCCGGCGAGGACATCTCCGCAATCGAGTGATCGCCGGTCGGCTGGCGTCGTGGCCGGGGTGCGAGGGGTGCTGAAGGGCGGCGAGGATACGCCTCGTGGGCGCAAGGGAGACCAGCGAGATGAGCGAAATTGGCGCGGACCTACTCATGTCCATGTACGAGACGGCGGCGACGATCCGCAGGTTCGAGCAACGGGCCATCGAGCAGTACCGCCTCGGGAATATCCGTGGTTACCTGCACCCATACCTGGGCGAGGAGGCGATCGCTGTCGGCACGATGGCTGCCCTCGAGGCCGATGACTACATCGTGAGCACGCACCGAGGTCACGGGCATGCGATCGCGAAGGGACACGACCTGGGGCGCATGATGGCCGAGCTCTTCGGGAAGGAGACCGGCTACTGCCGAGGGCGGGGCGGATCGATGCACGTCGCCAGTCGAGCGGTCCGGAACCTCGGGGCGAACGGCATTGTGGGGGGCGGGCTCGCGATCGCCGCCGGGGCAGCGCTGGCCATCAAGCAGCGAGGAGGCTCGGAGATCGTCGCTGCGTTCTGCAGCGACGGCTCGTCCGCCAACGGAATCTGGCATGAATCGTTGAATCTGGCGGCGATCTGGGACCTGCCCGTCATCTTCGTCCTGGAGAACAACCAGTACGCCGTCTCGACCCCGATTCGGGACAGCGCGCGCGTCGAACACCTGTCCCAGCGTGCCGCGGCATACGGCATGCCCGGTTTGACGGTGGATGGCAATGACGCGGCGATCGTCTACGGCGCGATGCAGGAGCCAATCCGCCGCGCTCGAGCCGGCCAGGGACCGTCGTTGCTCGAGTGCATGACGTACCGCCACGGCGGCCACCACGTGAACGACCCGGGCCTCTATCTACCACAAGAGGACCTCCAACGCTGGAAGGCGCACGATCCGCTGGGCGTCTTGCGAGGCCGCCTGGCTCGAGCCGGTGTCGAGGAGGCCGCCATCGCAGCAATCGACGAGAGAGTGGAACGACGCATGGAGGAGGCGGTCGAGTTTGCTTCTGCCAGCCCCAACCCGTCGGTTGAGGAGTTCCTCATGGAGGTCGCGGAGCTCTGATGGCAACTCTCTTCCACCACGACCGCGTCGCCGGACGACGACACAGCCGTCCGTCGGACGACCCGAGCCGAGAAGGAACCCTCCCATGAAGTACCGCGAAGCCCTCCGAGCCGCTCTTCAGGAAGAGATGGAACGCGACGAGACAGTGTTCTGCGTTGGTGAGGGGATCGCTGAGCGCGGCGGCTCATACAAGGTCACCGAGGGGCTCCTCGCCCAGTTCGGCCCAGGCCGCGTCCTCGACGCGCCACTCAGTGAGGCCGGCTTCGTCGGGCTCGGCATCGGGGCGGCGATCGCGGGCCGGCGCCCGGTCGTGGAGATGCTCTTCGTCGACTTCCTGCTCTTGGCGATGGACCAGGTCGTCAACCAGGCGGCCAAGTACCGCTTCATGTCCGGCGGCGAAGGCCGCGTGCCGCTGGTGATCCGCACCCAGGGCGGGGCCGGAAACTCGCTGGCCGGCCAGCATTCGCAGAGCCTCGAGGCGCTCTACTACCACGTGCCCGGGCTCAAGGTCGTCATGCCGTCGACTCCCCGGGACGCCAAGGGGTTGCTGAAGGCTGCGATCCGTGACGACGACCCGGTGGTCTTCATCGAGCACAAGCTGCTCTACATGACCGAGGGGGACGTTCCTGACGAGGAATACGTCATTCCGCTCGGCCAGGCCGATGTCAAGCGCTCGGGATCCGACGTCACCCTCGTGTCCTGGTCTCACATGGTCCTGAAGAGCCTCCAGGCGGCCGAGGAGCTTGCCGCGGAAGGAATCTCGACCGAGGTCATCGATCTCCGGACGCTCGTGCCCATGGATACAACCTGCGTGATCGACTCGGTTCGGAGGACAGGCAGGCTTGTGATCGCCCAAGAGGCGATCAAACGAGGCGGCGTGGGCAGCGACATCGCAGCCACCGTCGCCGAGCAGGCCTTCGACGCTCTCCGAGCGCCGATCGTTCGCGTGGCAGGCCGGAACACGACGATCCCCTTCAGCCTCGCGCTGGAGAAGGCAGCCGTCCCGCAGGTCGGGGACATCGTCGCGGGCGTGCGGTCGGTGATGCTGGCCGGGGCCCAGGTGGCAGGGTGAGCGGCGCACGGCAGGAGCTCGTCGCGACGTACCTCGCCGAGCTGCCTTCCGACAACCCGGGAGATACAGCCGAGGCCTTCGCCACCGGTCAGAGCATAGGGACGTGGTTGCCTGTGCCGGGGATCACCCCGAGGATGCGTCGGCTGTACGGGGCGCGCGTGGCCGAGGTCAGAGTCGCGCAGGCCGACGAACATGCGGGCGGCGAGGCGGCCCGCGCGCGCTGGCTCCTGCGGGTGGGCTTCCCGACCGAGAACTTCGGCCCGCAGTTTCCGATGTTGCTCACCACCCTCGTCGGCAACGACCCCTCGACCTCCCTTGCCGCGCGCCTGGTGGACGTCGACCTGCAGGCGCCATATCAGGAGGCCTTCCCCGGTCCGCAGTGGGGAGTCGCCGGCTGGCGGCGGCTTACGAGCGTGTCGCACCGGCCGTTGCTCCTGAACATGATCAAGCCGTGCACCGGGTACTCGCCAAGCGTCGGGGCGAACCTGCTCGAGCAAGTTGCACGCGGCGGGGCCGACCTGATCAAGGACGACGAGCTGCTCGGCGACGCGTCCTTCAATCGCGTCGCGGAGCGCTCGCGAGCGTATCGCGAGCGGCTGGACCGCGTGGCCGAGGAGACCGGTCACCGTGCCAGGTACGTTGCCAACGTCACCGACCGCTCGATTCGTCTCCTGGACACGGCACGGGCGGCCGTCGACGCCGGCGCGGACGCGATCATGGTCAATGCCCTGATCGTCGGGCTGGATGCCGTTCAAACGCTGGCCGAGGCTCGGCTCGGTGTGCCGATCCTTGCCCATACCGCCGCCACAGAAGTGCTGACGGGATCGGTCAGCACGGGGTTCGGACAGGCGGTCCTCTTCGGGAAGCTGCTGCGCCTGGCCGGGGCGGATGCCGTGCTCACGAGCACGCCGTTCGGTCGTCGCCCGCTTCCGCGGACGGTCTTCGACAAGACGGTGGAGTGGCTGTCCGAGCCTCGAGGAACGCTCAGACCGGCGATGCCGATGCTCGCCGGGGGCGTTACGGCGGCGATGATCGAGCCACTCGTCCGGGCGGCGGGCACCGACGTGATCCTGGGTGTCGGGGGGGCGATCCAGGGCCATCCGCAGGGCGCGGAGGCGGGCGCTCGCGCTATCAGAACGGCAATCGACGAGGCCGTCTCTGCAGGGGCCCCGACATGACGCCGCGCCAGCTGATCGGGACGAGCTGGAAGATGAACTTCACGGCCGCCGAGACTCGTCTCTACCTCCGGACCCTGCTGCCTCTCGTGGACGACGTCCGAAGGCGAGATCTCTTCGTCCTGCCGCCCTTCACCAGTCTGTGGGTGGCCCGAGAGGAACTTGCCGGCACCGCGATCGCCTGGGGTGCCCAGGACGTGCACGAGAGCTTGTCGGGAGCCCACACAGGCGACATCTCTGCACCGATGCTGGTCGACCTGGGTTGCCGATACGTCGAGGTTGGCCATTCCGAGAGGCGCCGCGATCACGGCGAACGCGACAGCCACATCGCCCGGAAGGTCGCCACGGCAATTGAATGCGGACTCGAGGTGATCGTCTGCGTCGGCGAAGGCCATCGCATGACAACGCGCACGGCCCGATCCGTCGTGCTGCGCCACCTGGGCTCGATCCTGGGCGCCCGCGGTGCACAGGAGCTCAACCAGGTCATCGTGGCTTACGAGCCGTACTGGGCGATCGGTGCCGGCGCGAGCCCGGCCGCGGTCGACCACGTCTCGGGGGTCCACCGGGGGGTCCATGACTGGCTCGGCGCGCGCGGCGCCACGACGGTGAGGGTTCTGTATGGCGGCAGCGTCAGCCCGGACGCGTGCGGCGAGCTGCTCGCTCAACCGGGTGTGGACGGACTCTTCGTCGGACGTGCAGCCCTCGACCCCGTTGTGTTCGCCCGGATCGCACACACCAGCCTCCCGCCGGAATCGTCGGGCGGCGACGGGAAGACAGTCCGCGGGATGGCCGAGTCAACGCGATGATTCCCGGTCTCGACTGTGACGGGGTCCTCGCGGATACCGAGCGCCACGGGCACCTGCCGGCCTTCAACCGGACCTTCCGGGAGTTCGGGCTGCCGGTCCAGTGGTCCGAGGAGGAGTACGGACGCATCCGGGCGGATTCGTCACCCTGGCCGATCTCGAGCCCTGCCTGGAGCCCTGCCATCCTCCCGGGGAGAGCGCCACCGAGAAGCGATCATGACTGACCATTTGATGCCACCGATGGAGCAGGATGGGCCGCGCTCCGGCCGCCTGGTCGCTCCGTCGCGGATGCGTCGTGCCATCGCTCAGCAGATGACCAGGAGCAAGCAGACCGTCCCGCATTTCTATGTCAGCACCGAGATCCAGATGGATGCCGTGCTCGCCGCGCTTCGCGGTCTGGCGGGTACCGGCGCCGCGCCGCGCGTGTCCGTCACGGCGTGTCTGATCCACGCGCTGGCGGAGTCGCTCATCGAGCACCCGGAATTCAACGCGGTATGGACGCCCGACGGGTTGGTCCTCGTCAAGGGGGTGCATATCGGCGTGGCCGTCGCTCTCGAGGACGGCCTGATCGCCCCGGCTCTCCTCGACTGCAACCTCTTCGACCTCGCACAGACGGCAGCCGCTCTGGAGGACCTCGTGTTCCGCACGCGCGCAGGGCGACTCCGCGCGGTCGAGCTGGCATCGCCGACATTCACGCTGTCGAACCTGGGGGTGTACGACGTGGCCAGTTTCGCGGCTATCGTCATCCCTCCGCAGGTCGCCATCCTTGCCACCGGGCGCGCCATCAAGCGTGGCGTCGCGATCGGGGACGAAGTAGTCGTTCGATCTGTCATGACCGCCACGTTGTCGGCCGACCATCGTGCAGTGGACGGTGCGCAAGCCGCGCGGTTCCTGGCGTCGGTCAAGGCGCGACTCGAGGGCTTCGGCTGGGATCACCGGCCGTCGAACAGCAATCGCGGTTGACCGTGACGAGCCCAGACACGGGCCGTGTTGACCGGCGGTGTTCGCCAACTGGGGACTCACATTCGTCTGCTCACGCGGCACCCCGAATCGGGCTGATGAACATCGCGTACCAGGGAGGAGGCAAGGAACGAAGATCTGTCGTCGAGCACTGACCGGCCGCCCAGGAACCTTTTGAGCACGACACGCACGCCTGAAGGAAGGAAACCGTGGCAATCCCCCGCGAAGAGATACTCCGCCGGCTCCACGCTCAGATCGATGCCGGCCGGCCGATCGTCGGCTGCGGCGCGGGCACCGGGATCTCGGCCAAGATGGCCGAGGCCGGCGGCTGCGACATGATCATCATCTACAACTCGGGCCGCTACCGGATGGCCGGCCGCGGTTCCCTGGCGGGCCTGCTCTCCTACGGCGACGCCAACGGCATCGTCGTGGAGATGGCGTCCGAAGTCCTGCCGGTCGTGAAGGACACCCCCGTCCTTGCCGGCATCAACGGCACAGACCCGTTCCGCCTCGCGCCCGTCTTCCTCAGGCAGCTCAAGGAGATGGGTTTCTCCGGCGTCCAGAACTTCCCGACCGTCGGTCTCATCGACGGGAACTTCCGGGCTAACCTGGAGGCGACCGGGATGGGCTACGCCAAGGAGGTGGAGTGGATCAGCATTGCCCATGAGCTCGACCTTTTCACCGCGCCCTATGTCTTCGATGGCGACGACGCCCGGGCGATGGCGAAAGCGGGTGCGGACCAGCTGGTCGCCCATGTCGGCCTGACGACCGCGGGCAGCATCGGCGCCGGCGTAGCGCTCAGCCTCGACGAGGCCATCGATCGGGTCATGACGATCGCGGAAGCCGGCCGCTCGGTCCGCTCCGACCTCATCGTGATCTGCCACGGTGGCCCCTTCGACGAGCCCGACAACGTGGGCGGGGCGCTCCGCCGGATGCCCGGCGTGCAGGGCTTCTTCGGCGCCTCGAGCATCGAGCGACTGCCCACCGAGCGGGCGATCAAGGGCCAGGTCGAGGCCTTCAAGCGCCTCGACCTTGCTGCACCGGCTGTCGTCGCGGAATAGCGCCGCTTCAAGTCGCGATGGAGGGCGGCCCGACTGACGGCCACGGCCGAGATCGTGCTGCCCTCCACAGGAATGCTGGTGGTGCCCTGGCCGCTCCCTCAACCAGAAGTGGCCGGCGCAATGGTCGAGCTCCACAGCTGCCAACTGGAGCGCCTCGGCCACCTCGACACTCACTCGTACCGAACCCCAGTTCGGAACGGACGGGCGCTCCGGGGTACCGTTCGCCCATGACGACGCCCGACGCCGCCCGGCCGACCAGGATCATCCGCACCGCCGTGCTGCTCGCCATTGGCAGCGAGCTCACGACCGGAGAGACCCGCGACACGAACGGTGGCGAGCTCGCCCGCGCGCTGGCGGGCTCAGGCGTCGATGTCCGCCGGATCCTGGCCCTTCCCGACGACCTCGCCGC
>Ga0209745_1001964_pt1 | contig 11946 bp, 10 predicted proteins | sample BarGraNGADG00312_FD_184495 | JGI IMG/M metagenome (GOLD analysis project Ga0209745, IMG submission 184495) | Arctic peat soil microbial communities from Barrow, Alaska - Barrow Graham LP Ref core NGADG0004-312 (SPAdes) (version 2) | ecosystem: Environmental > Terrestrial > Soil > Wetlands > Peat... | reverse complement strand
GATTTCCCCTGTCTTGATGAAGCAATTCAGTGTTTGGATGACACTGGAATTCTCAATCTCATGCATTGGGAATGGCTCGGATCTGACCGCATATTCCTCGTATACGGTCCTGGTTATAGCATCAAAACATTATAAGCTGGGCGTGTCGCGCCAGCCTAATTTTTTCTGCGCCAAATAGCGTCATCGAAATCATTGATGTAGCATCCAAGTGAATGTTCGAGACTGCTCCATGAATGTGTAATCGCGATCTCTAAAATTTAATCCAAATGCAAAACCGGTTTGAAATACTTTCGCCCTGCCCGGATCTGATTAATAACTCCTCCAGGAAGATCTCAAGCGTTTACTTTATAAGTTAGTGAAGACACATAATTTCCAAAAGATTTTGAGGGAGTTTGGAGCGCAAAGCGAATAAACTCAGAACGAAATATTAGTCCATTAGGTTGATTTGTCGAGAGGATGCGTTATGTCGCTTTATCGTAGAAGGGATGGGCGTTGAGCAGCAGAATAGTGCAGCAGACCCTGGAAGGGTTAGCCGTTTCTGCTATGCCCAGGGTTAGAACCACAGATGGTCATCTGCTGGACTGGGACAGAGAGGCCATAGCCAAGCAGCTCCTGAAGGAGACCAAACTATCTGAACAATTCTATAAAGAACCTGGTATAACAGAAGAAGAGGCCAAGGATATCGCAAAAGAGGTGGAACGCCGGGTGAGGTGGATGAACGTCCGTTACCTGAGCGGCCCTCTGGTCAGGGAGATCATGAACGTGGTCCTTCTGGAGAGGCACCATACGGAGTGGCGGAACATCTGCACCCGCGTCGGGACCCCTGTCTACGATGCTCACCTCATCGACATCGGTACCGGTTTCGAGGCCAAGGAGAACGCCAACCTCCAGGAGAACGCCGAGACCAGCCACAAGAAGAAAGCAGACAAGATCAGCAAGGAGCAGTACCTGCTACTGCTGCCGCCCTATCTGGCCGACCGCCACCTGGCCGGCGATCTTCACATCCACGACCTGGAGTATTTTGGAACCAGGCCGTTCTGCCAGGATTGGGATCTGCGCTACTTCCTCTATTACGGCCTTATGCCCGACGGTCTGGGCACCAAGGCCAGCGTGGCCGGGCCTGCTAAGAAACCGGAGGTTGCGATTCTGCATGCCGTCAAGGCATTGGGCAGCGCCCAGACCAACTTCGCCGGAGGCCAGGGCTTCTACAATTTCCTCACCTTCATAGCGCCATATTTCGAGAGTCGCACTTACGCCGAGATCGTGCAGCTCATGCAGATGTTCGTCTACGAGATGACGCAGATGATGGTCGCTCGCGGCGGCCAGCTGGTCTTCTCCTCAGTCCAGCTCACCCCGGGTGTCCCCAAACTCTGGAGGGACAAGCCCGCAGTCTATGCCGGAAAAGTATGGAACGGCTCGTCTCCCGAGGCGCCGCTGAAGACCTACGGCCAGTTCGAACGCGAGGTGCGCCTGGCGTTTAAGGCCCTCATGGAGGTCATGCTGGCTGGCGACTACTGGGGCAAGCCCTTCAACTTCCCCAAGCCCGAGATCAGCATCGAGCCTGACTTCATGAAAGAAGACGAGGCCTTCAATGCCGCCCAACCGGATCTCCCTACCTATCAGGACCTCTACCTCATGACGTTCAAGCTGGCAGCCGAGTATGGTACCCCCTACTTCGATAACCAGCTTCCAGCTTATCGCGGGGCTGGGGAAGGAATATCATGCTACCAATGCTGCGCGTATCAATTTGCCGCCACCTCGGACACCGATGACCAGTTTGAGGATAAGCTGTACTTCAAAGACGGCAAGCACTTCTCCATGGGCTCCTGGCAGGTGGTATCCCTCAACTGTCCTCGCGCTGCCTATCTCGCTCGCGGAGACGACGAGCTGCTCTTCGAGTACTTGCGAGAGCTGATGGACACTTCCGTTGAGATCTTTAAGGTAAAACGTGAATGGATGAACCAGATCATCAAGAATCATCGCATGCCCTTTGCCACGCAGCAGCCCAAAGACCCTATCACGGGCGAGAAAGGCTCCATCGCCGTCGGCCTGGAAGGGCTGGTTTATACCATTGGCGTGGTAGGCGTCAACGAGATGGTTCAGTTCCATACAGGAAAGCAGATGCACGAATCCCGGGAGTCCTGGAAGCTCGCCGTACGTGCCATGACGGAGATGGAGATCTATTCCAAGAAGCTCTCCCAGCAGCACGGCATGACCATCGCCCTGGCGCGCACGCCTGCAGAGACCACTGCCCAGCGTTTCGCGGTATCCGACCTGATCCATGAGGAGTTCAGGGACTGCGCCGAGGGGGTTGTGAAAGGCGATCTGGATGCCGTGAAGAAGAACGTGCATAAGACGCGCGACCTGCCCGTCTACTACACCAATGGCACTCATCTGCCGCCCAGTGCGGATGTGACTATCTTCGAGAGGGCAAAGCTTGAGCATGTCTTCTTCCCCATAGTCGACGGCGGCAACATCTTCCATGTCTTCATGGGCGAGGCCACCCCTGACCCCAAGGGCCTGATGGACTTCGGCCTGCGCTTAGCCAGAGAGACCCAAATCGGCTACTTCACCTTCACCAAGGATATGACGGTATGTCTCGGCTGCTCTCAGGTCTCAGGCGGTCTGGAGAATAACTGCCCCAACTGCGGATCGGAAGATGTAGACCACATCAGCCGAATTACCGGGTACTTGCAGGCTGTGAGCGGATGGAACAGCGCCAAGCGCCAGGAGCTAAAAGACCGAAAAAGATACAACGAACTGGCATAGGCTTGACGACATAGGCTAACGAAAAGTATATATCGGATATACTAACAGGTGGATTTGCCAGTGAGCAAAATTGGAGGATTCAATAATGCCTGCAGTTGTTAACCGAGAAGAATGCGTAAGCTGTGGAACTTGCGTCGAGGAGTGCCCGGAAGAAGCCATCAGCTTGGACGACGAGGAAATAGCAGTTGTAAATAAGGAAAAGTGCACTGAGTGCAAGACATGCGTTGAGGCTTGCCCATCTGAAGCCATCAGCATGGAGTGAATGCACTTTCAGCACATTTTTTAGATTTCTTTTTCTCTTCGTTGACTTGCAGCAATGTCTTTCTGCGTTGATTCTTTGTCCGTTATGGCTTCATAGAACTGCTCCCAGTCCAGCGTTGTGGCCACACATCCCGATGTGGTGAGGGGCACTCCTCGAGCCGGTATGGAGTGGCTGTGGCATAGGTCCAGGCCTTCTTTTATCTCCATATGGCAGCCCACTCCTACAATGGCTCCCGGCCGGTATTTCTTGATGATTCTCTTGATGAAGCTGGAGCCGGGAACGATGAAGAATCTATAGCCCATAATCTCAGCATAATTCTTGGCCTCACCAATACGGCATTGCCCGCAATTCACGCATTTTATGCCCTCCGGAGTGAGTTTGGCCGGGCACTCTGTGCTGCGAACACATTGGGGCATGAAGATGAAGCGTTTCTCGCAGGGAGTTTTCAAAAACTCCTTCTCGTTGAGGTAATTTCTGAGGCGCACACCGACATCGTCCACCATGGAATCATCCACCCCGGTTGTCCAGAAGAGAGCTTTTATTACGCTCTCGAGGAGAATGATGCCAAAGAGCATAGTTCGTGCCGCGAAGAAGTTGCCCGTCTTAAAGGAGTAAAGGATGAGCAGAGCCACAAAAATCGAGAGAATCAGAACGATGATGGCCATAAAGACTACGGCTTCGCCCACGAGATAGAATAGCTGGTTCAGGTACTCTGGGAACATGATTGGATCTTCAGCCCTTTCCGGCTTATAAATCTGTTACCAACGAAGAACGGCGCAAGTTTTTTATCCCACCTGGCATTGGAGATTACACCTTCGCCTTTATGAAACCAAAATGAGGATTGAAAGATGGCAAAGATGCACAGCAGGAAAAAGGGCTCTTCCCGATCCCGACCACCCACGGTTGCAAAAACACCCGCGTGGTTTGATGTATCCAAAGAAGAGCTGGAAAAGACAATCATGAAACTGCATGAGAGCGGTCTTCCCACCAGCCGCATTGGTCTGACATTGAGAGACCAGTACGGAGTGCCCAGCACCAAGCTGGTATTGGGAAAGAGCATGAACAGCTTCCTGATGGAGAACAAGGCCCTACCGGATATTCCGGAGGATCTGGCTAATCTGATGAGAAAAGCTCTTCATGTCCGCAAGCATATCAAAGCTAATAAGAAGGATGTTCACAACAAGAGAGCTTTGCAGCTAACCGAAAACAAGATAAGAAGATTGGTTAAATACTATCATGACTCCGGGCGGCTGGCACCGGATTGGACCTATTCGCCCGAGACGGCTGAGATTCTCGTCTCATGAAGCGGCTCGACAAGGCTGCAGAAGCTATTGCCAAGTCGATATTGCATTGCGACAGCATGCGTGTGATCTCGCATAACGACGCGGACGGGATCACATCAGCAGGGCTGATTTGCAATGCGCTCCTGCGCGCAGGAATACCTTTTCAGGCCTCGCTTCTGAAAAGGCTTGATGAATCTGTGATCAATGGTCTGAAGGGACCTGTGGTATTCTGCGACATGGGCAGCGGCAAGCCGGAGCTGATCTCTCGTATCAAAGACGATTGCTTCGTTCTTGACCATCACCGTCCCGTGGGAACATTGAGCTGTATGCACCTCAATCCCCATCTCTATGGCATAGATGGGGCCTTTGAACTGTCCGCGGCGGGCACGGTATATTCCGTGGTGCGTCACATGGGCGACAATTTCGATCTGGCAGGCCTTGCGTTGGTCGGTGCCATGGGAGACCGCCAGGGCATGATTGGTGCGAACAGAACTATTCTGGAAGATGCCGTTGCCAGCGGCGCCGTAGAGGTGAAGCCGGGTCTGAAGATGTCCGAAGACGGCCCTGTGGAAGATGTGTTTCAAAATAGCATCGAGCCTCTTCTGGACTTTACCGGCGATCCGGAAAAGACCCGCAAATTTCTGGATGATTTGAAGATAAAGGGCAATGTAGAGAGATTGGAAAAGGACGACCTGGCGAGGCTATGCACGGCCCTTACACTGAAATTGCTTATACAGGGAAGCTTTGCCGCCGATTCTGTTTTGGGAGAGGTGATCCGGCTCCGGTATGAGGTGGTGGAGAACTCACTGCAGATGGTGCAGCTCCTCAACGCCTGCGGCAACAGAGATGTTCCGGGCCTTGGTCTGACTCTATGCCTCCGGGACCGGAGCGCCTTGGGTGAAGCTCGGAAGCTGGCCCAGGAATACAAAAGCCACATCTTGCGGGAGATGAATCTGCTTAGAGAGCAAAGTAAGGTGATGGCGAATATTCGCTATCTGAAGATGGAAAATATGGAAGCGGGATCGGTTGTATCGGGTCTCGGAATTCGATACCTATACACTGATATGCCCCTCATCACCCTGAATCACAAAGATGATATGGTTAAGATATCGGCGCGCGGAACCAAGCCGCTCATATCCAGGGGATTGGATCTTTCTGTTGCCATGCGAAAAGCGGCTGAGGCCGTGGGAGGAGCAGGTGGTGGCCATACCATAGCCAGCGGTGCCTCCATCCCGCCGGGCGCAGAGGAGAGGTTCCTGGGCCTGCTGGACGAGATTGTGGGCGAGCAGCTGCATGGAACTACGAAGGTCGAGGCTCTCGTCTCCAGCGCACCGAGCCGCAGTGATGCGGCATGATCCGGGCCCGGTTGGTCTTCTATGGAGAGAATGCAGGGCTGGTGGGGAGTGCCATTGAGCCAGATAACCTGCCCAATATGAGTCTCGAGACAGATACAGATCGCATTTGCCTGCAATTCTCGACGGAGAAGATAGGCACCCTGCTCTCCACGGTTGACGATCTATTGATGAACATTAAAATAGCGGAAGATACACAATCTTGCACGGAGGAGAGATGAAATTCCACTTAGAGGCAAGCTTTCGGCTGAGCGCGGACGCCGGCAAGGCCGAAGCTGCCATTTCAGATTTCTTTAGTGAAGCCGGTCCGATACTGCAGAAGGGCGCGCCCGATGGGCAAGGCGCAAAGATAACCGAATGGAAGCTGGCCGGCAATAGAATCGATCTGGTCATTGATAGTGATCGGTTTGTGCGAGCCCATGATGCGTTGCTCAGGCTGCGCCGGCCGCTGTCTGAGCTATTGGGAAAGCAATTTCGCATCGGTGTGCGCGGCCTGGATGTGAGCCGGTTCGAGATAGAGGTCGAGTCCGAGAGAGCCATCGAGCACAAGATACCCTACGTTCGGGAGATAAAGTTCGAAGACGGCAAGCTGTTGCTCTCATTGGATGTAGGCCCGAGCGGAACTCTGGGCCAGGCTGAGATCGAAAACCGCATACCGGATAGGATAATCAGCCTTCTGGAGGAGAAGCTGCAGAGCGGCTACGGAGGCAAGACCGAGCACTGGGAGCTGCTCTGGGAAAGCCCGGCCCGCGAGCCGAAGAGCTGCCGCGACCCCACCGAGGAGATGCAAAAAGCGGGATGGATCAAGCACGGCTCCAGCCGTGGCCAGTGGATCTACGGGCCGGAGGCAACGCACGTCTTCCGGACCTTCGAGCAGATTGTTCTGGAGGAGATAATCAGGCCGTTGGGCTATCAGGAGATGATCTTTCCCAAGCTCGACACCTGGGACGTCTGGAAGAAGAGCGGTCACGCCCAGGGTGTTTACCCGGAGATCTACTTCGTCTGCCCGCCCAAGACCCGGGACCCTGCCTATTGGGAAGAGGTCATGGACCACTACAAGGTCACCCATGAGGTGCCTCTGGAGCTGATCAAGGATAAGATCGACCTGCCCATCGGAGGAATGTGCTACGCGCAGTGCCCTACCTTCTGGGGATTCTTGCAGGGAATGACTCTGCCAGGGAGTGAGTTGCCCATCACGGTCTTCGATCGCTCCGGCACGAGCCACCGCTACGAGTCCGGCGGAATTCACGGCATCGAGCGCGTGGACGAGTTCCACAGAATCGAGATCGTCTGGCTGGGAACCAAAGCCCAGGCCCTGGAGGAAGCTGAGAAGCTGAAGAGCTGCTACAAGCATATCTTCGAGGACATCCTGGAGCTGCACTGGAGGACGGCCTGGGTCACGCCCTGGTTTATGGCGCAGGAGGGAAAGACCGGCCTCTCAGAGATGTCTGGCGCAGGCACAGTGGACTATGAAGCCGTCTTGCCCTACAACGGCAACTGGATAGAGTTTCAGAATCTGTCCGTGAACGGGGAGAAGTATCCCAAGGGCTTCACTGTAAAAGCACAATCGGGAGAAGCCCTCTGGTCGGGCTGCAGTGGTGTGGGCCTGGAGCGCTGGGCCTCGGCATTCTTGAGCCAGAAGGGCCTCGACCCTGAGAACTGGCCCGCAGAGTTCCGCCAACGTTTCGGGGAGATGCCCAAAGGGATCAGATTCCTCTGATCCCCATCGGTATTCTTTTCCTTTTTTTAATTTAAAAATCTTTAAGTACTGATAATACATATAACGTGATATGAGATTTCGAAATGCGTCGGTGATTTTAATGTTGGCCGTGTTGCTGCTGGCCAACAGTGCATACGCTACAAAATGCGTAATATATGTTACAGATGAACACAAGATGACGATCAATAATGCAAGAATATATCTTGACAATTCATCGCTGCCAATTGGCATGACCACTTATAATACCGCATTGGGACGAAATGGGTGGGTTGGCGACATCAGTCAGTCGGGCGAGCACACACTGACTGCGAAGTGGGAGCAAACGAGACCAAATGTCATCTATCACCAAGGGTCGGCGACGGTCGATATTGCCGGAAATTCCACGATGCGCATAACTATCGAGACACACAAAGTATGATTTGAAAAGGGCTTCTGCAGATCAAATAAAGGTAGATTAGTCCCGACTTTTGTGCAAACTTTTTCCAAACCACTTTTTCCAAACCTGGGCAAAATTATAATTTTCTAGAGGATCACAAATCATCCCAAAAGCGGAACGTTTCCATAAGGATCTTAGAATGAAAAAGAGATATATTTTTAAAGTTAGGACCAATTATGAATCATAAAGACATCAGGATCCGTTTGCATCAAGTACATCGGGAGCATTCACATGGCAAGCAACCATATCTCATCCGGGATTTCTGCACTTTATAAGCGTATTGAGGATTTTCTGAGACAGAGCGAAAGCTGTCCCGCCAAAACCGCTGAGATCCTTTCGAGTGCCCTCGAAGAACTACGACTCGTCCAGCAAGAGATAAGCACCTTTGAAGAGGAGATGAAACGGCGAGATCAGAAGATAGCAAAAACCGAGGAGCTATTTCAAACTGCTCTGGAATTCACATACGACTGGGAGACGTGGATCGACCCGGATGGAATTTATATATACGTCTCGCCGTCATGCGAGCGCATCACTGGATACTCAGCAGACGAGTTTTTAAGGGGTCCTGGGCTCATGGAAAGGATCATCCACCCCCTTGATCGTGATCTTTTTCCCAGGCATTTCAAATGCCAAGAAGATAAAGCGAATTCTATAGAATTCCGGATTGTTGCCCGAAACGGTGAGGAACGATGGATCTCCCATTTTTGCCAGCCTGTTTTCAACTCTGCAGGTCATTATCTGGGCAGGCGTGCACGTAGTCGAGATATCACCAAGCGAAGACGAGCGGAAGACGCAGCTCTTCGGGCCAAAGAGGACCGGGAACAGACGTTTGCAGCTATGCCTGACCTTATATCCATAATCGATAACGACTTCCGGATTGTCCGAGCCAATAAGGCCATGGCGGCCAGATTGGGAACAACAACGGAGGCGCTTGCCGGACTGAAGTGTTATCATGCGGTACATGGGACAGAAGAGCCGCCATCGTTCTGCCCTCACAAATTAATGATAGAGGATAGACTCGAACATATCATGGAGGTTCATGAGGATCGGCTGGGAGGCGACTATGCGGTTAGCGTGTCACCGCTCGTGGATGCGAATGGGAGAATGGTTGGATCTGCTCATGTTGCCCATGACATAACTGAACGCAAGCAAGCTCTGGTAGCATTGCAGCAGTCAAATAAAAAGCTGGATATGGCGCTGGAGGCCGCAGATGCAGGGACATGGGATGTGAATATAGCAACAGGAGTCATAGAGTGGTCGCCCAAGGTGTTTGAGATGTTCGGGCTCGATCAGAGGGAGGCCGTTCCCTCAATGGAGAGGTGGAACGCCTTACTGCATCCAGAAGATAAAAAAAGGGCAAACTTTCAGATCGGCCAGGCATTGAAGACGCATACCAGCATGGATATTGAGTACAGGATTGTAAGACCGGATGGCAAGACACGCTGGATCAACATCCTGGGTGAAAGCATATACAACGATCATGGGGCTCCATGCCGCATGATCGGAATCTGCATCGACATCACTGAACGCAAGAAGATGGAACAGGCGCTAAAGGACAGCGAGGAGCACCTTAGATTAGCATCCCACGGCGCCAGGTTAGGCACTTACACTTACGACTTCCGATCGCGTGAAGCGCAATGGTCACCTGAATTGAAAGCACTATGGGGCTTGAGCGCAGACGATCCTCTCGTCCTGGATGAAGACTCTCTATATGAGGGCGTGCACTATGCAGACAGGCCGGCATTACTGGCCGCTATGGATGATGCTAATGATCCGAAAGGAGACGGCAACCTTCGCATGGAATACAGAGTTGTCATCCCCAATGGTTCAATCCGGTGGCTGGAAGTTCGCGGCCATACTGAGTTCACAGGCGAGGGCGAAAATAGACGCCCCTCAAGTGCTGCAGGAGTAGTTATTGACATCACTAAGCGCAAGCTGGCGGAAGTTGCTTTGCAGAAAGCCAAGCTCGACGCGGAGGCAGAAAAAGCGCATTATGAGCAGGTAGTCGCTATGATATCCGATATGGTCTGGCGCTATGACGCCAATTCCAAAGGAGAGCAAGTCAGCTTCTACATCTCGCCGGTTGCAGAAATGATGCTGGGCTTACCTGACGGCACCATCGGGAATAGCGTCGAGAAATATTTCTCGCATATCCACCCTGATGATTTCCCGGTCATGCAGGAGATGGTTTCGGAAGCGATAAGAACGCATGCAAAAGATATATCCACGGAATATCGCATGAAAAAGGCCGATGGCTCCATCATTTGGGTCCGTTCCAGGGGTTCAGTACATTCACAGCCGGACGGAGGAATCACCGCATTTGGAACCACGAGTGACATCACCGAACTCAAGCGAGATGAGGAACAGCTCAAACGCCACTCGGAACATCTGGAGGAGTTGGTTGAGGAGAGAACCAAGCGGCTCAAGGATGCCGAACGCCTGGCGACAATTGGCGAGACGGCTCTGATGATTGGTCACGATCTTCGTAACCCTTTGCAGGCAATAGTTAACACCACCTACATTGCTGAATCGAAGATAGAAAGCCTCTCCCAGCAGGAATGTGACAACGCGATAAATCAGGGCCTTCTACAGTATCTTAAAACCATTGATCGACAGTCGGAGTACATGAACAAGATCGTCTCCGATTTGCAGGACTACGCTCGACCCCTGATGCCGGAGACAATGGAGATTGCTCTTTCTTCCTTCGTAGCTGATGTTCTTGCCGGAATGAAGATTCCAGAAGATGTCGATGTACAAACAGAGATTGAAGACCAGTTGAGCTGGAAGGTTGACCCAACTATGATGGCGCGGGTCCTGGTCAACCTGGTAACCAATGCCATTCAGGCAATGCCCGCAAAAGGGACGCTGATCATAACTGCATTCGGTTCAGAAAAGGGCGTGGTCCTAAATGTCGAAGATGAAGGCGTGGGCATACCTCCCGACCTTATTTCCAAGATATTCAATCCTCTCTTCACCACCAAGTCCAAGGGCATGGGCTTGGGGCTAGTCGTTGCCAGACGAATGGTTGAGGCTCAGGGCGGGAGCCTTGATCTGAATAGCAATGCAGGCAAGGGCACAATCGCTGTGATCCGGATGCCCCATCTGTCCGATGCACACTCAATTACAGTAAACTGCATTTCCAGTCCATAAAATTATGACCATCGATCCAAATTGTGCAAAAAGCGGTCTTTTTTCCTGAGCAGATCATTTACGGTATCCTCATACAACTGGTTTTCGGTTTCTTGTTCCGCTAGCTTATCAGCCACGAATCTTAGCAGTTTGCCCGGCAATACCGGTTTCTCCAGATATCCATCAGCGCCAAGGTTAAGAGACTCGATTACCTTTTTCTGGGTAGAATAGCCCGTAATCATGATCCTTTTCATTTCAGGAACAATCTGACGAAACTCGCTGAGCAGCTCAGTTCCCTCGATATCGGGAAGCTTTATGTCTATCAGCGCCAGGTTATAAAAATCATTGTTGGCCATCTCAAGGGCCTCCCTTCCATTTTCCGCGGTCCCCACCCTGTAGCCTTTCATCTCCAGAAGATCTCTAAAACTTGCGAGAACTGCTCTATCGTCATCAATTATCAGCACGCTCTTCTTTTCCATCTGGACACACCTTCGCCAGTCGCATAATTCATTCAAGTCTAACCTGTGGAATAGGTCAATTACCAATATATATTTTTTGGATTGTGTATACCAAAGCTCAGGGACCTGCCTGGGGCGCCTTTCCGGAATCACTGAAAGTTTACAAAATTCAATTCTTTCATATTCAATTTCATTTAAGCACCCTCAACTTCATTTCCGCCATTGCGCTCGCCTGCATACCGGCCCATCGAAGTTGCCTCCGGCCCGGCTGGAGTCGTACGATTTCTGCGCCGCGGCTGCGGCAAAAACCGCCTTCAGGGACGAGCGCGTCGTCTGTATCAAAGCCGCCTCTCTCGCAGGATCTGCTTTTTACCTCATAGCGGATAGAAGATCAATTTTATGAATTAGCAGAGGATTCCTATAAACCAGCCCAGTTACTAATATAGAAATCTTTATATACTATTAACACCATTATATATTATGGATTCTTTTGCTACATGGGTATTGCGAGGGCTTAGCGAGACGCAAGGAAAATCT
>Ga0209745_1001962_pt1 | contig 11970 bp, 11 predicted proteins | sample BarGraNGADG00312_FD_184495 | JGI IMG/M metagenome (GOLD analysis project Ga0209745, IMG submission 184495) | Arctic peat soil microbial communities from Barrow, Alaska - Barrow Graham LP Ref core NGADG0004-312 (SPAdes) (version 2) | ecosystem: Environmental > Terrestrial > Soil > Wetlands > Peat... | reverse complement strand
CCTCGCGATGACGCCCTTGCGCTTCGCTAGGCCTTCACCTCCATCAGGTTGGCCAGGGGACTCTCACCCCCAAGCTGTCGGACATGCCCGGCACACAAAAGAAAAGCCCCCGAAGGGGCTTTCCCTGTGCTGCTCAGCTTATATGACCGTAACGTTGAAGTTGGCGTTGCCGCCGTTCGTGTTGCTTCCGGCCTGCAGGTACTCCATCTGTATCAGGGCGTCGCCCTTGCTGACCGCCTTGAAGGTCCAGTCCTCGACGCCGCCGGCGCCCACGGTCGTGTCACTGCTCTTGGGGGGAACGTATACGTTGCTGACCTTGACTACCGCCGGGCTCAGCGGGCCCGTGATCTGCCACTGGTAGCCGGTGGTCGCATTCGACTTAAGCTGGATTATGAAAGTCTCGCCGACCTTGGCCGTGATGTTCTTGGTCGCCTCGGTGTAGATCTTGGCGCTGCTCTTCTTGGTCGGAGTGGTCGGAGTGGTCTTGCTGCTTCCGCAGCCGGCCGCCGCCCCCACTATCAGGAGTGTCGCCATCAACACTACCGCGATCCCTGCGTACTTCTTCATCCAAATACCCCTTTCAGGTAAGTCTCCGCTGCGTCAGAGCCGGACTTATTGAGGGATTCTACCACGAAACCATGCGCGCCCGGCCCGGCTGCCTTGCGCCGGATCCGCCCCTGTTGATGATCAGCGGCGCGGTCGTATACTCTTTCACAGCCCGGCCGGCCGGTGCCTCTACTTCCACTGCGCCTCCGACGGGCTCAAGAACGAGTTCGTCGCGGCGAACCCGGGCATCTGCGCGACGATAGTCCAGGACCTCGGCTACATCCAGAAGGAGTGTAAGCACCACTACCGCTCGCTGGTGATACGAGGGAACATCGAGGTGCTCCAGGGCGACGAAGCCAGGTGGACGGCTCTGGATGCGATAATCGACCAGCTGGAAGAGGAGCCTGAGGCGGTCAAGGTCTGGAGGCTCCACATAGACGAGATCAGCTGCAAAGAAGGCACCTGATTGACCTTTTCGTCCGCCGTCACACAAAGCCGGCGGGACACCGGCGCTACGAATACGCTATGTAGCACTTGCCGGCGGGACGCCGGCGCTACGATGATTGCCGACAGTGTACACTGTTGAACAGACGATGGAACCGGTACCGAGAGACAGGTGGTCATGTCCCGGGCACTTCTCGTGAACCCTCCCAAAGAGGTCCCGCTGCTTGACTGGACGATGCGATATCCGCCGCTGGGGCTGATGTCGATCGCCGCCTCCCTCGACGGCCACGACGTGGACATCCTGGACATGAAGGTCGAGGGTCTCAACCGGAAGCAGCTACTGAAGCGCCTGTCCGGGTTCGACATCGTGGGCGTCTCTGTACTGACGCCATCGATCGACTCCGCCCTGGAGATATGCCGGGCGGCGAAGGAGTGCGGGGCGCTGACCGTCGCCGGGGGCGTTCACCCTTCACTGATGCCCGAGATGGTCGGGAACCCCGAGGTCGACCTGGCGGTGCGCGGAGAGGGCGAGTATACCTTCAAGGAGATTGCGGACGGCAAGCCGATCGACACCATCGCCGGCATAAGCTACATGGACGGCACCCGCATCGTTCACAACCCGGACAGGCCTCCCGCGGACCTCGGCGCCTTTCCCCCTCCCAGACGGGACCTCGTGGCAAAGTACTCGGGTCTGTATACGGCCTTCGGCAGGAGCCTCGGCGCCCTCAGCACCGCGAGGGGTTGCCCCTTCAGGTGCAGCTTCTGCTGCGTGCCCAACATCTGGAAAGGTTACCGGGAGCTCTCGCCGGCCGAGGTGGTCAGCGAGATCGCCCGGATGGAACACACGGAGATCGTGAGCTTCGTCGACGACAACTTCTGCCAGGACATGAGGCGCGTCGACGCGATCTGCGACCTCATCATCCGGCACGGTTTGAACGACAGGCTTTACTCGGTTTTCTCCCGGGTCGACTCGATCGTCCAGCACCCGGAGGTGGTCGAGAAGATGGCGCGGGCGAACATGCGCGTCGTCTTCATAGGCATCGAGGCGGCCACCCAGGCGGCGCTGGACCGCATGAACAAGAAGACGAGCATCTCGGACATCCACAGGGCGTGCCAGATCCTCGAGACCAACGGGATGATCATCTGGGCGGGGCACATCGTCGGCAACCTCGACGATACCTACGAGGACGTGGAGGCCCTGATCCAGATGGCCAGGAAGCTCCCCGTGGACATAGCCGACTTCACCGTCATCACGCCGTATCCCGGCACCGAGCTCTACAAGGTCGCCAGGGAGAGGGGCCTGATCGACGAGTTCGATTTCGCCGAGTACTGCGAGTGCGAGCCCCACATGCACACGCCCCATCTCTCGAGGATCGAGATCATGGAGCTCCAGATAAAGGCTTACCTGAAGTTCTACGGGCTGCGGGCCATGGCGAAGGGCGGGAGGAGGTGGGCGCTCAACAAGGAGAAGCGGTGGATACTCACCGACAACGTGACAGGGATAAGGTCGTTCATGAAGTTCAGGAGAAAGTCCGCGTTCTACTTCTGGAGGACTTATAAGGAGACTGTGGGGAAGACCGAGGGGACGAAGATACGGAGGTACAGCCCGCTGGTCTCAACCCCCAAAGTCTACTCGCTGGGCGCCGGCGTAGGCGCCGCCCTCATCACGTTCTGGGTCACGGTGCTCATCGGGCGCTACTACGGGCAGTATTCATCCCGGCCGCTGGCGTTCATCGTCGCGGACTTCCTGTTCGGCGCGGCGCTGGTGGCCTTCGTCATCGCGATGGTGGCCACGTGGCTCGCCATCAAGTCCTACCGGAGAGGGTGGATCTTCTCGGTCCGGCGGCGAAAACCCTCGCGACGGACGCGGTCGATCGGCGAAGAGTCGATCTCGAACGCGGGGCTTTTCACGGCCGCCGCGCTGGGGCTGGCCGTGCTGCTGATCGTCGCTGTCGTGCTGGCGGCGTCCTCGGGCCGTCTCGACTACCACCTCAAGGAGATCATGGTCACGGTCATCGCTTTCCTGACCGCGCTGCCCGTCTCCCACCACTCGGTACAGATGGTCAGAAACGGCGGGATTGACGGGAGACGGCGCCCCGGGCCGAACACCGGGTGATCATATCATCTGTGGGCCAGTAGGCCGGCGGCCATCTCGCGCCGCTCCAGCTCCGCCTCGGTTTCGGTCGCGGGGGTCATCTCGAAGATGCACTTCGGGGCTCCCATGGCCGCGCATTCGACTTCCCTCGCTTCAAAGAACCGTCCGGTTATAGCGCTCGCGTGACCCGCCGCTCCTCCGGTGAAGTAGTGGCACGCCGGGTGATCCGCGGGCCCCATCCAGGCGACCTCCTGCGAATTGACGAGTACGGCCTCCAGGGGGGTCGTGGTGAAATCGAACCGCTCGACGCTTCCCCACCCTCCCTCGTTGATGATGATGCGCGACTCAGTCTCGAGGACCTTGCTCAGGAACTCAGCCATCACCGGATCGATCCTCACTTTCTCGAGCAAGTCTCCGCTCGTTATCAGCGGCATCAACACGCCAGGCGCCCAGCGCCCCTTCCTGATAGCGTCCTTTGCCTCGTAGTACCCGGTGAGGTATCCGATGTCGTACAGGGCGCGCCGCTGCTCATCGGTGCCCATGCGGCCCAGGACCTCGTGTAGAACCCTCAGGAGTTCAGAGCCGAACATGATCTCGTCGACTCCACCGATCCCGATGCGCCCTCTGGCGACATCCACGTCGTGGATATCAAACGAATCTGCTCCCATATAGGCCCGTACCATTACCGGCAGGCGATCGGACAGTCGTGGCAGGTTGGCTATCCATCGGAACCCGTACCTCATCAGCCTTGGGTGCCCCTGGCTGAAATCCATCAGCGCGACCACGGCTTTCAATTTGAGCAAGTCAACCTCCCTCTCCGTGCCTTACCCCACCGTCGAGCTCACTGTTCAGGCTTCTTCAATCACTGTTCGCTTGAAGAATGAATTGCTCACGCGCGGGCGACGGTCAGTCCCAGGGAGAAGCTTGGAGTGGGGGATGACGTCTCGCACGATTTCTCGATCAAGGTCGAGTGCACCAACGGACAGAAGATAGTCGCCGACGGTCCCGTTATTTGACCATCCCCGCAAACAGCTCCCAGAGGGCATCCGAATCGAAGCTGTCGGGCACCATGTTGTCGATCGCCAGATCGAACATCTCCTCCGGCACCGTTCTCCCCGCGCCGATTGAAGCCAGCGTTTCGGCGATACATGCCCGAAGATTGTTATTCCTCTTGAGGCGGGCCAGGTGGTGCTCGTCGTGGAAGTCTATTATCAGCTCTTCCTGCTTGGAGAGATCGTCGAGCAGCTCCCGCACCGCGTGGTCGGTCGGGTTCATGAAGAGCGAATAAACGGTCGGGGGGTCTGTCTCCAGCCTGAAAAGGAACGCGAGCATCGGTATGGCCACTCCGTCCGAGCTCAGAGTTATGAGGACGCACTTGGTGTCCAGTTTGCCCGTTCCCGAGCCGCCGGGCACAGCGATCTCCTCGAACGAATCCACTACGTCCTGGCTTTCGTGTATCAGGAAAGACCAGAGCGTTTCAGCCGAAGTGATCCAGGGGGAGACGAAGGCCGTACCGTATGGTGAAGAATGAACCATTTCCTCGAGCTCGGTCCTGTCGATGTACGGCTCTGTCACCATATCGCCTCACAACGTTGCACGCCCCGCAGAGCTCTTCAAGTAGTCCCTCAACAACCCGCCAGTGTTTCGCCTTCTACGCGAGGTATGCTACTCCTGCGCTCGCAATGCTCACAACCCCGAGCCGAAACGCGCCGCGCAGAACCTCCATCTTTATCGGCTTGCTGCCGCCGACGTTTCTGCCGCGAAGGAGCGCCACATGTTCAGAGAAGCCCTTCACCCCTCGCCGGTCATCGCGGCACGATCAGGGGCGACCGGGTACCGGCCATTACTTGGAGGAAGGCGAGGTGGTGGACGTGCCGGACGAGGAGCTCGCCTTTGGCGTCCCCGGGATGTCGCTGGGAGCTCCGTCCAGCTTCAACTGTTCGGCGCTGAGGTCGGTCCCGTAGTCCACGATCGTCCAGCCGCTGCTGTCCTTGTGGAACAGGAAATAGGAAGTGTCCTGGCTCGTCCCGGTGGCCTTATCGAGCTTCCAGTTCGGGTCGCTCTTGCTGGTCGTGACCACTGTGAAGGTCATGCCGGCGGTGTCCGCGCCCAGGCTCTTGAGGTAGTTCATCATGGCGGGCAGCGGCGACGAGGCGGTGAAGCTAGGTTCCACGGTGAAGGCCACCTTGTTGCTCACTCCGCCGGCGGTCGTGACCGTGATGCTGTAATTCCCGGCGGTCATGTCCTTGGGAACGCCCGTGGCGATGGCGGTCGCGGACCAGGAAGAAGTGGTCAGTGTCTTCGACCCCAGGTGGACCGCGCTCTTTTCCTTTGTTGCGCCGAAGTCAGTGCCCGAAATCCTGAACCCTGTGCCGGAAAAGCCCTTCTTGGGAGTGACGGATTTCACCACCGGCTTGCTGGCTCCGCAGCCGGCCGCAAGCAACAGGAGGAGGACGAAGACGAGCGCAAAAACGACCGCGTGGGTTTTCTTCATGACGAGCATCCCCTTCTCCAGATGAATCCAGTGCGTCGGATATTTCTTTGGTGAGGGGGCTCCGTCCTTTGTGTTTTCCGCGAATCGCGCTGAAAAGGGACTCCGCTACCGCCAGAACGCCGCTCTCATCCGCACCCTTGCGCCTTCTATCTCGTCAAACACCTGCCAGCGGCCGCGGGCGATCTCGTCCAGGTTCTCCAGGCGCCTCTGGACTTCAGACGGCTCCGGGGGGATGACCGACAGGTAGGGAGCTGATTCCACCCCGACCCCTACCTGCAACCGAAGGTAGTGCTTTGGCTCCAGGACGAACCTCCCGGTAAGCCCGGCAGACTTGAGCTTCTCTATGGCGCGCTTTAGGGCGTCCGGGTTCCGGGTCGCCTGAGCCGCTATCGAATCGGCCAGAAGATCGCTGTGTCTCTCGAGAGACGTGAGCTTCGTCGACATGAAGATCCACAGTACCTGGACGATGCCCAGGTCGATTGCGAAGACTCCCAGGGTGAGGACGATGTTCCCGGGCCCTTGATTGCCGCTGCCGAGGGTGAGCACGATGAGGCTCAGCAGAACGATGCAGACGGCGCACATATCGGCGAAAAGCATGTAGGCGCTCAAGGCGCTCGGCCGGTGGATCACGCGGCCGAGCATCACGTGCCCCAGCTCGTGGGCCATCAGCCCCTCCGCCTCCTCGGCCGCGATGCCGCCGGAGAGCAGCCTGTCAGACACGACGATGACCGGCCTGCCGTCTGGAGCCAGGAAGGTCGCCGACGGAACTGCTTCTCTGCCGGCGACCAGTTCCGGCGCCTCGATGCCCATTGCGATCGACACGCCCGCGATCCCGTTGGCAAAGCTCGCAGCCCCGACACTTTCGGAGCCCACCAGGGAGAATGCGTCGGTGACGACGCGGTACCGCCGTCTTTCGCGCACGAGTATGATCGTCTGCCAGAGGGCGAAGATGACAAGGACGGTCGCGACGATCCCGATCGACAGGTAGAGACTGTCGTCCGCGCGATTGGATGAGTTGGGGATATTCAGCAAAAGAGGCACCAGGACGGCGATCAGGACGGCCGCCAGTGCCGCGGGCAGGCCGACCAGCGCGGCCTTCTGCCTGAAGGCATGCCGTTGTTCCCTGTCGATCAGCTCGACGACCCGTGGCTCGAGATCCATCTGTCTACCGTCGCATCCCCCCTCCCCCCATAACCTGATAGTCCACCCCGCGACCTACCACCCTGCCAAGGCCTCGCGCCTCAACCCCATCGAGGCGCTGCGCTACGAGTAGCAGCGCGCCTTCTCGACCCTTCCTCAGGGATTAGGCTTGTACGGGGTGGCGCCCGCGAAATCGCTTGCCATCGTCGAGGTGATTCCCCGGACTACGGTGGGGTTGGTGGTGATGATCCCCACGTTGCGATCGCTGTTGGTCATGGCCGTTGTGAAATTGCTGCTGCCTTCATAGACAGTTTCGTTGTTGACCGAGATGGCCTTGGCGTGGATATAGATCGGAGCGTTGGGCTGGTACAGGTTCAGGTGAACCCCTCCGGCCACCAGGGTGTTGAACGCCGAGACGTAGGAAGAAGAATAGGTCATCGTCAGATTAACAGTGACCCCCCTCTTCGCCGCCGCGATGAGCGCCTGCTCGATCGGCGCGCTGGCCAGCTGCTCGTCCTCGGCGTAGAGAGTCGTGCCGCGGCGAGCGGACTTAATGAGGTCGACCAGTCCGGCCTGGGCGCCCGGCGACCAGATCAATTCCGAACCCTCGGGCGCCACGCCCTTGGTGGGCGGACCGCCCGTCTTGTTGAAGTCGGCGTTGAAGGTCGCCTCGACGCCGGAAACAGTGGCGGGGTTGTCCGTGATCACCGCAAAATCCCGCAATGTGGGGTAGTAGGGGGCATAGAGATTGCAGGTCATCACCGCCACGACATTGCCGTCCCGGACGATGCTCTTCTGGTGCCACAGGACGCCGGGCCAGGCCCACTTGACGTTTACCCCGTTCGCCTTCAGCTGGTTGTAAGCAGCCTGGTTCACCTGTTTGCCGCCCCCGGGCGCGGTGTCCGAGTCGAACAGGACCCTCACCGCCACACCTCTCTTCGCGGCGGCGATAAGGGCGTCAGTGGCCGTTGCGTCTGACAACTCGTACATGGTCATGTCGATGGTCTTCCCGGCCGCCGAGATGAAATTGTAGATGGGCTGGTAGGAGGCCTGGGGCTCTTTGATCAGCGTGTAGGAGCCGGCGCTCGCGGGTGACCCGCTAGTTCCGCACCCGGTGAGAGCGGCTACAAGACAGACTCCCACGAGAGCCAAGGCGATTCGAGATGTGCGCATCGGACATCCATCCTCCGGAGACTCGACTGATGATTGTACCTGCCATGGTTTTCACGAAGACAATTCTACGCCTGGACAGTCTGGGACGACACACGCGATCACGTCTTCGGCAGGCGGAACGATAAAGCGAACCCCAGCAGACCGACTATCCCGACGACGGCCAGGGCCACCCGCAGCGCCTTGTTCCTCGCGTTCGCGTTGATGGTGACCAGCGCCTGCTCGACAGGGCCGGTCTTGTGCAGCCTGTCCAGCAGCTGCTTCAGCTGGATGTCGCTCATGGTCTGGGCGCCCTTCTGCACTGCCGCGATCGCCTGCTTCTTGTTCTCGGCGCTCAGCACCTTGCTCTGGTTTATCAACCCTGTCAGCCCCGAGATGAGGACCGCCATCAGCACCGCCCCGGCGAGGGCCGTCCCCAGCGAACCTCCCAGGTTGAAGACCGACCTGTTCACCCCTGATATCTCGCTCTGGCGCTCGGGCGCCACAGACGACTGCACCACGTCCATCAGCGGCTCCATCACCATTCCCAGGCCGGTCCCCATCAGCAGCGTCCACGGCAGGAACACCCAGAAGCGAGCATGAGAGCTGGCGACGACCGCGATCATGATGATCGCCACGGCCATGCAGCCCAGCCCCGCGACGACAAACGGCTTGCGCCCGCGCTTTGCCGCCTGCCTCCCGGCGATCTGCGACACGAGGATCATCGCGATTGTGTTAGGCAGGAACGTCAACCCGGTCATCACCGGTGAATAGCCCAGTGCGATCTGCTCGAAGACCGGTATGACGAACAGCGCACCCGACATCATGAACGACTGGATCGCGGTAAGCGGCAGGCCTATCTTCACCTCGCGGACCCGCAGCATGGCCGGGTCCATCAGCGAAGCCCCGCCCCTGTTCTTCTGTCTCACCTCCCAGACGATGAACGCGCCGATAAACAAGATGCCCAGGCCCGCCAGAACCAGGACTGGAGTCCAGCCGCTGATGGCGAGCTTGTTGGCCTGCAGGATCCCCAGCACAAGCAGCCCCAGGCCGAGCGCGGAGAGGGCCACGCCGACGAGGTCGAGCTTCTCGCGCCCTCGGGCTGTGGGGGCGGCCTGAGGCGGCGGGCCATCACCAGCACCACTATGACGATGACGACCTCCGCGGCGAAGGACGCGCGCCAGCTCAGGTAGGTAGTGATGATCCCGCAGAGGAGCGGCCCCATCGCCGCGCCCGCGCCGGCGACCGAGCCGATCGTCGAGAACGCCTTGGTCCGCTCCGCCGGTTCCTTGAAGATGGCCGGGATAAGCGAATAGATGGCGGGGATCATCAGCGCGGAGCCGAGCCCCTCGAGGACCGACCAGCCGATTATCATCATCGGCAGGCCCGTCGAGATGGCGGTGACAAAGGCTCCCACGCCGTAAAGGGTGATCCCGATGGTAAACATCTTCTTCTTGCCCCAGATATCGCCGAGCTTCCCGCCGGTTATCATCCCCGCGGCCATTATCAGCGCGTACAGGGTCAGCGCCGACTGCACTCCCGCGACCGTGGTGTGCAGGTCGACGACGACGCGCGAGATAGCCACGTTCATGGCGGTGGTGTCGTAAGTGTTTATGAACTGCGCGAGGCTCAGAGTTGCGAGGATGTAGGTGGAACCGACGATGAGCGCCGCCTGGGCGGGACCCGGCGAGCCCTCCTGCCCATTTCCATTCATTCCTGCTGCCAACTAGATCCTTCTACGGTGTGCGGGCGCGGTCATCATATATATCACGGGCTGCTCCCGCAAGGGCGTGGCGCACGCACATATTTCAGATTTGAGCCGTTTATTCCGACAGACTGAACATGGTTATAAAGCAGTAGGTTACACAGTCGGAGGGATGCCAATGCCCGGTTTCCACGCCAACAGCAGGTCGAGGCTCCTGGTCGTCGCGACGACGCTCCTGCTCCTGGTCTGCGCGACCATCGCTGTAGCCTCTTGTGGCGGCACGACCTCGGCAAGCTACACCCAGCCGGCGCCCGCCGACTACAGCAATCTCACCTGGACCCAGGCGTTCCAGAAGCTCCAGGCGAAGATCTCGCACGAATACGCGTTCACCGCATGGAAGAGCATAAATTGGAACTCGCTGTACAAGAAGTACCAGCCGGTCATTGCAAAGGCAGAGGCGGCAAAAGACCAGGGCGCCTACTACCTCGCCCTGCGCGAGTACATCAACTCGTTGCGCGACGGGCACGCAAGCGTGAAGCCCGATGACATCGCCGTGTATCAGACGCTTGCAGGCGGCGGCTTCGGCCTTATCGTGACCAAGCTCGACAACGGCCAGGTGGTCGCCACCTGGGTGAAGGACGGGGGTCCCGCCGCAGCGGCCGGGATGAAGCTCGGCGCGCAGATAGTGCAGTGGGGCGGCAAGCCCGTCAACACGGCTCTCGCGCAGACCTCAACGGCCCTGTCTCCTCCGCAGCCGACCAACGCAAGGACCGTTTATGAGAAGCTCAGGTTCCTGGTCCGGGCGCCGGTCGGCACGGACAAGGCGGTCGTCTTCAAGAACCAGGGCGAGAGCGCCGGCAAGACCGTCACACTCACGGCCGTGGAAGACGGCCTGGAGACCCTGGCCATGACAGACAGCCGGTCCTCCCTGGGCAAGGGCCAGGTACCGACGGCGATGGTGGAGCAGAAGACCCTTCCCGGCAACGTCGGTTACGTAAAAGTAGTGGCGGAGGTCGACATGCCTCAGTCGCTCCCCGGCGACCACACCCCCACGCTCGAGCTCTTCCAGCGGGCGATCAACAGCTTCATCGACAGCAAGGTCTCGGGGATCGTGGTGGACATCCGCAATAACGGCGGCGGATCTGACACCATGGTCGCCCAGTTCATGTCCTCGTTCTACAAGGACAAGACTCTCTACGAGTATCAGAACTTCGTCGTCGCGGCCACCGGCAAGTTCGAGATCTGGGTCTCCGATGACGCGACGGGCGTGTACGATAAGCCGGGCCAGGGGCTCTATATCAAGCCGGGTTCGAAGCTCTACACCGGCCCGATAGTCGCGCTGGTGAACAACGGCTGCATCAGCTCGGGAGAGGGCGTCGCGATGGGGATTAAAAACCTGCCCAAGGGCAGGGTGGTCGGCTTCTACAGCACGAACGGTTCTTTCGGCATGGCCGGCGATTCCGTGAAGATGCCCGCGGGGTACGAGGTCGACTTTCCCTTCGGCCAGTCGCTGGACAAGAACAAGGTGGTGCAGATCGACAGCAAGGGCGGCAAGGGAGGGGTCCTCCCTAACACGCCCATCACCATGACCCTGGACAATGCGCTCAAGGCCGCCGGCGGGCAGGACGTCGTTCTCGACTACGGCCTCAAGACGCTCAACCAGATCCGCTGAGGAAACGGGGCTTAGGCGGGCCGCATGTCAGTGAGGAACCGGGAGGATGGGCTAGTCCATCTCTTTCCCGCAACTGGAACAGCATCCCGTGTGGACGCATATCATTCCACCACATTCCGGACAGGTCCATCGCACTTTCTCGTTCCTTACAAACGCCCTCACTCCGATTGCCTGGATGCTCTCCAGGTTCTCGATCATGCTCATGTGATACTTGGTCCTGTATCTCTTGTCCAGGTCTCTCAGTCTCCGGCAAGGATACCTTTCACATTTCCTGGAGCAGTACTTCGACCCGGTTTCTCTCAGCGTATCGCAGCGGGCTATTATGCAGTTGATACATGATCTGGATTTGCTGGTATCGTCACCGCGACAACCGGGGCATTCGGTCTTCCTGATGAGGCGGGCGTAGCAGATCGCGCAGTCCATACCGCATGGAGCGATCAATTCATACTTGATCTCCGGTTTTGTCTTCATTGGATGCCCTCGTACTGCCGTCTATTTCATCGAGACCCGGGTACTGCGATTCTAGCACCATGAGTATCCGTTTCGGCGGTGGTAAGATATCTTCGCCGGGAAACGGATAAAGAGGGAACAGGGGGAACGACATGGCGCTCTATGGCAGGATACTCGGTGTTCCATACGATTTCCGCCGTCCGTCCTGGAGCAAGCTGAAGAGCCACTACTGGAACCCTGATGACGACCGGATATTCATCCCGCGGGCGTTCGGC
>Ga0209745_1001961_pt1 | contig 11971 bp, 12 predicted proteins | sample BarGraNGADG00312_FD_184495 | JGI IMG/M metagenome (GOLD analysis project Ga0209745, IMG submission 184495) | Arctic peat soil microbial communities from Barrow, Alaska - Barrow Graham LP Ref core NGADG0004-312 (SPAdes) (version 2) | ecosystem: Environmental > Terrestrial > Soil > Wetlands > Peat... | reverse complement strand
CCCACACCCACCGATGCAGCTGGTCGCTGCGCTTAACTGCACCCATCATCACGAATTGCTCCCTCTTTGCAGATCGCCCAATCGAACGTTACGCGTTCTCCACTGGGGGATGGAAGCCTTTTCTTGCGTCTTTGAGGTGAATCTGCGTCTTTTGGGTGAATCTGGTCACCAGGACGTGCGGCCGGCGGTATCGCACCGGCGGGGGAGCCAACGATTTCGGGCTGCGGTGGGCAGACGCGCCTGCGCCCGACCCTCGCGATCTGACACCATGCCCCCCATGACCCCCACCTCCACCCTCACGAAGCCGACGGCTCCGCGCGGCACTCTCGACAAGTTCTTCAAGATCACCGAGCGCGGCTCGACCGTCGGCACCGAGATCCGCGGTGGGCTGGTCACGTTCTTCGCGATGAGCTACATCATCGTGCTGAACCCGCTGATCATCGGGACCGTCAAGGACGGCACCGGCAACTTCCTCGGCGGTGGATCCGGCGGCCCGAACCTCGCCATGGTCGCCGCGACGACCGCGCTGGTCGCCGGCGTGATGACGATCCTGATGGGGCTCGTCGCGAACTTCCCGCTCGCGCTGGCGGCAGGCCTCGGGCTCAACGCCGTGGTCGCCTTCTCGATCGCGAGCCTGCCCGGTGTGACCTGGCCCGACGCGATGGGGATCGTCGTGCTCGAGGGCTTGATCATCCTGCTGCTGGTGCTCACCGGCTTCCGGGAGGCGGTCTTCCGGGCCGTGCCCGTCGAGCTCAAGACGGCCATCAGCGTCGGCATCGGGCTGTTCATCGCCCTGATCGGGCTGGTCGACTCCGGCTTCGTCACCACGGGGGTGGGGACGCCGCTGCAGCTAGGGCGGACCGGCTCGCTGGCGGGCTGGCCGATCGTCGTGTTCGTCTTCGGCCTGATCCTGATGATCGTGCTGATGACCCGCAAGGTCCGCGGCGCCATCCTCATCTCGATCATCACCGCGACGGTGCTCGCCGTCGTGCTCGAGGCCGTCGCGAAGGTCGGTGCGCGCGGCGCGCACAACCCCCTCGGCTGGAGCCTGGACGTCCCGGCCCTGCCGAAGAAGATCTTCGCGGCCCCTGACTTCTCCCTGATCGGGCACTTCTCCCTGTTCGGGTCGGTCAGCAAGCTCGGCATCGTCGCCGTCGTGCTGCTGGTCTTCTCGATCATGCTGGCCGACTTCTTCGACACGATGGGCACCATGGTCGCCATCGGGGCGGAGGCGAACCTGCTCGACAAGAACGGCACCCCGCCGCGCACCCGCGAGATCCTCGTCGTCGACTCCCTCGCCGCCGCCGCGGGTGGGGCTGGTTCGGTGTCCTCGAACACGAGCTACATCGAGTCGGCCACCGGTGTGGGCGACGGTGCCCGCACGGGCCTCGCCTCGGTCGTCACGGGCATCGCGTTCCTGCTCGCCACGTTCCTGGCCCCGCTCGTCGCGATCGTGCCGTACGAGGCCGCGACCCCGGCCCTGGTCATCGTCGGGTTCCTGATGATGATGCAGGTGGCCGGCATCTCGTGGAAGAACTACGAGCTCGCGATCCCGGCGTTCCTGACGATCATCCTGATGCCGTTCACCTACTCGATCACCGTGGGCATCGGTGCCGGCTTCGTCTCGTTCGTCATCCTCAAGCTGACCGTGCGCAAGGCCAAGGAGATCCACCCCCTGATGTGGATCTCGGCCGTGCTGTTCGTCGTGTACTTCACCCTCGGTCCGATCAAGACGTGGCTCGGCGTGTGATTCTCTAAGAACCTGAGGTCGACCGCGCACCCAAGGCGGGTGCGCGAGCTCATCTTCGGTCGGGGGAACGATGCGCGTCTCGGTGATCGGCTGCGGCTACCTGGGTGCGGTGCACGCCGCCGCCATGGCCAAGCTGGGGCACGACGTGATCGGCGTCGACGTCGACGCGGCCAAGATCGCCGCACTGGCCGAGGGCCGGGCCCCCTTCTACGAGCCGGGGCTGCCGGAACTGCTCACCGAGTCCCTCGCGACCGGGCGGTTGCGGTTCACGACCGACATGGCCGAGGTGGCGGGCGCCCGGGTGCACTTCGTCTGCGTGGGCACGCCGCAGATGCGCGGGGAGTTCGCCGCCGACGTCTCCTACGTGGACGCGGCTTTCGTCGAGCTGTGGCCGCACCTGTCCAAGGGTGACGTCGTGGCCGGCAAGTCCACGGTCCCCGTCGGCACGGCCGAGCGCCTCGCGGCCGACCTCACCGGGACGGGCGCGACGCTGGTGTGGAACCCGGAGTTCCTGCGGGAGGGCCTCGCGGTCCAGGACACGCTGCACCCCGACCGCCTGGTCTACGGCGTTCCCGCCGGAAGGCGTGGCCAGGCCGCAAAGGCGGTGCTCGACGAGGTCTACGCGACCCCGCTGGCCGAGGGCATCCCGCTGGTCGTGACCGACTACGCGACCGCCCAGCTCGTCAAGGTCGCGGCCAACTCGTTCCTGGCCACCAAGATCTCCTTCATCAACGCGATGGCCGAGCTGTGCGAGGCGACCGGCGCGGACGTCACGGGGCTCGCGGACGCCATCGGGCACGACGAGCGGATCGGGCGCAAGTTCCTCAACGCCGGCCTCGGCTTCGGGGGTGGCTGCCTGCCCAAGGACATCCGCGCCTTCATGGCCCGCGCGGGCGAGCTCGGCGTCGACCAGGCGCTGTCGTTCCTGCGCGAGGTGGACTCGATCAACATGCGCCGCCGGGTGCGGATGGTCGACCTGGCCCGGGAGGTCTGCGGCGGTTCGATCGTCGGGCGCCGCATCGCCGTGCTGGGCGCCGCGTTCAAGCCGAACAGCGACGACGTGCGGGACTCCCCCGCACTGTCCGTCGCGGCGCAGATGCAGCTGCAGGGCGCGCACGTGGTGGTCACCGACCCGCAGGCGATCGACAACGCGCGCGCCAGGTGGCCGGACCTCACCTTCGCGGACACCGCAGAGGAAGCGGCCACCGACGCGGACGTCATCCTGCTCGCGACCGAGTGGGCCGAGTACCGCGACCTCGATCCCGACAAGCTGGCCACCGTGGTGCACAAGAAGCGCATCCTCGACGGGCGCAACGTGCTCGACCCTGAGGTGTGGCGTGCCGCCGGGTGGACCTATCGCGCGCTCGGGCGCCGTTGAGCTGTGATCCACGGGTCAGGGGAGCGGGTCGAAGCGACCGCCCCCCCGGCCGCGTACCAAGACGTGCTCAGCGGAGCCCGGAGGCCTCAGCCCAGGCGACGGCCTCGACCCGCGTCGAGACGCCGATCTTGCGGTAGAGGCTGCGGACCTGTGACTTGACGGTGTTGCGGGAGACCCACAGCTTCGCGGCGATCTGCTCGAGCGTGATGTCCACCCCAAGGTTGTCCAGCACGACAAGCTCGCGTCCGGTGAGCGGCTCGAGGAGTACGGGTGGAGCGAGCGGCTCGAGGAGCGGCTCGTTGAGAAGTGTGATCGGGTCAGACTGACGGACGAGTTCGAGAATGCTCATTTTTCTGGCTTCCGGTTCGCGGGTACTTCCCCATCAGGGAGAAGACGCGCCGGCTGCTCGACACACATTTGAGATGCCCCCGGAACAAATATATGACGCGGACTTCACCCGTGATCTTGACGGTGCTGCCTCGCTCGTGTAGGCAAAGCCGGACATTTCAAGCATCGATCCAGGTCAGCGGCCCGGATCGGGAGCGACCCGAGCTGCGAAGTTCACCCGAACGGGTACGCTTCGCCACCTGCAGCCCGACCTTGGGGTGACGCACGGGTAGGCGCGGTCGCTCGGAGCGGACCGGAAACGGCCTGTGCGCGCGCCGGTGGACCCGCTAAGGTCGGTTTGCATACTATTGCGTGCCTCGTTCAGAGCCAGCGGGCCGTAGGTCGGTGCTGGGGGGGCAAACGTGGTGCATGAGGACAGCCTGTCTGCGGTACTGAGCGACTTCGCTCGCACGATGCTGACGGACTTCCCCATCCAGCGGATCCTCGATCATCTGGTCGAGCGGATCGTCGATGTGCTGCCCGTCACGGGGGCGGGCGTCACGCTGTTCGCGCCGGGGACGGCTCCGCAGTACGTGGCGGCGTCCAACACCGCTGCGCTGCGGTTCGAGCAGCTGCAGACCGAGCTCGGGCAGGGGCCGTGCTGGACCGCTGTCGAAGGGGGCGAGCCCGTGGCCGTGCCCGATCTTGTCCTCGACGACGGCTACCCCGTGTTCGGTCCGGCGGCGTTGGCCGCGGGGATGGCGGCGGTGTTCACCTTCCCGCTGCGCCACGGTGACGTTCGCCTGGGTGCGCTGGACCTCTACCGGGACACCCCCGGTGCGCTCGATGCGAAGGCCATGGCGGCCGCGCAGACGCTGGCCGACGTGGCCGCGGCCTACCTGCTGAACGCGCAGGCGCGGGAGCAGGCGCTGAGCTCCGCGGAGCTGTTCCGGGACAGGTCCCTGCACGACGCGCTGACCGGACTTCCGAACCGGGTGCTGCTGGAGGAGCGGCTCGAGCAGGCCGCCCGGCGTGCCCGGCGGACGGACACGGCCGTAGCGGTCCTGTTCGCGGACCTGGACCGCTTCAAGCGGGTGAACGACACCTATGGGCACGCGGTCGGGGACCAGCTGCTGATCGACGTCGCTGCCCGGCTGTCCGCGCTGGTCCGCCCCGGTGACACCCTCGCCCGGGTGTCCGGAGACGAGTTCGTCTTCCTGTGCGAGGACCTCTCCCAGGCCGCCGACGTCGACCTGCTCGTCGCCCGGATCGCCGACGCGTTCGGCGCACCGTTCGTCCTGACGAGCGTCACGCTGATCGTGACCGCCAGCGTCGGCATCGCCTACGCCGGTCCCGGCCAGGCCGTGACCGACAACCTGGTGCTCGATGCGGACCTTGCGATGTACCAGGCCAAACGCCGCGGCGGGGCCAGCCACCAGATGATCGACCTGCGCCTCACCGAGGAGGCCCACGACCGCAGCCAGCTCGAGAGGAACCGCGCATGGCGCTGACCAGAGCCGAGCTCGACCTGACCTACCGCCCGATCGTGCGGACCACGAACGGGCACGTCACCGATCCGCCGCGCGAGCCCGTCGCCGAGCCCGCGGAGTCGGTCCCGGAACGGGACAACCGGCCCTGGGTCACGTGGCACGCCGATCGCCCGCTCGACCTGTCGGTCACTGCTCGCCCGTTTGGTGGGTCCAGACGCGAGACGCCGCAACCGGGTGCGCGATGACGGGGGCCGTCGTCTGCCACGGCTCGCGAGTCGTGCGCGACCGGTTGGTCCGAGCGGCGCAGGGTGTGCTGGTCCTGTCCCCCGCACTGCCGGCCGACTCGGGCGAGGAGCTGCTCCTCCAGGCGCATCGTCACCAGCCCGCGATCGTGCTGCTCGATGCGCACCTACCGGGCACCGGTCCGATCGAGGCGATGCGCAGGCTGCGCCGGATGAACATCAGAGCGGTGGTCGTGATGCTGGCCCAGCCCGGGGACGAGATCGCGCTCGACCGCGCCGTCACCCTCGGGGCCCGCGGCTTTCTTGCGCCCGACGTCGGCCGGGCCGAGCTCGCCGCCGTCGCCGCGCACGTTCTGGCGATCCCGTTCTCCCCGCAGCTGCCGGTGCGGTCCGCGAGCGCCGGCATCGCGGTCGTGCCCGCGCAGAGATCGGGCGGCCTGCCCGCGGATTCGGACGGCGTCGCGCCGGACGCGCTGACCATCCGTGAGCTGCAGGTCCTCGGGAGGATCAGTCACGGCCGGTCCAACGCGCAGATCGGATTCGACCTGTTCCTGTCGGAAGACACCGTCAAGACGCACGCCCGTCGGCTGTTCCGCAAGCTGGGCGCCCGCGACCGCGCCCAGGCGGCCGCGATCGGGCTCCGGACGGGCCTGATCCAGTAGGGCCGGCGACGGAACCGTCGCCACGGAACCGTCGCGTCGGGGTTCCCGGGCGTGTCCGGCCGACGTATGCTACCGGCAGGTGAGGGAGCCGCCTCCTTTCGAGGCAAGCCCCCGAGGACTGACCATGGCACGTGACTACGTCTGGACGGACGACACCGACCGGCGTCGGGAGTCGACCGAGGTCATCAACGCCTCGGACGTGACCGAAGAGATCCTGTTCATCGCGAGGACCCAGGAAGATGTCTGGTTCAGCAACGATGTCTGGATCGACTGGCGGTCGTTCTTCGCGGAGCTGAACGGCTCGGTGATCCCGTCCACGGGTCGGGAGCTCGATCTGGGCGAGGAGTACTCGTCGCCCGCCATGTACCGGATCCGGCGGCACGTCCAGAAGCGCCGCATGGCGGGCATCGCACGGTGGCGGCTCGTCGCCTCCCGCCAGCCCGATGGCGACGAGATCTCGATCCTGGGAGCTCGGCTGCACGGCGCCGCGGCGTCGGTAGCACGGCTTCTGGACCCGCCGATGGCGTAGCGCGTCCGCCGACGCGTAGCCAGCTCGAAGGGAGCACGAGCATGATTCCCGGAGAGATGGTGCTGCGGTTGACTGCTCACATCGGTGAAGCCGATCAGTGGCACCACCGGCCCCTGTACACCGAGATCATCCACCGCGCCCACGCCGCCGGCCTGGCCGGTGCCGCGGCGTTCCGTGGGTTCGAGGGATTCGGAGCCTCCCACCACATCCACACCAGCCGCCTCTTCAGCGTCAGTGAGCACCTGCCGGTGACCGTCGTGATCGTCGACACCGAAGAACGCATCCGCGCGTTCCTTCCCCAGCTCGACGAGCTCGTCCAGGCCGGCATGGTGATCCTCGACCCGGTCGAGGTCGTGCGCTACGTCGGCCGTCGGTCCCAGGCACCGGACCCGTGACGGTAGGTACGCCGGTCGCGACCGATCAGCACCGCGATGCCGACGCCGATGATCGTGCCGGTCGTGTTGGCGATCACGTCGCTCACCGTCCCGGACCGTCCCGGCAGCCACAGGCCCTGTCCGACCTCCGCGACCAGTGAGACCCCGAAGCCGCCGAGGATCGCCACCCACCACCGCCCGCTGCGCAGCACGAGGGCGAGCAGCAGCCCGAACGGCACGAACAGCGCGATGTTGGACACGAACTCGATCGCGTTGGGGTTCACCTGGGCGGGTGCGGCGAGCTTGTTCAGCTGGCTGACCACCACGTCGAGCGTGCCCACCACAGGCGCGGTCGGCGTCGGCCACCCGAGCACGTACGCGAGGACCACCGTGTAGCCGGCGAGGGCCCACCTCAGGGCGCGGCGATCGCGGAACGCAGTGGCGGGCATTGGGCGAGCGTACGCAGTTCGGTGTGCTCCCGGGCGGACCGTCGGCTCAGTGGACGCGCGGCGTCGCGGCATTGGCCTCGGCGGCCAGGCCCGCAAGGTCCTGCTCGGCGATCGGGAAGCCCGGGAAGCGCGTCAACCGGACCAGCGGGATCGACGCCATCATCTCGGCGCTGTTCTCGCCGAGGAGCATCGCGGCCATGCTGCCGGGGCCGAGGGCGGCACGCAGCCTTGGCCCCGCGACCGGGTGGTCGAGCCAGACGGACGCAGGAGTGCTCGGCGACAACGGGGCAGCGACGTCGTCTCCGACCAGGACGACGGCGCCGGACAGCCGGACGTCTCGCGACGAGGCACCGACCCGGATCACGAACGATCCGCCCTCCACGACCCACCGGCCCAGCGGCACGTGCCAGAACGAGAAGGCGCGTGCATCGAGCGTCAGGGTCACGCGGGTGCCCGCACCCGGCTCGAGCGTCACCTTGGCAAACGCCTTGAGCTCCTGCTCGGGCCGGAACACCGAGCAGGCGGGGTCGGAGACGTAGACCTGCACCGTCTCCCGGCCCGCCCGAGCGCCGGTGTTCGTCACCGTGAGGCCGACCTCCACCACCGTCGCCGAACCGGCGTCGTGCACGCTCGTGGTCAGGTCCGAGTACGCAAAGGTCGTGTACGACAGGCCGTGCCCGAACGGGTAGGTGACCTCCAGCTGGTGCGCGTCGTACCAGCGGTAGCCGATGAGCAGGCCCTCGCCGTAGCGGACCGCGCCGTTCTCGCCGGGGAACGCGCCGATCGTCGGGTTGTCGGCGTAGCGCACGGGAATCGTCTCGGCAAGCTTGCCGGCGGGGTTGGCGGCGCCGAACAGGAGGTCCACCACGGCGCTGCCGCCCCCCTGGCCGAGCAGCCAGCCCTCGAGGACCGCGCGGGCGCGGTCCTGCCACGGCTGCAGCGCGACGACCGACCCGTTGGACAGCACCACCACGATCTGCCGGTTGACGGCCGCGAGGGCGTCGAGCAGCTCGATCTGCGCCGCCGGCAGGTCCATGTGCGCGCGGTCGTAGCCCTCGGACTCGTAGGAGGCCGGCAGCCCGAGGAACAGCACGACGACCTCGGCGGCCTGCGCGTGCGCGACTGCCTCCGCCACCAGACCATCGTCGCCCGGCCCGGACTCCACGACGAAACCGGGCGCGAACGTGACCTCGCGCGCCCCGGCAACGGATCGGCGCAGCGCGGTCAACGCGTCGTCGAGGCGCGTGGGCACGACCTGCGAGCTTCCGGCGCCCTGGTACCGGGGGCTGCGCGCGAACTCGCCGACGACGGCGATCGGCCCGCCCGCGCGTGGGTCGAGCGGCAGGATCGCGCCGTCGTTCTTGAGCAGCACCACGCTCGCGGCGGCGGCGTCGCGCGCCAGCGCATGGTGCGAGTCGGCGTCGAACGTCTGGCCAGGGGCGAGCGCCGGCAGGGCCTTGTCGACCAGGGTCAGGACCCGGGTGACGGCTCGGTCGACGTCGGCCTCGCTGAGGGTGCCCGCACGCACGGCATCGAGGATCTTGCGCTGACCGGCTCCGCTGGAGGACGGCATCTCCAGGTCGAGCCCGGCGTGGACCGCCGCGGCCCGCTCGTTGACAGCGCCCCAGTCGGAGACCACGAGCCCGTCGTATCCCCAGTCCCGGCGCAGCACATCGGTGAGCAGCCACCTGTTCTCCGACGCGTACACCCCGTTGATCCGGTTGTAGGAGCACATGACGGTCCACGGCTGCGCCGAGGTGACCACCCGCTCGAAAGCCGGCAGGTAGATCTCGCGCAGCGTGCGCTCGTCGACCTCGGCCGAGACGGACATCCGCTGGGTCTCCTGGTTGTTGGCGGCGAAGTGCTTGACCGACGTGCCGACCCCCCGGCTCTGCACACCCCGGACCAGGGCCGCGCCGAGCTCACCGGCGAGCAGCGGGTCCTCGGAGAAGTACTCGAAGTTGCGCCCGCACAGCGGCGACCGCTTCATGTTCACGCCCGGACCCAGCAGCACCGCGACCTGCTCGGCCCGGCACTCGTCGCCCAGGGCCGCGCCGATGCGTGCGAGCAGGTCGACGTCCCAGGTCGAGCCGAGTGCCGTGGCGGGCGGGAAGCAGGTGGCGGGGACGGCGGCGCCGATCCCGCCGTGGTCGGGGTCCTCGGTCTGCTTGCGCAGCCCGTGCGGCCCGTCGGTCACCATGATCGCCGGCACGCCGAGCCGTTCGACGGGCTCGGTGTGCCAGAAGTCCGACCCGTCGAGGAGTGCGGCTTTCTCTTCCAGCGTGAGCTCTGCGAGCAGCGCGGGGACGTCGATGCCTGCGGGAGGGTCGGTCTGCGCGGTCATCGGGAGCTCCTGGGATGCGGGGATGCCGCACGCTACACCGGGCCACGCGCCAGACGCCGCCGAGCGACCGTGAGCCGGGTGCGGAACAGGAGGCGTGGGAGATCGGTGCCTTGACTTCTGACAGATCCATGGGCGAACGTCGCTCGGCGACGGCACTGTGGATGGCACGCGGGCGGACGGCACGCGGACGTGATAGGCCGACGGCGAGGGGGCTGACATGTTCTGGCACGGCAAGCAGATGTACCGGCGGTTGTCCGAGGAGGTTCGTGCGGCGGGGCTGGCCGTCGGCGGTGCCGACTCCCAGCCGGTGACCGCCGAAGAGCTCGCCGGGCTGCCCGGGACGGTACAGCGGTACCTGCGCGCGATGGGTGTGGTGAACCGGCCGCGCGACTGGTCGTTCGGGGCGCACTTCACCGGGCGCTTCCGGCTGCGCGGGCGGGGGTCCTGGATGCGCGCCGAGGTCTGGCAGTACAGCAGCGCGATGGAGGTCGCCCGCATCTTCCACATGCGGATCGACTTCGCCGGAGTGGTCCCGATGGTGGGTCGCGACACGTACCTGCGCGGCAAGGGGATGATGCACGGCAAGCTGCTCGGCCTGGTCACGGTGGCGCGTTCGGAGGGCTCGGAGACGGACCTGAGCGAGCTGGTCACGTACCTGAACGACGCGGTGCTCGTCGCACCGTCGATGCTCCTGCGTCCGAACACCTCCTTCGCGCCCGTGGACGACCGCTCCTTCGACGTCACCCTCGTCGACGCCGGCCAGACCGTCACCGCACGGGTCTTCCTCGACGACGTCGGGCGCCCGGTCAACTTCAGTACCCACGACCGGTACGCGGACCTACCGGGAGGCCTCGTCCGAGCGGAATGGACGACGCCCATCGACGGCTGGCAGCGCGATGGTGACCGGCTCATCTTCACGCGCGGCAGCGCCGTCTGGCAGCTGCCCGCCGGACCGCTCGCCTACCTGGACTTCCGGCTGGTCCCCGGAGATGTGCGCTACAACCTCGCACCTGCCGACGTCATGCCCGCCTCTTCCTGATCCGCAGCGCGAGGGCGACCGTGAGCCCGGCTGGGCCAGCGGCACCGGGCCTCCTCGACCGCTGACGTCACGGGACCACCACGCTCGTGCTCGCGCGTGCCCAGCCGGTGCCGGCGGGAACCGAGACCAACAGCTCGTAGCTGCCCGCGGTGGGCGCGGGAGATATGAGCACGCTGATCTCCTTGTCGGTCGGCGCACCCGCCGGCTGGTACGGCGTCCCGCTGAAGGTGACGAGCGCGTTGGCACCACCCAGGTGGCTACCGGTCACGTTCACCACTTTCGTGGCCGGGTCGTATCGCGCGCTGGTGATCGTCGGGGTGTCGCTCGCCACCGCCTTGTTCGCGGTGTAGGTCAGCGCGGACAGGGAGGTCAGCCCAGCCAGCTGCAGAGGGATGTCCGGCAGCCCCGCCGCTGGGTCGGAGACGAAGCGAGCCAGCACGTAGAGCACCAGCAGCCCGTTGAAGATGAGGAACTGGAAGTCGACCAGGTCGGTCTGCCCGGCGTCGTTGGCGGCCAGGTCGGCCGTGCTGAAGACCGGAACCTGGGCGGCCTTGGTCAGGGAGCCGTCCTTCATCCGGGTCACGGTGATGCCCTTCGCGAGCACCAGCGCCGCGAACGGCCCCCCGAGCAGCAGCATGTAGTTCTCGCCGAGCTTGCCCACCGGTATCTCGGTGACATTCTCCTTGGCCAGCACGATCGTCAGCGTGGTGGACAGCATGAAGACCACGACGACGGTCCACAGCGCGGCGGTGGCCTTGCTCGTGGACGCCCGCCCGTCGGCGCCGAGGAGCATCGCGCGCAGCGGTGCGCTGATGGGCTGCCCCTGCTTGTCCTTGGCTACCTTCTGCGGGTCCCCGCCCCACCAACGGCCGATGAGCAGGACCAACCCCACGGCGACCGCGGCCCCGACGACGAGGGCCAAGCGGCCAGCAAACGGGTTCGCGCCTTGGTTCACGACTTCCCCTACCCCCGTCGCCCCTTCGGGCGCGGACCTCGGAACCCGCCACGGCATCGCCTCATTGCGTGCCGTTCCCGGTCAGCCTGCACGTGTCGTGGGGGCGGCCGCAAGAGATACCGCTGACAAATGCCTCTGGCGCCCGACGAGCAATCGATGGACCATGCGGCTAACGGGGGGTCTGGCGGTGAGCGGGGCGCCGAGGTTCACCAGGGAGGTGCACGGTGCGCGGGATGCGTCTGGGCGGGGTCTGCCTCGCCGTCGTCGTCATCATCAGCGTGGGCGCGTGTGGTGGTCGGTCGTCGCAGGGCGCTGCGACACCGACGACGCCGGTCACCGCGACGCCGACCCCGACCCCGACCCCGACCCCGACCCCGACCCCGACCCCGACCCCGACCCCGACCCCGACGGCCACGGCCACGGCCACGGCGA
>Ga0209745_1001960_pt1 | contig 11972 bp, 10 predicted proteins | sample BarGraNGADG00312_FD_184495 | JGI IMG/M metagenome (GOLD analysis project Ga0209745, IMG submission 184495) | Arctic peat soil microbial communities from Barrow, Alaska - Barrow Graham LP Ref core NGADG0004-312 (SPAdes) (version 2) | ecosystem: Environmental > Terrestrial > Soil > Wetlands > Peat... | reverse complement strand
GATAGTCTCGGCAAGATACCGGTCGGCCGTCGCCAGCTTTCTATAGGCGTAGAAGAAAACCGCCAGGACGGGCAGGACAAACAGCACCGACCACATCCCGATGGCCACGAAGATTAACCCCATCAGGACTCCGGCGAGACCGATGTTCAGGAAAAGAAACCACGACCTGCGGAGCACGCTCTGCAAGTAAACGCCTGGTGAGAAGTGCCCCTCTAGTGAAAGTATGTAGGCGGATTTGCCTATATAGAAGAGATAGAGCACGCCCGCTCCCACGGCTATTGATACCAGCAGGGCCGGAGTGTAGTGACCCGACAGCTCGGGCTTCTGGGGTAGCATCTTCATCAACAGGTAGAAAATAAGAACTGTGAAACCCACCCCAACGTAGTCGATCAACATGGCAACGATATCTTCTTTGGTCAGTTCGACGAGAAGCTGGGTGGCTAGGATAATCACCGTGCCAATCAAGAATATCCAAATAACCTGGACGCATCCCGCGGCGGTAATCTTGCTGAAGGAAACTTCCGGCGGTGATACCGGAAGGGCTATAAGAGCCGCCAGTATCGGTGCCAACCCCAGGTTCACCTTGCCCCCGCTCCTTAAATCGAGTGAAAAATACCCCGCCAGCGTGAATATGACCAGAAAGAAGACGAAGTTGCTCCAATCGATTTTACCAAGCTTGCCGATAGAAAGGATGGAGATCACCAGTGTGGCAAGGGCGCCCGCGGCCGCAACCGGCAGCACCACGGGGATCCGGCGCCCTTCGCGCCCGCGACCACCTCTCCCCGGGCCGGTCGGGCCTCTTGGGCGACGCGTAGGAACGACCGGCTCTTCCGGGGCCGGCTCTTCCTCGTCAGGCAGTTCCGCGCCCGACGGTTCCGCGCCTGCCGCTTCCTCCTCACCCTCAGCCGCCATGAACTTATCAAGCTCGGCATCCTTTTCTTCCAACACCTGATCGGCCTGTTTCTTGAAAAGGGTCCCCTGAGCTTCAACTTTTTCGGCAGCCGCGACTGTGGCCTCCCAGGAGAGCTCCTCCTCACGGTCCGCCTTCTCCTCGACGGCCTCCAGCGCCTCCGCCTCTGTCTGTTCCCAGGGGTATTCCTCGGCCTCTTCGTGTATAAAGGAAGCCTTGTGCTTGGGTGTCCTCAAGGAAGCCTTATGCTTAGATGTCCTCCGCATCGCGCGGCGGCTGGCCTTCTTGGCCCTTCCTCTTGCGACCCCCCGCCCTTCTCCTGGGCTCGCTTCTAGTTCGTCGTCTTGCTCTGACACTGTCGGACCTCTCCCATTCGCGGATGTCCTTCTCTATCTCGTCCCTGACTTCCGTATATTTGATGCCTTCGGCGGGCGTTGCGCCCGTAACCCCGGCCTTGGATGGCGCGCTCTCAACCGTCGCCACTGATTCCTCCAGGGTAGATTGCATGGGCTCGGAGGTTCTTAGCCGTTCGGTCGCCGAGCGCGCGGGCATTCTTACCTTCTCCTCAAGCGCCCCTGTCCATAGGCCTCGCTTCATAACGACCCGCACGAACGCGTCGACCACCTCGGGATCGAACTGTATTCCCTTGGCCTTGATGACCTCTGAAGCGCTGTCGTAGGGAGTCATTGGCTCCCTGAAAGATGCCGGTTTTTGCATCGCATCGAAAACGTCGGCGACCGCCAGGATGCGCGCCCCGATTGGAATGGTCTCGCCCGCCAACCCGTCCACATAGCCACTCCCATCAACCATCTCGTGGTGGTGGCGGACGGCCGGAGCCACCACCGAAAAGGAGGGCTCCTTCGACAAGATATTCGCGGCAACCAGCGGGTGTTTCTTTATCTCCTCGAATTCCTCAGGGGTTAGCGGTCCAGGCTTGTCGACAATCGCAGGATCCAGCGCCAGCCTGCCAACGTCATGCAGTAGCGCCGCCTGCCGGAGGAAGTGGATATCTTCTTCTGTAAGGTCCATCTCTTCCGCAATGGCAACGGCCATGTCCGCGACCCCGAGGCTGTGCCCTTGCATAAACATCCCCCCGCGCTCGACGGCGTCCATCACCGCAAGCGTCGTATTATCACTGACATCACGCATGGTGCCGTACCGCGTATATACCACCCTTATGGCAAGCAGGGGGGCGAAGAGGATCACAAGTGCGGGGTATTCCAGTTTCACATATACGATCGCTGCCAGGAACCCGATGCCGCCATAGAGCAGGTAGCCGGGAAACTTGGGAAGAAGGCGCCTTTCCCAGTGGCGAATCAGGCGCTCATCATCCGGGGTCAAAACGAAGGTTACCAGAACCGTGTTTAGAACGAAGAACAGCAGCAGGGCAAGGATCCAGGGGATCACCGCCTTTCCGGCGTTCTTCATCGTGGCGTCGATGACTTTGCCGCCGGTATGGCTATAAATCCAACCGGCCACCCCCGCGGCGAAAAACAGTTGGGCCGCATTGAAGAGAACCCTTCTAAATCCCTGCTGGCCGCGTTCCAAATAGAAGATCGGGATACCGAAGAGCGCAACAACCGCGGTCCCGGCAGGCCCTGATACCATCATTGCCACGATCAGGGGCAACACCGCCAGCGACAACCGTCCGCCCCCTCTCATCGGCAGCGCAAAAAGTTCCGAGGCCAAGAAGAGCAGGCCGATAAGGGCGACCGCCCACCAGTTCTCTTTCTTATAAGTAAGCACGAGCAGGACCACGAGAACCGCGGCGAGCACCAAAACCACCGCGAGCGCGTTGTCCGCTCTGCCCCTGAGGAGCCCTGGAAGTTTTTCCTTGAGTTCTCTGTCCTCAAAAAGCGATTCGTCCAGTTCCAGCCCAGAGCGCTTTACCATCTGATTCCGGCACCCCCGACTAGAAACAGCTCCGCGAGCGCCTTGAGAACTTTCCTTACGAAGTTGATCAAACCAGCCACTGTCGATGACCCCCTACCCAGAGGTGTCGATCAAACCGTAGTTACCGTCTTTGCGCCGGTATACGACGTTGGTGTTATCGGTTTCAGTGTCGAGGAAGACGAAAAAATCGTGACCAAGCATCTCCATCTGGAGGGTCGCCTCCTCGGGCGTCATCGGCTTCAACGCCATTGATTTGGTTTTGACTATTGCCGAGGTCCCCTCGGTCGCCGTCGTCTGCTCAGGCTGTCCGCGCAGCGCGCTTTCCTGCGCTTGCGTCCTGGCTATTTGCTTCCCGTGGTACTTCTTGATCTGCCTTTGCAGCTTCGCAACCGCCTTATCGATTGCCACGTACATGTCACGGTCTCGCTCGGTGGCCCGGAGTATTTTCCCGTGGCCGAATAAAGTCAATTCGGCTATCTGGTTCTCTTGTATGCTTCGATTCTTCTCGACAACCAGTTTTACCTCAATCTCCCGGAAACCCAGGTCAAGCTTCTCGATCTTGGCGACCTTCCCTCGGGCGTGGTCTCTCAGAGCGTCAGTGACCTCGATATTCTTTCCTTTTATTACAACCTGCACCTGAATACCTCCGAGAAAATCATCTTGTCGGGGCACTCTTGAAAATGCTTTGCTTAACAAGACCGCAACCCCATTTTAGACCCTTAGTCAATAATGGGGTTGCTATATTCGAACTCGTTTCGTAATTAGCTTTGCCTGGTGACATTGGTCGCCTTCGGACCCCTGTCCCCCTCTACAACTTCGAATTGGACCGCTTCTCCCTCGTTGAGAGTTCGGTATCCATCAGCTTTGATATCGGAAAAGTGCACGAATACGTCGTCACCATTCTCCCGCTCGATAAAACCGAACCCTTTCTCGGGGTTAAACCACTTGACAACTCCTGCTTCCAACGCAATCCCCCAGTCCAAAAAACCGTTTTGGGTAGGTTATCATACGCGCCTTTTAGTGTCCACCGAACCGGGGGGGATGGGGTCAAGTCTTGGGGTGTGGGGTCAGACCTCTTGATTTAGATTCTATAGAAGCGTAGACCCCACACCCCAAGACTTGACCCCACAACGGCATGAAAGATTCGAGTCCCGCTGACCTGGTCTTTGGCCCCACACTCGCCTGCTGAGAGTTTGCAGCCCCATTTGTATAAACCGGACCACGCCCTCTTCTCCCCGTTATCGGGGGCAGGACTTACCCCTAAGCCGCACCATGCTCAGCAACCACTAGTTGCCTTACGTGGGTCGTTTCGCCTGCGACTGGCATCGACTTTCAACCACAGACCGGGACCCGAACGCTCCTGAGCGTGCAGAGATACCCAATGAATGTTAACGCGGTGTGGTACTACATACAAGACATCGGGTGAAGCTGATTAGTGGAGTTTGTCGGAAATGATACGGCCTATAAGCTTTTTTGCCACGTCGTCGCCGGTTACGTTGTAGCTCGAGGACTCCAGGGCCCTGCGCACCTTCTCTACCCTTTCCTGACGAATCGGGGGCATCTCATCCAACTTCTTGACGACCTGCTGGATATCCTCGATCTCCTCGGCGCTCAGTGCGGTGGTAGCGTCGTCCTCGCCCATCATCTGCTTCTTCTTTAGCAAGTCAAGCGTATTCTGTATCTCTCGATCAGATAACTGCATTCCCCTCACCTACAATTGGACTTCGCCCCCGGCGCTCATCCTGGATCGCTTCATAGTATAACATCGTCAGCAACCATTTTGGCCTAAAACCGATATTCTCCCCAGGCAGACTCACCATGCGTTTATTCCTCAAATCCGGCTGAATATATCATCTATTTGGGTGAAAAAATAGACTTTGCGCCTTCGTAAGCAAACCCCCGTATACACCATTAGGGGGATTTTAGTACTATTTCACGAATTTTCATCAAATAACGTCATCTCTGATTGAAAATCGCCCTTGCCGCAACCAAGACGTTTACGCGGTCCGCTCCGGCTTCGACTAGGACGCGGGCGCAAGAATCCGCGGTCGCCCCGGTAGTCAGAACATCATCCACCAGCAACACCTTCCCGCGTACCCTGCTATCAGGGGCGACCATGTACGCGCCTGCCACGTTCCCCCACCTCTCCTTACCACTTAAACCGTCCTGATCTAGCGTATGCCTCTTTTTAAGCAGGGAAAGCTCGAGCGGCCTTCCCAGGTGCCGAGCTATAAGCAGGGCCAGAAGCTCGGCCGGATTGTAGCCTCTTTGTTTGACCCTTGCTTTTTCTGAGGGTACGCAAAAAACCTGTTCGGGCGCCAGGTACGCCGGCTCGTTCCCCGCGGCGGCCAGCATCAAGCGGCTGAGTGGCACGGCAAGCGGCTGCTGGGAGGATTTCAGCCGAAGAACCATCTCTTTCAACAACCCTCCGTAATCACCGATGGCTCGAAAATCGCTAAACGCCGGCGTTCTATCCGTTTGTCTACGCCAGCGCTGATTCCCTTCTCGGGCGTTCGAATGGCGGGCGAGCTCCGCCAGGCAGCGACCGCAGAGCGGCCGCCCATGACTCCCACAGCTCAAGCAAGATACGGGGAAGACGAGGTCAAGGAGCTGTTCTGTGAATGTTGCTTCCGGCAAATCCCAATCTCCTGCTGCAAGTCACGGAGAGGGTTGACAGATCAAGAATCATCTAATGGAGCGTCCGGGGTACTTAGTCAGGATACCTGAAACACCTTTAAGCTCTCGGCGAAAGGCGGTCTCAAGACGCCGCGTTCAGTCAAGATAGCCTGCACGTATTGGGCTGGGGTCACGTCGAAGGCGGGGTTGTATACCGGCGCCGCCCGCGGCGCGGTCGGCTGACCTCCACAGTTGCGCACCTCGCCCGGGTCCCGCTCCTCGATCACGATATCAGACCCGGAAGGGCATTCAAGGTCAACCGTCGAACCGGGAGCCGCGACATAGAAAGGAATTCCGTGGACGTGAGCGAGCACGGCGACACCGTATGTGCCAATCTTGTTGGCGCAATCTCCGTTGGCCGCAATCCTATCGGCTCCGGTTATTACCGCGTCAATGCGGCCCCGCTGCATCAGAAAAGCGGCCGCGCCATCTGGGATCAGCGTGTAGGGGACACCTGCGTTGCCCAGTTCCCAGGCTGTCAGTCGGGAACCCTGCAGGAGCGGGCGAGTCTCGTCGACATAGACATGAATGCCTTTGCCCAGGCGATGCGCCTCCATGAGAACCCCCACAGCTGTTCCGTATCGCAGTGCGGCAAGGGGACCGGAGTTGCAATGGGTAAGGATGCCCTTTCCCTCCGAGATGACCTCTTGCCCCGATTCCACGAGCTTTCGGTTTGTCTCGATGGTGTCGAGAGCTACCTCGTCGGCTTTGGCATGCAACCTTTCAATAAGAGCGGACGCATCATCTCCCGCGGAAGCGCCTTCCCCCAGCGCGCGCTCCATGCGCTCGAGCGCCCAGAAAAGGTTTCGCGCCGTTGGTCTCGATGCGCCGATCGAAACTATCGCCTCGCGAGAAGCCGCGGTGACTCCCTCGGCGCCCCGCCCGCGGGCTCCCAAAGCTCCCAGCAGAACGCCGTAGGCGCCGGCTATCCCTATCGCCATCGCGCCCCTGACCGCCAAGCGCTTCATGGCATCGATGACCTCCGCGGGAGTAGTAGGCTCGAGGTAAACGATTAGTGATGGGAGCGCTGTTTGATCGAGTAGGTGAAGGGTATCGTCCTCGAAGTATATGGAATCTCCCGGCTTATACTCAAGCGTGGGCGCGGACGCGGCCATCCTAGACTCCGGTGTCGCGGTCTCTAAGGATGAATATTACCTTCGCCGCGGCCTCCAACGCTTCGGCGCAATCGACCGCGTCGTCGATGTCCTCACCCCAGACAACACATCCCTGCCCCTCTATCATCGCCACTCTGTGAGTCTTCAAAGTTTCCGCCACGGCGCCCGCCAGGCTCCCCGCGCCTGGACTGTAAAACGGCACGAATCCAATTCCTCCTACACCCTCTAGGATCTCGTTCGATTCTTCCAACAGGGTGCGCCCTTTGTGGGCAAGAGCGGTGGTATACGGTGAATGAACACGAATAACGGTACCAGCCGCGGGCTGTGCTTCGAGCGCGGCCGCCAGCATCTTCGCGTCCATAACCGGCGCTCTACCGTTCTGTCTCACCGGTTGGTGGTTGCTGTTAAGCACCAGGAAGTCGTGGCTGTCCAGGGATCCGATGTGCGTACCAACTGCTGTAACCGCTATTTGGCCTCCCGACAACCTGACTCCAATAGAGCCCAGCGTGCCGGTGGTGAGGCCAGCCTCATACATACGCCGCCCGGCGGCCTTAAGCCGCTCCAGTTCCGTTGGAATAATCGCGCTCATGTCACGTCCCCAGTGTCCAGCTCCTCAAGTATTCTTCCTGCTCGGAAGTCAGGGAGTCTATCTCAATGCCCATTGTCTCTAGCTTGAGACGGGCTATCTCTTTATCGATTGGTTCGGGTACGTCGTAGACCTTCTTCTCAAGCTCGCTCGCATGCGTAAATACATACTCGGCCATCAGCGCCTGGTTGGCGAAGCTCATGTCCATTACGCTCGCCGGATGGCCCTCTGCCGCCGCGAGGTTAACGAGCCTACCCTGCGCAAGCAGATATAGCCTCTTGCCGTTCTCGAGTGCAAACTCTTCGACGTGTTTCCTCACGGTTCTGCGTCCGTTGGACATTTTCTCGAGCGCCGTTATGTCTATTTCGACGTCGAAGTGGCCCGAGTTGCACATCACAGCCCTATCCTTCATCTCCGCAAAGTGCTCCGCCCGCAGTACGCTGGTGTCTCCCGTAGCGGTAACGAATATGTCGCCTGTCCGTGCCGCTTCAACGGACATCTTGACCTGAAAGCCGTCCATGGTGGCCTCGAGTGCCCTCAGGGGGTCGACCTCCACCACTATCACATGTGAGCCGAGGCCCCTGCCCCTGTTGGCTATCCCCCTTCCACACCAACCGTAGCCGAACACCACCATCACTTTCCCGGCCAGCAGTAGATTGGTTGCCCTTATGATGCCGTCGATTGTCGACTGTCCGGTGCCGTAGCGGTTGTCGAAGAGATGCTTGGTATTCGCGTCGTTAACGGCAACCACCGGGTAGAGCAGGACTCCATTCTCCTCCATGCTCTTGAGCCGGATGACGCCGGTGGTGGTCTCCTCCGTACCGGCGATAACCTTAGCAGCCTGCTCTTTTCGTTTGGTATGGAGGGTAGTGACTAGATCGGCGCCGTCGTCCATGGTTATTTGCGGCTCAACAGAGAGCACGCTATCGATGTGCTTGTAGTAGGTTTCGTTATCCTCACCGTTTATGGCGAAAACGCTGATGCCATGATCCTGGACCAGTGAGGCCGCCACATCATCCTGGGTCGAGAGAGGGTTGCTCGCGCAGAGGAAAGCTTCGGCACCCCCGGCCTTGAGCGTCAGCATCAGGTTGGCAGTCTCCGTGGTGACGTGAAGGCAAGCTCCTATCCTGGCACCGGCCAGAGGCTTCTCCGAGTCGAAGCGCTGCTTTATTCTCTCCAGCACTTTCATCTCCAAACCCGCCCAATCAATACGCGCCTTGCCTTCCGGCGCCAGGGCAAGGTCGTTTACATCATAGTCCATCTAGTGATTTCTCCTTTCGACCTCATTGCCTTCCCACAGTGCACAGCCAATATTAAAGCTGGCCAGCAGATGGAGGCAATCCTCCACATGGGTGTTTTTTGGCTCCGCCTGAGCATAACTAGAATATCATATCCGTCAAACTGGTGACCTCATCAAGGCCCGGCCAGTTGCCTTTTCAATTCATCGATGCGAGATACGGGCGTGGGGTCTTGCCCCAGAGCAAGAGCGAGATAAACGCTGGCAAAGTCGCCGAAATAGATAAGGTCTAGCATGCGCTCGAGGCGGTTGGAGCCGCGCGCGCATATCTGTGTTGTGTGGCCGACGCTTTCAGCGATGAGTCCGAGGGTGATCTCTATCCTCTTCTCTATCCTCTGGTGCTCCCCGGGTTCCCGCAAGACTATCAGGTGGCAGCGCGAACAGATGTCCTCAAGATTCTGCCAGCCAACGGTCTCGTTGTGATTGAGCTCCGGGAAGGAATTGCAGAAAGCTGGTACCTTGGCCATTTCGTTGAGCTGGGCTTTCCAGCGTAGCGCCGCCACGGCCACAGGGCCCTCCACGCCGTAGACCACCGGTAGATAACCCACCATGTCCTTGGCCAGCCTCTTGGTTGGGTTTGAGTCGAGACCAGACCCTCTTTCATACTCGCGGCTCCTGTCCTGAAGCATCTCCACCGCTTTTTCGAGCTGGTGCAGCAGTCCGGTAACAAGCCCCATGCGCTCGAGGGCTGATAGGACGGGCACAAACAGGTAACCGAGTGATGCGCGGGGTTGAAGGCCGCCCGGTATGGTGAAGAGCCCGATGTCCTTCTTGCCAGCTATATCAGCGAGGCTGCCGTCGCTACTGACCGCGACGAGCCGGGCTCCAGCATTTTGCGCTTGCTCGAGGCAGTCGAGGGTCTCCTCCGTGTTGCCGGAGTAGCTGACCGCGAACACCAGGCAGTCGGAATCCACGTAAGATGGAAGTTCGTAACCCTTAACAGTTATCACGGGGAGCTTCATTCCCCCCTCGGGAGCAAGCGCCGCGATTACGTCGCCCGAAATGCCGGAGCCGCCCATCCCCAGAACGATGACGGCTTTGAGTCCCTGGGGTTCGGGAAGCTTGATCTCCGCCCGCCCTATCCGAAGCGCTTCTCCGACCTGCTCCGCAAATCGCTCTACGACGGAAAGCATTCCCGCGGAATCGACCGCGGCCAGCGCCTGAGGATCATCAAGATCGATCTTTGCCTCCATAGTCCTTTCCATTCACTCCTCGGGAGCAACCTGGTTCATCAGCTTGACCCCCTGGGCCACAAGATCCTCGACCTCCTGCTCGCTGGTGGCCTCGGCATAGACGCGGACGACCGCCTCCGTACCGGAGACACGGAGCATCACCCACGATCCGTCCTCGCGGTGGAACTTCAGCCCGTCAGTGGTCTCAACATCAGTAACTTTGAGATCGCCGATCCTCTCGGGCTTAAGCTCGTGAAGGTTCACAAGAAGCGCCTCCTTGTGCGCCTGTGTTATCTCGATATCGCGCCGCAAGTAGACAAAGCGCTGCCCGAGTTCATCCATTAACTCGTCGATAAGCTGCCACAGGGTCTTCCCATGAGTTGCCATTATCTCGACGAGCAACAGCCCTATGAGAATACCGTCGCGCTCCGGGATGTAATTCTTTATCCCTGTCCCGCCGCTCTCCTCGCCGCCGATCAGGATATTCTCCTCGAGCATCAGGTCGGCGATATATTTAAAACCGACGGGGACAACATAAAGTTTGCGGCCGTACTTCTCGCACAGGCGGTCGATCATGGTGGTGGTAGAGACTGTCTTGACCACGTCACCGGTCCACCCGCGCACTTCCACCAGGTGCTTGAGAAGTAGTGCGAAAACCATATGGGAGCTTATGAATCGACCGCTTGCGTCGATCGCGGTCACCCGGTCCGCGTCACCGTCGACAGCTATGCCCACCTGGTAGCCTCCGCCCACTACCGCTTCTTTCAGCTCGTTCAGGTTATCGCCAATAGGCTCAGGAAACAGTCCGGGGAAAAGAGGGTTGTGCTCCCCGTGTATCTGGGAGCAGTCCATCCCCAGCACCTCAAGGGCCCTGGCGAACAGTCCCTGGCCTGCACCGTATAGCGGGTCGAACATCACCTTGATGCCCTTCGCCGGGAAAACGTCGGCGTTGATCATCGAGACGACTTTGTCCAGGTAGCGCGGCACCGGATTGAAAAGCTCCACCTTACCCGGAGCGATGACGTCCTCAAACAGCACGTCAGGGCGCCGAGGGGGCTCAGATTCGACACGCCTCAGCTCCTGCTCTATCTCGGTGGTTATGCTTGTCGAGGCCGAACCGCCATAGGGCGCCTTGAACTTTATACCGTCGTAGCGCGGAGGGTTATGGCTGGCGGTTATCATGATGGCGCCGTCCGCCTTGAGGTCCACGGTCGCGTACGAGACCGCCGGGGTGGGCACGAAACTCTCCGCGATCTTGACCCGAACGCCATAGGTAGATGCCGCTATGGCGCAGAGCTGGGCGAACCGGTCGGAGTTGAACCGCGTATCATAGCCGATCAGAAGAAGCGGCTCACGCCCCTCTGAGTTTCCCACTACGTACTTTGAGATGGCGCAGGCGACAATCCACAGCCTGTCGAATGTGAAGTCATCGGCGATCACTCCACGCCAGCCGTCGGTTCCGAATTTGATCATACCCTGTCGCCGGTGGCCAGCACCGCTTGGCCCCGACAACCCACCCCCTATCTTGCCTTTTTACTTGGGGTCAGACCCTTGTGGGGTCAAGTCTTGGGATGTGGGGTCATGACTCCACAAGATATTACTTGACCCCCCCGTGACCCCACATCCCAAGACTTGACCTCACAACCACCGGGGGTCTGACCCCATCAGATGTTAGACGCGTTCGCGCCAGTAGTTGAGCAGGTCCTCGAGGGTCTTCTCGAATGGTATCTCGGGCTTCCAACCGGACATGCTGCAGAACTTCGTGTTGTCGGCGCACAGGACCTCGACGTCGGAGGGACGCATCCTGTCGGCAACCTGTTCGACCTTTATCTCAATCGACGAGAAGCCCAGGAGGATGTCCAGCATCTTCTGGATGGTCACATCCGTACCGGAGCCGATGTTATAGACTTCCCCCGGTTCGCCTTTTTCCAGGGCTAGCCAGTAGCCCCTGATCATGTCGCGAACGTCCGTGAAGTCCCGGCGCGCCTCCAGATTTCCCACCTGAAGGACCGGCTCCCGCTTTTTCTTCTCGATCATAGCGATCTGCCTAGCGAAGTTGCTTGACACGAAAACATCGCCGCGACGCGGCCCGGTATGGTTGAACCCCCTGGTCCGTACCGTGAAAAGCCCATAGCTCTCGTGGTACTGGTACCCCAATAGATCCTGGGCCACTTTGCTGACCCCATACGGGCTGAGCGGTCTCAACGGATTAGTCTCTTTGATGGGGATCTCGTCCTCGTACACCATGCCGTACTCCTCGCTCGAGCATGCCAGCTGCACGCGCGACTCGAGCTTGAGTTCACGCATGGCTTCAAAGATGTTG
>Ga0209745_1001957_pt1 | contig 11977 bp, 9 predicted proteins | sample BarGraNGADG00312_FD_184495 | JGI IMG/M metagenome (GOLD analysis project Ga0209745, IMG submission 184495) | Arctic peat soil microbial communities from Barrow, Alaska - Barrow Graham LP Ref core NGADG0004-312 (SPAdes) (version 2) | ecosystem: Environmental > Terrestrial > Soil > Wetlands > Peat ... | reverse complement strand
CGTCGACAGTGCGGTCATGGAGCAGGTCCGGGTGGTTATGGGTGGCGGCAATCGCTCCAGCAAGCTTCTGCTCAACCCGAACGAGCTCACCAAGCTGCCCAACGTTGTAGTCGTCGAGGGCCTCGCCAAGCCCAAGTAGCCTCAACTCGTCTCGGTCAGGGCGGGCTGTGCCTTGTGCAAGTTCTGCTGAAACCCGGAGTGAACGTTAGGTGTTCGAACGCGATAGCTCTGGAACAGGCCGTTTGGACCGATACGGCCTGGCCATAGACCCGGGTGGTATCGACGACACCACCCGACCAAGAGACCACCCGACCAAGAGAGTGGAGATCGCCATGACGTCACCTATCGACGCGGTGAACGGCCCGGCCGCGTCCGAGCCAGCTGATCTCGACCAGAAGAAGATCGAGAAGGTGGACGCTGGGGCCAAGACGGTCGGTCCGGTCGTGGAGACCCGAGGGTTGACCAAGCGGTATGGCTCTCGCACGGTCGTCGATGCCTTGGACATGCAGATACCGGCCGGTGTGGTGGCGGGCTTCATCGGCCCGAACGGGGCCGGCAAGACGACCACGTTGCGGATGCTGCTGGGCCTGGTTCGACCAAGTGGCGGTAGCGGACAGGTCTTCGGCCGGCCCCTTGACGCGCCGGCCGGTTACCTGCCGCGCGTCGGTGCGCTGATCGAGAGCCCCGCGTTCTACCCCGAGCTGTCCGGCGAACGTAATCTCGCCGTGCAGGTCGCCCTCGGCGGACACAACATGACCCGAGTCCCGGTGGTGCTGGAACGGGTCGGGCTCGCCGACCGCGGCAGTGATCGGTACCGGACCTACTCGCTGGGCATGAAGCAGCGCCTGGGTATCGCCGGCGCGTTGCTCGGCGACCCGACGCTGCTCATCCTGGACGAGCCGACCAATGGCTTGGACCCGGCCGGGATCCGGGACATGCGCAATCTGGTCCGCTCTCTTGCCGAGGACGGCCCGACCGTACTGGTCTCCTCACACCTGCTCGCCGAAGTTCAGCAGGTGTGCGACTGGCTGGTCGTGATCGAGAAGGGGCGTCGGGTGTTCCAGGGACCCACAGCACGGCTGCTTGCGGGGCATGACGAGCTGACCCTAGCCTGCGAGAACCCCGCCGACCTGCCCCGGCTGCAGACGTTGGTCGCCCGCCGCGGCCTGGCGGCCACCGTCGGCACTGGCCGTCTGCACGTGGCCTTGGCCGATGCGCCCGCCCTCGACACCCCAGGTGGGCTCACCCGCCTGCTCGGCGAGATCAACCGAGCCGCAATGGCCGAACAAGTCACCCTCGTCGAGCTTTCCGTCACGCGCGCCAGCCTCGAGAACGGCTACCTCGCCCTGACCGCAGAGCCGCCCACAGAAGGCGCCTCATGATCCGATCGATGCACGCCGAACTGCTCAAGCTGCGCCGACCGGCGATCATCTATGGCGCTGGCGGGGCGATGCTCGGATTCGCCCTACTCGCCACCATCTTGACCTACGCCACCGCCACCACGGCGGCGGTCTCCTTCGTCGGCGGCGACAGCCTCACCAGCACCGTCGGCCAGCTCGGCCAGCCCGGCGGCCTGACCCGAGGCTTCACGATCGCCGCCGGATTCATCGGCCTGCTCGTCTTCGTCCTGTTCACCACCAGCATCACAAGCGAGTACGGCCTGGGCACGATCCGAGTGCTGCTACTCAAGCAACCCCGCCGTGCCCGGCTGTTGGCCGGCAAACTACTGGCCCTGCTGGCCTGCGTCGCTGCGGTGCTTCTCGCCGCCGAGCTGATCTCGGGGGTCGCGGCAATCGTCCTCGCCCACACCCGCGGCATCCCGACCGCCAACTGGTTCACCGCCGCAGGGCTGCGCCACGTCGCCAGCGACTACGCCAACGCGTTGCTCGTCGCGAGTCTCTTCGGCACCGTCGGCATGACGGTAGGTGTTCTCACGCGTTCTACGCCGCTCGCGCTAGGGATCGGGCTGGCCTGGCTGGCCCCGCTCGAACATCTCATCCAGCTCAGCTGGAGCGGAGCCGGCAACTGGTTGCCGGGCCTGGTCTTCGCCGCCGTCGCCGCCGGCGGCACCACCATCACGACCTACCCGCGCGCGCTGATCACCGCACTCGCCTACGCCGCGCTCGCGTTGGCCGCCGGCACTCTCAGTTTCCTCCGCCGCGACGTCAGCATCTGACACCGTCACCTCGACCGTGATCACCCAACCAACCCATTCGGCTCAGGGCCTGTCTCCGGTTGCCGGTGTTGACGCGCTTCGGTGCAGCTGCCGGTATGGGAGGCGCACGCCGAGCTCCGGCCCGACCTTATGCGGACCAGGGGCCAAGGGCAGACGTTGATCCCCAGCCGCCGTTCCGCTATCGCGACGGCGGACGGTCGAAAAAACACGACCTCACATAGCCGATGAGCGAGCAGCAGTCACATGCTTTCTTGGAGGCTGTCGGTGACAGTTTGACCACCGCAGGCTGCTTGCCCTCCACTGTCGGTGTGCGATTAGGTGGTGCCGTGAGCGACGTGTGGACCGCCCTTGAGGACGATCCCAGGACCTACGGCAATCCTGTCGGCGAACTGGCGACGTACCGGGAGTACCTCGGCAACTACCGCCTGACGATAGAGATGAAGTGCGAGGGACTGGACGCCGACCAGCTCGCTCGACGGTCGGTGCCGCCCAGCACCCTGAGCCTGGTCGGCCTGGTCCGCCACTTGGCGCAGATGGAGAACCATTGGTTCCAGCGAGTGCTGCAGGGGCGAGCCGATCCGCCACGGCTCTACAAGCGCGAGGACGACCCGGACTGGGACTTCGCGGGCGCGACCTCCGATCCTGCGGTGGTCAAGGACGCCTTCGCAACCTGGAAGGCCGAGATGGCCAAGGCCGACGAATGGCTCGACGCCCTCGAGGAGGCCGACCTGGGGCGCGAGGTCCCGATCGACGCTGGCACCGTCGCGCCGCGCGACGTGCTGGTCCACGTGATCGAGGAGTATGCGCGGCACGCCGGCCACGCCGACCTTCTGCGCGAGTGCCTCGACGGGCGTACTGGTCAGTGACCCACCCTGCGGTGAGCAGGGTAGCGCTGGCGAGTGGAGGGCATGCTTCGGTTTGTCGTCGTGGTGATCGAACGGCCGCTCTTAGCCGCATGGCGTGCCTTGATCGCTATTGAGAGGATCACCCGGTGAGGGATTCTAGGGCGCAGTGGGAGAACACCACGCACGACTGGGCGGCCGCCGTGGACCACGAGCACCTCGCGCAGATCCGGGAGCAGCCGGCAACGTACTCCCCGGGTGGGGTGGAGCACCTCATCCTCGAGGTACTCGCCTACGCCGCCGACGAGGCCGAGTCCACGGGCAGGGCGGGCCGCGGGATCGTGACCCTGCACGCGGACGGCTCCGTGTCGGTGGCCGATGACGGGCGCGGCACCGATACCCGCGTTGACGCCGAGGGGCGGGTGATCAAGAAGCCGGTCATGGGGACCAAGGACCTGCGCTTCTTCGACGAGCCCGATGATGTGATGTTGCCGGACGGCCATGCCCGCCGCGGGATGTCAGTCGTGGCCGCCCTCAGCGAGTGGCTGATCCACACCAACCGGCGCACCGGCGGGTCATGGACTCAGCGGTACGAGCACGGTGTGCCAACGACCGATCTGACGCCCGTCGCTGATGACGGGACGACTGGCACCACGGTGGACTTCCAACCTGACATCGCGACCTTGGTGAGCCCCGGGGTGATGGCACCCGAGCTGACCCGCGCCGCCAGCTGGCCACAGCTGCGCGTCGAGGTCGTTGACGAGCGGCCAAGCTGAACCGGCGGCACCCACGAACGCCCGATCATGCCGCCGTTCGCGAGGAATGGCGCGACCCCTTGGGATGGTGTGCTTGGCCGAGAACCGAGTCGCAGTTGCGGATCGCTGAACAGGCAGTTGAGCATCGTGGTCTTGACCAACTCGGTACGACGAAACGACGATTCGCCGACACCCCCTCTGTGACCGATGCCGATCAGCGCATGGCGCCATGTTGTGCGCCGCGGCGGTGGCAGTGATCAACTTTCCCACGTTCAACCATCTGTGGACGGGGAGACCGGACGAGCCGGGGCATCTCGAAGCCATTCAGAGCTGTCGAGATCCAGCGCCGCACGAATCAGCGCAATATTTCCCTGCGATTCCGTGCCCGAAGTTCCACGCCAATACCACACATGCGGCAACACCGGGATGAATCTCCATTTCGGACCGCCCGTGATCGGACGGTCGAGGACCCCGTTCCCGAACAGCGGCCGGAGAGGACCGCCGAACGGATCACCGAACAACCCGAATCGGCACGGAAACCAGACGTTCGTCCAGCGTGTGCAGGCAAACATCGCACTCGAGTTGAGCACACGGATCGTGTTCTTCCTCTTCTCGTCCCCGGCTTCGTAGACGGCACTCCGATGGCTATAGATCTCGTCGTCGGCAATCGGTGGGACCACCGGGATCTCGAAACGCTCCTGGCGTTCATGCAGGCTGTCGCTGTTCGGAGCGAGCAAGAGGGCCGCGTGCGTCAATGGACTGCCTACGCTGACCAGATCGGTGATCAACCAGGGACTGCCAAGTCGCCGCTGCTCACGCCACAGTTCACGCTGGGCATGTTGGAACTTCTCAACTTGTTCCACACTCGGTGACGGCATCGCTGCCAGCGCGGGGCCGAGACGTTGAACCTCTTGCAGCGCGCTTTGGTCCGGCCGATCCACATTGCTGTGTCGCGAGTACTCCTCGCCCCACAGATAACCGATCAGATCCATCGCGATGATGCTGCCTAGGCTGTGACCCACCACGACAACGCGATCGAACTGCCCGGAATCCTGAATTCTGCGGAGCATCTCCAATCCATCAGACTTGATCGCGTGCCGGACGCCGACGTTGCCTGGCGCCGCATCCAGGTACCGAGCTACATCACCGAAATTGTTGACCGCGAAGGTGGAGGCGGACCCGGTCAACATGAGGATGACGAGGATCCCCCAACCGGCCAATGTGCTGTGACCATCCGCCGTCTTCTTCAGAACGTCTACACCGTCCAGGAGAGCGACCGGACCAAGGCTGTTGGCAAGCCGCACGGCCAACACAAGTAGGGTGATTACCAGGACCCAACCCATCACATAGAACACGATCAGGCTGCTCGGCACCCGCCAAGGCAACCGCCCCAGTAAAGCTTTGGCGAGTGGCAACAATTGACGAAGTTTCGTCCCACTCATCTTGTCCGCCCAGTAGTACTCGAACACGTCGGACACTGGACGATCCCTGCTCCCCGGCACGGTGAACCGCCGCAGCTCAAACTCGTTACCGAATGCGTCTGGTTTGCTCCAGTACAACGGCCTCGCCGGATCGCTCGGCGGGGGCACCGAAGCCGAGATGAAGGAGCGCAATGTGCCAAGGGGGCGCTGCTCCCCCATCCCGTGGATGACCACAACGGCTTGCCGCGACCTCATTCGGTCCTCCCTTTGCCACGCAAACTTAGCCCGCGGCGCACGAATGCTACTGAACGCAGCAACCAGTCACAAGCGGAATGCGAACGACGTGCGGGACGGGACAGCCGATGATGTCCCGCCCCAGCCATCGCCGCCCAGAACGTCTGAAAACCTTAGCAACCAAGTGGTCAGAACCTCACACACGCCTAATCAGTCAGGTGTCGCGATCACCGCTTGAAGTCAAGGATCGTCCTACGAGAACGGGCCAACCCCCGGCGGTGCCTTTCGAGGAGGCCTCCCCATTCCCGTCGACCAGACGATCACACTCGCAGGTGGTCACTCGGACTTGAACCGCATGGGGATCCTGACTGGGACGCGGCATGTCTGGCAGACGGACGTTCGTAGCCGACGTGAGGATGTGCGGTGAATGGGACGCGTCGGTGATCTGGCGTACTGATGACAGACCTTTCCAACTGGATGTATCCGACTGATGCCCGCGATTCGGTGCAGGGTTGACCCTCGACGTGGTCGAGCGTTCACACTCGTCGGGTGATACAGATGATGGAGGATGGCCTCATCGTGTCCAAGGTGGCAGGCGGCGTCTGGGGAATCGCGCGGCTGCCGCAGCAACAGGGGGTCATCGCACGAGCGCTGGAAGAGCTAACGACGCGGCCCACCCTCTCGGGATGCTGGTGCAGAGGCACGCGAACTCGTTACAGCCGTCCTGGGAGAGCTGCGAACTGCCGCTGACGAACCGACCATCAATCTCTGACGGTCGACCAAGCCCACGTACTCACCTCGGCGGAGTCACACGTGTTTTGTCGAGCGCCCGCCCGCCGTCCCGACGGCGGATCGGCTTGCGGCACGGCCCCTGACGTGAGACCAGGAACGCAAGGCGATGCCGTCGTCCTCGCGATGCGTTTCGACGACGGGCCGGGGGCGGTCATCGACATGGCTGGCGGACCGGGTGGGACCGCTGGGTTTCGACCCAGCGATCGCATCTCAGATGTCCCGATCAGTGGCGATACGTCTCGGTATGAGATGGATCGCAACGGCTGAGACGTCGCCGGTCACGGATCTGGTCACGGATCTGGTCACGGATCTGGTCACGGATCTGGTCACGGGCCACACATGCAAGAGGCCCTCTCCCAATGGGAAAGGGCCTCTGAGCTGCTACTTCGTAGTAGCGGGGGCAGGATTTGAACCTGCGACCTCCGGGTTATGAGCACACAAGGCCACATCCAAGGGGTCCCTGCGCGTCCCATCCGTCCGAGGTCTCCCCCCGACGATCGTGCCTGATTGTCTCCACAGCTTCCAGGTCTCTCGCCCCGTCTCATCTCGTCTCGGTCAGAAATCTGGTCAGAAAGGTGCACCCGCCTAACCACCGTTGCCCGCGATTGACCCGTTTGTTTGTACCTGCGCTCACATGGTGAATACCCCCCGGTCCGCCACGATCCACCGCTGTAGTTCTGTCAATCTCAAGTGACCCCAGAATGACGAACGACTGCGGTTTCGAACTTTGCTGTCACCTGCCGTGGGGCACCGCTCACGTGCCTCTCCGGAGATGGTGAACACGGCATCAGGCGGCGTGATAACCCAAGAGGCGTAGTGCAAACTGAGCGTATTCCTTGGCGATCTGCTCAGGGGTGGTTGGTCCGTCGGGCTGAAACCACTGCACCAGCGCCGTACACATGGTCGCTATCGCCTTCCCCGCGTCTGGTGGATGGCTGACGGCGAGACCGCCGGCCATGAGGGCCGCCGCTATCTCGGCGTCCAGTAGATGCTGGACATCGTCGCGGAGCCTGGCTATCCGTCGGTAGTGATCGGGCTCAAGACTGCGCATCTCGCTTGCGCCGATGAAGGCGACGTCTTTCCGTCTTGCGTGGAAGAGGGCCAACGCCTCGACGACGAGCCCAACCTTCTCGATCGGATCCTTCCCATCGTCGCGTGCGTGCTGCACCCGCCAGAGGAGGTCCATCATCGTGATGTCGAGGATCTTTACGAGCAAGTCCTGTTTACTCGGGTAATGGTGGTACACACCTGGCACGCTCATGTTGGCGAGTTGTGCGATCGACCGCATGCTTGCCCCGTGGTAGCCGGTGGCGACGAACGCCTGGACGGCCCCCGCTAGCACGGAGTCGATCGGCAGGGGAGCGAACATGCGCCAGTTGTCGGTGGGGAGTACGGCTGCGGAGGGTGTCGCGTTCGGCGGTTGCGTCGAGGTTGTCCGATCCTCGATGAACGACACTGCAGGTACGCCGAGTGCTACCGCGATCTGGTGCAGCCGCTGGACCGAGATCCCGGTCTTGCCGTTCTCGATGGCACTGATCGTTGCCGGGCTGACTCCTACTCGTTCGGCGAGCCTTCGTACCGATACTTCGCGCGCGACACGCACACGGCGTACGGCTTCTCCTGCGTTCAGCGTGGCCCCGGCTGGCTCGATCATCACCCTCATGGTGTTCAGAATATCTGAACGCTCTAGACAAGTCCATGACCTTCAGAGATCCGCCACAAAGCGTTGACAGGGCTGGAATTGCCTGTGACAGTGATATCAATCCGTATTGATACCGAGCGAACGCTCTGTTCGCTCTTCTTGGAAGGACCACCTCAGATGACTGAAGTCCCAACCATGGATGCACTCCTCAAGGGCGCCCCGAAGAACTGGGGCAAGTGGGGGGACGAGGATGAGGTTGGCGCGCTGAACTACCTCACGGCGGAGGAAGTCTTCCGCGGGGTGCGTCACATCAAGTCCGGCAGCGTATTCACTCTGCAGCGGTTGATCGGCGATCCCAAGGGTGACCCGGTCTGGCCTGGGCGCACGCCCGCCGAGCGGACCCAGGTCCTCGACGAGTCTGACTGGGACGAGGGCGGCAAAGGTCCGGCCTTCCCCGGTGGTCTGCACTACGCCGACGACAAGATCAACGCGTTCCTCCAGGGGTCCACGCAGTACGACGGGCTCGGCCACGTTTGGTACGACGGTCAGCTGTGGAATGGGTACGACGCACGCAGCACCGTCGGCGGACTGGACAAGGCCAGCGTGGCTCCGATCGCCGAACGCGGTGTTGTCGGACGGGGCATCCTGCTCGACATGGCCCGCTTCCGTGGCAAGGAGAACCTCGACAAAGCCGAGACCTTCACCCACGAGGACCTGATGGCGTGTGCTGAGGCCCAGAGCACCAAGATCGAGAAGCACGACATCCTGATCATCCGCACGAACTTCCTCAAGCTCTTCTTCGACCTAGGCGAGAAGTTCTACGACGGCTTCTGCGAGCCTGGTCTGGTCTACAGCCCCGAGCTCGTGCAGTGGTTCCTTGACATGGAGATCCCCAACCTCGTCACCGACACCATCGCCAACGAGGTCACAACAGACCCCAACAATGGCACAGCACTTCCGTTGCACTGCGCCCTGATGCGCAACCTCGGTGTCACGCTGACCGAGATCTGCGACCTGGAGAAGCTGGCCTCCCACTGTGCCCAGGACGGGCAGTACACGTTCCTCTACGCAGCGGCCCCGTTGAAGGTGAACCAGGCGAGCGGCTCGCCCGTCAACCCCCTGGCGATCAAGTGACGACGTACACCGAGCGCCCTTGGACGAGGCTCTACAGCAAAGGGCTCCCGGCGGATATCACGCAGAACTACGCAACCATGCTCGACCTGTTCAATGCATCGGTGACGCGGGCGCCCGACAACGTTGCGATCAAGTACTTCGATGGTGTCCTCACCATGGCCGACCTGGATGTGCGTTCCGACGCGCTCGCGGTGGCCTTGATCGACAACGGGTTTGCTGCCGGGGACATGCTCGGGGTCTATGCGCAGAACAACCCTGCGTTCGTCATCTCGCTGGTGGCAGCCTGGAAGGCTGGCGGCGCGGCTGTGGCTATCAACCCGATGAACAAGCGCCGCGAGCTGGCCTACCAGCTCACCGACTCCGGTGCCACTGCACTGCTGTGTCTGGACGACCTCTACGAGTCGGTGGCCAAGGAGGTCATCGCGACCGGTGTGACCGCGGTCAGGATTGTGATCACCTTCTCTCCGCTGGACGAGCAGTCCCGTAACGACGAGCGGCTGTTCGCCGGTGTGGAGCGGCTGAGCCCGGAGGGGACGCTGGACCTCAAAGAGATCTTCAGCCAGTACGACGGTCGCAAGCCAGCACCCGTCGATCCGGGTTCCGACGACCTGGCCGTGTTGTGCTACACCTCCGGGACCACCGGCGTGCCCAAGGGTGCGATGAGCACCCACGGCACGATGGCCTTCAACTCTCAGACCTACCGGGACTGGATGGGCTTCACCGCAGACGACTCGGTTCTCGGGGTCGCACCGCTTTTCCATATCACCGGACTGATCGGCCACGTCGGGATCGCTTTGCTGGCCGCGTGCCCGCTGGTGATCAACCACCGGTTCACGCCGGGAGTGGTGATCGACGCGATCCGCGAGCATCGGCCCACGTTCACCGTCGGCGCAATCACGGTGTTCATCAGCCTCTCGGGAATGGAGGGCGTGACCAAGCAGGATTGGTCCTCCTTCCGGGTCATCTACTCCGGCGGTGCGCCGATCGCGCCTGTGGTCACCGACCGGTTCATGGAGATGACCGGCCTCTACATCCACAACATCTATGGTCTGACCGAGACCAACTCGCCTTCGCACGCCGTGCCTCTGGGCAGGAAGGCGCCGGTGGACCCGAACTCAGGGGCGCTGTCGGTGGGTGTGCCGGTGTTCAACACCGTGGTCCGGATCATCGACGAACTGGGCAAGGAACTTCCCGTTGGCGAGGTTGGTGAGTTCGTCACCTCGGGTCCGCAGGTCATCCCCGGTTACTGGAACAAGCCGGAGGCGACCGCCGAAGACCTGCCTGATGGGGAGCTGCGCACTGGCGACGTCGGGTTCATGGACGAGGACGGCTGGTTCTACCTGGTGGACCGCAAGAAGGACATGATCATTGCGGCCGGGTACAAGGTGTGGCCACGTGAGGTCGAGGATGTGCTCTACGGCCACCCGGCGGTTCGTGAGGCAGCAGTGGTCGGTGTTCCGGATGAGTACCGTGGTGAGACGGTGAAGGCCTACGTCTCACTCAAGCCCGGTGCGACGGTCACAGAGCAAGAGATGATCGAGTTCTGCAAGCAGCAAATGGCGGCTTACAAGTATCCGCGCTCGATCCAGTTCGTCGACGACCTGCCGAAGACCGCGACCGGGAAGATTCTGCGGCGCGAACTGCGTGGCTCAAACTCGTGAGCATCGCTGGCCGGGTGAGCATCGCTGACCTGGTGCCACTCGACCAGCTGGGGCCGGCTTTGGCCAAAGCAACCGATGATGGGCGGTGGCTTTCGCTGGATGCCACTCTTATTACCGGGGGTAAGTCGAACCTGACCTTCGAGGTGACTTCTGAGGCCGGCGCAGTGATCCTGCGCCGGCCTCCGTCGGGTCCACTGTTGCCGAGTGCTCATGACATGGGTCGCGAGGCGCGGATCCAACAAGCGCTGGCTGGTACGCCCGTGCCGGTACCCAAAGTCGTATTGCAGGAGGCCAGCGGGGATCTACTGGGCGTGCCGTTCTACGTAATGGAAAAGGTGCCCGGTCACGTGATCCGTGCCGAGATGCCAGCCGGGTATGCCGAGACGCCAGCGGAGAAGCTGGCGCTGGCGGACGCGCTGGTCGACGTGCTCGCGGATCTGCACACGGTTGACCCGGAAGCGATCGGATTGGGTGACTACGGGCGGCCGAATGGCTACTTGGAGAGGCAGATCCGGCGCTGGAACGGCCAATGGGAGAGGACCAAGACAAGTGAGGTGAACGCAGTCGATGAGCTCGGTGGTCGGCTGGCGCGCCGACTGCCCGAGAGCCAGCGGGAGTCGATCGTGCACGGTGACTACCGGCTCGACAACTGCTTGATGGCCTTGGCTGACCCATCGCGGGTGACTGCCGTCCTGGACTGGGAGCTGTCCACACTGGGTGACCCGTTGACCGACCTCGGGCTGCTCCTGTTCTACTGGCGCGAGCCGGGGGAGGACGAGCCGGTACTGACCCCTGCGGTGACGCGGAGCCCAGGCTTCCCGAAAAGAGCCCATCTGGCGGAACGCTATGCGCAGCTGACCGGCGCTTCGCTGGATGACATCGCCTTCTACGAGGCGTTCGCACATTTCAAGTTCGCCGTGATCGCCCAGGGCATTGCCGCGCGGGTGGCGGTCGGCGCAATGGCCGGGCAGGACTTCGGCAACCTCGATGAAGAGGTCCTCAAGATCGCCGAAGAAGGCCTCATCAGACTCGAACGGGAGGATTAGGAATGGATTTCGCGCCGTCGCCGAAGATGGAGGAAGTGTGTACCCGGATGTGGGACTTCATGCGGGAGGAGGTGTTTCCTGCGGAGAAGGAGTATGAGCAGTGGCGGGCGAACAACGACCCACATGCCCATCCTCCGGTGCTGGAGCGGTTGAAGGCGTCGGCGAAGAAAAGGGGTCTGTGGAACCTCTTCCTGCCCGAGATCTCGGGGTTGTCGAACCTGGAGTACGCCGCGGTCGCGGAGATCTCGGGGTGGTCGCCGGTGATCGCACCGGA
>Ga0209745_1001956_pt1 | contig 11977 bp, 9 predicted proteins | sample BarGraNGADG00312_FD_184495 | JGI IMG/M metagenome (GOLD analysis project Ga0209745, IMG submission 184495) | Arctic peat soil microbial communities from Barrow, Alaska - Barrow Graham LP Ref core NGADG0004-312 (SPAdes) (version 2) | ecosystem: Environmental > Terrestrial > Soil > Wetlands > Peat ... | reverse complement strand
GTACACAAGCCACAATGTCTTTATTGTCCGCGCACATGGCGATAAAAATGTTCAAAGGGTTTCCAGACAGCCCAACCAAAGGCATCCTACGGATGGTTTCAACAATATGTCTCAGCTAAAGAACCTGGACCTCACCTTTGCCGACTTGAAGCGTGAGATTAATGATCTATTTGTCAGTGATGGATGGGTCACCGTGTTCCGCTCACACCATAGCGGTGCGAGCGGTGAAAGCGACGCTGTATACTGCGCGCTCGTGAAAAATAGTGCAGTTTCCGACGCGATGAGGGACCACAGATGGAATCTTAGCATTGGTTCGGGTCGACCGGGCTTCATCTTCTCCTTTTGCGGTGGGCGACAGAAAGCTGTCTACTGCAGGCAAAGCGACAATGGGTATGAGACATTCATCCATCGGAGAGGTGACTTTGGAAACGAGGACGGGTACCTGGAGATCTCTGAGGAGTTTCGCTTGTACTATAACTTGTTTGAACACATTCTTGGTCCAACTGAGAGGCGATACTACCATTTTCATGACTCTGGCGACAAAGAACTCGTCGCATCCATCGAAAAGAGCTCGGCCCGAGTTCAGTTGCGATATCTGAGAGAATACATCTCAGTAAGGAAGTGCCATTTTTTGCTTTTCTTCGAGGGGATGCGATTCAGTGCAAAAAGCCCCAATGAACTCGGTCTGACAATGATCGATGAGAATACGATCACGCCAAGTCACGCATACAATCACCTCATCCGGGACGTCTCCGGATGCCCATCAGAAACGATAAGACGCAGAGTTGGCTTCTGGGAAAGTGCCTTATAGGCCCCATCAAGGGCTTTAAGCCTTCTATGCAAGGTCCAATGTCTGAACCTGACACTTATGAGTCTTTCATCATCGGATATGATTCGGACGGTAAACCGAAGGAGTTCACTTCAGACGAAGAAAAGCTTGCCAACCACTTCGGGAAAAATCCAGATGCACCCGACTACCTCACACCCGTCTACTTTTCCCTCAACGTTCTTAATAAGTACTATGACGACCCTTCACAATACGAGGTTGTCGACGGATCAGTTGGGCGGAAAGGCTTTTGGTCGCTTCGGATAGACAACAGCCTTGCTGATTCCGTCGTCGTGTTTCTTGGAGATCTTGGGAAACTCCCGCATAGGGAACAACTCTACTGGAAGAGCCACAACATACTTCTGCAAGGTGGCATGAGCTCAACGGGGTTCAGGAGGGCGTTTCTTGGACAATGGATTGACCCGGAGAAACCCGATCTGTTCTTCAAGGCGCGTCTGGTTGATTTCGCCGGAAAATGGCGGAGCCAGTATGGTTGGGATTTGTTCTTGCCCCTTTCGGAGAGCGATTCACACTATATTGAATCCCTGCATATTCCAACTACCGCAAACAATGCTAAGGAATTCGACGAGCAGCTTCTCTCCATAGTCAAGATAACCGTCGATTCGTTGAACGAAAAGAAACTAGCGGAGAGTTGTACATCTTTGAAGAAAGAGGCTAAGAGCATTGACAAACTGGAGAGCTTCCTGAAATCCAAAGGACACGATTTGGCAGAGATGATTCAGTTCCTGAGAAACGTTCAGCAACTGCGCTCAACCACTGTTGCACACAGACGTAGCCGCAGTGAAAATGCCAAAATGAATGAATACTTCAAGTTCGGAGCCAAGGATCTCAAGTCCGTATTCGAAGAAATCGTTATCAAGATGATATGGATGTTCAACACTCTAGAACACCTGCTCATCTACGACGATCCGTGCCATCCCATGACGCCGTAACAAATCTTTGGAGCTGACGCCTAGAGCTGACTGGAGCTGTCGAAGAGATTCCGATAGACTGTGGCCTTGGGAGGTGGTGCAACAACAAATCCAATAGCAGTTGCACTGGGTGCAAGATCGAACGTCGAATGAAGGTGGGCTGCCCTTTTATTCGTTTAACCAATGAGGATTTCTATTAACCTCATGATTTCGGGCTCGGTCTTTATAAATAGTATATACGTGCGTGGCGAATTTTTCAGGTTTTTAGGAATCCTCCAATAAGAATTTATAGGTGTTACCAGATAATTATAGTTGGGCAGCTTTGAAAATTTGAACGTCTATCAACATGGAAGTGCAATTATCATGTCAAAAACGAATAACAGAGATACAGAGAGTGATAGACTTGCGATCTTGGTCGGCATCAACAAATATCTTAATTTTAGCCATCTCAAATACGCAGTTGATGACGTAGTGCTAATTGATAGCATACTTCGGCATAAGGGTGAATTTAAAACTGAGCTATATACAGATAATTCAGATATTCAACCTACCAGGAGAAATATACTAAGAGCATTGAAAAATGCAAATGAGATCTCAAAAAATGGTTCGATAAGCACCTTTGTTTTTTGTTTCTCAGGTCATGGCTTTCACGAAGGTGGCAAGAATTACCTGTCGTTAATGGATACCGACGACGAGGTTTTGAAGTATACCGGATTAAGTATGGATGATGTGTTCGATATAATTTCTGATATACGCAGGAAGGCAAAAACTATAGTCTTTATTGATTCGTGCCGAGTCAGGACTGGTGAAAAAGGATCAAATCACTGGGTTGATGCGGACAAGAATGCGCGAGGCTTGGGTGTGCTGTTTTCGACATCACAAGGTGCTCCCTCGTTCGAAGATGATGAATTGCGACATGGAACATTCTCGCATTATCTATCGCTAGGGCTTGATGGCGAAGCTGATAGATCACCATATGGCTCATGTGATGGTTATGTTTCGTTTAAGGATATTGTCAACTATATACAGAGAAAAATGTCAGGCTCTAACCAAATACCTCGAGCTACAAATGTGGAACAATATGGAGATTTTATAATATGCAAATCTGATATAGTCACGGTAGAGTTTCCTGATAAGAATCTAGGTAAGATAATGAGTAATCATGTTCACAAGCCAGAGGGCGAAATAACATCTATGGATCTAGAGGCAATCACAGAACTAAATCTCTGGCATAAGGAAATCAGCGATTTCACGGGGTTAGAGCATTGCAGAAACCTTAGGGTTCTTGAGTCTACTGGAGTGACACGAGTTGTCGCGCTAGCCGTCGCTTATTTAGATGAGAATAGGCACGAGCCTACGTACATTGTGCCACTTTCAACAATAACCAGTTTAGAAATACTTAGATTACCGTACAGTGGCTTGACAGATATATTTCCCCTTGCTGAGTTGGTTAATGTCAAAGAATTAATCCTTGCTTATAACCTTATAGAAGATATTGCGCCACTATGCAAACTGACGAACTTGGAGAAACTGGGAATTGGAGATAATAAATTATCAAACATATCTCCTTTGTCCAATCTAATAAAACTTAGAGAATTGGCACTCTCTAATAATCGGGTAACAAGTGTAGCCCCGTTATCTATCCTGACAAGTCTTAGCAAGCTCTACCTTTCAAATAATCGTATAGTAGACATAACCTCGTTATCTGGTCTAAAAAACCTTGAGAAATTAGCGATTTCTCATAATGAAATAAACGACCTGAAGCCCATTTCTGATTTAACAGGCCTTAAAGAACTTGACATTTCAAGAAATAGGATAACAAATATTAAGCCCATTTCTACTTTGAAAAACCTTGAGAAATTAGTGATTTCTTATAATGAAATAGACGACCTGAAGCCCATTTCTGATTTAACAGGCCTTAAAGAACTTGAGATCTCAGGCTGTCAAATTGCAGATTTAGCGCCACTCACTCGCCTAGACAAACTTGAAAGACTAGATATATCTAAAAATGATATTGTAGATATATCACTTCTTAGTAATCTTAATAACATTAGAGAGCTTGATATTCGAGGTAATCAGATTAGAGATTTAACTGCCTTAAGCTCAATGACCCGTTTGGTGATATTACGAATGGGTGGGAATGAAATCGATTTAGATATCGCAAATCGGAACACACTAAATAAGAAAATCTATCTAGGAGTCAAAATTAGTAGTGATCTCGATTTGGAACACAAATTTAGCTCATCCAACATTTTTGCGGATACGAATCTTGAAGCAGCCATTTGCAGTTTGATCGAGAAAAACCATGGAGAAATAGCAGCCAAAGATTTGGAAATGATAACAGATTTGGATCTAAGTGACAGAAGTATTCGATATTTAACAGGACTCAAATATTGTGTTAATGTTGCGTCACTCAATCTAGCGAAAAATGAAATATATTTGCACCACGATTATACATATAATTTAACAGAATTCACCCATTTGACCAAATTGAAAACCTTGAATCTTTCAGAGATTATCAAGCATCGTTCTTATGGACAAGGGAATCTAGATAGAATTTTTCAATATCTACCATCAAGTCTACAGTCCCTAGATATTTCACGTAACGAATTGCATCAAATGAATAGCAGATTTCCAAAACTGCCCCAATTAGAGACACTAGATCTCTCTCACAATGGGTTTTCGTTTCAGATGAATGACATATTTTCTGAACTGGGAAATATAGAAAGCCTCGATTTATCCCACAACCATATAAGGAATTTGACACCACTTCAAGGGCTGAAAAAATTGAAATTCTTAAATATTGAATATAATGACTTGCGTTTTCTACCAGGCAAGGATAATTACCGGATATTGCATGATTTGATTAACAATGGAGTAGATGTGCTGTGGAAATCTGGAAATCGGGAATTAGATGTGAACGAATTATCTTATATGATCACTGACGATTGTGTGTGCTGTGGTACGTGTTTCGAGGAATGCCCTGTTGAGGCGATCTCAATGTCTGATGATAAATTTAGTATTGATCCTAAAAGATGTATATGTTGCGGCGATTGCGAACCCGTGTGTCCTGCAGAAGCTATTCAAATTTCGAAATAAGGAGATCATTCATGTCCAAGCAAGCTTTCTTAGTAGGAATAAATAAATATAAAAATCCAATACATAATCTTAGAGGATGTGTAGGCGATGTCAACCATGTGCAAAACATGCTCAAAATGTTTGGGTACGAAATTGGAATTTGTCTGAATGAAAATGCTACTAAAGAAGGAATACTATCTGGACTCAAGAGGTTGACTAGCGATCCCAAGGAAGAACGCAAGTTGGCATTTTATTACTCTGGGCATGGTTCACAGATAGTAAGAAGGGGGAAGGAAGTTGATGAAATTGATAATGTGTTCGAGGTGCTATGTCCTTTCGATATAGATTTCGCAAAGGAGAATTACATCATGGATAGGGAGCTAATTAATATCTTTAATCAATTACCAAAAGAAACACATTTGGATGTAATTCTCGATTGTTGCTATTCAGGTTCTGCCGCAAGAGATATTGATGACGATAATTTGGAAAGCACATACATCCAAGGGCGATGTATTTCGCCTGAAATAGATTACGAGGATTTAGTACAACCTACGCTTAATAAAATGTTAGATATGAGGAATACGAAAGTTCCTATCAAGGCAAATATTAACTACGTTGTGTGGTCTGCTTGCAAAGAAGGCCAAAAATCAACTGAAAAGTTCATAGATGGCTTCGGCATAAGAGGTATTTTTACATACTGTTTTTGTGATGAAATTGCCAAACATCCTGAAATATCCAGAAAAACACTTGATGATCGACTCACAAAACTGGTCGAAAATATTGTGAAATATCAAACCCCTCTAATGCAATATTCTGACGATTTTCAGTTAAATGAAAAGGTATTAGAGTAATTCCAAAATGCAGAGAGAAATGCTTTTTCAGGCGCTGGATCTGTGCGCCTGAACTTTTCGGGAGTATTGGATCTTGGGTAGTCTACCTTAATTGAGTTGAACGATCCTTCGCTAATCGCATGGCTGGCACGAAAGGAGTTAGACTCATCCGATTGGCTCTCTAGAAGTGCCATTTAGGCGGACGAAGTCTTTTGCTGCGGTTTTTATGTTCAACAACTCAATATCGGTAGACTACCGGATCTCGAGATTGAAATACAAGATAGCCTGACGAAGCGTTGTGTTGGGATGCTATGCATGAACGGCAACTTGAGTCGGTCCATTAAATAAATAAGTCGACATTGTAATAGTAGCATTTTTCGCGGCAATTCCGATTGGTGCCTTTTCAAAACGAGAACATATTCTCCTTTTTACCAATATTCTAAAAATTTTTAGCGGTCAGGCCCCCTATATCGAGGCCTGATCGTTTTCTCTCTAAACTTACGCATCCAATACTTTCAGGGCTTCCGCGCGGCGGGCCTGCATCACGTAGGGGATGCCGGATACCTTGGCAGACTCTTCCGTGAGGGCCATGAGGTCGTCGCGGGACATGGTGGACAGTCGGAAGTTCCGGCTTCCGGCCATCAGCTGCTGCAGCCCGGTCTTGAACTTCTGGCCGTAGGTGTAGAGGGCGATGGCGCCCAGGGGTATGTCCTTGAAGTCGTTGCCGAATTTGGCCTTCAGTTCCTCGTAGGCGACGAAGATCTCCTCGGGCTTGCTGCCGAACTTGCTGACGCCCTTGGGCAGGTCTCCCTTGGCAATCCAGTCCTGGATGTTCTTGCCGACCATGCCGGGGATCATGAGGGGGCGGCCCATGCAGACCGCCTTGAAGTAGGGTGTGCCCATAGCCAGAGCCTTGTAGACGCCGTCCTCTGTGGAGAAGCCGCCGGCCATGGCCAGGTCTGGAACGCGCATGCCTTTTGCCTTCAGGCGGTTGGCGAACTCGATGGCCAGCGACTGCAGGTAGAATGTGGGTATGCCCCATTCGTTCATCATGTTCCAGGGGCTCATGCCTGTGCCTCCCGGTGCGCCGTCGATGGTGAGAAGGTCCAGCTTTGCCTCAGAACCGTAGCGCAATGCCATGGCCAGCTCAACCATGGAATAAGCTCCTGTCTTGAGGGTGATGCGCTTGAATCCCAGGCCTCTGAGCCTATCGATCTCGGCCATGAAGCCGTCGTAGGTGACGAAGCCCAGACGGGAGTGGCGCTCGAACTCCTTGATGGCGCCGTCCTTGAAGGCCGCCTGGATCTCGGGCAGAGTCGGATCCGGAGAGACTATGTAGCCGCGTTTCTTGAGCTCAAGAGCCCGGTCCAGGGTCTTCACCTTGATCTCGCCACCGATGCATTTTGCACCCTGGCCCCATTTGAGCTCGATGGTGTCCAGGTTGTGCTTGGAGGAAACGTACTCAGCCACACCGAGGCGTGTATCCTCCACGTTCATCTGCACCAGGATCTCGCCGAAGCCGTCGTAGAACTTCTTGTAGGTCTCGATTCTGCGGTCCATCTCTGGAGATTTGGTGACCTTGCCTTTGCCGTCCCTCTCCAGGCCCGGGTCTATTCCGCAGACGTTCTCTCCGCAGACAAGAGTTATGCCGGTGATAGCGGCGCCTATGGCGAAGTGTTCCCAGTTCTTTCTGGCGATCTCAGTCGAGCCCAGAGCTCCGGTGAAGATGGGGACCTGCATCTTGACCTTCTTGGACCAGCCGTACTCGGTCATGGTGTCAACATTCGGGAAGAGAGCCGTGTCCGGGCCCGGCTCAACGCCTGCGGGCAGGCCGTATGCACCTATGGCATAACCTTGAATGCTGAGATGAGAATAGTCAATGGGATAATCCTTGTCCGCTCCTGCGGTGATCTCGCCGAAGGGCCCCGGATAGAGCACTTCACGGCCCCGGAAAGAAGCCAGCCAGGTTTCGCATCCTCCCCGGCATCCGTCTTGGCAGTCAGAACAAATTCCCGACATGGGAACAACGCTCCGCGAGCGGTTGAACGTTCCAGTGGCAGCACTGGCATTTGGCCTTCTCAGATTCATTGATCTCCACCCTTTTATATTATAAATCTCAAAATCGCATCCGACCCGCCTTCGTGATGGATGGCTAGCGATAATTTCAGCAGGGCTTTTTGATTCTGCCCGAACCGATCCGCATGAATTTAGCCTCTCTTTCCGGCAGACAGTCTGCGATCTTTGGGCACCAACTGCCTTCCTATTTCCTCTATAAATACGTTTTCACAAAAAAGCATAAATTATATGAATTAACCCGGAGGAAAGGTCTTTCCGGGGTAAATATCGTCTTATTTTTTACATATATTTCTTTTCACAATTCTTCATAATTGTTATGAACTCTCGGATTGGAAAAGCTTTTCCGGTAATGATGCGGCTCTCAATTGAGAATATGGACCGCTCCTCTAGAGCGGCTGACAAGTTGATGAAAGGATGGAGCCTGGCAAGCAGAAAAGGTTAGATAGAGGCGAGAGAGGAAGGGCTGAGGTAAGAAGATGATAGCGATAGTTAACTATGGCATGGGCAACCTGTTCAGCATCTACAATGCCCTGGATAGGATTGGCGGCAATCCCCAAATCGTTCCCGATCCGGAGGGCTTGGCAGGAGCAGACGGCATCGTGGTTCCGGGCGTGGGGGCTTTTGGAAGCTGCATGGATCAGCTCAGCAGATTTGAAGGTTCGCTCTTAAGAGCCTTTCAGGAAGGTGTGCCGATGCTGGGCATATGCATTGGCATGCAGGTGCTCTTCGAGGGGAGTGAAGAGAGCCCCGGCGCCAAGGGCCTTGGCTGGATAAAGGGAAATGTTGTGCGCCTCCCGGATGGTGTGATGATTCCTCAGATGGGCTGGAACAGCCTTTCCATCAAACGTCCTGTGGATATGCTGGAGGGAATCTCGGACGGTGACATGTTCTATTTTGTGCACTCATATTATGGCCGGCCTGTGGATAGGTCGGTGGTGGTCGCCACCACTGATCATGGTGTGGAGGTAACGGCCGCGATTGCCAAAGATAACCTCTTTGCCACCCAGTTCCACCCGGAAAAGTCGGGCGCTAAGGGTTTGAAGATACTGGAGAACTTTGTGAGGTGCCTGCATTGTTAGCCAGGCGGATTATTCCCTGTTTGGACTGTGATCTGGGAGTGCCGGGCGGTCGCGTTGTAAAAGGAATCGAGTTCAAACAGATCAGATATGCCGGGATTCCCTGGGAGCTGGCCGGCAGATACTATGAGGATGGCGCAGACGAGATCGTCTTCCTGGACATCACTGCATCCCATGAGCGAAGGGAGACGATGACGGGCGTTATCAAGAAGACCTCGGAATCGGTCTTCGTGCCTCTGGCGGTGGGCGGCGGCATAAAGAGCGTGGAAGAAGCAAGAGAGGTCTTCAATGCCGGGGCCGACAAGATCACTGTGAACACATCCGCTTTGAAACGCCCGGAGCTGATAAGCGAGATCTCGGATCGATATGGAAACCAGGCCGTGGTTCTGGCCATTGATGCCAAGAGGCGCTATGGCCGGGAAGAAGGTCGCGAGATTATAGAGACTCCGGAAGGCCCTTGCTGGTTTGAGTGCTCCTTTTACGGCGGCCGGGAGTTTACCGGGATTGACGCCATTGCCTGGGCAAAGGACGCCGTATCCAGGGGGGCTGGCGAGATCCTTCTCACCAGTATGGACAGAGACGGGACCTATGATGGTTTCGATATACCTCTCACGGATGCTGTGGCAAAAAGGGTTCGAATACCTGTGATCGCCTCAGGCGGCTGCGCCAGCCCCGATCATATGCTGGAGGTCTTCCAGAAGACCGAGGCCTCCGCAGCACTGGCAGCGAGCATCTTCCACTTCGGTGAATGGAACATCCGGGACGTTAAGGTGTATCTGAAGGAACGGGGAGTGAATGTCCGGGTTTGAAGGGTTTGGAGTGAATTATCGAAGATGGGATCTATAGAGCTGACCCGGGCTCCCTGCAATCGGCTGCTGGAAGTTCGGGCTGTCAATGGTGACTATGGTTGGGATAAGAAATTTGAATCGATGGGGATAAGAAAAGGAAAACACATACGAATAATAGCCTGCCAGCCCTTCGGCGGACCTGTTGTGGTTGAGATAAACGGCTCGAAGATCTCTCTCGGCAGGGGAATCGCGTCAAAAATCGAGGTAGAAGTGCTCGCATCCTCCTCTGGCGAGAGTTAGACCCGATTCCCCCTCAATTCCAATACGAGAGCGCTCAGGTTGATATGAGTTGCTTGAGCCTCTGGATGCTCTCCATGGCCTGGGCCGACTCGTGAAGCTTCTCCTCCTCGAAGTGCTTTATGATTTCATCAATGCTCGCTCGCAGCGAGTAGACCTTCATCGGTCTCCCTTTGCCTTCACGCTTGATCTCTTTCTCCTCAATCCAGTTGTTGTCGCGAAGGGTGCGCATGGCAATGCTCACTTCCGGCTGCCGAAGGTCAGAGCCCATCTCTATCTCACGGGATGAGGCTTCCTCCACATTTGCCAGGAAAGTTATCAGCGTTGCGACGTTGCGCGGAACTCCCAGGGACCGAAGCGTTTCGACAAATTCCATATCCTTGTCGTCCAGGATCTTTACGGTTGACTCCCTCATAATCGTCACCATATTTTTCTTGTCACAAATACTTAATGATATAAATAATTTGTTTTGAACGCAATGTCTTTTAATTTTACTAATTTAGACTAATACTTTAGATAATAAGTCAAAAAGCAATTATCATTTACAATTCGGTGGTTTCAGAATCTAAAGAAAAGTACATTAGGAATTTATAATTGTAAGTATTTTAGATGGCCCCATAATGTAGTCGAAGATATCCGGTCATTTTTGGTCATCTCGCCGAGGAAAGTTCAAAATAGGGTTAAATAATTAATTTAAAGAGTATAATTTAGTATCTTTGTATAATTTTTTTTATAAACAAATTATTTGCGTATCTGGATTAATCCCAAGCTAGATATATTTCCCTGAACAAATGGCCCCTCATGATACCCATCGAGATTTGCGAGAAGGATATCTATGAGCTTACAAAAACTGAGGTGTGTAACCTCCCCGGTGCCCTCTTTGCAGGATGCAGCCCTCTTCTCAAGCCTTTTATGAAGAAGCTGGAAGAGCTTCTCCCCCCGGAGAACAGGGGACGCGGGGACAGCTACATCCTTCGTGCGCTCCATTCTCATATCGACGAGGTGCATGCTGACGAAGGCCGGATCCTGGTGAAAAGCGGCGGGACCATGGTAGAGATTCGTCGCGAAGAGCTGGGCGAGTTGATGGGCGAGAAATATCCCACCACATGCCATAATCGCCTCAACCTGCCAGGCCTTCTGTTCCTGCAGAGCGGACCGGCGCTGCATACGGCCAGTGCAATGCTCCTGCGCCGGGAGCATAAGCTCCGCATCCCTGACGGGCGCAGAACTATGCGCTATGTCTTTCATATGGGCGTAGTCTCCCTGGATGCCGATAAAGAAAAGATAATCGTTAGCTTTGATCCGGACAGGCTGCCCAAGAAAGAGGACGGCACTTCTGTGCTGGAATAGACAACGCCGTTTTTTTGCCGGAAATTTCAGTTCCGGCAGGGCTCGGACTTTGGGGTTTCTGCATTCCGTTGGTCTAAATTTTAACTCCATGGCTTTGGAGAACCAGGCCCAGAGCCACAGAACTAAACAGAAGAGCCTCGGTACAACTTTAGACCACCAGATGTCGCAGGTCCCAAAGCAATTTCGGATTCAGCTTAAAGAGCACGCGCAGCATGCTGGGCAGATCCATCTTGGAGATATCCTCCTTCGCGAGGGAGCCGATGAGCAGGTTGAGATCCTTATCGGTCAGCTTCACGAAGAACTCTTTGAACTCCAGGCTGCGGGCCAGATGACGGCCAATGCTCTCTCGCCAGCGGTCTTCGTACTCTTTCAGTCCCGCCCGGCTGACTTTGCCAGAGGCTATGGCTTTCACTGCCACTTCTCCCGCGATGATTCCTGCCTCCATGGCGTTCAAGATGCCTCCGCCGGTAAGTGGATCGGTCTGGCGGGCCGCATCTCCTACCAGCATCACGCCATCTGCAGTTGCTGATTCAATGATGCCCGAGCAGGGATCTCCCCCCACCACCATCTCCACAACTTTGCCGTTCGGGAAGTGTGATTTCATGAATTCATGCAGCAGACGCGTGGCTTCCCCGGGCTTGGAGCGGGAGCCCTGGATTCCGAGGCCCACATTGGCCAGCTTCTCTCCTTTGGGGAAAGACCAGGCATAACCCGACGGGGCTAA
>Ga0209745_1001955_pt1 | contig 11985 bp, 11 predicted proteins | sample BarGraNGADG00312_FD_184495 | JGI IMG/M metagenome (GOLD analysis project Ga0209745, IMG submission 184495) | Arctic peat soil microbial communities from Barrow, Alaska - Barrow Graham LP Ref core NGADG0004-312 (SPAdes) (version 2) | ecosystem: Environmental > Terrestrial > Soil > Wetlands > Peat... | reverse complement strand
CACCTGCCCGCGGTACCCGTACAGCCCCGCACGCTTGCGCAAAATGTCGGGGAGCGCGCCGGCCGCCAGCACAAGCAACACACCCACGACGAAGACCGCGGCATGGACCCAGCCATTGTTCGATGCTCCCAATAGCGCCACACCGACTCCGGCCGCGAGAGCCGAAACCAAGCTGGGCACGAGCGCGAGCGGCGGACGGCTGGAGTAGCTGAAGGCGTCACGTGCTTCGGCCGCCTGCTGACGTGCGGTGTTTTCATCCATGTCAACCAACGTAGCAACTACTTGCCTATCGAGCAAGTAGTTGCTACGTTGTCGTGCGAGACCCTGAGCAGGCTTGTGGCCCTCGCCTTGTTGACCGCGTCGATCCGGGAGGACGCGGCCAACTTGGTGAAAATGTTGTGAAGATGACGCTTCACGGTCCCCTCCGTGACGCCGAGCCGGTGAGCGACCTGGCGGTTGCTAAGAACATCAGCGGCTTCGGAGAGGATCTGAACCTCCCTACGCGACAGGCGCACGCGGTCGTCGACTTCCGGGACCTCGAAAAGGCGAGCGGTCACCGAAAGAACAACATGGCCGGGCTAGGTGGCAACCTTGCGGATGGCGGCGTGCAACTCCCCGGCTAGGCGCACTCAATTCGGCTACGTCCGGTTAAGTTGCCGCAGTCCCGGATCCGCCGTTCCCTTTGCGGGACGCCCCAAGCAGGGAGAGACCGCGCCTGACCAGCGGATCCGGTGGTGGACCAGTTCCTGCCCACCCCGTTGAACGTGAACAGTTCCACACCTCGGACTTCATTGTGCCGAGGCGCTCGTTGACCTCAAGACTGCCGAGGTGACGGTAAGGCTGTCGGCGATGGTATTCCGTGTGTCGACGTCGCCCAGAATCGGGTGTGGTCTGCGGAGCATGTGGCGTTCGCTACTTCAGGCCTCGGGTATTGACATAAAGGGAGTAGATGGATTGCCCGGCCGCCATGAACAGTCTGTTGTTCCGGCGCCCGCCAAATGTGAGGTTGGCGCACTGTTCGGGCAGCATGACTTGGCCGATGCGCGTGCCGTCCGGGGCGAAGATGTGGACCCCGTCGTACCCATCGCCACCTCCGGCTGCCGAGGCCCACAGGTTGCCGTCGATGTCACACCGGACGCCATCGGAAGTTCCCGGGCTCATGTCGATGAAGATGCGCCCATTGCGTACCGTCTCACCCTCCACGTCGAACACATGGATGGTCGAGGGCGAGGAGCCCGAATCGACCACGTACAGCAGTCTCTCCCCAGGCGAGAAGCACAGGCCGTTGGGCTGCACCAGGTCTGTGATGACAGCGGTCGCCGCCGCGGTTCGCGGATCGATGCGGTACAGGGCGGGCGGAAGTTCTGGGTCGGACTTGTCGCCCTCGTAGTCGGACTTGATACCGTAGACGGGGTCCGTGAACCAGATTGCACCATCCGAGGTTGTGACCACGTCGTTGGGCGCGTTGAGCCGCTTACCGTCGAAGGTGTCGAGCAGCACCTTGATGGCGCCGTCATACTCTGTGCGGGTTACCCGCCGAGTCAAGTGCTCGCACGTGATGAGGCGACCCTGCAGGTCGCGAGTGTTGCCGTTGGCGAAGTCCGATGGGCTGCGGAATGTCGAGACATCGCCTGTTCTTTCATCCCACCGCATCATCGCGTTGTTGGGGATATCGCTCCATACCAGTGCTCGATGGTCGCCGAACCAGACTGGCCCCTCTACCCAGCGAAACCCGGTGGCGAGGCATTCGACCGCCGCGCTGTCCAGGCGGTAGCCCTCAAACCGCGCATCCAGGACCCGTATTGCCGGGTCGGGGTAGCGGACCAGACAAGCGGCCCAGCGGGTGGGCGGAAGGGGGCTGATATCCATACGATGCTCCTCGAAGTGGCGGACGTTGCTTACGCTGCCTGACACGAAGATGGTCCTCCGCTTTGATTCACTTGCACCAGAGTCACGCTCAGGCCGGCGGGGGAGTACTCGAATCGTTCGTCGGGGGGACCCATCCGAGTTCCTTGGAGATCGCCGTGGTCGCGGCGAGCAGGTCGGGCAGCAGGAGCTCCAGCTTGGCGAGGTCGGAAATCGCGCGCAATGCGGTCATCGAGACGGCGCCGATGACATCGCCTGTTGCCGCGCGGATTGGGCTCGCTATGCAGTTGACGAAGTCCTCGAACTCGCCGTCGTCGACCGCCCAGCCGCGGCGCGCGGCGCGGTCGAGATCCTCCAGGAGAGCAGCCTGCGAGGTGATTGTCGTAGAGGTGTAGACGTGGTAGTCCCAGTCGTCGAGGAGACGGAGGGCGCGTTCGCGGGGAAGGTTGGCGAGCACAGCCTTGGCGGCGCTCGCGGTGTGCAAGGGAACGGGTTTGCCGATCTCGCTATACAACCGGACGGACCCGGTTGGCTCGATCTTGTCGACGTAGATGATGTCGGAACCCTCGAGGGCGGCAAGGTGCGTGGTGTGCCCGGAACGGTTCATCAGCGTGACCAGGTGCGGGTGTGCGATCGCCCTCAGGTCGAGTTGCTCCCTGGCTCGCTCTGCCAGACCGACCAGTCGGTAGCCGACGCCGTAGCGCCCATCGGGTCGACGGTGGGCCAGGCCGCCGGCGGTGAGGGTCTGTAGTAGGCGTAGCGCCGTGGAACGGTGGACGCCGCAGTGGTCCGCCACCTCCCCGAGGCTGCGCGGCCCAGCACTCACGTACTCGAGGACCTCGATTGCGCGTTGGACCGTCTGGGACATCTCAGCTCTCCGTGTTCGAGGGGACGACTCTCGGCTGGGACTCCGCCGGCACCAAGTTCGGTGGGACGAAGGCACTCATTCTGCGCGGAGACTACTCACGAGCGGCACCGCGCCCACCGCTCGAGCGCGGTGCCGCACCCCGCCTCCGAAGCAGCGGGTCACAGCAGGGCGCACCTCCGCTCTTGACACTCTGTGCATCTTGCCGCAACATGAGCACATGCTACAACAGTGTTGCACATGTTGCACCACGACGAGCGGATTTCCCCATTGGCCCACAAAACATTGAAGGTGACAAGAGATGTCAATTAAGCGCTTACTACGCGGGCGTGTGCCTCTGGCGGCCGTCGGCTTCCTGACAGCGTTCGCGCTGGCAGCCTGCAGTAGCGGTTCCAGTTCCCAGTCGGGGGGTGGTTCCACCTCCGGCGCGAAGATCAAGCCGGTCATCGCGCTGAGCAACTCCTTCATCGGCAACAGCTGGCGCAAGCAGATGGTGACTGCGTTCACCGACGCCGCGACCGCGGCGAAGAGCAGCGGCGCGATCTCCGACTTCGTTGTGACGAACGCCGACGGCACCGTCGAGCAGCAGATCTCGCAGATCAACGGTCTCATCCTGAAGAAGGTCGACGCCATCCTCATCGACGCCGCTTCGCCGACTGCTCTCAACGGGGTCATCGGCAAGGCCACGCGGGCTGGGATCACTGTTGTGTCCTTCGACGGCACGGCGACCAGCAAGGACTCCTACAACCTCAACTACGACTTCACCGGCATGGGCAAGCGCATGGTGACGGTCGTGGCCGGCGGCATCGGGGACAAGGGCAACGTCCTCGTCGTCCGTGGTGTGACAGGCACGGTGATCGACCAGCAGACCTACGACGGAGTGACCCAGGAGCTCGCCAAGCACCCCGGGTTGAAAGTCGTGGGGACGGTATACGGCGACTGGGATGACGCGACGGCGCAGTCCGCGGTGGCCCGGGTGCTGCCGACCTTGCCGAAGGTGGACGGCGTCATCATCAACGGTGGTGGCTACGGTGTGGCCCAGGCATTCGCTGCAGCCAAGATGCCCACCCCGCTGATCTACTTCGGCAACCGTGGATTCGAGCTCAAGTGGTGGGCTGAGCAGCTCGCCAAGGGCGCGTACCCCAGCGAGTCGTCGTCCACTACGCCATCGGTCAGCACGGCAGCCTTCTGGCTTGCCGTCGATGTGGTCAACGGCGCCAAGGTCAAGCATGACCTGAAGATGGACCTGCTCACCATCACCCCGGCGGACCTGCCCAGCTACAAGGACGTGGCAGTGGACTCCGTGGCGACGAAGTCGTACGACGACGCGTGGGTCAAGGCCAATCTGCTGAACCAGTAGGCATTCGTCCTCGGGCCGCCCGCTGCGTTGACGCGGCGGGCGGCCTGAGGACAACGCATGGAGCCTGTCCACAACGCATCGGGAGCGCGAAGATGTCTAGCCAGTCGTACACCACCAGCGAGACGCCCGAGGCCGGCGTCGGGGCGTGGGCGCTTGAACTGGAAAGGGCGACCAAGTCGTTCGGCCTGACCCGAGCGGTGGACGACATGAGTCTGACTGTCGCACCGGGGCAGGTCATCGGCGTCATCGGTCCCAACGGAGCAGGCAAGAGCACGCTCATGCGGTTGGCTGCCGGGGAGGTCACGGCCGATACCGGACGGCTGAACATCGGAGGCGCTCGGGTCGACCTCACGAACTACTCGCCGCGTCTGGCACATGAGCGGGGGATCCGCACCGTCCACCAAGAGCTCTCGCTCTGCACGAACCTGCGCGTCTTCGAGAACTTCTTGGTGGAGTTCGGTCGGGAGGGTCGCGTCGGCCTGCGCGCAGCGATGAAGGACCGTGCCGCGTTGGCGCTGGAGCTGGCATTCCCGGGCAGCGGAATCTCGCCGGACTCCGAGGTGTCCCGCCTGTCCCTGGCCCAGCAGCAGATGGTCGAGATCGCGCGCGCCGTCAGCAGTGCCGACCTGCGAGTGCTGATCCTGGACGAGCCCACGTCAGCGTTGCCCGCCGACCGGGTGGAGCAGCTAAGGGACCTGCTCGCCGACGTCCGGGGTCGCGGCGTCGCCACGATCCTGATCACCCACCGCCTGACGGAGGTGCTGGATCTCACCGACAGTGTCGTGGTGATGCGTAACGGCAGTGCTGTCTGGCGCGGGGCGACCGTGGACGCAACCCGCGATCAGCTGGTCGGGATCATGAGCGGGGGCCCTGCGGCCGAGGTGGCTCCCTCGTTGGGCGCACCCGATCTGCCGCCCGAGGCTGGTCCCCAGCGTGGCCGCCGCCTGCTCGAGGTGTCGGGGATGACAAGGGGGCTGTTGCGCGACGTCGAGCTGCACGTCGATGCAGGGGAGATCATCGGTGTCTACGGACTGGAGGGCAGCGGCCAGCGCGAGCTGTTGCGCGCGGTGTTCGACGCTCGACGGCGTGGAGGCGGGTCAGCGCTCCGGCTGGACGGCGAGGTCGCATTCGTCAGCGGGGACCGGCGTCGAGAAGGGTTGTTCCCCCTGTGGCCGATCGCCGGCAACCTCACGCTGTCCAGCCTTCCTCGGCTGTCTCGGGCCGGCCTGGTCAACCGCTCGTTGGAGCGATCGTTCATCGACCACTGGTTGAAGCGGCTCGCGGTGAAGACCGCAGGTCCCGACGACCCGATCACCGCGCTGAGCGGTGGTAACCAGCAGAAGGTCGTGATCGCTCGCGCACTGGGCACCGAGGCCCATCTGGTGATCCTCGATGACCCCACGCGCGGAGTCGACCCTCGAACGAAAGCGGAGGTCCTGCAGCTGCTCCGGGAGTCTGCCCGTCTCGGCAGAGCGGCCCTGATCTACAGCACGGAGGAGCAGGAGCTGCTGGCGTGTGATCGGGTGTATGTGATGTCGGCCGGTGCCGTCGTTGCTGAGCTGTCCGGTGAGCAGCTCACCCGCGAGAGTCTGGTGACCGCGGCCTTCCGTGGCCAGGGGGAGGCTGCCGAAGCCAACGTTTCGGGGCCCCCAGAGCCGCCAGCCAAGGGGTTCGGCCGGTTGCAGCAGGTGACGTCGACGGCTCTGAGCGGTCAGCGCTGGCCGGTTCCGGTGGCCGTCGTCGTCGTCATGCTCGCCGTACTCCAAGTTCTCAACGGGGATGTTTTGACCGCAGACGGGTTGAACCTGCTGGTCGGGGCGAGCTTCCCGCTCGTACTGGCGGCTATCGCCCAGATGTTCGTGGTGGCTGTCGGGGACATCGACCTCGGGATCGGCTCGTTCCTTGGCCTTGTGAACGTCATCGCCGTCACCTGGTTGACCAAGAGCCCCGTTCTCGGGGCGCTTGCCCTTGTCGCGGCCGTGGGGGCTTACCTGCTGCTGGGTGCGCTGGTGCACGTCCGGCGCCTGCCGGCGATCGTGGCGACCTTGGGCGCTTCCTTCGTCTGGCTGGGGCTCGCGCTGACCGTGCTGCCCACGGTGGGCGGCGAGGCGCCGTCTTGGTTGATATCCGCCTATTCCATCAATGTTCCGCTGGTGCCCGAACCTGTCTTGCTCACGCTGGTTGCTGCAGCGGTGGGTTGGTGGGTGATGATGCGCACCCGGTTCGGCGTTCTGCTGCGTGGGTTCGGCAACAACCCGGTGGCGCTGTCGACGGCGGGCTGGTCGACGCTGGCCATCCGGACGATCGCGTTTGGGCTGACCGGGGTGTTCGGGGTCCTCGCTGGGCTCAGCCTGACGGCGGTGACGACCTCCGGTGACGCGAGTGCCGCACAGTCCTACACGCTGCTTAGCGTGACGGCAGTGATCATCGGCGGCAGCGAGTTCAGCGGCGGCGTCGTCGTGCCGATCGGCGTGGTTGCCGGTGCCATGACGCTTTCCCTCGTGGGCGTCCTGCTCAGCCTCCTCGGAGTCGACCCGAACTACACGGCCGCAGTGGAGGGCCTGATCCTGATCCTCGTACTCGCCGGGCGTGGCCTGGCCAGGAAGGTGCGGTCGTCATGAATGCTTCTCGCTGGATCAGCGACGCCTGGCGCGCGCGGCGATCGGCCCTGCAGCGGGCCCCCTGGGTCTGGGCGCTATTCGGTTCGCTGGCGACCTGGATGCTCATCGGGGTCGTCACACAACGATTCTCGTTGGGCTCCCTGACGATCAACGCGACCGTGGCATCCTTCCTGGCGTTCGTTGCGCTCGGCCAGATGCTCGTCATCACCGGCGGTGGGGGAGGGATCGACCTCTCGGTCCCGTTCGTGATCACCCTGAGCGCCTACTGGTCCTGCGGCGTCATGAACGGGAGCGACTCTCACCTGCTGACCGGGATCGCCGTCGCCCTGGGGCTGGGTCTGACGGTGGGCCTTGCCAACGCGGCCGTGATCATCGGGCTGGGCATGCCACCGATCGTCGGCACCCTGGCAGTGGGGTTCCTCACGGACTCGGCGGTGAACGTCTACGCGAGCCATGCTCGGCTGGGTGCCCCGAGCCCCGCGCTGGCTGACTTCGTGCGGGGAACCCTCTTCGGCGTCCCTCGGCTGGTCGTGCTCGCGGTGGTTCTGGCGACCGTAGTCGGCCTCGCACTACGGTGGATGGTCGCCGGGCGGCAGCTGGTCGCGATCGGGCAGGGCGAACAGGCCGCCCGACTGAGCGGGGTCTCGGTCGGGCGGGTCCGGGCCGGAACCTACCTCGCCAGCAGCGTGCTGGCCGGGCTGGCCGGGCTCGCCTTGGCGGGCTACAACAACTCCGCCTTCCTCAGCATGGGGCGTCCGTACCAGTTGGCCTCGATCGGTGCTGTTGTGCTCGGAGGCTCCTTCATCGCCGGCGGGCGCAGCACGGCAGTCGGCACGGCAGGCGGCGCGCTGTTCCTCACGCTGGTGCTGACTCTCATGCAGTCGTCGAAGCTCGACATCGGCATTCAGAACGTGGGCGAGGGCCTCTTGATCATTGCCGTCCTGCTGGTGGCCGGAGGTGGCGGTGCGGAGCGCTCGGCCGTGCGACGCGACCGCTTGTGGCGAGTGGGGCGGCGCCGGCGGACGCCTCCTGTCCTCGACTCTCCACGCGATGACTCCTTGAACGGAGGAGGCGTCAGTGACGTTGGATGACATCAGTTCTGGAGAGCCTGTGAGTACCGTGACCGCCCAACCCTCGACACGGTTCGAGTCCTGAGCCAGGTGTTCTGGAGTCGAGCCTCTCGCGCTGTCCTCGTGGGGAAGGCTGCAATCCTTTCTCGTGCCGATTCGACGGGGAGACAAGAGGAATGACGAATCGCGATCAGCCGCAGCTGATAGCCCTGGACTGGGGAACGAGTTGTTGCCGGGCCTATCTGATGGGCGAAGGAGGTGTCGTGCTATCGGAACGGCAGGATCCGTCCGGGATTATGGCCGTCACCGCCCACGCTTCGGCCTCCGGAACGCCGTTCGAGCTGGCGTTCGAGCAGATCTTCGAGAAGCTCTGTGGAGAGTGGCTCGAGAGCGACCCCGAAGTGCCTGTGATCGCCTGTGGGATGGTAGGTAGCAATCATGGATGGGCCGAGGCTGAATATCGCCCGGTCCCAGCCGATCTGTCCGCACCTGGGATTGCCCTGACCCAAGTCCGCACGACGGCGGGTGTCACTGTGCACATCATCCCGGGTCTCATCGCAGAGACCGCGCTGCCGGACGTGATGCGCGGAGAAGAGACACAGATTCTCGGTGCCCTCAACAAGAGCCTACGAACAGATACCCTCGACTACTCCGCCGAGCGGATCGTGCTGTTACCGGGCACCCACTCAAAGTGGGTACGCGTCGTGGGCACGACGGTGACTGACTTCACCACCTACATGACGGGTGAGATCTACGCGCTGCTGACGACGGACAGCACCTTGTCTCTCCTGGCAACCCGCGCAGACCGGCCGGACTGGGCTGCCTTTGACAGAGGTCTCGACATCGCCATCTCGCGAACTGGCGTTGGAGGGATTCTCAACACCGCATTCTCGGCCCGAACCCTGGTCATGACGGGGCAGCTCGCCCCCGACCAGGTCGAGGACTATGTCTCCGGTCTACTGATCGGTCATGAGCTGATGGGTATCGGGGCGTCGTGGCTCGGGGACGAGCCCCACACAATTCTGCTGTGCGGCAACACCCACCTCAACGACCGGTATCGCCGGGGCCTTGTGCGCCGTGGTCTGCAGGTGACACTCGCGCCAGCGCTGTCTGCTCCGGCCGGTATGTGGCAGGTCGCCGAAGCCGCGGGGCTCATCTTCGCCCCGGCGGGAGATCAACCCGATCGAGACAATGAAGTCGAAGCGGAAGGGCCTGACAGTGAACACTCCAGTTGAAGCTGCGTCTCCCGGTCTGATCGCCATCCTCCGGGGCGTGACGAACGCGGAAGCGGTTGACGTCGGACGGTGTCTCTACGACGCCGGTTTCCGGTCCGTGGAAGTTCCGTTGAACGCACCTGACGCGCTGCGCACTATCGGCACGCTGCGGGGGTCGCTTCCCACCGATTGCACTGTCGGCGCCGGAACCGTACTGACGGTGGACCAGGTCCGGGCGTGCCGCGATGCCGGGTCGGAGATGATCGTGTCGCCAAATACGGACACAGCCGTCATCCGCGAGACCGTGCGTCTGGGGATGCGGACCTTCCCGGGCGCGGCCACCCCCACCGACGCCTTCGCAGCTATCGGTGCCGGCGCGAAAGACATCAAGATCTTCCCTGCGGAGCAAGTGGGGCTCGCCGGGCTGAAAGCATGGACTGCTGTCATTCCGCGTGAGATCGGGCTGATCCCCGTCGGGGGCGTCGACGCCTCAAACATCGGGGCGTGGCTGAGTGCGGGGGCAACCGGCTTCGGGATTGGCTCGGCGCTGTACAGAGCCGGAATCGCGGTCCACGACTTGCGCCAACGCGCCACCCTCATCATCTCTGCCCTGGAATCAGCGATTCGCTCCTCAAGGAGAGCCGTATGAAGATCACCAAGATGACGACCTACTCGGTCCCTCCACGCTGGCTGTTCCTCAAGATCGAGACGGATGAAGGCACCGTCGGTTGGGGTGAGCCCGTCGTGGAGGGACGCGCCGCCACCGTGGCCGCCGCGGTCGAGGAGCTCTCTGACTACGTGATCGGCCAGGACCCGCGCAACATCGAGGACATCTGGACCGTGCTCTACCGGGGCGGCTTCTACCGCGGCGGACCGATCCTGATGAGCGCCCTCGCGGGCATCGACCAGGCGCTATGGGACATCAAGGGCAAGGTCCTGGGGGTCCCCGTCCATGAGCTGCTCGGCGGGCGAGTACGAGACCGGATCCGGGTGTACTCGTGGATCGGCGGCGACCGCCCGTCCGAGACCGCGGCAGCCGCCCGTGCAGCGGTCGACAGGGGCTTCACCGCGGTGAAGATGAACGGCACGGAGGAGATGCAGTACATCGACACGTGGGACAAGGTGGAGCGCTGTATCTCCAACGTCTCCGCGGTGCGTGAGGCTGTCGGCGCTGATGTCGGCATCGGGGTCGACTTCCACGGCCGCGTCCACAAGCCGATGGCCAAAGTCCTCATCGCCGAGCTCGAGCCGTACAAGCTGATGTTCATCGAAGAGCCCGTCCTGAGTGAGAACGTGGACGGGATGCTCGACACCCTGCGGAACACCTCGACGCCCATCGCGTTGGGCGAGAGGCTCTTCTCGCGCTGGGACTTCAAGGAGATCCTGGCCAGCGGTGCGGTCGACATCATCCAACCGGACCCGTCCCACGCGGGCGGTATCACCGAGACCAGGAAGATCGCATTCATGGCGGAGGCCTACGACGTGGCCCTGGCCCTCCACTGTCCGCTGGGACCGATCGCGCTGGCCGCCTGCCTACAGATCGATGCCGGCTGCTACAACGCGTTCATCCAGGAGCAGAGCCTGGGCATTCACTACAACAAGTCCAACGACTTGCTCGACTACCTGGTCGATCCGGCAGTTTTTGAATACAACGATGGCATGATCAAGATCCCAGACGGACCCGGGCTCGGAATCGAAGTCAATGAGGAATACGTTGTGGAGCGATCCTTGGAGGGCCACAGGTGGCGCAATCCGGTCTGGCGTCACGCCGACGGGTCGGTCGCAGAGTGGTGATGTGGAGTCAAGCCTCGTGGCCTGGTGCAATAGTCTGTCCGGAGTCATCATCTCTTCGTCTGCGAGACGACGCGTCGCAGCGTGGTCGTTGGATCTGCGAGGGTGCGCCAGATACCGCCCAATCGGCTGGTGGGGCCAGGCTGAGCCGACCGACGCCTGCACAACTGGTCTGGTGGCGCCTCTGGCTCAGCGCGCTCGTCCTGGAAGTCGGCCTCATCCTCCTGGTCGTCCTGGTCGGCCTCTCAGATCCCTCCATAGCGAACTCCCCGTAGCGCTGACCGGACCGCGACCAATTGCCGTCGATGCTGAAGTTAGCGACCCGGCCGGGCTCACCGTGGTCTTGGTCGAGGACGTGATCACTACCGGGGGTGCTCTCCGGAGCGCGGCGCCAGTCCTTCGCGACGGCGGGGCAACCATGTCGACCGACGTCTGCGCCTCGACCGGTCCGCGCCGGGGGGAATACGCCGTCCGCCCCGCCGCTCCGGCCAGGTCTGAGGTTAGTGGTGACCAAGGACCTCTTGGACTCTGTCAATTCAGCCCAGTAGAGGATCAGTCTCCGGGAACGCGACACAAGGCGGTGACGGCGTCTGCTCGCGACACCAGCCGCCGCATTACTCCCGAGCTTCGCGCTTACCTTCTCGTCGCATGCGCTTGTGTGTGCGCCGCTTGACCGACTTCACGACGCCTGCCCGCTGGGTGTAGCAGTACAACTTGCGCCACCCTGTGTAGCAATCTTCCTCTTCGTAAGTCACGATCCTCATTCTCCCCATGGCCGACCGCATCGCTCACTTACCTTTCCAGACCTGCCGCAGGGCTCGGACTTGTCGAACAGACCAGCTCCAGTCGATTTGTCGACGCGTCTACCTCTCCAGGATGTCTTCGGTGATGCGACCTCGGAGATCGGTCCGAAGCCAGCCCTTCAGAATACGGGATCCCCTCAGCAAGGGCCGCCATTCGGGCGCAACCGTCGTAGCCTGACGAGATTGTGGCGCATGGGGGAAGCCGCGGCACCAGCGCACTGGATCGCCGGAAGCCGATCGGCATACGGTGACGACTGCAGGGCCGGGTGTTAGGTCTGGATCGTCATACCGGCGGCGATGGTGCCGCCGTGAGGATGTCGGCTCGCAGGCCACCGTGGTCGATGAATCGCAGGCGGCATACCGCGCAGGCGTCGACAGAGCCTTTGGGCGAATCA
>Ga0209745_1001954_pt1 | contig 11997 bp, 8 predicted proteins | sample BarGraNGADG00312_FD_184495 | JGI IMG/M metagenome (GOLD analysis project Ga0209745, IMG submission 184495) | Arctic peat soil microbial communities from Barrow, Alaska - Barrow Graham LP Ref core NGADG0004-312 (SPAdes) (version 2) | ecosystem: Environmental > Terrestrial > Soil > Wetlands > Peat ... | reverse complement strand
AAGCTCGCAAGGTAGCCGACGCCAACCTCGGCCACGCGGCCAACAGCGCCGCGGCCCGGTCTTCCCTCATCCCATCGGCAGCCGAGAACAGCTCCCACGTTCGGGCGTGAGCGCCGTCCAGAAGTGAACCCACCGTCGCGATCATCGGGCCGCCCTCGCCCGCAGCGCCTGCAGTGCAGCCCACACCGCTAGCGGAACAACCGGCCTGCTCTCCTCCAGCAGGGCCGACGCCCGGCTCAGCGACCCGGCAGCATCCAAGCCCTCGTCGACGAACTCGGGCACCACCCCGAGCTCGGTGAACAGACCCTCCAGGTCCAGACACTCGGCCGCCAGGAACAGGCACTCACTCGACGGATGATCGACCGCCAAGAACGCGGAGGCCGCGTTCCGCACGTGACCCAACGCCCGCCCCAACCAAACCGGTCCGTCCATGCCGCCCCGCCCTTCCGGATGCTCTCAACATCCAGAAGCGAAGCCAAGGGGTCCTCCGCGGACACTCACGCGGAGAATCTCAAGCGGCCACGGACTTGAGATGAGCTCAGGCTCGGCGAAGTGGGACTCCGGGGGGATCGTGCCGGCCGATGGGCGATCGAGTGATCGAGTGATCGAGTGATCGATCGTGAACACCGTTCCCAGGCACGGCTGCAGGACAGGGCTTGCCGCAGGATGGATCCGCGAACTTCGTTGTTACCCCAAGTTGCCCCGCCCGTATACGGAAAAACCCCCGTCCCCTAGTGGGACGAGGGTTGCTGGTGGGCCTAACTGGGCCAGAACCACACCGAGACCACGCACCCTTTCCGTCACCGAACACCTGGCCGCCGGCCCCTTGCAACGGATACCTGGGAGGGTCCCGCGTGACAACCGCACGAAATACGGCAGACATCGGGTCGTGTCTTTCGAAGGTCCACTCGTCTCGAAAGTGGAACGTGAATTGACGCACGAGCGAGCCGTTGCCACCCGAGGCAGTCCGGCTCCTAGATCAGGGTCCCAGTCAGCCGGAGCACTGAGACGATCGTGTCTGCGCAAGCGTCCAGCAAGTCAGGGTTGCGTGGACGGGCGGACAGATTGCCACGAGGGATCGACTGCGTCAGCAAGACCTCCCCTGTCTCGTGGAGGACAGCGTGGACCCTCTGTTCGAGGTACTTGATGTCATCGCTGGAAAACGGACTTGCCCCGCTGCGCACCAGCAGGGATCTGCGCCACTCGGGCTTGCTCTGGCGATGACTACCCAGCCTGCCCAGGAAGTCCTCACTCAAACCCACGTAAGCCCAGGGCCGGATGATCAGCGTCGTCGTCAGGGTTCGCTCGGGCCCTGTCCGTACTGACGCCTGCTCCAGGTCAGTGCCAGTCAAGACGTATATCCCAGGCACACCCGACCAGCCTTCACCCGGATCGACGTGCCGGGGCACCTGCTCCATGACCAGGGCGGGGTGACCACAGACGATGTGAGCCCGCCCCATCTCGTCGAGCTCAACATCCAGCTGAGCCCGCGGCAGTTTCAGAGTGCGCTTGGGCACTACTCCTCTCGTAGTGCCGTCGGGTGGCGACTGCGGCCGGGCCGGTCCCGACGCCGGAACCGGCTTCAGTTCTGTGATCAGCGAACGCAGTTCGGCCTCCACAGCAGTAGGCCGAAAGATGGTCTGGATCGCTCCCAAGGTGTTGATCGCTGAAGGACTGACGGCCTCCCGGTCGAACGTCCCCAACCACTCCACGGTGCGTTGATGGTGGCCAAGAGCGGACGCGTCAACCACGTACTTGTACGGGCTGGTGACACGTCCCACCAGGTAGTCGCGAACCTTAGGAAGTCGCGGGACAATCACGAGGTCTCCCAAATCTACGCCGAACGCGAATGCTGACAGTTGCCCGGCGAACGTGCGCTCAGAGGCGTTGGTCGCTCGAGCCCTCAACGCCCGATCGCCGAGGGCGGCGAGATCATCACTGGCCAGTTCGCTGAAGTCCACACCGACGATCCCGCCCGATAGGAAGTCGTCCACAAAGCGTGCACCCTGACCAGCACGGATCACCCACAGTTGTTCAGCCATGGGGCAAGTGTGCCGGTGCGTGTCGTGGTTCGCACACGCGCGACCACGATCCACCGCGACATCGCAGCTGCCCGAAAACGGGCTCTTCCTATCTGAGGTGAGGGTGGGTGAGTCCCCCGCCGATCACGAGCATGCTTAGTCGCCGGCCTGGGCCACCCACGACCGCACGACTCAACCCCGTAACCCAGCTGGGTCGCGACCCGATGCACCGTGCCCTGATCGTGGCCCAACTCGGCCTGAAGGCTGCGCACCATCCGCACCGCAGCGGGCCTTCTCCTCCCGGGAAAACCGGCGCGTGGTCGGCTTGCCCGGCGTCTGTTCTGTCGGCATGACTCCATCCTCGTTTACAAGGCCAGAAGTCTCCACCACACCCAGAGCGGTTCACACCTTGCCACTCGACGCGGCCCACGACTGGGGAACGCCGGGCGATGGCATCCTCGGTCGCGGCCGCCCTTAGGCGTTCACTCATGACCTGTCCCTTTCCTGGTTGTATAGATAGGCAACGTTCACTGAGCCGCTAGCGACGGCCCATGGCCTTGCGAATCGTGCGGCGAGTGATCCTGGTCTCCCGCACGACGTCGGCCTCGGTCGAGCCCGCGATATCACGGACCAGTTCGCACCGTAAGGCCTTGCCCTCGGGCAGGCTCGGCGTCATATCGCCCAGAATGACCGCAGGTTGGTGGCCCACAAGTCTGGACCTGAGCCCACCGCGGACCGAGGCGGCATGCCGGGTCTTTTCGATGCCCCTCACGTGCGGGCCAGGCGTTCCGGTTGGAGGCGTCCGCCGCCTCCCCGGGGCGCGCCTCCACTCGACTGGTCGGACGCCCGCACGCCGAGGGTGCGTGCCGACACGTCACGGTGTTCGAGACTTCACCACGAAGGTCGCCGTGTTGGGCATGCGCACACGGCACGGGTGCTGCCACAATGCCCACAGCCGGGTTGCGCGGCTCCGGCTCTGGGGAGGAGCATTGGACATGGACATCGACCAGGTCACCACGTACATCGGGCAGGTGGAGCTGGAGACGCCTGAGGGATCCCTGCTCCTCAGTGATGAGGAGCTGCCCCGGCTCGAGGACGCGACCCAGCAGGCCGCAGTCGTCGACTCCAACCTCGTGACCTTCCCCGAGGGCACGCCCTTGCGGGTCAAGAACGCAGTGGGCAGCTGGCTGATCCTCGCCCAGCGAGGGGCGTCGGCGAAGGTCTCCGACAAGAACGACACGAAGGGATGGGTCTCCGCCTATCACGACGTGCTTCTGCAGACGGGTTGGGTGCGACGCGGCGACGCAGAGGCCTGGGTGGAGGAGGAGGTGGCGGGGTCCACTGTCCACCAGAAGATCCTTGCAGTGGTCGCTGTCGTCCTCGGGCCGGCCCCGGCCGCACTGGCCATTGTGACGGCAGCACTCCAGAGCCTCCAACAGATGAACGAGGACTCCCCGTGGATCACCCTCTTCGACCGACGTGGCCGGTCGGCGACCTCGGTCGGCTTCCAGGTCGCCAACTGCGTCGCCTCTGCCGACGCAGGCGCTGCCCTGCACTCGATCGACTTCCGGGTGGACGCCAAGCAGGTCCTCACCCAGGTCTTGTTCTTCAAGTTCACCAAGAGCGAAGCGACGATGTTCCGTCGTGGGGTCATTCTCGAACTGACGCCCGCAGCCCTGGCGGCCTTCGGCCCCGCCGTCCAAGAGCGCGTGAAGACCGCCACGCTCGACAGCATCGCTGCCATCGATCTGGTGGACCCTGCCTAGTTCCATCCGTCTCTGGTCGGCTCACCGCCGGAGTGTAGTCATCACGGCCTCCCACATGAGATGAGCGATCTCCGGGTGGCAGATGTCGCTGTGGGCGCCGGAGGCCCCAGAGCCGTTGGAGATGACGCTGCTGGCGTCGACGTTGTACACCTGCCCGGGAGCCAGGTTGTACTGGCCGGATGTGGGCAGCACGTCCACGTCGACCGCCTCAGCCCCTTGGATGCCGAAGACGCCAATCCCCCCGAACTTGGGCAGTTCATCGCCGAGCAGGAGGTCGTCGCCGGCCTGAGCGCCGAGCGGGTAGAACTTCCTGACTGCAGTGTCGAACGCCGACAAGGTGGTGACCACGGGGCCCCGGATCTGGGCGGGCGCCTCGAGGAGCGGCCGGAAGTACCCGGAGGTGTAGGGCGGGAAGGGCACGTCGGCGGCATAGGACCACAGCGACATCGCGCCTTGGACGAGGAAGACGGAGTCGACGGCACGCGACAACCCGAGTCCGGGGGCCCCGCTCGGGCCGGTCGGGCCGGCGATCGCGGAGGAGACGACTATGCACCCGAAGCTGTGGCCCATCAGGTGCAGGCGAGCTTCAGGAGCGGCAGACTGCAGGGCTCGCAAGAGGTCGTGGACGCCGCTCTCGCCCACCGTCCTCGCGCGCTTCTTCATCGTCCAGAACGACAGCTGACGAACCGGCCCGAGGAGGGCCTTCTTGACCTTGGTCAGCCTGTCCATGAGACCATCACCCCAGCCGAGGGTGAGGCCTTCAGACTCCGAATCGGGGGGCGCGTCGGCCAACCACTCGTTCAGCGACGCGGCCGGGTCGAAGGTCGCCTGGTCCGAGCCCGGCGCACCGAGCGCACCCTCCAGTCCCAGCCCCGCCTGCTCGAACAGGCTGTCGTACGCCGTGAGCAGGTCCTGGGTCAGCTTGCCTCGTAGGAGCTGGGAGTGTATGTCGGGGTCCTCGGCGGCAGACAGGATGGTGGCCAGCGCCGCCCGGGTGGTCGGGGTGTCGCTGAGTCGCTTGGCGTAGAGGTCTATCAGTTGCCCTGAAGACAGCGCGTCCTCCGCGGCCAGCTCATCGGCTACGTCCTCGTCACCAAGCAGCGCGGCACCGACGTCCTCCACGCCCCACGGGAGGCTGGGCCAGTGCACGCCCACCACGAGCGACCCGAAGTCGGGCACCGCTACGCGCACGCGAGCCCGGTCATCCGCCTGAGCCGCCATCGCCCCGATCCATGCGTCGTACTGGGCTATCGCCGCTGGAATGTCCCCTTCCAGCCATGGCTCAGCACGAAGATGTCCGTGACGTCCCGGGAGGCTCTGTCGAGCAGCTCGCTGGAGAGCTTCTCGCCCGTGCCTTCCGCTCTCTCGTCTCCATCCTCGTCGAAGAGGACGAGGTAGTAGCCGACGTCGGTGCCGGGAACCTTGCGAAGTGGCATGAAGTCGTCCTTCGGTCAGGCACTGGGCGCCAGCATGGCTGGGTCAATGCGCGTGTTGATGTCGCAGTGCACGGCGTACACGAGGCCGAGGGGGTTGCGGTAGCGGTCGAGGAAGTCGCGTCGGGTGGCGAGCATGCTCTCGCCGACCGGTTCCCCGTCGAACACCCGGTCGAAGAAGGCTTCTGCGAAACGGATCGCGAACAGCGCAGGTGTCTTGCACTGAGTGCCGATGACGCCGCGGGCGCCCCTGGAGAGGAAGTACGGCACGAAGCCGGTGTAGAAGAGCGGTGTCAGATCCGCGGACTCACAGGCGTTGATGAACACCACGGGCTGGTTCACGAGCGGGATGCTCGACCCCGCGTTGTCGGCCAGGTCGTCGAGGGTCAACGGCGGGCCGGGTTCCATCGTGATGGCCGCCTGACCGGTGTCGTCGTTGCGTCCCTGGGCTGTGGCGTGGCAGTAGAAGTAGACGATCTGGTCGCCATTGGCGGGGTCCTTCAACGCATCCAGCACGGCGGATCGGCTGCTGCGCGGCGTCAGGCTCAGTCCCTGCCGTTGGGATCGGAGATCCTGCCAGCGTTGCTGGTGCTCCTGGACCTTGGAGTTAACGAGGTCCCCTCCGACACGGAGGTTGACGTTCAGCCCCACTGCCAGCTGAGGGACGCTGCGGATCCTGGTGCTCCTGCCGGGCATCAGCGGGCCGAGCGGCACCTGCTCGACCAGGTGCCGCATGCCGAGGAACTGCTGCCAGTCGAGGTGTGCGTCGTCGCTGAGGTCACCGACATACATCAACGCCCAAGGGATCGCTGCCTCCTTGTCGATCACCTGCAGGGTGAGGAGGGTTTCTTCGTCGCTCGCCTCCGCCCGGAGGTAGGTGCCCAGGGCTTGGGCGTCCGGGCCTCCATGGGGGTGGAAGAACAGCTTGCGGAACAGCCGACCCCCGGCCTTGGCCAGCGTCCTGAGGGCAACCTGCTCCAAGGACGGCGGGATCTGGACGCCGGTTTGGAAGACCAGCCTGCCGCCGTCGTCGCGGAGGTTGATGACACTCATCAGCTCCTGCTGGACGTGGTCGATCTCGGCGGCCAGTTCCTCAGTCGTGATGGGCAGGACGACCGTGGGGCTCTGGACGCCGCCGGCCTTAGGGATGCACTCGTAGCCGCCGCGGCTGCCGCGCTGGAGGATCAGGAACATGTCACGTGGCTCCAGGTGTTGGAGCGCGTCCGGGGGCCGCCCGATCTTGGTCAACGTGGCGGGTCCCTCGGTCCCTGCCCACACCGTCAGGTGGAGCAGCGTGACGAAGTTGCCGAAGAGGTGCACGGTCGCGGTGAGCGTGCAGGGCCCGGCACGGCGGGGGCTGACCACGAACCGAGTCGGAACCGATGTCCGGCCGGTGCGCGGTACGACGAGCTCGGTGACCGGTGCGCTGTGGATGTCGAAGTCGGTGGAGGACGCCTGCACGGTCAGCGTCAGCGTCTCGATAGACGGGTCGTGGAGCAGGGCCTCCTCGAAGGGTTCGGTGGCGAGGGCACCGTCAGGCCTCGGGTCGACGCTGATCAGGACGGCGTAGTCCGTCCCGACCTGGAGCGGTGCGTCGGGGTCGTGGTCCTCGATGTCGGCACGCCAGTGTCGCGGCGGACTTGGTTCCGGGTGCTCGGGAGGTGATCCGCCTCCAGGGGGACTCGGCCGGAAGACTTCGACGACGTCCTCGTCGTCACCGAGAAGCAGCCCGCCGAAGTCACCGTCGGCGTCCTCGTCCCAAGGTCCGCCACCGCCCGCTAAACCCTCGGCGCCTAGGTAAGATCCCGCACGGAGGTCGGGGCCGGCCTCGCGCGACGGGGGGGCATCTGCACGATGCTCCGACGCTGGGGTTTCGGCTCCCGATCGCAGGATGTCGTCGTCAAGCTTCTCGTTCAGCCAGGCGCGCAGGGGCTCCTCACTCGTGAGCACCTCGCGGATCCTCGATTTGGCACTACCGCTCGGCATCGCCAAGGCCCCCAGCAACGCCTCCAACACGCGCGTCCGGGTCTCCTCGTCGAACGGCATGTCGCCCAGCTCATCGATTGCTAGCTGCGCCAGATGCCTCCAGTCGGACTCATTCATCGGAATGACCCCTTTCACCTCTCGATTCGCCGGTTCACACCCCGAAATGGCTGAACGCGGCCCAGTCGGACATGGCCGAATCGTCAAGAGCAGATGGCTCACGTCTCAGATAGACGTCCTGCAGGGCGTCGTACGTACTCTCGGGGAGCTCTCCCGCCTCCACGCGGCTGGCCCAGGCATCGAGCTTGGCTCCGTTCGACGTGTCACGGACCCAGGCCTGTGAGGCGGCCAGCGCCCGAGACGGGGGCTCGCCCCATCCGTGACGCCACTTGCTGTAGAACTCCGTCATGAGGGCGAGGGTCGTGCCGTCGGGGACCGCCCAGCTGCTGGCCACCACACCTGCTGCTCCGGCCTGGATCAACCCGGACGGCAGCGAGACGACCTCGTCGGGCAGGGAGGTGCCAACACGGCCACTCTCACATGCTGAGAGCACGGCCAGCCGGAGTCCCGTCCTGAGTGCGAGGAGGCGCTCGAGCGTGAAGCGCCTGTCGTCGGCCAATACCAGGCCGCTCTCCAACGGATTGACGAGGTCGGCGATGCCGTGGCAGCCGGCATGGAGCAGCTGGCAGGCCGGCAGCGCCTTCTCGAGACCCTCGACGGTCGCCTCGTACTCTCGAAGTTCGCTCGTACGCCCAGCCCCACGACCCCAGGTCGCGACCTCGGCCTCGGCCGTGGCACTCGGGAGGGCCGGCAACATGGTGGGTTTCGGGTCGGCGATCGTCAGCACCCGTTGGGTTGCAGTGTCGACGGCTCGTCTGGTCGCCGCTTGAAGGGCAGCGGCGCTGGGTGTGTAGCTGATCTCGAGCAGGTCCAGCGCATACCTGCGCTTGGTCGGCGCGCGTTCCTCCGGGCACCAGGCCGCATGGATCGGAAGGACACCTGACAGGCCGCCAGCGATGATGACGACCGGCCCGCCGCCCAGTAAGCCGACGAGGGGCCCCGCGACGCTGTCCCACAGCCATTCCGCGACCGAGTCGAGGGCCTTGTTCCACTCGCGTCTGCGGTCTTGGCGTGCTGCCGGGTCGCGCATACCTTTCTTGTAGAGCTGATGCGCTCCGAAGAGGGTCGTCGCGCCGCCGCGCGCGGCATCCTCGGTCAGGGCGGGCAGCCGCATGTGTTCGACGTCGCCCGATCTCACTACCAACGCCTCTCCCTGGGTCTCTCCCGGGGACAGGTAGACCAGCGGCCTGTCAGCCGCCGCAGCCGTGATTTGTGCGAATGTCGTAGGACTCAGGAATGTCTCGAAGCCGGGGAGCCGACGGATCAGGTCTCGAAGCTCTCGCAGGTTGGGACCGGGGGATTTCCCCGCCACATCGCCCCATCGGGTCTGCGAGTGCTGTGCCACAGCTTGGGCGGCCTCGACCTGATGGCGGAGTGCTTCTCCACCGACACTCGCGAGACCATCAAGGTCGAGCCGAGTTTGCTCGATCGCCTCCCTGAGCAAGAGGGCTCGCCCACGCTCAGCCATTGTGACGGCCTTCGGGAGGTCGTCAATGGCGATGGCAGCTCGCGATGCACGGTCGGCGGCGCCGCGGCTGATCCTCAGCCAGGATTCCTTGCTCCTTCGTCGTTGCTGGAGGACGAGCAGGTCGTCGACGGTGTCCAGCGCCACCTCGGACCAGGAGATGACGGCCGCCCAGTCCTCCGCGTCCTCGGCTAGCTCAGTGGCGTTGAGGGCGGCCTGCAGAAGCTGCTCGCTCCCGTGTCCGAGGTGCCGGAGGTCGTCTCGGACCTCCTGATACGCGCCGATCGCCGTGTCACGGAGTGCCTCGGTGCGGACTCGCGTGAACCGGTCTGAGGCGATGTTGCCGAGGTTGATTAGGGCGCGAGTTCGCTCCGAACTGTGCGGAGCGCCCAGACGGACTGCTTGCTCGAGGGTCCGCGACGCAGCCTCCGCCGCCCGCTCGTCCTGTGTCGCGTCGGCCATGGCAGCCTGGGCAGCACCCAGGTTGTTGAGGCGAGCCACCCGATCGGGGGACTTGGGGCCCGTGCCGCGGAGGGCCTTCTCATAGGCACGGATGGCCATCTCGAGGTCGGTGACCCGTTGGCTGGCGTCGTACCGGGTGCGCAACGTGTTGCCGAGGCTGTCGATGATGGCCAGTCGCTCGGTTGGGGCCGCTGGAGCATTAACGGCGATCTTGTGGAACCTCAGCGCGGCCGCGAGGTCCGCAGGATCATCGAACCGGAGATAGCGAGTTCGGTACGCGATGGCGGCCTGGTGTGCTCGGTTCGCCATGGGGGCCGTTCCGGGCCTTGTGTCGGCGACAGCCTGACTGGCGAGCTCGACGATGCTGTCGATGGCCTCCAGGTCGTTGGTTCGGTCCATCTCATCCAGGAGGAACCCGGCGAGGTTGCTGCGAAGGCCACCGAGCAGTTCGAGGGCTCTCCCGCGCCGGTGTGATGCGGTCGCGTTCTCCGTCAGTGCGATGGCCTCTCGGGCTAGCGAGATGGCTCGGTCGAGATCCTGGCCGTTCGTGGCTGTCGGCGACGCGGTGGCCAGGACTTTGGCCAGGTTGTTTAGAGCCGCTGCGGTGACCTGGCCACGGGAGCGTTGGCAGCTCACTGCTGCTTCGGCGAGCTTGCGGGCAAGCCGGAGGTCTGCTGTTCTGCCGCGTCGCTCGAAACGTGCCATGTGCGCCGACCCCGCCGCGTCCAGGTAGGCAGGGAAGTCATGGGTGGTGGGGTCCACCTCGGTGACTAGGTGGCGGAGCGCGTGGACGGACTTGTCCAGGAGATCCGGGTCGTTCTCGATCTCGGACGCTTCCAGCAGGGCCCTGCCGTACTCGTACTGGCAGTCGGCAGTGTCGAGGTTCGTCTGGTCGTCTGATGACAGGGCGTCGCCGAGCAGGCCGACTGCTCGTTCGAGATCGGCTGCGTCATGCTCGACGGAATACACCCGTCGCAACGCGGAGCCAAGTCCGTACAACAGGGCGGCGAGCGTTTGCTGGCCACCGTCTCGGGTGGCTGCCAGCGCCCCGTCCAGCTCCGCCACTGCCGCATGAAGGTCGGTGGCGTCGTCGGACGGCTCGCCGACTGCGTCGTAACGACACTGCAAGGCGATGGCGAGGTTGTAGCGGTAGACGGGTTCCTGAGGATCGTCGTGGGCGAGCGCTTGGAGCGCATGCTGGAAGAGGTTCACGGCTGTCCGGACGTCGCCAGCGCCGTCCTGGCCGGTGCTGTCCTTGTCTCGGTAGCGTGCGAGACTCTCGGCGGCCAAGATGGCTAACTGGCGAGGCGACGCCGCCTCGGGGCTGGTCTCCACTATTCCTCCACTATTCAAGGATGGACCACGTAGACGCTGGGCGCATCCTTTACTGCAGTCCTTCACCCGGTGAGTCTGATGGCCGGGTGGGCGCTTGGGCTGGGCTGTGGCCCGACCCAGTTCCCTGGTACCACAAAGGTCGTGCCACTTTTGAAAGCAAAATCAACACCTCGGCTGAACCTGACGTACGACTCGGGCATGAACCGCTCTGGGTGTGGTGGAGACTTCTGGCCTTGGAAACGAGGATGGAGCCATGCCGACAGGACAGACGCCGGGCAAGCCGACTACGCGGCGGTATGCCTGAATCGCCCCGGTGATTCCGGAGACGTGGTTGTTTGACTACGCAGCCTCCGTTGGCGGCTGGTTCTGATGGTAATGGGCTGTCTCCAGCTCGACCGGCGGGATGTCGCCGCAGTACTCGAACAGGCGGCTGATGTTGAACCAGTCGACCCATTCGGCGGTGGCGTGTTCGACCTGGTCGACGCCGCGCCACGGGCCGTGGTGTCGGATCACTTCGGTCTTGTAGAGGCCGTTGATGGTCTCGGCCAGCACAGTCGTAGCTCGAGCCGACCGCGCCGACCGAGGGAGTGATCCCGGCGACCGCGATGCGTTCGCTGTAGCGGATCGAGGTGTACTGCCCTGAACGCCGTGGTCGGTATGGGCCACCAGTGCGGTGAAGTCGTCGTGGCCTTCGCAGTGCCTTGTCCAGATCGCCTGCTCCAGGGCGTCCAGGACCATGCTGGTGGTAATCGTGGTGGCGACGCGCCAGCCCAGGATCCGGCGGGCGTAGGCGTCGATCACGAACGCGACATAGACCCACCCGGTCCAGGTCGACACGTAGGTCAGGTCCGCCACCCACAACCGGTTCGGGGCCAGCGGCTCGAAGTCACGACGCACCAGATCCTGCGGCAGTGCCGCGGCCGGGTCCGCGATCGTGGTCCGTTTCCGCCCGCCGCGGCGGGCTCCGACCAGCCCGTCGGCACGCATCAGCCGCTCGATGGTGCAGCGGGCCACCGGAACGCCCTCGCGGTTGAGCTGGAGCCACACCTTCCGCGGCCCGTAGACGCTCCTGTTCGCGGTGAACACCCGCCGGATCTCGACCAGCAACGCGGCGTCGCGGCGCGCCCTACTGGTGGGCAGCTTGTCGCTCCACTCGTAATAGGTCGACGGGGCGATCTGGACGCCGTGCTCGGTGAGCACGGCGCAGATCGGCTGAACACCCCACCGCAGACCATCAGGCTCTGGGTGGTTGGCGTGCTCGCGGATGAAGTCCACGATCACAGACCTGGCCGGTCGAGCTCGGCCGCAAAAAGAGCCGACGCCGCCTTCAAGATCGCGTTCGCGCGTTTGAGTTCGGCGTTCTCCCGTTTCAGCCGCTTGATCTCGGCCGACTCCTCACTGCTGACCCCCGG
>Ga0209745_1001953_pt1 | contig 12000 bp, 10 predicted proteins | sample BarGraNGADG00312_FD_184495 | JGI IMG/M metagenome (GOLD analysis project Ga0209745, IMG submission 184495) | Arctic peat soil microbial communities from Barrow, Alaska - Barrow Graham LP Ref core NGADG0004-312 (SPAdes) (version 2) | ecosystem: Environmental > Terrestrial > Soil > Wetlands > Peat... | reverse complement strand
TGCCCATCATCCCGCCCGGACCGCTTCGGGTGCCCCCAGCCGGCCCAGGACCGGTGCGCGTGCCCCCCTGTGGCCCAGGACCCGTCGGCGCCTGGCCGCCGCCGTATCCGCCCGGTACGGACGGATAGCCCGCGACGGGCGAACGTGACTGGCCCAAACCAGACCAAACGAACACCAGCGATCCGACGAACAGCACGCTCGCCAAAACCAGCACCGTCCACGGCAACCACCGCGACCGGGAGCCGGCCGTACGGCGGCTGCTCATCGCAGCCGCTCGTTGTGCGCCGTAGTCAACGCAGCGCGCTGGACCTGGTACGTCTCCAGATCGATCTCACCTCGCGCATAGCGACGAGCAAGGATGTCCTCCGGCGTCTCCTGTCCTGACGCGGACGGGCTCGGGGGCGCCTGGCGTCCAGGCAGCAATCTACTCACCGCCCACACGATCGCCGCGATCAGCACGACCCAGAACAAGACCATCCCGATCATGCCGCCCCAACCCATACCGCCCCAACCCATACCGCCGTAACCCATCATCTTCGAGCCTCCTGGTCGATCCCCGGTGACCTCCTGGCCATCCGATAACCCGAGCCTCCCAGCCGCTGGTAACCATCACCCCGCGGTAAAAGTAAAGACCGCCCAAAGCCCTTCGCGATGCCTCAGCTCAGGGCCGTCGGCGGGACCGGGTCCAGGTTGTCGAAGGACTTAGGCTTCAGGTCATGGCAGCCCCGGAAGGCTTCACCTATGACGTCCGCGGTGACGAGGTGCACATCAAACACCACGGCGCTCGCGCGGCGATCCTGCGCGGCGCGCGGGCCAGCGAGTTCCTCGAGGACGCCGCCACCCAGGATCCCCAACAGCTGATGGCACGGCTGACCGGGAACTACCGCCGCGGCAACGAGCGCGCAGCCCGGCAGCATCCTAGAAACCAGGCAAGCTCGAGCAGCGAGTCGAACTGAGCGTGATGACGGTTTGGCCTGACGAGGCCTCCAGGGCGACGGCTCAGGACACCGCCCAGACCGACTCGGGGATGAGCTGGTCGAGGGTGTGCAGGACGTACTCCGGCTGTTCGGTGTCGGCCAGGGCCGCAGAGTCGGCGAGCGTGCTGTCCCCAGTGAGGACCAGCGCGGTGCTCATGCCGGCGAGTCGTCCCATGGAGACGTCGGTGGCGAGCCGGTCGCCGACCATGATCGCGTCCGCCGGGGCGATGTTCAGCCCGTGCAGGGCCTCCTTGGCCATGATCGGGTCGGGCTTGCCGAAGTTGACCGAGCACTTCACGCCGGTGCAGGCCTCGATGGCGGCGACGATGGCCGCACAGTCGGGCTCCCCGCGTCCGCCCGGGAAGGGGCAGTAGCGGTCGGGGTTGGTCTGCACGAGGATGCCGCGCTTGTGGTGCCACAGGGTGTCGAACGCGATCTGCAACTTGCGGTAGTCGAAGCCGCGGTCGTAGGACGCGATCACGATGTCGATCTCGCTGGGGTCCTCGCTCAGCCGGAACCCGGCGTCGCGCAGCGCCCGGATCAGCGGCTCTTCCGCGATCGGGAACAGCACCGCGTCCGGCGCGTTGTCGGTGAGCCAGTTCACCGTGGACACGACGGTGTTGACGATGTCCTCCAACGGTGTGGGCAGGCCCAGGTTGTCGAGCTTCGCCTTGTACTGCGCGGGATCCTTGGTGGGGTTGTTCGACAGGTACCGGATGGTGGCGCCCCGCTCGCGCAGCAGGCCGATGACCTCGGCCACGCCCGGCAGCAGGTGGTCGCCGAGGTAGATGGTGCCGTCCATGTCGAAGATGTAGCCGGCGTACAACCGTTCGGGTCTGCGGAGCTCGGTCACGTCCACAGACCTCCCGGTGCAAAGACCTCGTCGACCAGCTCGCCGAACCAGCCGGCCTCGCGCGCGAGGTCGAGGACGGTGTAGCGCGAGCGGTAGTACATCGCCCTGGGGAACGTGGCGCGCACGGCCTCGGCGGTCAGGCCGACGTCTTCGGGGACCGCGGGGGCACCGGCATCGCGGAGCATGGCCTGCAGCGTCCGGGCCGGGACGAGTTGGTCGACGATGCGCGGCCGCAGGTCCGTCCAGCTGCGCACGAAGGTGTCGAGGCGCTCGCGCAGGCCGTCGCCGTCGACGTACTTGACCTTCGTCTCGCGGACGGCGTGGTCGGAGAGGGCGCCGGTGAAGCGGCGGCGGATGTCGGCCTCCACCTCGTCCCATGGCGCCCATTTGTCCACGGCCGCATCGATGTTCAGCGCGGCGAGGTCGCGGGCGAGGAAGCGTTCGTAGAAGGCGCTCATGGCCAGCGTGCCGATGGCGACCTTGTGGCCGTGCGACAGGGGCGGATCCCCGTCGGTGCCGAGGTGGTCGAGCTCCCACAGGTGGGCGAAGTAGTGCTCGGCGCCCGAGGCGGGACGGGTGCCGCGGTACACCTGCATGGCGAGGCCGGAGAGGACGAGCCCGGAGACGAGGCCCTCGTAGGCGTCCGGGTCGCCAGCGGCCAGCGCCTCTGGCTGGGAGAGCGCCTCAGCCACCCCGCTCTGGACGAGGTTCCAGGCCAGCGGGTCGATCGGGTCGATGCCGACGGCGTCGGCGAGGATCCAGTCAGCCCCGCCAGGGATCTTGGCCGAGAGGTCGCCGTAGCCGGATGCGACCATGGTGGGCGGAGCAGCGGCCGCCACGTCGAGGTCGATGATCACGACCGCCGGCGCCGGGCAGGGCATGGTGGTCTTGACCCCGTCGGAGCTCATCGGGGCGCCGAAGCCGGAGTAGCCGTCCATCGAGGCGGCCGTCCCGACGACCGCGTAAGGCTGCCCGAGGTTGCCGGCGGCGAGTTTCACGAGGTCGTTGATGGTGCCGGAGCCCACGGCGACGCCGAGCGCGCCGGTCTCGCGGAGGCGTTCGCGGACTGTCTCGCTGTTGCCGAGCGCGGCGTACAGCACCGGGGAGCCGGGAAAGATGAGTGGGTCGACCACCGGCACGCCCGCTGCGACCAGGGAGGCCTGCACCGCTTCACCAGCCGCGGTCCAGGTGCGTTCGTCGGCCACGACGAGGGCCGGTCGTCCGCGCGTGAACAGGGAGTCATGCAGGATCGCGCCGGCGCGCAGGATGGCACCCCGGGACACCTCGACGACACGGGTGTCGGAGGCCTCGGACAAGCCAAGGGCCAGCAGGTCGGCGCCCACGCTGTTCTCCGTCCGTCAGGAGGCTGATGCCTGACCCTCCGCATCGTTACGTCGGCCGGCAACTAATGCAACCACAGGCTCTCTGCGAACGGCGAAGAGCCGAGCCGGCGCTTCGGGGTTCACCCGACGGCGCCGGCTCGGCCCAGTTCTCCGGGGTCTGCTCACGAAGGGCCCCAGTTCGCCCGGCCGCAACGGTCCCTGAGGAGCTTCGTGAGGAACGAGCGAAGCGTCACGAAGGGCCCCAGTTCGCCTATCCGTGGTCGTGCTTGCCCTCACCGCTGAAGTCGATCTCCATCTCCACGACCGCGCAGTCAATCAGGTGAGCAACGGTGGCCTTGTCCTCATCGGTGAGGTCCAGGCCTGCGTCCTCGACAAGTTGGAGCGGGTCCAGCTCGGCGAAGATGCGTTGCACGTGTGCGCTGATCAGCTCCACCGCGACGGCATCCAGGTTGTGAGTGAACCCGGGCTGCTCCCATTCGCTGCCATCGTCGGTCATCGTGCGCTCCCTCTGCCTGCGGTTCCGTGCAGGAGTTCCTGCTCGGCCCTTCGCGTCCAGCGTCCCTCGCTGAGCAGGGCCGCGACCTGCGGCAGGTGCTCGGGCAGGTCGACGAGTCGGACGAGTCCCTGGTCGTGGAGTTGTGGATAGACCATGATCTTGCCGCCGGAGGTCCGCTCGATGACCGAGGCGATGGCGTCGGCAAATCCGGCCATGCCGGTGATGGCGTCCAGGGAGATCGATGTGTCCAGCACGCCGGTCTCCACCTTGCGCAGCACGCTGGCCAGGTCGGCCATCTCCGAACCGGAGGTGCCGATCAGGAACACGTGGTGTTCGATGATCCGCTGCAGGTCGAGTCCGGCAAGCGTGCCTGCCGGGAACCCGGCGAAGGCGTTCACGATCGCCCCGTCCCCGGCCAGGTCCACGGCCTGGGCAAGGACGGCCGGAACCGGAACCAGGCAGGTCAGGTAGGTGTAGCCAGGCACGAGCGGATCAGTTCCGGAGTTCACCACGCGCACCGGCACACCGTGCTGGGCCGCAGCCGGAGCGACCACCTCTGCCAGATGGTGCAGCCGGGCGTCGTTGAGGTCGGTGGCGTCGATCGCGATGCCCGGCACGTCCAGAACGGCTGCCCGCATCGTGTGCATCAGGCCCATCGGACCCGCGGCACCGATGATCGCCACCCGGTCGCCGGGACGGATCTCTCCGCTTGCCGGGATCTTCCGATACGCCTCGAGAGGGTCCTGCCCCGCCGTCCCGATGTAGCGGACGAAGTCGTAGTGGACCCGGCCTACGTCCAGCTGGACGCGTCGATCCAGCCGGCGTCCACCCAGCACCACACACAGCAGGCTCTCGTTGCCCAACAGCCCACTGAGGCGTTCGACGGTCTCGGCGTTGCTCCCGTAGTACACGATGTCGTCGAAGCCCTGGCTGAGGTCGTCGACGTCCGCGGCCTCAGCGGCCGGGTCGACCAGTCCGGGTCTCAGCCCCACCACCGTGATCCGGGACGGAGTGGCCCGCGCCAACAGCGACGGCAGCCCCGCCGCCTCCACGCCGGCATCCGCCAAGACCAGCAGCTGTCCACCCGACTTCAGGGTGTTTCGTTCATCGCGGGCGTAGGCGGCTTCCACCGTTGCCCACGGCTCCACCAACGCCACGGCTGCAGCCGACGGCCCCTCACTCACGCGGAGCAGGAACTCCTCCCCGTGGGAGACCACCATTCGTTCATCCACCACGACGTATTCCTGCAGCGCGCCCTCGAAGTTGTAACCGAACGCGCCGCTGGAGGCCGCCGTCGGCAGGTGCCGCCAGTCGGCCTGGACCAGCACCCGATCGCCCACCGCGAAGTGAGTCACCATCTCCCCGGCCGCCACCACTCGTGCAACCGGTTCGTGGCCGGGAACCGTCGGCTCCAGACCGGGGTGGTAGCTGGGGATCTCGGCCAGCTCCTCCGGACTCAGGCCGGCGATCACCGGTAGCTTGCGCGGATGGTTCTCGAAGGCGTGCAGCAGCTTGGTGTCGCTGAAGCAGATGCCGCACGCCTCCACCCGCAACAGCAGCTGGGTCGGCCCGATCGGATCCACCGGCTTGCTGGGGTTGTGCTCGAACCGATCAACGCCGGTGTACTGGATCGCGCGCTGGGTCGCCGGAATTCCGGTCACAGGTTCCTCCTCAGGCCGCTGATGGGTGCCTGCGGGTTCGTTGGGATCGTCATTCGCCCCAGGGCAGGCGGTCGAAGAGTTCGGCCACTTCGCGGTAGCGCTGGTAGCGGGCTGCGACGAAGCCGGCCCTCACCGGGTCGGGGTCGAAGACCCGCCAATAGGGGTTCAGGGTTCGGACGCCGCTGGGGACGTCTGCGAACGCGCCGACGCTGACCCCGGCGATGGCAGCAGCAGCCACCGATCCGAGCTCGCTCACCGGGGAGATCTGCACCGGGACGCCGAGCACGTCGGCGAACCGCTGACACCAGACCGGGGACTTGGTCGCTCCTCCGGAGAGCCGGACGGGCAGTCGCTTGGGCAGGGCGGACTGCAGCCGCTCGATGTGCCGGCGGTGCTCGAGGCAGATGCCTTCGACCACGGCGCCGAGCAGCTCGCCCTCCCCGTTGGAGGACGACAACCCCACCCAGGCACCGCGGGCACCGGCGTCGGCGCGGCTGCCGTCGAGGAACGGCAGGAACATCGGGTCGTCCTGGCGTTGCGCCCGGGCACCCTCGCGTTCCAGCCTGGCGGCGTAGATGTCCAGACCGTCGGCGCGGTCGATGTTGGTGGTGCCGGTGACCGCCCGGTTCAGGGCCCAGTCGAAGTTGGACGCCGATGTCGGCGAGGCCTCGCACAGCAGCGCCATCTCGCCGAGGGCGATGTTGGCAGCAGACGGCCGGATCGCGCCGAGGATCGAATCCATCGTTGCCTCGGCGGCGGGCACCAGCACCTGGTTCACGCTCCAGGTTCCGGCCCCGACGCAGATCTCGCTGCCGTCGAAGACGCCGGAGCCGTGGTGGAGCGCCGCGTTGTCGACCATCCCGGCCACCACCGGCGTGCCTGCCAGCAGGCCGGTCTCGCGGGCGGCGCCCGCCGACACCTCCCCCACCCGGTCCGAACCGATCGGGGTGCGCAGCAGGTGCCGGAACCGCTGCAGCCCGAAGGCCTCGATCGCGCGCTCGTTCAGGCCGAGCGGCTCCTCGCCATGGCCGGCGGCCCACGCCGTGTTGTCGTACAGGCCGCCCGCGGACGCGTCCGACAGCTCGGTTTCGACGATGCCGGTGAGTCGGCCCCGCAGGTAGTCCTTGCAGGAGACGACGGCGTGGGCCCGCTCTAGGACGTCAGGTTCGACCCTGGCCAGAGCGGAAAGGATCGGGCCGGGCTGGCCCGCCCACAGGCCGTTCCAGCTGCGTGCCTGGAGTTCGGCGTCCAGGCCGTCGGCCGCCCAGCGGCGCACGGCGGACGCGGCGCGCGTGTCGGCCGCCATCACCGCCGCCCGCGCGGGCAGGCCGTGCCGGTCCACCAGGTACAGCCCGTTCCCGTGCCCGGTGAACCCCACGGCGAGGATGCGTTCCGGGCCGCGGGCAAGTTCGGCGAGCACGCCGCGGACGCAGGCCGTGGTTGCCTCCCACAGCACGTCGAGGTCGCGCTCGGTCTGCCCGGGTGCGGGACGGATCAGCGGCACCGAGCGCGACACCGTGCTCGAACGCCCGGTGACCACGTCGAACGTTGTCGCCTTGACCAGCGAACCGCCGGCGTCGATCGCCAGCAGCAGGTTCCGGTTCATCGCCTCGCCTCCCCCTCGGACCGCGGTCGTGATGCCCGGGCAGCGCCTGCCGTCACCGAGCCCTTGGCCAGCAGCTCCTCCGCCGTCGTCTCGTCGGTCACGAGGACCTTGAGGTAGCCGCCCCGAATCGCGCCGAGGACGGCTTCGGCCTTCTCCTTGCCGCCGGCGACGGCGACGACGTTCGGCATGCCGCGCAGTTGGTCGAGGCTCAGGCCGATCCGGCGGTTCGAGGTCGCCTCCGACACGATGCGTCCGTGGGCGTCGAACCACTCCCCCAGCATGTCGCCGACGGCGCCCATCGCGGCAAAGGTTGCCACCTCGGCCTCGGTCAGTAGCTGGGAGCGCACCGCAGAGGCGCCCGGGCCGGCCGCACCGATGCCGGTGAGCGTGACGGTGGCCGTGGAGGCCAGCTCCAGCACCTCGCGCACGGTCTGTTCCGCACGCAGCATCGTCGCCGCTTCGGGTGAGGAGACCAGGAGCGGTGCCGGGACCACCCGGAGGTGGTGGGCCACCTTCGGGTCGCCGGCCAGTGACTGGGAGATGGCCTGGATCGAGCCCGCCGCCGAGGCGAGAGTGACCCCCTCCAGCGTCTCCTCGGCCAGCATCGAGAGGGCTTTGGCGACGGTGTCGCCCCAACCGACCCCCACGACGGCCCCGGGGTGCAGGTACCGGCGGACGTAGGCGGCCAGCGCAGCAGCGACCCGTTCGTTCACCCGACCGGTCGGCTTGGGCGTGTCGTCATCGCGCGGCACGACGATCGCGTCCGAGAGCCCGAAGGTGTCGCGCAGGCGGGTGGCCAGGTCGAGGGCCGCCAGGCAGCGCGCGTCGATCTCGATGCGGACGACACCCTGCGCGCGGGCCGCCTCGAGGAGCCGCCCCACCGTCTGGCGGGAGACGAACAGGCGCTTGGCGACCTGAGCCTGGGTGAGGCCGTCGCCGTGGTAGAGCCACGCGGCGCGGACGATGAGATCCAGGTCGTTCGGGGACGACGCGAGCACCATGGGTGGACCCTAACTACTGGATGCGGCGGACGGCGACTGCCGCCACCCCGACGCTAGCGGGATGCCGTGTCGTTCTGCGGTCGGCACGGTCATCGGTACCAGAGATCCAGGTATCCGGCGACGATGCGGCGCATTCCCGCGAGCACGATCTCCTGGCGCCAGGCGGTGGTGAAGTAGGCGATGTCGGGCCTTCCCCCCACCGGAGCCCTGGGTCCGAGCAGGCCCTCTGCGGCGAGTTCCGCGGCCTCGGGCCCGGCCACGGCATCGGCGTGCTCGACCATCTGGCGGAAGAGCTCAGGGCTGGTGTCGCGTTCGAGGATGGTCCAGATGTTGACCTTGCAGACCCCGTCGGCGAACAGGCTCGCGAGCTGCGGTGCCGGCACGCTGGAGGCGCCGTGCAGCACGAGGCGCGGACCGATGCGCGCGGAGATGGCCCGGGCCGCCTCGGGAACGTAGCGCAGGTCTGCAGCGGACGCACGGTGCTCGGTGCCCAGGTTCGCCACCACCATGTCGACACCGGTCCGGGCGACGAACTCCTCCGCGCGTTCGGGCGAGGTGAGTTCTCCACGGACGCCTCCGGTCGCGTCGACGATCTCGTCCGCCGCGCCTTCGACGAGCAGGTCATCGCCATACCTGGCCATGAACTCGGCCGTCCTGGCGAGGTTGATCTCCCAGGGCGCAGCTGACGCGTCGTACATCACAGACGAGAACCGGGACAGGTCACCAGCGAGGCGCTCGGCGTCGTCGTCGAACTGGCCGTGGTCGAAGTGGGTGAGCACGTCGACGTCGGGATAGTCACCGTCGGGACGGGCGAGCACGTCGCAGTCGCCGAGGAACAGTTCGAAACCGGTGTCCGGGTTGCGGCTCCCGGCGTAGTAGCGGGCCTGCGCCCGGTGCGAGTACCGACCGGTCATGGCGATGGTCACCGGAACCCGGGTGCCGAGCTCGGAAGCCTTGGCCTGGCAGGCCTCGAGCACCGCCTCGAGGGTGGTCTGGTTCTCGCCACAGAAGGTGGGCACCACCCAGTTGCGATCCGCGGCGGCAGCGTAGAGCGCAACCACCTTGTCCTTGCCGCGAATGATCGGCATCTGCGTCCTCGTCTCGTCGTAGCTCGCCCGGTGATCAGATCACACGGGACGGTTCAAAGGTCTTTCCGATCAGCTCCAGCTGGGCGTCGAAGCCGAAGCCCAACCCGAGTGCCTGCACCTGGCCACGCAGGAGCCGGCGCTGGCCCGCGTCCATCACGTCGCCGAGGCCGGCCTCCAGCTGTGCCCAGAGCCTGGCTTCGTGCCACCCGGGCACACCGAGCAGGCGGACGGCCCCGCTGGCGACAGCGAGCGAAAGGTGCCGGGACGGCAGGCCCAGCTCCAGGGCGCCCCGTAGCGCTCCGACCAGGCGATCACCGGCGGCCAGCTTGCGCTCGGGGTCGCGCGCGACCCGCTCGTTGGTGTCGCCGAGGGCACGATTGTCGAAGCGGTGCAGCAGGTCATCGACATGGTCGAGGAGCGGGCCAGGGCTCACCCGGTACTTTGCCGCAAGGGCCAGCGCCGACTCGACCATGGCTGCCCGGACGACGTACCTGATGCCCGGCCGCCCGATCGCGTCGCACACCAGCTCGTCGCCGGCCAGGAGGCCGAGGTTGGCGGTGAAGCAGTGACCGAGGTTGTGCACGTACAGCTTCCGGTCACCGTAGAAGGCGAAGGGGACGGAGGCGTCCCACACCATTCCGGGAACGTCCAGTGCACCGACGACAGCGCTCCCGTCGTAGGGCAGCAGCTTGTAGGCCTCTGCCACGACAACGCCTGGCTCGGCGCCTGCTGGAGTGGTGGCCGGGATCATTCGTCCGATGGAGGTCTCGATGAGGCCGACGGTGGCGGCCAACGTCGCGGCCGACAGCCCGGGCAGGCGCTCGGCGAGCAAGGCACGCATCACGGCCGCGCAGTCGTGGACGTTCTCTGCGAGCAGCACGTTCAACGGCGGACGGCCGAGCTCGATGCGTCTGGCGATGGCCGCGGCGAGGGTGTCCGCCACCGCGGGAAGCGCTCGGGCGCCGACGCTGGTGGCGGCCAGCTCCGCAGCCACGAGCGCTTCAACCGCTGCCTCCGCGTCGCGCACGTCGACGGCGGTGACCGGGGCGATCACCGTCCGGACGTGGCCGGCAGCGCCGACCGTGACGTGGGGGTAGCTGCCTGCCGTCGCAAGGGCTGCGACGAGTTCGGTGGCGACATCGAGGAAGGTGACGGCCCAGCCGGCCTCGCACAGGAGCTGGCCGAGGAAGCCGCGGCCCACGCTGCCCGCGCCGAAGATCACGGCCCTTCGCACATCGACCTTTCCCGTGCGGACCCCGTAGTCCGCCGCCAGCACAGTTCTAGGTGCTGTGATGCCTCGCGGCAACCTCATCCGGGCGGTTCGGGCATATGCCCAACTCTGCGACTCCTGCGAACTGCTAAAAACATCCCCCCTTGCCAGCCCCACATTGGTACCAAACCGAGACACAATCTGAGCATTTGCTCGGGTTCTGCGCATCCGCTTGCAGCCCGAACATCGGCGGGCCTAGCCTCCGGAGCAGAGGGCGATCAGCCCCCGGCACGAGGAGGTGCTCGAGAGGTTGGGAATGACTGCAAACGAGGCCGAGGCGCCAGCGGCGCCACGACTGTCGATCCGGGGGATCAGCAAGAGCTTCGAGGCGATCCACGCCCTGCGCGACGTGACGTTCGACCTCGCCCCGGGCGAGGTCCATGCGCTGGTCGGTGAGAACGGGGCCGGCAAGTCGACCCTCGTTGGCGTCATCACCGGGCTGCTGCAGGCCGACCAGGGCACGGTGCTGCTGAACGGCACCGAGGTGCGGTTCCACAACCCTCTGGACGCACGCGCCGCCGGTGTCGCCGCGGTCTTCCAGGACCCCAACCTCTTCCCCCACCTCTCGATCGCGGAGAACATCGTCACCGGCGCCTACCCGCGCAACGGTGTGCTGCTGGACCGCCGCGCCATGAAGCAGCTGGCCGCGTCCAAGCTCGAGCAACTCGGCTTCGACCTCGACCCGGACCGCCTGGTTGCAGAGCTCACGGTTGCCGAGGCCCAGTTCGTCGAGATCGCCCGCGCGGTCGAGCCGGGCCTGCAGCTGCTGATCCTCGACGAGCCGACCAGCGCGCTCACGCCGTCCGAAGCCGGTCGCCTCTACACGATGGTCGAGACCCTCAAGGCCGCGGGCACCACGGTGGTGTGGATCTCGCACCGCATGGACGAGATCCGGCGGCTGGCCGACACCATCACCGTCCTGCGCGACGGCCAGCACGTCATCACCTCGCCCGCGGCTGACCTGGCCGACGACGACATGATCAAGGCGATGGTGGGCCGCTCGGTGGTGCTGCAGCGCGTCCCCCGCACCGAGGACACCGGCGCGATCCGGCTGAAGGTCCGCGACCTGAACCTCACCGGAACCTTTGCCGACATCTCCTTCGACGTCGCAGAAGGCGAGATCGTCGCCGTGGCCGGCCTTGTCGGTTCAGGGCGTTCCGAGATCGCGCAAGCCATCTTCGGGCTGTCGCCGAAGGTCACCGGCACGATCGAGGTGGACGGCAAGGAGGCCCGACCGGACAGCCCGGCCGCCATGTCCCGGCGCGGCGTTGTCTACCTGCCGGAGGACCGGGACGCCGAGGGCGTCATCGCCTCGATGAGCATCACCGCAAACATCGCGCTGCCCAGCATCCGCAAGCTCTCCCGCGCAGGCTTCATGGCCCCTCGCCGGGAGCGTGCCCTTGCCAGCGAGCAGCGGGAGGCCCTGAGCATCAAGGGCGACATCGAGTCACTGGTCAGTTCGCTGTCCGGCGGCAACCGCCAGAAGGTGGCGCTCGCCCGCTGGCTGGCCACGAACCCACGGGTGCTGCTGCTGGACGAACCCACCCACGGCATCGACGTGGGCACGAAGGTGCAGGTGCACGAGATCATGCGGAAGCTCGCCCGCAAGGAGCGGATGGCCATCCTGATGGTCTCCTCCGACCTTCCGGAAGTACTGGCCGTGAGCGACCGGGTGCTGGTGATCCGCCGCGGACGGCTCGCCGCA
>Ga0209745_1001951_pt1 | contig 12004 bp, 10 predicted proteins | sample BarGraNGADG00312_FD_184495 | JGI IMG/M metagenome (GOLD analysis project Ga0209745, IMG submission 184495) | Arctic peat soil microbial communities from Barrow, Alaska - Barrow Graham LP Ref core NGADG0004-312 (SPAdes) (version 2) | ecosystem: Environmental > Terrestrial > Soil > Wetlands > Peat... | reverse complement strand
CGCGGGAGCACCCCGGGACGCGGGAACGTCCCAGGACCCAGGGACGCCCTGAGTGGGCACTCCCTCCGGCCGCGCCGTGCACCACCGCACGAATTCGCCCATCCACCGCCTGCCGGCCCACGTGAAGATCGTGGCGTTGCTCGGGTTCATGGCGGCCGTGGTCACGACGCCGCGCGAACTCATCTGGCCCTACGGGCTCCATCTCGCCCTGCTGCTCGGCGTGATCGCGGCCTCCCGGGTCCCACTGGCCTTCCTGGCCCGGCGGCTCGCGATCGAAACGCCGTTCGTACTCTTCGCGTTGCTGCTGCCGTTCGTCGCGACCGGCCCGACCACCACATTCCTCGGACTGACCGTCTCCCGGGCGGGGCTGTGGGCGGCCTGGGCACTGTTCGCGCGCGGCACCCTCGGCGTGCTGGCGGCCCTCACGTTGGCGGCCACCACGGAGTCGCAGGACCTGCTCGACGGGCTCCACCGACTGCGGCTGCCGCGGCAGATGGTGGAGATCATGGGGTTCATGGTGCGCTATACGGACGTCGTCGGTGACCAGTGGCATCGCATGCGCATCGCTCGCGAGTCCCGGTGCTTCACCGCCACGACCGCGACGGGGTGGCCCACCCTCGGCCGTTCCCTCGGTGCGCTGTTCATCCGGTCCTACGAGCGCGGCGAACGCGTCCACCTGGCGATGCTCTCCCGCGGATACACCGGCACCATGCCCCTGGCGACCTCCGTCGCCGCAACCCGGTCCCAGTGGGGTCTTGCCGGCACATTCGCGGCCGCCGCCTTCCTCATCAGCATCGTCCCCCCGAGGCTGCCGTGAATCCCGCCGTTGTCGACATCCGCGGGCTGGCCTACGCCTACCCGGACGGCCACCAGGCCCTCTACGGCGTCAACCTCAACATCCACCAGGGCGAACGCGTGGCGCTCCTCGGCCCGAACGGCGCGGGCAAGACCACCCTGATCCTGCACCTCAACGGCATCCTCACCGCCGGGGCCGGCACGGTCGCCATCTCAGGCCTCCCGGTGACCCGGCCCAACCTGACCGAGATCCGGCGGCGCGTCGGCGTCGTCTTCCAGGACCCCGACGACCAGCTCTTCATGCCCACCGTCCACGACGACGTCGCGTTCGGCCCCGCCAACCTCGGGGTGCGCGGGGAAGAGCTGGAGAATCGGGTGCGTGATGCCCTCGCCGTCGTCGGCATGGAAGCCCACGCACAGCGCCCGCCGCACCACCTCTCGTTCGGCCAACGCCGCCGCGTCGCCGTCGCCACGGTGCTGGCGATGCGACCCGAGATCCTTGTCCTCGACGAGCCCACCTCCAACCTCGACCCCTTCTCGCGGCGGGAACTCGCCGACATCATCACCGGCCTCGATGTCACCGTCCTCATCGTCACCCACGACCTGCCCTACGCCCTGCAACTGTGTGAACGCGCGGTCATCCTCTCGGACGGGACCATCGCCGCCGACGGCCCCACCCGCGACATCCTCGCCGATGCGGAACTCATGGGCACACACCGCCTCGAGTTGCCCTACGGCTTCGACCCCACCTACGGCCGGTAGGCCGGTCAGTCCTCCAGGAACGGGTAGTCGTTGTAGCCCGCCTCGCCCGGCGTGTAGAACGTCTCCGGGTTCGGCCTGTTGAGCTCCCGGCCCTCGCGCCAGCGCCGCACCAGGTCCGGGTTGGCGAGCAGCGGACGGCCGACGGCGACGGCGTCGCCCAGGTCCTCCGTCAGGAAGCGCTCGGCTTCCGCACGGGTGGTGACCACCTCGAAGCCGCTGTTGATGATGAACGGCCCGCCGAAGTCACGCCGGATCCCCCGCACCAGGGCGGAGGCCGGGTGCGCGCTCAGCACGTGCAGGGACGCGAGGCCCAGCCCCGCGATGCCGCTGGTAAGGGCGGCGTAGGTGGCGGCGGTTTCAGGGGTGTCGCCCTCCTCGAGGCCCTGGCGGGTCTCGCCCGGGGACAGCCGCAGCCCGGTGCGGTCCGCCCCGACGGCGTCGGCCACCGCCCGCGTCGCCTCCACCACGAGGCGCGCGCGGTTGGCGGGCGAGCCGCCGTAGGCGTCGTCGCGGTGGTTGGTGGACGCGGCGAGGAACTCCTGCAGCAGGTACCCGTTGGCGCCGTGCAGCTCGACGCCGTCGAAGCCCGCGGCGATCGCCCGGCGCGCGCCGTCGACGAACTCCCCGACGACGCCCGCCATCTCGTCCGTCCGCAACGCCCGCGGGGTGGCGTGCGGGCGGACCTCGCCGCTCGGGAGGCGCCGCTCGCCAGGGATCGGGATGGCCGACGGCGCGACGATGCCGCGCTCCTCGGCGTCGGGCAGCATCGCGACGCGGCCGCCGTGCATGAGTTGCAGCACGATGCGCCCGCCGGCCGCGTGGACGGCGTCGGTGACGCGGCGCCAGCCCGCGACGTGGGCGTCCGTGACAATCCCCGGCTGGTTCAGGTAGGTCCGCGAGCGCGGGGAGAGGAAGGTGCCCTCGGCGATGATCAGGCCGGCGGTGGCTCGGTCGGCGTAGTGCCGCACCAAGAGGTCCGACGGCGTCCCGTCGGCCGCGGCGCGGCGCCGGGTGAGCGGGGCCATGACGATCCGGTTGGGCAGCCGCAGGCGGCCCAGGGTGACAGGCGTGAACAGCGTGGGGGCGGCGTCGCCCTGCGGGGTGGCGACGGTGGCGCCGGCGGCGGTGGAGGTCATGGCTCGATGGTAATCGGCTCCTCGCCGGCAGTAGCATTCCAGCGAAGGGACCACCATGAACCCAGTCGCCGAGTCGCCCCCGGACACTCGCGGACCACAGGGACTCACCGAGGCGGACGTCCTGGAACGCCGCGCGAGCTTCGGGGAGAACCGGCTGCCGAGCGAGGACAAGGTGTCCGCGTGGTCGATCCTGTTCCGCCAGTTCGCCAGCCCGCTCGTCTACATCATCCTGGCGGCCGCCGGCATCTCACTCGCCCTGGGGGAATTCGGCGACTTCGCGATCATCATGGCCGTGGTGCTGATCGACGTCATCCTCGGGTTCGTCCAGGAGTACCAGGCGCAGCGCACCTACGTGGCGCTCAAAGGCCTCCTCAAACCGACGACGACCGTCATCCGCGAGGGCCGGCGCCGCGAGGTCGAGGTGTGGGAGCTGGTGCCGGGCGACCTCGTCACACTGGCTGCCGGGGACAAGGCCCCGGCCGACGGCGAGCTCCTCGAGGCCACCCGCCTCTCGCTCATCGAGGCGATCCTCACCGGGGAGAGCGAGCCGGTCACCAAGCACGCCGAGGACACCGCCGAAGACACCGCCGAGGAGGCGCGCGACACCCGCGTGTTCATGGGCTCCACCGTGGTCGTCGGCCGGGGACTGATGCGGGTGGACGCCACGGGCACGCGCACCGAACTCGGCCAGATCGCGGCGAGCCTCCGGGCCCGTACCGAGGAGGAGACCCCGCTCCAGGCCAGGCTGAAGGCCTTCAGCAAGGTCCTCACGTGGATCGTGGTGACGACGACGGCGGTGATCCTCGTCGTCGGCCTCCTCCTGGGCCGTGGCTTCCTCGACATGCTCCGGACCGCCATCATCCTCGCCATCGCAGCGGTGCCGGAGGGGCTGATCATCGCGGTGACGGTCATCCTCGTGCTCGGGATGCGGAAGATCCTGCGGCGTTCCGGCCTGGTGAAGCGGCTACTGGCCGTGGAGACCCTCGGCTCCGTGACAGTGATCTGCACGGACAAGACGGGGACGCTCACCGAGGGGAGGATGCGCGTCAGCCAGGCGGAGCTCGAAGACCCGCAGGCTGCCCTGGAGACCATGGTGCTCTGCAACAACCTGGAGGGCCCGGTGGACGTGGCCCTGTGGGAGTACGCCGAGGACACGCTGCCGGGCGGTCCGCAAGCCCTCGTGGACGGCTCCACCCGGCTCGGGGAAGAGTTGTTCACCAGCGAGACCAAGTACATGATCGCCGCGGTGACTTCCGCCCTCTTCGCGGGCGAGCGGATGTTCTTCCTGAAGGGCGCCCCGGAGATCGTGCTGCGCATGTGCGAGCTCGCCGATCAGGACCGCGCCCGGCTGCTCGCCACGATCGACCAGTGGGCGGGCGACGGGCTGCGGCTGCTGGGGCTGGCCCGTCGGCGTGGCGGCGCCCTCGAGACCTACGCGGGCTACACGTGGGTCGGCCTCCTCGGAATGGAGGACCCGGTCCGCGACGGCGTCCCGGAGGCCGTCGCGATCGCGCGGCGGGCGGGTATTCGCACCACGATGATCACCGGCGACTACCGGCGGACGGCGGAGGCCATAGCGCGCGCCGTCGGGCTCGACGTCGCCGCCCCGGCCCTCGACGGCGGCGAGGTGGCGGCGATGCCCGACGACCGGCTGCGCGAGGCCGTGCGGACGACGTCGGTGTTCGCCCGGATCCGCCCGCAGGACAAGCTGCGGATCGTGCGCGCCCTCCAGGCCGGGGGCGAGGTGACCGCCATGATCGGCGACGGCGTCAACGATGCGCCGGCCCTGATGCACGCCGACATCGGGGTGGTGGTCGGGGCGGCGACGGAGGTCGCCAAGGAGACCGCGGACCTCATCCTGCTCGACAACAACTTCCGTACCGTGGTGGCCGCCGTCGAGGAGGGACGTGTCATCTTCGACAACATCCGCAAGGTGGTGGCCTACGTGCTGTCCAACTCCTTCGCGGAGGTGCTGACGATCTTCCTGGCCATGATGCTGGGCTGGCCGCCGCCGCTGCTGGTCGCCCAGATCCTGTGGATCCACCTGATCTGCGACGGCCCGGCCGACATCGTCCTCGGCTTCGAGCCGCGGGAGCCGGGGGTCATGGACCGGCAGCCGCGGTCGCGGGAGGAGCCTGTGCTCGACCGCCTCGGCGCGTCCCTGATCGCGACGATCAGCGGGAGCAGTGCGGCGTTCGCGCTGGCGATGTTCGGTTGGTTGCACCTGGTGGCGGACGACCCCGTCCGGGGCCGCAGCATCGTGTTCGCGAGCTTCGCCATCAACTCGATGGTCTACATCTTCGCGTACCGCAGCATGCGCACTCCCCTGCTGCGGATGGCCCCGCTGACCGCCAACAAGCCCCTGCTCTGGGCGGTCGCAGCCGGCGTGATCACCGCGCTCCTGCCGTTCTGGATTCCCGGCCTGGGGGAGCTCCTCGGGGTGGTCGCGCTCCGTCCGGGCGAGTGGGCGTGGGTGGCGGGGTTCGCCGTCGTCCTCCTCGGGATCGTGGAGCTGGCGAAGGCCGTCAACGCGCGCACACGTGACCTTCCGAAAAGCGAGTCCCTCCGGATGTGACGCTCGCGATGGGCAACTTCCTTGGGACGGGCGGCGGCCGGGAGAGACAATGGTGGGCGGCCCTCGAGCACCGGTGGCCCGGAAAGGACAGACCACAGGATGACGGTGGACACAGCAACTCTCGAACTGGCGGAGAACGCGGCGCACGCAGGAGACCCTGGTGAACGCGGGCCACGGCCCTGGCCCGCCCAGCCGGCCGGTCCCGCGACCGAGGGCGGCTGGCTGCGGCGCGAGGCGTTCGTCATCGGCCTCCTGTTCGTGGCACTCGTCCTGGGCTTCGGCGCGGGACTGGTCGCTCAGGACCCCACCGCGTCCGGCCAGTACCGGGCACTCGCCGAGGAGCGGCAGACACTCTCCGCCGCCAACGAGCACCTCGACGGCCGCATCGACACGCTCGAACGCGAACTCGGTCTGCTCCGGCAGGGCGAGGACAGCCTTGCGGAGCGCGAAGCGGAGCTCGACGGGTGGGAGGCGGAGCTCGCCGAGCGCGAGCGCGCCCTGAAACTCGAGGAGGACTCGTCCAGCCGAAGCGCGCGGCCATCAAGGTAGGCGAGCGCCGCCATCCGGGACTGCCTCGGCGCGCTCCCGGATCCCCAGCATCATCTGACGGAACATGATGAAGTCGCCGGCGTCGATGGCCGCCGCCCACGGCAACGTCCGCCACGTGGGCCGCACCTGCAGACGCAGCCGGGTGACGAGGCGGGTCCGTCCCGGCGACGGGGCGGACAGCTCGAACGCCGCGCTCACGACGCCGTCGGGCTGCCGGATCACCAGCACGAGGCTGCGGCCGGGGTCGATCGCCTCGACCACGAAGCCGGCCCCGTCCCGCGAGGTCGCCATCACGTCCCCGACCGCGAGGTCCTGCAACTCCGGCACGATCCGGCGGGCGCTGGGGTGGCCGCCGTTGTCGAAGCGGTCAAGCTGTACCACCCGGCGCGCGTGTAGCCGCCCATCTGCACGATCCACGGCCACACCCGTTCCGGCGGCGCCGCGATCGTGAGCGCGCGGGTGGCGGAGAACCACGGGCGCGGGACGACGTCGTCGCCCGGCATGGCCGCGGCGACCTCGCCCGGACGCCTACGCCTCGTCTCCACCGCGCTTCGTCTTCACTGCCGCACTCAGGCTGCCGCCTCCACCCGCTGCTTCGCGCTCGCCAGCGCCTCTTCGAGGAACTCCGCATGCGACGTGGCAGCCCAGGTCTCCAGGCGCCCGCCGACGCCCGGGATGCCCACGTGCCACTCTCCCCGGCCCTCCAGCTTCGTGCCGCCGTCCACGGGTTCGACCGTGAACGTCCACCGCGGGCTCTCCGGCCCGAAAGCCGCCTTCGCGACGATGCGCTCGTTGCGTACGACCTCGACGACCTCGATGACGCCCTCCATGTGGATGGCGCCAGCGTGCGAGTAGAGGCGTGCGGAGTTGCCGACGCCCTCCGGTGTCAGCTTCACCTCCCGGACCGCGACGTCCGGCGCTCCCATCAAGAACGTGCCGATATCCAGGACGAAATCGAACACGTTCTCGACCGGCGCGTTGATGGTGACGGAACGCGTGAGCGTCGCTCCCGGCTTCTCCTCCTGGGGCTGCACTGGCTCAGGCGCCACCCCCTCCACCGCGGCCTTCACATTGGCGCTGAAGATAGCGATGAACGTGTGGATGTAGCCCGCGCCCATCCTCGCGGCGATGCTCTCCATCGTCCGGCCGACGACGGGCACATCGAGGGTCCACTCCTCGGCGTACGTGAGGTCGGTGTCGCCGTCCTCGCGCGGTGTGAACGTGAAGGTGAACACCCGGCCCGTCGAGGACTTGGCGACAATCCGCTGCAGGGGAACAACCTCGGTGTACTCGACGCTGCCCTCCTGGTGCAGGAACAGCATCTTCGTGTACCAACCGGCGTGGCTGCCCACACCGTCCGGCGTCAAGACGACGTCCCGCACCGCGATGCCGGGATAGCTTGCCCACAGCTTCCCGACATCCTTCGTAAAGGCGAACACCTTCTCGACCGGGGCGTGGAGCGTGATCGTGGTTTCGAACCTCTCCATCGCTCTCATCTCCTTCGACGGCGGGCGGGCTAGGCTGCCGCCTCCACCCGTTTCTTCGCGCTTGCCAGCATCTCGTCGAGGAACTCCGCGTGCGAGTTGGCCTCCATTGTGGCCAAGCGCCCGCCGACGACCGGGACGTTCATGTGCCACTCGCCCTGCCCGGTCAGCTTCGTGCCCCCGTCCTCGGGCGCGAAGGTGAACGTCCACAGCGGGCTCTCGGGGCCGAAGTGCACCTGGGCGGCGATGCGCTCGTTGGGCACCACCTCGACGATCTCCAGGACGCCCTCCACGTGGATGGGGCCGGCGTGCGAGTAGAGGCGGGCGGTCGTGCCGACACCCTCCGGCATCTGGGTCTCAGCCCGGACCGCGACGTCCGGCGCGCCCGTCCAGAACCTGCCGATGTCGAGGACGTCCGTGAAAACCTTCTCGATCGGGGCGTTGATGGTGACGGAGCGCGTGAGCGTCGCTCCCGGCTTCTCCTCCTTCGGGGGCTGCACGGGCTCAGGCGCCACGCCCTCCACCGCGGCCCTGACATTCGCGATCCAGGTCTGGAAGCTACCCGCGCTCATCCTGGCAGTGATGCTCTCCAACGGCCGGCCGACAACGGGCATGTCGTAGCTCCACTCGACGACCCACCGGAATTCGGTGTCGCCGTCGTCCCGCGGCGTGAAGGTGAGGGTGAACACCGGGCCCGCCGAGGACTTGACGACAATCCGCTGATTGGGAACCACCTCGGTGTACTCGACGCGACCCTCCTGGTGCAGGAACAGCGTTCTTGTGTACCAATCGGCGTGACTGCCCACGCCGTCCGGCGTCAGGACGACGTCCCGTACCGCGACGTCGGGCCAGCCGGCCCACAGCTTCCCGACGTCCTTCGCGAACGCGAACACCTTCTCCACCGGGGCGTGGATCGTGATCGTGTCTTCGAATCTCGCCATCGTTCTCATCTCCTTCGATGGCCGGGCGTTCCACCACCCCGGGCGTGGCGGACCGGGCGCCCAGCCTCACTCCGCACGGTACGCCAGTCGTGTCGCGGCACAAGGGTCCGAGGTCCCAACAATCGTTTAGGTCCTGGTCACGGTGGTTGCGGACTTGCGTCTCCCTGGCGCCCCTCGCGACCACCGAGGGGGAAGGAATCCACCACCTCATACCGCGGCCTGCCCCCGCGCCCCTGCCCGAGGCGCGACTCGATCAGGTGGATCGCCTCCGCCCGCCACGGCGGCCCCTCATAGGTCTCCGCCACCCGGATCCACCGGGTCGCCTCCTGCGGCACGCGGAAGCGGGCCAGCGTGAGGTGGGGCCGGAACGGCCCGCCCTCCGGGGTGGCGCCCGCCCGGTTGCTGGAAGCCCGCACCCCTTCGGCCAGCCGCGGGAGCCGTGCGCCGTCGCCCAGCTCCTCCACCCCCACCCAGAGGACCCGTGCCCGCGTCGCGTCGGGGAACACCCCGCCGCCGCGCAGCCGGCACTCGAACGGCGCGCGACGGCGGGCGGCGCGTTCCAGCCTCTCGCCCAGGTCGTCCAGGGCGCGCTCCGGCACGTCGGCGAGGAATGCGAGCGTGAGGTGCCACTGCTCGGGATCGGTCCACCGCAACGCGGGGTCCACCTCTCGACGGGGTTCCCAGAACTCCCCGAGATGCTCCATCGCCTCCTGTGGAGGAGTGAGGGCCACGATCATCCTCATGGTGGCCAGTCAACCAGCATGTGCGTGGCCCCACAACGGCGTCGGCAAACGGCACGCCGCCGGGCCCCTCAAGCGTCATTCTCTGGGACCTATTACCCTTGTCCTATTCCAGTTCTGCGAGAAGAGTAAGAACAATTGCTGACTCCATCGCAATTGGCGCGGTAGGGTAACTTCGTCGAAACCGGGTGCTTCTATTCCTCATGTGAAGGAATTGGGAGGAGACGGAACGGGTGTACGAGAAGCTTTTCAGCCCCGTACAAATCGGGCGGCTCAGGATCAAGAACCGCGTTGCGATGACTGCCATGGGCGTCAACCTCGCAGCGGCGGGCGGTGGGGTCAACGACGACATCATCGCGTTCTACGAGGCCCGCGCACGCGGCGGCATCGGCCTCATCATCAGCGAGATCTGCCGGGTCATGGACGGCGCGGGCGCAGGCGAGGCCTGCCAACTCGCCGCCCGGAACGTGGCAGATCTGCAGGGGCTGGCACGGCTCGTGGACACCGTCCACAAGTACGGCACCAAGATGTTCATCCAACTCCATCACCCGGGAGCCAACTACAGCCTTGGCGGCGAGCCGCCCGTCGCCGCCTCAGCGGTGGAGAGCCCCTTCGGCGCACCGACGCCGCGCGCGCTGACCTCGACGGAGATCGAGGAGGTTCAGGCCGCGTTCGTGCACGGGGCGCAGATCGCCATGGCGGCAGGCGCGGACGGCGTCGAGCTGCATGGTGCCCACGGCTACCTCATCAACAGCTTCCTTTCGCCCCACCTGAACCGACGTACGGATGGCTATGGCGGCAGCCTGGAGAACCGGCTGCGGTTCCTGCTCGAGATCGTGGCCGGGATTCGCGCGGTGACCGGGAGCGCCTTCCCGCTCGGCGTGCGCCTGTCCGCCGAGGAATTCCTCGGAGACAAGGGGAACAACCTCGAGGTCTCCTCCAGAATCGCCGTGGAGCTGGAGAGGGCCGGGGTGGATTTCCTCGACATCAGCTGCATCTGCTTCACCCCCGGGAGCCAGCACCTCGCGGACTGCGTCGAACCGGGCACCTATGCCCAGGGTTGGAAGAAGTACATGGCTGCCGAGATCAAGCGCCATGTGGGCATACCTGTCATCGCCGTGGCGAACATCAAGGAGCCCGACGTTGCCGAGGCCATCCTCCAGGAAGGGTGCTGCGATCTGGTGGGGGTGGCCCGCGGCCACCTCGCGGACCCGGAGTGGTGCAACAAGGCGAGAGCTGGAAAGGCAGAGCTGATCCACAAGTGCATTGGTTGCCTCGTCTGCTTCGACGAGATCGAGCACGGTCGGCACGTCAAGTGCTCAGTCAACCCCGTGACCGGGCGGGAGCGGGAGTTCGCGCAGCCGGAGCGGAATGGCGCAGGGCGCACCGTCGCGGTCATCGGCGGTGGCCCCGCTGGCATCACGGCGGCACTCGTCCTCGAGGAGCGGGACTTCCACCCGGTGCTGTTCGACCCGTCGCCGCGGCTCGGCGGCACGCTCAACGTCGCCGACAGGGGCATCGACAAGGAGAAGATCGTTCGGCTCGTCGACTCCCTTGTCGCCCAGGTGGAGGCCAGCAGTGTCGAACTGAGGCTCGGCGAGGAAGCCATCGTCGAGAAGGTGCAGGCGCTTTCTCCGTGCGGGGTGTTCGTCGGCTGCGGGGCACGCCCGTTCGTTCCGCCAGTCCCGGGCATCGACGCCGAGAACGTCGTGACTGCCGAAGACGTGCTCCTTGGCAGGGCCGAGTCCAAGGGGGTGTGCGTGGTCATCGGCTCCGGCATGACTGGTCTGGAGACCGCAGAAGTCCTGCTGCAGGCCGGCCATGAGGTGACCGTGGCCGACATGATGCCGCAGATTGGCGCAGGGGCGGAACCGGTCGTCATCTTCGACCTGATGAACCGCATGGCCCCGGGCAACCCTGTCTACCTGCCCGGGCACCGCCTCGTGCGTATCACGGATGACGGCGTGGACCTCGAGACCGTCACCGGCGGTGAGATCGTGACAGTCCCGGCAGACACCGTGGTGCTCGCGCTGGGTGTCCGGCCCCGCGCCGACGTCGTCGACGCCTTCACTGCTGCCTTCCCGGACGCCCACATCATCGGTGATGCCGTCCACGGTGGGCGGATCATCGACGCGACCCAGGACGCCTACGGGCAGGCATTCGTCTTCCAGCCCTAGCTCGACCCAGACAGGAGAATGCGAAACCATGACCGCAGCAGGCGAGTACTACGAAGACAAGGTTGCCGTGGTGACGGGCGGAGCATCGGGCGTAGGCCTTGCTCTGGCCGAGACCATGCTCCGTTACGGCGCGAGGCGGGTCGTCCTCGCCGATTTCAACGACGAGAACCTGGGTCGCGAAACCGCACGACTGAACGAGGCCCATCCCGGCAAGGTGCTCGGCGTCCATTGCGATGTCACCAGCGAGAAGGACGTCCAGGACATGATCAAACGGGCCGCGGACTTCGGGGCCGGACGCATCGATCTCCTGTTCAACAACGCCGGGGCCGGGCTCGGAGGGTCCTTCGATGAGCAGAGCAACGAGGACTGGGACAGGGCTTTCGCACTGAACTTCTATGGCGCGCTGTACGGTATCCGTGCGGTGTTGCCCGTCATGCGCGCACAGGGCAGCGGGCACATCATCGACGTCATCTCCGGCATCGCGTTCTACCCGATGGCGTACCAGTCGAAGTACTCCGCGACCAAGGCCGCGCTGAACGGGCTGACACTCTCCCTCCGCTACGAACTGTGGGACGAGAACATTCGGGTGAGCTCGGCGACGCCGGGTACGACCGCCACGCCCATCTGGGAATCAGGCGGGGTGAAGCCGCCGGCCAACGCTCAGTCCCCTGAGCAGTCCGCTCAGACGATCCTCGCCGGAGTGGCGGCGAACGAGCGCCTCGTCCTCGGCGACCAGGGCGACTTCGATGGCGCATCCCGCTGCTTCGCTCCCGAAGCCGCCGAGGGCATCGATGCGTACCTCCTGAACGTGGCCCGCAAGCGTCGGCAAGGCGAGTGGGTCGTGT
>Ga0209745_1001950_pt1 | contig 12006 bp, 10 predicted proteins | sample BarGraNGADG00312_FD_184495 | JGI IMG/M metagenome (GOLD analysis project Ga0209745, IMG submission 184495) | Arctic peat soil microbial communities from Barrow, Alaska - Barrow Graham LP Ref core NGADG0004-312 (SPAdes) (version 2) | ecosystem: Environmental > Terrestrial > Soil > Wetlands > Peat... | reverse complement strand
CCAGGGCATCGTGTCCAACCCGGCCGCGCCCTTCGGTGGGGTCAAGCACTCCGGCTTCGGTCGTGAGGGTGGTTTCGAGGGCATCGAGGAGTACCTCGAGATCAAGTACGTCGGCATCGCCCCGTAGTCGTCGAGCCTGCCGACCGCTCAGGCGGTCAGCGAGTTGATCTCTTCCCGTAAGCACTCCTGAACAGGGAGTAACCATTGAGGAAGAATGCCTGGACGCGCAGCTCTCACGTGTGATCTCCGAGTTCGGGCACACCGATGAACCCGCAGGTTTCAAGGCCGCCGCATGCATCTGGCTGAGCACCTTCGTCCTCCTCCCTGACGAGCGTGTTTCGGGTCGGCACGACCAGTCGGACGTACTGGTCGACGGGCCGGCCACCGGCTGAATCGGCCGAACCAAGACCTGGCTGAGCGCGGAAACACGCTCGCTCCTGGATCCCAGGACCCGACCGTCCGGACCGTCGGACGGATGTCTCTCAAGACCCTTGACACGTCCAGCGGGCGACGTTAGATTTAACAAAAATGACTAACAACATCACATATTTGTAACAGATCAACGCAGTCAAACGATGCCGAGAGCCGTCCCAGACGGGATGTCCATCGGTTCGCCACTCTCGAACACAGATCCAAAGCCGAAGCAAGACCCGCGCAAGGAAGCGCAGGGTCGTGTACCCGATAGGAGCGTCACAGAAGATGAGAGCGATTGTGTTCGAGGCCGCTGGCGAGCTGGCCCTTCGTGAACTTCCCGACCCAACCCCAGGCCCCAAGGACGTGGTGATCGAGGTGGCCGCTGTTGGTATCTGCGGCACTGATACGCACGTCTTCGACGGTGAGTTCGAGGGCACAATATTCCCGCTGATCCCCGGTCACGAGGCGTCGGGGACCGTCATGGCGGTTGGTTCCGAAGTCACCACCTTCTCGGTTGGTGACCACGTCGCCGTCAACCCGAGCACCACCTGCGGTGAGTGTGAGTTCTGTCTGAACGGCAAGGGCAACCTCTGTCCCAACTGGAATGGCCTTGGTGTCGTAGCCAGCGACGGCGCCTCCGCCCAGTACCTCAAGGCGCCGGTTGCCAATGTCTTCCGCCTCAAGGAAGTGACTGACCTCTTCCAAGCCGCGATCATCGAGCCGATCGCGTGTGCGATCCGCGGCTTCGACATTCTGCCGCGCAAGATGGGCGAGCACTACCTCGTCTACGGCTCAGGAACGATGGGTCTGATCATGGCGCAACTCGCCCCTCGGGCGGGGGCCGCCAGTGTCACGATTGTCGACCCGAACCACAGTCGGCTGGACGTAGCTCGCGAGGTCGGCATTGAGCATGTGTACTCAAGCGCTGACGAGGCCGAGCGAGGCAAGTGGGATGTGGTTGTCGACTGCACCGGCGTCGTCCGCGCCATCGAAGACGGGCTTCCTCGGGTCAAGGCTGGTGGCACCTTCCAGCACTTTGGTGTCGCACCTGCTGAAGCGATGGCGAACTACTCGCCGTTCCGCGTCTACCGCGACGAGATCAAGATCGTCGGCACCATGGCTGTGCTCAACTCCTACGGTCGTGCCGTCGAGATGTTCGAGGCCGGCGCCATCAACAGCGGCCCCATGATCAGCCACTCCTTCACGCTCGACGACTACGCGAGCGCACTAGACATGTTCCGACGCGGCACTGGCCGCAAGCTGCAGATCCGTCCCAACGACACCGAATCCCGGGTTCTCGCCAACGACGTGATCGCGCACACCCAGGAGACGTGACGTGGTCAAGCGGACAAAGCGATCAGCCCTTTCACGACGGCTCATCCTCACCGGTGTCGTTCTGATCGTGCTCATCTCGATGGGCTTTGGCACCAAATTTGTCGGGAAGGGCGAGGCAAAGACGGCGGAAAGCACCGGGCTGGACCCGGCGAAGTTCGCCAGCGACAAGTTCTCGTCGGTGATCGCCCCGCAGATCATCAAGCAGGCCACGGACATCGTCGCGGTCGCCACCGCAATCCATGCTGATCCTGCGACTGCCGCGAAGAAGTATGGCAAGCAGGAAGGCAGCTCCGCACCGGTTTTCTCGGTGATTGTCAAGGGCACCGCGGGGCAGGTCAACAGTGACGGACTGATGCCGATCGTCGTTCAGGGGATGCCTGCCGGGGTCAAGATCTATGTCCAGATGGGTCCGGCACTCAATGGCACGGCCATTCGGGACGCGACTGGCACGGTGCACTTCGAGCAATTCGTGAATCAGCTCGACTACCAGGCCGCCGCAAGCGAGTTGAACAACCAGGTCAGGGCGAAGGTGCTCAAGGGAGTGGATGCCAAGGCCCTCAACGGTAAGCCGGTTACGACCATCGGCACGTTCCAACTCGGGAATCCGGAGGCGTACATTCTTGTGCCCCTCAAAATCGAGCAGTCGAAGTGAGCGGCGCGGCAGATGTGGTGCTGCGTGCCAACGACATCACGAAGCGGTATGGCGGGACTCAGGCCCTGAAGGGCGTGAACTTCGAGATCGCACGGGGAACGGTAACGAGCCTCTTGGGTGAGAACGGCGCGGGCAAGTCGACGCTCATGAAGATCCTCGCCGGTGTAGAGAAGCCAACCTCGGGCACGCTCGAACTCGATGGAGAGCTCGTCACTTTCGATTCGACCGTGGATGCCGCCGACAAAGGTATTTCGATCATTCACCAGGAAATGAGCCTGTGCCCTAATCTCAGCGTTCGCGACAACATCTTCATGGGTCGTGAGATCGTCACCGCCGCCGGAACGGTCGACTATTCGGCGGAACGCAAGATCGTGAGGCAATTGATGGAGCGCCTCGAGGAGTCGATCCATCCAGACACCCTGGTGGCAGATCTTCGCCTCGGCCAGCAGCAAATCGTGGAGATTGCCCGAGCACTCTCTGTTAACGCGCGCATCCTCATTATGGATGAGCCCACCTCCGCGCTCAGCGCCAGTGAGGTGGAAGTGCTGTTCAAGGTGATCAAGGACCTGAGGGCATCAGGTGTGTCGATCGTCTACATCTCACACCACCTGGAGGAGGCGCTCAAGGTCTCCGAGTACGTGGTGGTGCTGCGTGACGGCGACATGGTCGCCACCGCGACCGCCGCCCACGTCGATATTGCCTGGATCATCTCAACGATGGTGGGTCGTGACTTCGACCTCGGGCAGCCGCCCTCGCCAGAGGGATACGGGGCTACGGCTCTGACCGTTGACGAGGTGCGGGTAGCGGATCCGTCCAACCCTGAGCGTCTCTTGGTGGACGGTGTGTCACTTGAGGTCCGGGCGGGCGAGATCGTGTGCATCTACGGCCTGATGGGCGCCGGGCGCACCGAACTGCTCGAGACACTCGCCGGTCGCATGCCATTGGTGAGCGGCAAGGTGCTCGTCGGCGACACCGACCTCCGTGACCTATCTATCTCCGAGCGAATTGAGCTCGGGCTCGGGCTCGTACCGGAGGACCGCCAGCGCGACGGCCTCGTGCAGTCCATGTCGGTCGGCCACAACATCTCACTGGCCAGCTTGGGTAGCTTCGTGAAAGGCCTTTTCCTCTCACGCTCGGGTGAGGACGAGATTGTTCGCGACGGCATCAAGGACGTGCAGGTGAAGACGGCGAGCGCCGCGGCGGCCATCGGGTCCCTCAGCGGTGGCAACCAGCAGAAGGTCATCATCGCCAAGATGCTCCTGACCAACCCCAAGGTGCTGTTGCTCGACGAGCCCAGCCGAGGCATCGACGTCGGTGCAAAGTCCGAAGTGTTCGGCCTGCTCAGCTCCTTGGCAACCAAGGGGCTCGCGGTTCTCTACTCCACCTCAGAGGTGGCCGAGTGCCTGAGCATCGCAAACCGCATCATCGTGATGCGCCGAGGCAAGATCGTTGCCGAGTTCGGTTCCGAGGGCGCGACCAAAGACGAAATCATGGCCGCCTCCGGAGAACAGACAGACACGTCACGGACGAACGGAAAGAACAAATGACATCAAAGCTGTTGGCGCCGCTACGCCAGAAACCCGCGTGGCTCGAGAACGGGCTCGGCCTGCGGATTCTGTTCGAGGGGCGCGCATTCATCGCACTCATTGTCATCGTCATCGTGTTCTCGGCGCTGTCGCCCAACTACTTCACGGTTGAGAACCTGCTGGTCATGAGCAGGCACGTGGCCGTCAACGCCATCCTGGCCATCGGCATGCTCATGGTCATCCTCAACGCCGGCATCGACCTGTCGGTCGGTTCGACGGTTGGACTCACCGGTGTCGTGGCCGGCTACCTCCTGCGAGGAGTAGATGTCCCGATATGGGACTCGGTCGCCTATCCCGCCGTCTGGGTCGTCATCATCTGCTCACTGGCCGTCGGTGGCCTCGTCGGCTGGGTCAACGGGGTCCTGGTGTCACGATTCAAGGTCGCGCCATTCGTGGCTACCCTCGGCACGTTGTACGTGGTGCGTGGTCTCGCTCTGCTGATCACCAACGGTCTGACATACCCCAAGCTTCAGGGGACCCCAGCGCTCGGCAACACCGGTTTCAACTGGGTTGGCTTCGAGACTTTCCTGAGTATTCCGGTCGGAATTCTGGTCATGGTCGCTCTCGCCGCCCTCGGGACCATACTGCTGAACAAGACGCCGTTCGGGCGATGGCTCTACGCCTCAGGTGGCAACGAGCGCGCAGCAGAGCTCTCCGGGATTCCCGTGAGGAAGGTCCAAGTCAGCGTCTACGTCATCTCCGGTGTCTGTGCCGGGGTCGCCGGACTCATCATCGCCTCAGAGCTGACCAGCGCGACGCCGCAGACTGGGTCGTCCTTCGAGTTGACCGCAATCGCCGCGGTCGTCATCGGTGGCGCCTCTCTGATGGGCGGGCGCGGCAACATCCGCGGAACGCTCCTGGGAGCCTTCGTCATCGGCTTCCTCTCCGACGGGCTCGTCATTATTGGCGTCTCGCAGTACTGGCAGATGGTCTTCAAGGGTGCAGTCATCGTGCTCGCCGTCATGCTCAACTCGGTCGAGTATCGGTCGAAACGAGCCAAGGCGAACTCGTCAAGCGCTCCCCCGGAGGGCGCAGATCTCACCGATCCTCAACCCCAAGCGGTGGTGGGGTCGGCTTAGGAAAGACGGACGGCTGACACCCTGTCAGCAGGCAACAAACATTCGAAAGGAAACAAGAAAATGTTCCGTAAAGCCACGGTAGTCGCCACCGTCGGGGTCGCCCTCGTCGCCTTGGCAGGCTGTTCGTCATCGGGTTCCAGCAGTTCCGCTACGAGTAACGCCACGAAAGCGCCTGGCTCGAGCGCCAAGGGGGGGCTGATCTCCCTCATCACGTCCAATCTGGACAACCCGTACTGGACGGCGGAGGCCAACGCTGTCAAGGAGGAGGCGACCAAGCTCGGCTACAAGACGAACGTCACGTCGCACCAGCAGGACCCCAAGAAGGAGGCCGATCTGATCGACGCCGCCATCACCAACAAGTCGGTGGCGATCATCCTTGACAATGCTGGCGCGGACTCCTCGATTGGTGACGTGCAGAAGGCCACCAATGCCGGCATCCCGGTGTTTCTGGTTAACGCCGAGATCAACAAGGACGGCATCGCCAAGGCTCAACTCGTCTCGAACAACGCACAGGGTGCGGCAATCGGCGCGCAGCAGTTCGTCAAGGCCATGGGCAGCAAGGGCACGTACGTCGAGCTCGTCGGACTCTCCACGGACACCAACGCAGCCGTGCGCTCCAACGGTTACAAGAGTGTGCTCTCGCAATACCCGGACCTGAAGCTGCTCCAACAGGAGACGGCCGACTGGGACCAGAAAAAGGGCTTCGACAAGATGCAGCTGATGTTGCAGGCGCACCCGGACATCACGGGTGTCATCTCCGGCAATGACCAGATGGCCTTGGGCGCGATCGCCGCAATCAAGCAGGCAGGCAAGAGCGGCAAGATCTTGGTCGGGGGCTTCGACGGTTCGCCCGAGGCGGCCGCGGCGGTCAAGGATGGAGCCTTGGCATACACGGTTCTGCAGCCGGTCGTGGATTTCTCAAAGCTGGCCGTCGACCAGGCGGATCAGTACCTGAAGACCGGCAAGACCGGCGCCGCGTCGGAGAAGCAGTCGTTCGACTGCGCGCTGATCACCAAGGCCAACATCGACAAGTACACCTCGTTCGGGCTCAAGCCGTAGCCAATGGGTGGCCGGTTGCCGCCGCCCGCGCGACGGCAACCGGATCACCATCACCATCACGATCACCATCACCATCACCATCACGATCACCATCACCATCACGATGACGATCACTATCAGCGTCGGCTGAGGAGACGGAAACATGACCTACCTATACAACGATCCGGCCGATTTTGCCGATGAGCTGATCGAGGGGTTCGTTGCGGCCAACGGTGCCTGGGTTCGCCGCGTGCCCGGCGGCGTTGTGCGCAGCGCGAAGTCGCAACCCGGCCAGGTGGCCATCGTCGTCGGCGGTGGCTCTGGTCACTACCCAGCATTCGCCGGCTTGGTCGGCTGGGGGCTGGCCCACGGGGCGGCCATGGGGAATCTTTTCGCGTCACCGTCGGCTCAGCAGGTATACAACGTTGCCAAGGCGGCAGAGTCCGGTGGCGGCGTCTTGCTCACGTACGGCAATTACGCCGGTGACGTGCTGAACTTCGACCAGGCTCAGGTTCGGCTGCTCTCGGAGGGCATTGCGTGCCGCACGGTGACTGTCACTGACGATGTTTCAAGTGCCTCCACTGCCGAGATCGGAAAGCGACGGGGGATTGCCGGAGATCTGGCCGTCTTCAAGGTCGCAGCCGCGGCGGCCGAGGCCGGCGCGAGCCTCGATGAGGTGGCTCGCATCGCTGCACACGCCAACGACCGGACTCGGTCGTTCGGCGTTGCCTTTTCAGGATGCACGCTGCCGGGTGCGACCGAACCGCTCTTCACCGTGCCTGCGGGTCGAATGGCGGTGGGTATGGGGATCCACGGGGAGCCGGGCATTGGCGAGACCGACACTCCCACGGCGAATGAACTGGCTCAAATGCTGGTCGACAAGCTACTCACGGAACTGCCGCCGGGGATCTCCGCTCGAGGATGCCGGGTTGCCGCCATTCTGAACGGCCTCGGTTCAGTCAAGTACGAGGAACTCTTCGTGCTCTATGGCAGGGTGGCAAAGCTACTTCTGGACCAGGGCTTGGAGATCGTCGAGCCCGAGGTGGGTGAGCTGGTGACGAGTTTTCAGATGGCAGGTGTCTCGCTCACCCTGTTCTGGCTTGACGAGGAGCTTGAGCCGCTCTGGCGTGCTGCGGCGTACACGCCCGCCTACCGCAAGGGCAGCGTGATGCCGACCGAGCTCTGGTCGCCGGCACCGGAAACGGATGTCGCCAAGGTGAGCGTTGCCCAGGCGTCCGATCAATCGCACGCGGCAGCAGACGTCGTGGTGAGCGTGCTCTCCGCGGTGAAGACCCTGATCGATGACAACGTTGAGGAGCTGGGCCGCCTCGATGCCGTGGCCGGCGACGGGGATCACGGCATCGGAATGCAGCGCGGTTCGACAGCCGCGGCCCTTGCTGCGCGGGAGGTGTTCGGTCTCGGCGGTGGCGTAGGCACAGTGTTGGCGCGAGCCGGCGACGCCTGGGCGGACCGCGCCGGTGGCACGTCGGGCGCATTGTGGGGAATTGGACTGCGCGCCATCGGGGCCGCACTTGGTGACGAGGCATCTCCTGACGCCGCCAGTGTCGCGTCGGGGCTGCGGGAGGCACAACGCGAGATAATGCGGTACGGCAAGGCTCAGCTGGGCGACAAGACGCTGTTGGACACCTTGATCCCCTTCAACGACGCGCTCGATGCGGCCGTCGCGGCTGGCGACGATCTCGTGGCTGCATGGGGTGCCGCCTCCGCCGTTGCTGATCGCGCGGCTGAGTCGACGACCTCGTTGGTACCCAGGATCGGGCGTGCTCGTCCTCACGCGGACAAGAGCGTCGGCACCCCGGACCCCGGCGCCGTATCCATGGCACTGATCATCGGGGCTGTTCATCAAGTACTTCTTGAGAAGGTAAAGGGATCACATCATGAGTGACAAGCTACGGATCGTGGTCGGTTCGGACGATGCCGGATTCGAGTACAAGGAGGCGCTCAAGGCAGACTTCGAGGCAAGCGAGCTGGTGGCGTCCGTCGCCGACGTGGGGGTCGACCAGTCTGGGCACGCGCCCTACCCGACCATTGCGATCGCGGCCGCGGAACTGGTTGCTGCAGGTAAGGCCGACCGGGCTCTGCTGGTGTGCGGCACGGGCCTGGGGGTCGCCATGGCGGCGAACAAGGTGCCGGGCATCCGCGCCGTAACAGCACATGACGGTTACTCCGTGGAGCGCTCCGTGCTGAGTAACAACGCCCAGGTCCTGACGTTCGGGCAGCGGGTCGTTGGGCTTGAGCTGGCACGACGTCTGGCACGTGAATGGCTCACCTACCGCTTCGATGAGGACTCTGCGTCGGCGCAAAAGGTCAAGGTGCTGAGCGACTATGAAGCGCATGAGGCCAAGTAGGCGCACAGCCGACAGCGAGCGGAGCACCCCATGACCATCGGTGGGACCCCGCCACCTCTGTTCATCGGCGTGAGCCTGAAGATGTACTTCGACCACATCCAGACACTTCAGTGGTGTGAACGAGTCCGCGCCATAGCGGCTCAGCACCCGGCGATCGTGTCCGGCGCTGCCGAACTCGCCGTCTTACCCAGCTCGCCGGCGCTGGTCCCGGTCTTCGAACTCTTCGACGGCACGCCAGTGCAACTGGGAGCGCAGGACATCTTCTGGGAAGACTTCGGCCCATTCACGGGAGAGGTGGGGGGACCATACCTTCGGCAGGCGGGATGCGGCTACGCCATGGTCGGGCATGCCGAGCGACGAAGGATCTTCCACGAAGACGACGCCATTATCACGGCAAAGGTCGACGCCGCGGTGCGCAACAACCTCATTCCCATACTCTGCGTAGGCGAACATGAGCAGATGCCGACGGATCAAACAGCAGACGTGTGCATTCGGCAGTTGCAGGCCGCACTGGCCCATGTACTCAACACCGGATCGCCGAGGCGGATCATCGTGGCGTACGAGCCCGAATGGGCAATTGGCGCGGCTCAACCGGCCGCGGTGAGTCACATCAGTGGTGTCGGGCTTGGCGTGAAGCAGTGGCTCGATGCTCAGGATGCTCTCGCCGGCAGCCAGTTCATCTACGGCGGCAGCGCCGGACCTGGACTCTTGACTGAGCTGGGTCATGCAATTGACGGTCTTTTCCTCGGCCGATTCGCTCACAAAGCCGAGGCCTTGCGCGGTATTCTCGATGAGGTACTGCGTCTGCCGCCGACTGAGGCGAATGAAACGCTCGTTAAGGCTCACCTGACGCCGAGATCTCGAATCAGCAAGAGCCATGACGTCGACACGTAAGGGCTGTGCTGAACCCGCTCGAGCACTTGCTTAGGAGGTTCGACCAAGATGGAAGACAGGACGCCGCCCGGAGCCAGGCGCCTACCCAGGCAGGCCGAGCGGCAACGTGCCATATCTGAAATGGTCATGGCCGAAGGGGCTGTGCGCATTGAACAGCTCGCTGAGCGGTTCGGTATCAGCCTGATGACGGTTCACCGCGACCTGGACGAACTGGAATCGCGGGGGCTGCTGCACAAGTCTCGCGGTGTCGCCTCGGCGCTGTCCTCCAGCCTGGTGGAGTCAAGCGACGTCTACCGTGCGGGCCAGCAGCTGAGCGAGAAGCGTTCGCTGGCCCACGCGGCGATGGGATTTGTCGAACCGGGACAATCGATCTTCCTCGACGATTCGACGACAGTGTTGCAGATGGCACCACTGCTGCCGAGCAAGGCTCCGCTCACAATAATTACCAACGTCCTCACGCTCATGAACGAGCTTCATGGAGTGCGCGGGATCTCTCTTATTGGGCTAGGGGGAAACTACTACAACTGGTGCAACGCATTCATGGGCCACGTGACGAACGAAGCGATCAGAAGATTGCGTGCGGACGTCGCTATCATGTCCACGGCAGCGATTATCGACGACACTTGTTTTCACCAAACTCCAGAGACTACGGATACGAAACGCGCGATGTTCGAGTCCTCAGCAATAAGAATCTTGCTCGCCGACCACACAAAGTTCCAAAAGCGGGCACTGCATGCGATTGCTCACCTGACCGAATACGACGTGGTGATCGTGGGTGCTCAGACGCGCGAGGAAGATATCACTCGACTCCAGTCGCAGGGTATTCACGTCACGGTCGCACCTGCTCCTCATCACCAAGCTTCCACGCACGACGGCCGCAAGGAAGGCGCCTGACAGGATCCGGCTAAGAGTCTGCACATCTTTCGAAGGAGATACGAAATTGGAAACCCTCCCAACCACCATGCGTGCATGCGTCCTCACGGCAAAGGGGAAGCTCACGCTCGAAGAGCGTGCAGTACCCGCGATCCACGCAGATCAGGTCCTGATCAAAGTGTCTTCGGTGGGAGTGTGCGGCTCGGATGTGCACTTCTACAAGGAGGGGAGCCTCGGAGACTGGGTTGTGAAGGAACCCCTCGTGCTAGGGCACGAGTCCGCCGGCACCATCGTTGCAGTCGGCGCGGACGTCGACCCGACTCGCGTTGGCGAGCGCGTGTCGATCGAACCACAGCGCCCCAGCCCAACCTCTTACGAGACGCTGACCGGCCATTACAACCTTGACCCGCACATGGAGTTCTATGCCGTCCCAGGCGTGGACGGTGCGTTCGCCGAGTACGTCGCCATCCAATCGCATTTCGCGCATGCTGTGCCCGATGCCGTGAGCGACGATGCAGCAGCACTGCTCGAGCCTCTCTCGGTCGCGATCGCAACCGCCCGCAAGGCGAAGTTCACCGTTGGCTCGCGGGTCCTCATTACCGGATCTGGGCCCATCGGCATCGTGACCGCGCAGGTGGCTCGGGCCTACGGTGCGAGCGAGATCATCGTGACTGACCTCGATGAGCAGCGGCGGGGCCAAGCGCTCCGCTTCGGTGCGACCCGCGTTATCGACCCTTCCGAGGAGGACCTTGGACGGCTCGGCCTTGACGTCGATGCCTTCATAGACGCGTCGGGCGCCTCGGCCGCGGTAAGGACGGGCATACGCGAGGTCCGACCCCGTGGTCACGTCGTACTGGTCGGCATGGGCGACAGAGAGATCGCCCTCCCCATCCCGGTCATCCAGAACAACGAGCTCGTGGTCACCGGTGTGTTCCGTTACGCGAACACCTGGCCGACCGCGATCGAGTTGGTGCGTTCGGGAAAGGTGGACCTCGACGGTATGGTCACCGGTCGCTTTGGCCTTCGGGATGTCGAGTTGGCGCTGCTATCGACAACGGACCCCGCCACTCTCAAGTCCGTGGTCGAACCGGGGCGGTAGAAAACCGCCTGCACGTCGCGCACGAGGACGCCTTGGGCAGCGTGTCCACCGTGTTGCCCCAGATCGAGTTGTCCCTTGGGCGTGTCGAAGACGTGAGCATCCCGCACGCGGATCAGGCACTCTGGGCCACTCGCGCGCCCTCGAACAGCTTCGCGGCGGTTAGCCGATGTGCCGGCCAAGCAGGCTGAGATCGGCCGGGCTGAGCCGATCGGAGGACGTCTTCGCTTGATGCCAGTACGGGTAGAGCAGGGGCTGGGCGCTGACGTCGTCCAGCCGCGAGACCTCGTCCTTGGTGAGCGCGAGTTGTGCCGAGGCCAGGTTGTCGGCCAGCTGGTCGTCGGTGCGGGCGCCGACGATCACCGAGGTGACGGCGGGCTTGCCGATGATGTAGGCCAACGCGATCTGCGCGGCTGATACGCCTCGCGCGGAGCCGATCTCGATAAGGACCTCGATAGTGGTGTACAGCTTGTCCTCGTCATGGACCGGCGGCTCGTCCCAACCACTCAGGTGCCGGCTCCCCGCAGGAGCGTCCACGCCGCGGCGGTACTTGCCTGATAGCAGGCCGCCCGCAAGTGGGCTCCAAACCAGGATGCCAAGTCCCTGATCGATCGACACCGGCACCAGCTCGGTTTCGGCGTCACGTGCCTGCAGCGAATAGTAGATCTGC
>Ga0209745_1001949_pt1 | contig 12008 bp, 18 predicted proteins | sample BarGraNGADG00312_FD_184495 | JGI IMG/M metagenome (GOLD analysis project Ga0209745, IMG submission 184495) | Arctic peat soil microbial communities from Barrow, Alaska - Barrow Graham LP Ref core NGADG0004-312 (SPAdes) (version 2) | ecosystem: Environmental > Terrestrial > Soil > Wetlands > Peat... | reverse complement strand
AATTTGGCGGCCTTCGCGCAGCTTGAAGTTTGAGATAGCCTTGCGGGCAGCGATTACAACCGGTTTTTGACCGGTGATGATGGTCAAGTCGTTGACGGCAGCTTCGATGGCTTTAGGGTTATCCAAAGCTTCACCGACACCGATGTTGACAACGATCTTGGAGATCTTCGGTGTCTGCATAACATTCTTCAATCCAAGTTCTTTGAAGAGGGCTGGGGCGATTTCTTTATTGTATTGTTCTTGTAGTCTGTTCATTTCTGCTCACTCGCCCTATTTCTCAGACGTTTTCGTCGCAGGTTTGGCAGCGGCTTTTTTAGCAGCTGGTTTGGTTGCGGCCGTCTTGGTTTCGGTCTTCTTAGTTGCAGGCTTCGCAGTAGTAGCCTTCTTAGCAGCTGGCTTTTCCGCGGTTTTCTTGGATGCAGATTTTGCAACTGGCTTATCCGTGGTTTTCTTGGCTGCAGATTTAGCAACTGGCTTGTCCGTGGTTTTCTTGGCTAAAGCTTTTGCAACTGGCTTATCCGCGGTTTTCTTGGCTGCAGATTTAGCAACTGGCTTGTCCGTGGTTTTCTTGGCTGCGGATTTTGCAGCTGGCTTGGCGGCGGCTTTGGCAGCAGGCTTAGCGGCTGGTTTGGCAGCAACTTTGGCAGCTGGTTTGGCGGGAGCCTTTACAGCGGCCGCGGAAACTGCTTTCTTGGCGGGAGCAACAGCTTTTTTGGATTTTGTTTCCTGGTTGGCTTTAGCGGTCCGCCGTGCACTGCGATCCTTGGCTATCTTCTCGCCTTTGGCGTTCACAAGCATGACGTTGGAAACGTCAATGGGGGCTTCAAATTCAACGATGCCGGAGGGGAGGGTCTTGCCATCTTCCTGACGTTGTTTTTGGTGCCTCTTGGCCAGGTTTACGCCTTGAACTGTGACGCGATTAGTCTTGGTGTGAACACGAATGACCTCACCAATCTTATCTTTGTCCATTCCAGCTCCGCGCATAACTCTGACACGGTCACCTTTTTTGATTTTCATACTCATCTTACTCTCCTGCATTCGCTCTACAGAACTTCTGGAGCCAAAGATACAATTTTCATGAACCCTTTTTCGCGCAGTTCACGGGCAACCGGCCCAAAAATACGCGTTCCGCGGGGATTGACACCATCAGTGTCCAGGATGACAACTGCGTTGTCATCGAAGCGAATGGTGGATCCATCTGGGCGGCGATAAGGGTGGCTTGTGCGGACGATGACGCCCTTCACGATTTCACTTTTCTTCACAGCAGCCTGTGGAGCAGCTGATTTGACCGTGCAGGTGACGATATCGCCAACGTAGGCGTAATGCCGTCGGGTTCCGCCATCAATATGGAAAACCAGGACAACCTTGGCGCCAGTGTTATCGGCAACAGTCAGTCGTGACTCATTCTGGATCATTTCGGCTCTCCTACAGAGATAGTCTCAAGGTCGCCTTCCTTACGGAATTCTGACTTGAGGACCTTCTCAACAACCCAACGCTTAGTCGCGGAAATGGGGGCGGATTCGACAATGCTCACCTTGTCGCCAACATTGCAGCCGATTTCATCGTGAACCTTGAAAGTCTTGCTGCCATGCACAATCTTATGATAAAGAGGGTGCTGATAGCTGTGCGAGACCTCAACGGTCACGGTCTTTTGCATCTTATTGCTTTTGACGGTGCCTACTAAACGACGACGGTTATTCATTTCTTACCTTCCTTTTCCGCCTTGGCGCGTTCGGTCAATACGGTCTCGAACAACGCAATCAGACGGCGGGTGACTTTAAAGCGGCCGGTATCGGTCAATTGACCGGTAACCACCTGGAATCTGAGGTTCATCAGTTCCTGCCGTGAGTCCAACATTTTTTTCGTAATTTCTTCAGTAGAAAGTGCGCGTACTTCTTTAGCGTTCATTAACCTTCACCTACACCTTCTTTTAATACAATCTTGGTCTTAAGTCCAAGCTTGTACCGGGCGCGAGTGAGAGCAGCTAATGCCTCGTTAGTTTCAGCGCCACCAACTTCAAACAGGATGCGTCCTGGGCGAATAACTGCCACCCAATGGTCCACAGCACCCTTACCTTTACCCATACGGGTTTCTGCAGCGCGGTGTGTATACGGCTTGTCCGGGAAAATACGGGTCCAAACCTTACCACGGCGTTTCATCTCATGCACGATAGCCCGGCGGGCAGCTTCAATCTGGCGCTGGCTTAGGTAGCCGCATTCCAGGGCTTTAAGCCCGTAGTCGCCGAAGGCAATCGTCGCGCCGCGAGTGGCCTTACCCTTCATGCGACCGCGTTGCTGTTTGCGATATTTAACTCTCTTTGGCATCAACATAATCTATACCTCACTCAATTTCTACTCGCTGATATAGACGCCTTCGGTGGCTTCAACTTTTTCTTCTGGTTGAACATTCATCACGATGCCACGATAGACCCATACCTTGATGCCAATCTGACCGTATGTTGTAGATGCGGCTAACTTGGCAAAATCAATATCTGCGCGCAAAGTCTGCAGCGGAACACGCCCGTCACGCAGGGTGACTCGGCGGGCCATTTCAGCGCCAGCCAAACGGCCGGAAACTGTAACTTTTATGCCGCCTGCGCCCTGGCGCAAAGCTTGTTGAATAGCGCGTTTCATCGCGCGCCGATAACTGATACGACGTTCCAGTTGCCCAGCAATATTCTTGGCTACCAGGTAAGCATCGGTATCAGGGTTCTTGATCTCTTTGACTTCCAGGTCGATCTTCTTGCCGGTCAAAGCTTCAAGAGCCGTCCGCAGAACTTTCACGCTCTCACCTTTGCGGCCAATCAGGATACCTGGTTTGGCGGTGTGCAAGGTAACCTTTACCTTACCGGGGTAGCGTTCAACTTCGATGGTTGAAACGCCGGCGCGTTCTGCTTCTTTAAGCACCAATTCGCGGATTTTGATGTCCTGGTGCAGTTGTTCGGTGTAATCTTTGCCCTCAGCATACCAGCGGCCAAGCCACGGTTTGTTGATGCCCAGACGGAAACCAATTGGATGTACTTTACGACCCATAATTATTCCTTGCCTCTCTACTCGATCTCGCGCAACACAACGGTGATTTCAGAGCTTCTCCTCAATTGAGGCTTGAAGCGGCCGCGGGCACCAAAAGTGCGCCATTTACGGGTTGGGCCTTCGTCGGCGAAGATCTTATAAACCATCAGCTCATCCCTGCCAACACCAAAGTTTTCTTCAGCGTTTGCCATTGCAGAAGCAATCAGTTTTCGCACAGAGAATGCGGCAAAATTGGGGGTCAGCCCAAGAATATTGAGCGCGTCCACAACTTTTTTGCCGCGGACGAGATCAACAACCAGGCGGGCTTTTTGGGCCGAGGAGCCGCACTTGTTGAGTTTAGCAGTAATTTCGTGTGTCATACGCTACCTCACTTAGCCGCTTTCTCGGACACGTGTCCGCGGAACCAACGGGTGGGAGCAAATTCACCAAGGCGATGGCCAACCATATTTTCGGTCACATAGATCGGAACATGGCGTCGGCCGTCGTGCACAGCGATAGTATGACCCACCATCTGGGGAAAAATGGTGCTGGCACGGCTCCAGGTACGGAGAACTTTCTTCTCGCCCTTGGTGTTCATATCTTCAATTCTCTTTAATAGTTTCGGGTCGATGAATGGCCCTTTTTTCAATGATCGCGACATTTCTTACGTCCTTTTCTTTCCCTTAGCGCTTAGCCTTGGAGCGATGGCGAATGATCATGTTGTTTGTGCGCTTATTGCGGCGGGTTTTAGCACCCAGGGCAGGTTTGCCCCACGGGGTCTTAGGACCAGGCATACCAATGCCCGTGCGGCCTTCGCCACCTCCATGAGGATGATCTCGCGGGCTCATAGCGCTACCGCGGACCTCAGGACGCAAACCCATATGACGGGCGCGGCCTGCCTTACCAAGTTTCACGTTGGAGTGATCCACGTTGCCAACCTGGCCGATGGAGGCAGTGCATTCCTGCCGAACTAGACGAATTTCACCTGAGGGCATACGCACCTGGGCGTATTTGCCTTCTTTAGCCAACAGCTGGGCCGAAGAACCTGCCGAGCGGCAGATCTGGGCACCCTTGCCGGGTAGCAATTCAATGGCATGGATCGTTGTGCCGACTGGAATGTTCGCAAGGGGCATATTATTGCCAGGGCGGATTTCAGCGGTCGGACCGGAAAGAAGGCTATCACCCACTTTAACTCCAACAGGAGCAATGATGTAGCGTTTCTCACCATCGGCGTAAACCAGCAGGGCCAAACGGGCGGTGCGGTTCGGATCGTATTCGATCGCGGATACTTTGGCAGGAATGCCAAATTTGTTGCGGGTGAAATCGATTATACGGATTTGGCGCTTGACACCAGATCCGCGATGGCGCACGGTAATCCGGCCCATGGAGTTGCGGCCGGCGAACATGGTTTTGGCCATGATCAGGCTGCGCTCAGGGCGGTCCTTGGTTATTTCTTCAAACGTATAGCCAGTTTTATGGCGCTGGCCATTGGTTTTTGCTTTATATAATTTGACGGCCATTATCCAACTCCTTCGAAGATCGGAATGGTTTGCCCTTCCTTCAACGTCACAATGGCTTTTTTGACGCCAGGCCTTCTGATCGATAAGCGGTGGGTCTTGCTGCTTTTGGTCGATTTGGCAGGAAGATTGATAATGTTGACGCGCACAACATCCACATCAAACGCGGTTTCAACGGCTGTCTTTACGTTCTCGCGGGTGCAATCAGACACAACTTCAAAAACGTATTGGCGCAGTTTACTGGCCTGGTAGTTTGACTTTTCAGTAACCACGGGACGGCGCAGGACTTCAAAAATTGAGCTTTTCATTCTGCTTTACCTTCCAATCCCAAAATGGTCTTGATCACGTTGAGCGAGTCAAGCGGGATAATGACTTTTTCTGAGCGCAACAGGTCGCGGATATTGACATAGCTCGCGAAGAGTAATTGGCCCTTGACCAGGTTGCGGCCGCTCTTGATAACGTTGACATTGGCTTCGCCTTTGTCCGCTACGAGAATCAGTGTTTGACCTTCGCCCCCCAGAGTCTTGACAACTTTGGCAAGTTCTGAAGTCTTGGCCTGGCTCATCTTCAGGTCTTTGACGAACACCAGTTGCTGGTCATTGGCTTTGACAGTCAAAGCACTGCATAAGGCAGCGTGGCGCATTTTCTTGGGCATATCCAGGGAGTGATCCCTGGGTTTGGGGGTGAAAATACGTCCACCACCCACCCATTGGGCAGAGATACGGGAACCCTGACGGGCGCGGCCGGTACCTTTTTGCGCCCAGGGTTTTGCTCCGCCACCGGAGACTTCCGCGCGGCGCTGAGTACTGTGAGTGCCCAGACGGGCATTGGCCATCTGGCGTTGGTAAGCCTGATGCATCAGATCAATATTGACATTGGCGGCGAAGATTTCGTCGGGCAAGTCAATGGTTTCTGCTTTTTCACCTTTTAAGTTAAAAACATCTGTTTTCATGCTATTCTCCATTCACCCAAGCATTACTGCTTGCGGGCCTCTTTGATGACCACTGTGCCACCCTTGGGGCCTGGAACGGGACCGTTAACTGCGATCAAATTGCGTTCAGCATCCACCATCGCTACGCGCATATGGGAAGAGGTGACCCGAGCATTGCCCATACGCCCGGCCATTTTCTTGCCTCTGTAAACACGACCAGGGGTCGTAGTGGATCCGGAGGAACCAGCGTGGCGCTGGCGGTCGGATTGGCCATGGGTTCGGTTAGTACCATGGAAGCCGTGCCGTTTCATTACGCCGGCCAAGCCTTTGCCTTTGGTAATACCTATGATGTCAACGTATTCGTCAGTTGCGAAGAGGTTTGCTTTCAGTTCGTCGCCAGCTTTGATTTCGTCAACTTTTTTTGTGCGGAATTCACGTAGAACGTGAACTGGGGGGAGGTTGTTGGCCTTAAGATGGCCAAGTTCTGCCTGGGTCATGCGGTTCGGTTTCACTTCGCCAAACGCCAACTGGATCGCGCTATATCCGTCCAATTTGTCCGTCTTGACCTGGGAAACAAAACATGGCCCAGCTTCGAGCAGTGTTACCGGAATTGCGGCACCGTTGCTATCGAAGATCTGGGTCATCCCGATCTTTCTTCCAATAAGCCCTTTAAACATACTATTCTCCTGTTTTTAGAATTACTCTTGCGAGACTGTCAGCATTGGGCAAGCTGCATCATCTCCGCACAACCCAGTTAATGTTCCCTGTGTAGCTTTCTGCCCACGCGGTTCCATTCTTAGATTGTCAAATACACATAAAACTAGCCCTCTCAGAGGGCGAACTTCAAATATATCATCACTCCCGATTCATTGCAAGGGGATTCAGACGATTTCTTAATTTAGTTTTCCGGTCGCTCGGTACATATCGAGGGCAACAAATTTTACCAGTAAATCATTAATTTGGGGGTAGCCTGGTAATTTTGATCGGACCGATCTCCTTGTATTTGTCGATCGTGTCGGTCGCATGAGTGAACATAAACAACCTGAGACCTAAAGGCCTGTGCCCGCCTCAAAGAGGACGGGTATCAGAAAATGTAGGTTGGGTGGAGCGACACAGGGAGCAGCATTGCCAATCACTCTCGCGGAGCGTAACCCAACATTATGTATCCAGAGAACATCGTTGAGTGGGAAGGTTATCCATGGATGGATTAGCACAAGTTATGTCGGGTTTCGGTTCGTAAATTCATCGCGATTCAGACTATCGTTGTCCCTCCACCCGACCTACAAGGAATATGTTTTGACACCTAAAGGCCTGTGCTCGCCACGCGGTGGACGGGTATGTGGCGATCGGCTTTGTATCACCTTGTAAACTTTTGAGCTCTACTCCGGCTTAGAATCGCCTTAAACCCTTCCATATATCAAGGAGATAAAATGCCAAACAAAATCGATAAGCGCGATGACACCAAACCAAAATACGGTCTCCACAAGTATGGAGATGTCAAATTCGCCGACGAGGTTAATAAGAAGTACCCGATTGACTCGGAAGAGCACGTGCGAGCAGCTTGGAGTTACATCAACCATCCCAAAAACGCCGCCGAATATACCCCGGAGGATGCCGAACTCATTCGCAAGAACATCAAGCTTGCTGCCAAGAAATTTGACATCGATATCGACCCTAAAGCCTGAACTCGAAAATAACGAATACCAAACGGTCTGCACATGCGGCAGACGGTTCTCGCTTAATGTGCAAACGGTTTAAGCTTGTGCCTGATTCATGATGTCTTCTTTGAGCACGGACTTTGACGAAAAACGGCTTTTCATAATGCGGTTACAATGCCCGGATGGAAAATATCGTCATTCGTCCCAGCAACCTCTTGCCAATCGTAGGCGGCTTATTACTGGTTCTCAACCTGATTTGGATAGCCTTACGTAAGCCATTCCGGCTGTTCTTTGGCGCCAATCTTTTCGCGGTTTACCTGGTTGTGCTCATCAGCTTGACCATCCTGCCCTTCTCTTTTAGCGTTTTTAAGGAGCCGCTGCCCGAGACCATCTTTCAGCCCTTGCGCGTCAATCTCTACCCCTTCGGTATAGGGCATTTGGGCACCCTGTCCCCGCTTTTGAACCGGGTGGACCTGCTCAATATCGCTGCCTTTGTTCCATTCGGCTTCCTCCTGCCCTTCACCACAAAAAAAGGCAAACTGCCGATTATTCTTTTCGCCCTATTGGCAACCCTGGCTATTGAGATTACGCAATTAGTCCTTACTTCCCGAGTGCCCACTTATTCGCGCGCTTTTGACGTTACCGACCTCATCACCAATATGCTTGGTGCCTGGTTGGGGTACTTGATTTCGCGTCTTTTCTTCATGGGGGAAAAGAAGAATACTCAAGCTATATAGAAGACCACCCAAGATAAGCCAGGGTGGCCAAGCTTGGGTGCTTTTTTAGGTTCTACTTTTTTGCCTGAGGGTAACTTAAATAGTAAAGGAGGCGGTAGCCTCCTTTTCAATAGCAAATGCTGCGGTCTGGTGGACCGCGTTTAATATTCTTATTCGCTTGTAACGATTCTTTCAGCCAGGGGCTGAAACAACCCAAAATTAGATCTTGATCTCAATATCCACGCCGGCGGGCAGGTTGAGACGCATGAGCATGTCAATGGTCTTGGAATCAGGTTCCATGACATCAATCAAGCGGTTGTGTGTTCGAATCTCAAAATGCTCCTGTGAGTCCTTATCAATGAAGGCGGAGCGGCGAACGGTGTACTTCTCGATGCGGGTGGGCAGAGGAATAGGGCCCAGCACTTTGGCGCCGGAGCGTTCCGCGGTCTCAACGATGCGTTTTGCGCTCTGATCCAGAATGCGGTGATCGTAAGCTTTCAAGCGAATGCGAATTTTTTGTTTTGCCATTTTATATTTCCTTTAGTTTCTCTAATCGCCGGAGTGTTGAAGCTCCGAGTGTATTACGAAAGTCCTAAAATTTTCTTGCGGGTGGATTCGTTCACCTGGGCATAATGCTTGAACTCCATGGTGAAGACCCCGCGCCCCTGCGTAACCGAGCGTAATTCAGTAGCATAACCAAACATCTGCGCCAGTGGAACTTCCGCGTGGATAGCCTTGGCATTTCCAAAACGGTCTTCCATGCCCAAAACGTTGCCCTGGCGGGAATTAATCTGCCCAATGACGTCGCCAGTGTATTCCTGCGGTACGGTAACTTCAACCGCCATAATGGGTTCCAAAATTATTGGACCGGCTTTTTCAGCAGCTTCCCTGAGGGCGAAAATAGCTGCCATACGGAAGGCCATTTCGCTGGAGTCGACCTCGTGGTACGAACCACCCGTTAAGGTGACCTTGAAATCGGTCATCGGATAGCCCGCAATAGGTCCGGATTCAGCTGCTTCGATAATACCTTTTTGCACGGCTGGGATGTATTCCTTGGGAATATCACCACCGCGCACTTTATCTACGAAGACCACACCAGAGCCAGGTACCAGAGGTTCAAGGTCGATGATGACATCGCCGTACTGACCATGGCCGCCGGATTGTTTGGAGTATTTGTAGCGCAAATCTTTGACTGGTTTACTGAGGGCTTCGCGGTAGGCAACCCGAGGGGTACCCACGTTGGCCTGTACACGGAATTCGCGCAGCAAACGGTCAACCAACACATCCAGGTGAAGTTCACCCATGCCAGAAATAACGGTCTGCCCGGTATTTTCATCCTGGCGAATTTTGAATGTGGGGTCTTCCTCTGCCAGTTTGATCAGCGACTCAGACATCTTTTCCTGATCAGCCTTGGTTTTGGGTTCGATAGCGATGGAAATGACCGGATCCGGGAAGGTGATGCTTTCCAGCACAACAGGAGCGGAGGTATCAGAGAGCGTATCGCCCGTAAAACTGGATTTGAGCCCTAAGATGGCGCCAATATCGCCAGCGCCCAATTCATCGAGATCTTCGCGCCGGTCGGCGTACATGCGCAGCAGACGCCCAACACGTTCTTTTTTATCTTTGGAAGAGTTAAGTACCTGCGTGCCTTGCTTGATCTTGCCAGAATAAATGCGGATGTAAGCCAAGCGTCCCATGTAGGGGTCCGTGACAATTTTGAAAACAAGAGCAGAAAGGGGTTCGGTATCGTCTGCGTGGCGCACAACTTCTGAACCATCCGAAAGGCGATGCGCCGTAAGGGCTGGCACATCCAGTGGGCTGGGGAGGTAATCCACAACCGCGTCCAATATCAACTGCACGCCCTTGTTGCGCAGGCTGGTTCCGCAGAATACCGGGTTGACTTTGCTTTCCAGTACGCCTTTGCGCAGTGCTTTTTTGAGTTCTGCCAGGGTCAGAGGTTCGCCTTCAAGATACTTTTCAAGCACTTCGTCGTCCAGTTCAGCAATTTGCTCAACCAGGATGGCGCGCTTGGCGGCAACTTCGGCTTTGTATTCTTCAGGAATTGGGTTGATGATCGGTTCTTTGCCGTCATCTTCGAAAGTGACCATATTCTCTTCGAGCAAGTTAATCATGCCGCTAAATGAAGATTCCATCCCAATCGGGATTTGCATGGTCAGTGGGTTGGCACCCAGCCGTTCTTTGATGGATTCGATTGTGCGCTCGTAGGAAGCACCCATGCGGTCCATTTTGTTGGCAAAACAGATGCGTGGGACTCTATACTTATCGGCCTGGCGCCAAACCGTCTCAGATTGAGGCTCTACACCTTGCACGGAGTCAAAAACGACCACACCGCCATCCAGCACGCGCAAGGAGCGCTGCACTTCAGCAGTAAAGTCGATGTGCCCGGGGGTATCAATGAGGTTGATGCGGTGATCTTTCCATTCGGCGGTCACAGCGGCAGAAACAATCGTAATGCCACGTTCCCGCTCCTGGGGCATCCAGTCGGTAACGGTCGTGCCTTCATCCACGTTGCCCAGACGGTAAGTTTTGCCAGTATAAAACAAAATCCGCTCGGTTGTTGTGGTTTTACCGGCATCGATGTGTGCGATAATGCCGATATTGCGGTAACGTTCAAGCGGAAATTCTGTCATTTTCTCTTCTAACTTGTTAAGGTGCGGTCCGAAAAATTAGATCCGGAAGTGGGAGAAAGCCCGGTTGGCTTCTGCCATCTTATGGATTTCTTCTTTTCTGCGAATAGCGGCGCCCTGGTTTTCAGAGGCGTCCATCAATTCGGCAGCAAACTTCTCGGAATAAGATTTGCCGGAGCGCGCACGGGAGGCAGTAATCAACCAGCGCATCGCCAGTGTTAAGCGACGGTCTGGTGCAACTTCCATAGGTACCTGATAGGTGGCACCACCCACACGGCGTGGGCGTACTTCCATCATCGGGCTGACATTCTTAAGAGCGGCTTCGAAGACTTCAACGCCTTCTTTACCGGTTTTGGTCTTGATCAAATCGAAGGCGTCATAAACGGAGGAGGTTACGGTGCTCTTCTTACCATCAAGCATGATGCGGTTGATGATCATCTGTACGTGGAGATTATTAAATCTCACGTCCGGGAGAATTTCGCGTTTTACGGGTTTAAGTCTGCGTGCCATAGGTTTCCTTAATTAGCTCGATTATTTCTTCTTGATGGGGGTTTTTTCTTCAGCAAGTTTGGCCCCATATTTGGAACGGCTTTGCTTGCGGTCAGTAACACCGGTAGTATCCAGCGTACCGCGCACGATGTGGTAACGCACGCCTGGGAGATCACGCACACGACCGCCACGGATCAGGACCACACTGTGCTCCTGGAGCTGATGGCCTTCGCCGGGGATGTAAGCAGTCACTTCAATACCATTAGAAAGACGAACACGAGCGATTTTACGCAGCGCGGAGTTCGGTTTCTTGGGGGTCATGGTGCGGACGATAGTGCAGACGCCGCGCTTCTGAGGTGCACCCTTGGGTTGTTTGGTACGGCGGCGGGCTTCAGCGTTCAAAGTGAACTGAAGCGCGGGAGCCTTGGATTTCTGGCTCTTGGTCTGGCGACCTTTGCGAACTAATTGATTAATTGTTGGCACTTATTTCCTCCGTGCAAGTGAATCAATGATTTCAATAATGAAGGCTACCTTTCGCGGATAGCCCTGGCTTTCCTGCATAGCCTATAGACGTAGCAATAAACTGCCTCGTCATACAGGCGAAGGCTTATTCTAACACTGGTGGAGAAAAAGAGTCAAGTCAATTTCTATGGATTTGCAATTTCCGCAGTGAAAATTAAGCCGTATCTGGCACAAGTTGGTTGATTGTAACGGATTAGGTGGTGGGAGGCAAGCATAAAAAAGGGGGTGCATTGGGTTGCTGCTGAGGCTGCGGGAATTTACCCTAATTTACCTTGTTTACGGGGCCGTATTTGGGGGCGATTGGTGGTGAGGGCGGCGGTTTGAACGAGGTGCAGGCGGCATATTTGACCACTTGTCAGTATTTACCCAATTTACCCGGTTTTTGTTGATTAGCGGGGAGGAACGTTTGCAGAATTGCAGATTTGCAGCAGTTGCACGAATTTTGGCGGGCTATTTTGTTGTTAAGGTGCGTTATTTAGCACGCACATTCTATATTGGAAAGGCGGGAAATGCAAG
>Ga0209745_1001944_pt1 | contig 12041 bp, 10 predicted proteins | sample BarGraNGADG00312_FD_184495 | JGI IMG/M metagenome (GOLD analysis project Ga0209745, IMG submission 184495) | Arctic peat soil microbial communities from Barrow, Alaska - Barrow Graham LP Ref core NGADG0004-312 (SPAdes) (version 2) | ecosystem: Environmental > Terrestrial > Soil > Wetlands > Peat... | reverse complement strand
AACTCAACCTGGAGGTGGTTTTCGAAGACAGCAAGGCACTGGTAAATACTTACAGCGTGATGGAGGTCAGTCAACTCCCCTACCCGGACAGCAATCTTCAAGGCGGCCAGAAGCTGGCAGATTACCTCGCATCCGCCAAGGCACAACGCCATTTCACCCTGGGAGCCTGGGAACCGCCGTAGCAACCGGATGAGAGCGCCCAGTAACAACGGTAAAGGAAGCTGCAGAGATGTTAAGTGTTGAAGAGGCCAGAAACTATGTGTTGGAGTCGGTGCCTAGGCTGCCGGCATTGCAGGTACCTCTGCTCGAATCGCTTGGTTTGACCCTGGCCGAAGACATAATAGCTGCGGATAATATTCCCCCTTTCGATAATTCGGCAATGGATGGCTACGCACTTCGCCAGCCGGATATCGCAGGTGCCGGCAAGGATAATCCCGCAAGCTTGAGGGTCATCGGCGATCTTCCGGCGGGGAAGGCGCCGAGCGCTTCCGTGGGTGAGGGCGAGGCCATCCGCATCATGACCGGCGCTCCAATGCCGGCCGGAGCCGATACGGTAGTGCCGGTTGAGCTCACCCGCGCCGAAGGAGAGAAAGTTCTTATCCTCGAGGAGCTTGCGCGGGGAGCAAATGTCCGCAAGGCGGGCGAGGACGTCAAGGCCGGTCAGACCGTAATGCCGGCCGGGACCCTGGTAGGTCCGGCGGAGATGGGGATGATGGCCAGCCTGGGATACGCGAAAGTGAAATGCTTGCGGCGGGCGGTGGTCGGCATCATTTCGACCGGTGACGAATTGCTGCCGGTGGGGGAAGAACTGCGGCCTGGAAAAATAAGGGATTCCAACAGCTATACCATCTATAGCATGGTCAAGGAGGCGGGGGCCGAGCCCCTGCGGCTGGGCATAGTGGGCGACCAGGCCGGCGTGCTGGAGAAAGCCATACTGGACAACGTGGATCGGGTCGATGTCTTCGTAACCAGCGGCGGCGTCTCGGTCGGAGACTACGACATGGTGAAGGATGTGCTCGGCAAGATAGGGGAGATGAACTTCTGGAAAGTGGCCATGCGACCGGGCAAACCTCAGGCTTTCGGCCGGGTCCGCGGCAAGCCGCTCTTCGGGCTGCCCGGCAATCCGGTATCGGTCATGGTCTCCTTCGAGCAGTTCGTACGCCCGGCCCTCTTGCAGATGATGGGCCGCGCCGACATCTATCGCCCACGCGTAAAAGCCATCCTCGATTCTCCCATTGGAAGCAAGAAGGGCAGGGCCGAATTCATTCGCGTCATCGCCGAGTGGCGCGACGGTTGCTATCACGTACGGGTAACCGGGCCGCAGGGCAGCGGCATCCTTAATTCCATGGTGAAGGGAAATGCCCTCGCCGTGCTCCCCTCAGACGTCGGCCGGCTCGAACCCGGCCATGAGGTAATAATCGAATTCCTCCGCCAGCCTTAGCACCCCCTCGGTGCCGTATTTATGGGACGGCGGGCCACGGCCGGCTTAAACCCCTATCCGCTAAATGGCTGGCCAAATTAACCCTCATGGGTAATCCTGTTCGACGCTAATCGGCCGACTCATATTAAGAGCGGGGACAACCGAACGATATCGCAAGACGAGCGAAAGGGGAGAAGCCAATGAACAGGGTCCTACTGGTTGAGGATACCGAGCTCATATTGCGTGTGATGAGCGATATCCTGACGACGGGGGGATACGAAGTCATCGAAGCAAAGGATGGCGAGGCGGCGCTCGAGAAATTCATCGAAGAGAAACCCGATCTGGTGGTGACCGACTGCCTGATACCGAAGCTGGACGGCTTTAAGCTCGTGAAGAGCATCAGGGATTTCGAGTCTCCGCGAAGGACTCCCATAATGATGCTCTCCGCCATCTACCGCAAAGCCAATTACCAGCAGGTGGCCATGGATGCCGGAGCCGATCTCTACATGATGAAGCCCACCACGCCGGAAGAGCGGGAGGAATTCCTGCACAAGTTGAACGCACTGGCTTCCCGCACGGCTAAGGTTACCAGCAGCACTTCCGTTTAACCGCCAGGCAGGGGAGGCCCGGACATGGAAAACATCTGTGACGACGGGTGGGGACGCGGCTTCGTCGAGAACGGTTTTATCACGCAGGAGCAGCTGAGCTCCGCCTTGAGCATTCAAAAAGGCTGCGGTCTCAAGCTGAGCGAAATTCTCATGATGGAGGGCTACACCACCAAAGACGAACTGCAGCAATTCATGATGGAGCATGTCGATATGCCCTACGTTAAGTTAACCACCGACCTCATCGATGTCGAAGCCGTCAAGCTCATACCGGCAAATGTCGCCCGCAATTATATGGTCATCCCCATAACGCTCGTCGGAGACATACTGACCATCGCTGTCAGCTGCCCTTTTGACACCGCCGCTCTCGATATGCTGGCCTTCGCCTCCGGTTATAACCTGGAACCGGTGCTGAGCAACGAAGAAGACATCCTGGCTGCCATCGATTATTTCTTCAAGGATGGCGGCCTGGAAGAAGAGGTGATGGCGTGGGATGACGACCGCCTGGAAGTCGTAGACCGCTTCGAGCCCGACGCCCAGGAAGAGGTCAAGATCGACGAAGGCCCGATAGTAAAGCTGATCAACAACCTGCTTTCCAGGGCGATCAAAGAGGGCGCCAGCGACATCCATATCGAGCCCGAGGACAACCTGGTCCGCGTGCGCTTAAGGATCGACGGCGTGCTCATGGAAGCCAAGGTGTTGCCGGTAGAAGTCCATCATGGCCTGGTATCCCGCATAAAGGTAATGGCGGAACTAGACATATCGGAGAGGCGGCTGCCGCAAGACGGCAGGTTCTTCGTAAAGTACACCGGCAAGGAAGTGGATTTTCGCGTCACTACGGCGCCTACCATCTACGGTGAGTCGGTGACAATCAGGTTGCTCGACCAGACGAATGCGAGGGTCGCTTTGGGCGACATCGGTTTCAAGGACAAGGAATTGCGCACCCTGATGCGGGAGCTCGATGAACCGCACGGTTTCATATTGGTGACCGGGCCGACTGGAAGCGGGAAGACAACCACTCTGTATGCCATCCTCAACGAGGTTTCGGATATAAGCAAAAAGGTGATTACTATCGAGGATCCGGTGGAGTATCGCTTGAAGCTCGTAAACCAGATTCCGGTAAACGCCAAGATCGGGCTGGATTTCGCCGGCATACTCAGGTCGGTGCTGCGCCAGGACCCGGACGTGATTCTGGTGGGGGAGATTCGGGATCGCGAGACAGCGAGCATAGCGGTACAAGCCGCCCTCACCGGCCACCTTCTGTTGAGCACTCTGCACACGACCGGTGCTCCCGAAACGCTGCCCCGGCTCCTGGATATGGGAATCGAATCCTATTATGTACGCGAGGTGGTTCGCCTGATAATCGCTCAGAGGCTGGTGAGGAAGCTCTGCCCGAGCTGCAAGGAAGCCTACATTCCGACCGCCGATGCAATCCTCAGCCTGGGAATCGCAACCAAAGGCGACGACGTTATCTACAAGGCTCGGGGCTGCAAGCACTGCAACGGCGTCGGCTATCGAGGACGGACCGGTGTCTTCGAGGTCATGTTGATGAGCGATGAGCTGAAATCGCTCGTGAACCTGCAGTTTCAGGCAAGTGAAGTGAGACAAAAGGCCATGGAACAGGGAATGGTTCCGATGTGGGCCAACGCGGCGGAAAAGGTTGTGGCCGGGATCACCTCGCTTGAAGAGATAGAGCGCAACATACCCCGCTAGAGACAAGTTCACCCTCAACATTCCAATCCACATTGGGGTCAGCCCCCTTTGTGGAGCCCACCCCACATCCACGTTCTTCAAGTGTCTTTGACAACCGCAGCTCCACAAAGGGGGCTGACCCCAATGTGGAGGGGCGGTCACATTGGTAAAATAGCGGGTATGCGTAAGAAACTGGAGTTCGCACTGCGGCGGCAGCCCATGCCGCCAAATATGCTGGAGAGCCTCGGCGATTGCTTCGGTGAGGATACTCCTTTCATTCTGGATTCGCAGCCAATGAGCTACCGCGATGCCGTCCTTTTCACCAACCTGGTGGCAGAGGCGCTCATTCGCGACCTCGACCTGAAGAAGGGCGAAAGGGTCCTCCTGGTAAACCCTGACCCCAAAGATTTTTTTCTCCTCTCCCTCGCCATCATCAAAGCAGGGGGGATATTGGTCCCCATGGACGGCAGCCTGGACGGGCAGGAGATAAGGCGGCGCTCGGAACTATGCATGGTGAACTTGGCCATCATAGACGGGCGAACGCTTTCTCGCGACCCGGGGCTGGCCGATCTGCTTTCCGATCCGGAGCGGTTGCTGGTATCGGGCATGCGCCCAGTGCCTGATCGCAAGCCGCTCTACGAGGCGGTGTCAGAGGGTTCCGGCTTCTTCATTCCCTACACCTTGAAAACGACCAGCGTGGTCGGCCTGTTCTTCAGGAACCGCGAGCCGGAGGGAAAACCCATTATGGCCACCGCCCAGATGCTCGTCTCGGGATCGAAGCTGGTGGCGCCGATGCTTCCGCTGTCTGAGGGCAGTCTTGTAATGAGTGCGGCCCCGCTTAGGAGCATCTCCGGTTTTTCGGCTGCCCTTCTCGCGCTCTCGGCCGCAGGCAAGCTGCGGTTTATGGATGAGGGGAACTGCCGGAGAATGCTCGAGGGGATCGAAGAAGAGCGCCCCGCCATGTTTATCGGCCCTCCTCAAACCTATGCCGGCATGCTTAAGGAGGGCGCATCAGAGCGAGACCTCTCGTCGGTTGGCGTGTGGTTTAGTACGGGCATTACTAGCGATCAAACGGCACAGACCTTTCGCCGATTCGGCGCTTTGAAAATAGGACCGCTTGAGTTCCCGGCCGCCTTCATCCAGATGGTTTTCAGCAACGAAGCCGCCGGTATCATCGGGGTTCGCTTGTGGCCGGGTGGCGGGCGTCTGGTAAGTATTCCGCCAAATCGCATTCGCCTGGATAAGGGTGGGACTCAGGAGCTGCTGCTCAGAGGCCCGGGCGTGACCCCCGGTTACTGGAACGACCTGCCGAAGTCCTACGAGGCGATAAGGAACGGCTGGTTTCATAGCGGCGTTTCAATGCAGCGGCCGTAAAAGGAAATACTACTGCTTGGCGCCGTCCGCCATGTCGTAGCTCTCCTCGACCGTCTTGATGGTCTTGCGGCGTTGAATGCGCCGCAGCGATTCCAAGCAGGTCCGGCGCACTTTCTCGCTGCGGTCGTCCACGAACTGCTGCAGCACTTCCCGGCACTCGTCGTTGCCGATGCTTCCCAGCGCGAAAGCCGCCATGGAGCGCAGTTCGTCCTTCCTCTTGTCGAGTAAGGGGATCCAGGATCGCTTGCGCAAAATGTCGCGGCAGTAGGGAATTGCCGAGAAGTCGCCTATCTCGCCGAGGGCCCAGAGTGCGGCGGCCTTGACCGAATTGGTGCGCCGCCTTTCCTTCTTAAAACTGCGCGGCGGGCGGATGACGTCCATAAGGACCGGGGCGGTGGAGACGTCGCGCATGCGCCCCAGGCCGACGCAAGCCTCGCGCTGCACCTTTTCGTCCCGGTCATTCAACGCCTCCAGCAGCAGGGCGGTGGTCTCCGGCGTCTTTATCTTCGAGATGGCCTTGATGGTTTCGCGCCGGACTTCCGGATTCTGATGGCGAATAAACCGCGACAGCGACTGGATTATGGAGCGGTTTCCGATCTCGGCCAGGATCGAGATGATGTTGCGATACATGTGCCATGGGTTGTACTTCTCCAGGTCGTTGATCAGACTGAGGATGGCGTCCTTACCAATATTTTCCAAGGCCTCGAAGGTGACCCGCCGCACCAGCAGGTCCTCGCTGTCCTTTAACACCCTGATCAGGGGCTGCACGGACTTCTCCTCGAACTTGATCATGATGTTCGCAACCTCGGTTATGGTCTGGATGTCGCCTTCCTTCAGGATCTCCGCCAGGTCGTCAAGCACCGGGCCACTGGCGATGCTGGAAATTGCTTCCAGGGCGGCGCGCCTCTGCTCCGGCTTTCGCGTCTCGTCGGAGCTGTTGTGCCGCCAGAAGGTATCGATGATCTCCAGGGCCGAGTCGTAGTCCTGGGAGAGGATGAAGGTCTGGGCGAGCCCGGCCAGGCATCCCGAGAGGGTGGCATAGATTTCCGAAAGCTCGCGCTCCCTCTCAAGCCGTTCCAGCATGCGATCTTTCATCTCGTAGGCCACCGGAAATTCCTGCAGCTGGCGCGTCATCTCCAGGGCCTCCGGGATGTTACGAAGGGTTTCCGCGGTCTTCAAACGTATTTCCGGGCTCATGTCCTCCAGGTTATCGAGCAGACTTTCTACCAGCCGCAGCACTATCTCCGGGCGCTTTGAACGCTGCAGCTTCTGAAGCAGGCGCGGTATATTTTCGTCGATAGTCAGGTTCCGGGACAGTTCGTCTATATCAAGAGTCAGACCCTCGTTGACCAGCAGACTGCTTATCTGGTAGACCAGTCCGCTCGAGCCCGCGCTGTCCCCCTCGCCCTTGCCGTTTACGATCTTTTTCCACATATCCGCCTGGAATACGCGGTCGCTTATACGCGATTCCCAGGGCTTGCCCACGCTGTTCTGATAGATTTCATCGATCAGGGCGGAGAGGGCCTGGAAGCGCTCCTCTTCCTCGGGCGAGAGGTCGGTCTCCTGCCGCTGCAGGCTGTCGTGCTCCCTGATTGCACTCTCCAGCAGGTCGAGAGTCTTGTTTTCGCGCAGGCTCTGCAGGATCTTCTCCCGCAGTTCGAGTTCGCGCAGCACCTCGGGTTTTTCACGCAGCAGGTAGCCCTTGAGCTCGGAGGGCTCGAGGAAAGCCGCAGCCTTGGCTATTTCCTCGCTATCCATGGCCTTCAGCTCGGCGTCATCAAGTTCTTTCAAGAGAAGGGCTATGCGCTCGAGGGTATCGCATATTTTGTCTAGCGCTTCATCCGGATCCTCCAGCTCGACAACTATCTCGCGCACCGCCTGACGGAGCAAAAGCCCCAACCTGGGAGGATTTCCCATTATGTCATACAGCGTATCCTCCCCTACGGTGTCCCTCTCCTCGGAGCCCACTATATAGTTGACGAACCTCTCGTCCTTGAGCTTTTCGTTCAGGCGAAGCAGTTCCTCTTCCTTGAAGCGGGTTTCCTCGACCGCCTCGGCTTCGCCGCCGCCCTCCGTGCCTATGACCTGATCGTCGGCGATGGAAACGAAGCGCTTTTCATTTACCAATATATGGGAACAGCCCTCCCGCTCGACCTCCATTGCCAGGCCCCCTTGCTGTCTCAGCTCCTCGGGTTCCCTGGCCATGATTTCGAGAAAGTTCGTGAACTCCTCCTCTTCCATCCCCTTGGAAAGCGTGATGCTGTATACATCCCTCTTGCGCAGACTATCCAGGAATGAGAGTACGGGCGGTCTGATCTGGTCCCTTTCGTGCAGCCGCTCCCCGTTTATGAGCAGCATGTTATCCGCCTCGCCCAGGGTAAGCTTCCCCGTCTCGGCAAGCAGGGGGTCCATTCGGGCAAAGGCGGTTTCCACCGAGGCGGAAATCATGTCACTGGTGGGCGGGTACATATGGATATTAATGGTTGCGGCATTGAGGGCGATGAGAAGCTCGACCGCCCTTCTCGCTACTTCTTCGCCGGCCTGCAATCCATTCAGGTCGTCGGCCGTGTTCTCCTTTTCATCCTCCATATATGAGTCCTTTGGGGTTGGAGATGAGGTTCCGCGCTCAATTTATCGTCATCCTCAGCTGGCGACATTAGGTGCTGTGTCTTCATTCTTTAATTTTGGCCAATCGTGGCGACCTTCCTGCATAAGACTAAAAAATGAGGTCGCATCACCCGCAATGACTGTGCAATGAGGCCGGACTATAATAGCTCTATGTCGAGGCTCATACGGCTGAAAGAAGTTGATCGGGAGGCGGCCGCCGAGGCCTGCGCCCGGGCCCTGGATGATGGAGGGCTGGTAGTTATTCCAACCGATACCGTCTATGGTGTCGCGGCCAGGCCGGATATCCCCGGGGCGGTTGAAAAGGTATTCCGGGCCAAGGGCAGGGAAACTGAAAAGGCCCTGGTGGTGATGGTGGCCGACCTGGAAGAGGCGCAGGAGCTGGCGGATGAGGAGGAGCGCGAAGGTCTGCGGAAGCTGGGCCGCTTATGGCCGGGGGCTCTCACCATCGTTCTCAACCCGGCGCCTCGCGATTGGCTGGAAACGGTCGCACCCCTCGGGACGCTGGGCATCCGGGTTCCGGCCTGCCCCTTTCTTACGCGCCTCCTCGGCCTGACCGGCCCTCTCGCCGTCACCAGCGCGAATCTCTCCGGGGACCGGCCACCCGCCTCGTATGCCGACATAAACCCCGCTTTTATGGAAAGGCTGGATTATTCCCTGGCGGTCGAAAGCGAAGACGGCGGATCCGGGAGGCCTTCGACCGTGGTCGAGCTTCAGCAATCGCGTCTTTCGATCCTGCGCGCCGGCGATATAGGGGAAAGCGAGCTTCGGTCAGCATGGAATGGAGTTGAAATCGAGTGAAGCCACATTGATAAAAGTTCTCTTCGTCTGCACGGGAAACATATGCCGCAGCCCGATGGCCGAGGCCCTCTTCAGGCAAAAGCTCCCCGAAAACTGCCCGGGGCTCGCCTCCTTTATCACGGCCTCATCAGCCGGTATCTCGGCTATCGAAGGAAGTCCCGCCACCTACTCGGCGATTCAGACCATGGACCTCTGGGGAATCGATCTCGAACCCCACCAGGCTTCGTTGCTCACGCCGGCACGCCTGCGGGACGCCGACCTTATACTTGCCATGGCGCGGGAACATCTGCTGGTTATCGGCCGCCTTGAAAAAAGTGCGCTCAAGAGAAGCACCACGTTAAAAGAGCTTTCCGCGCAGGCGGACAAGCTGTCGAGCCGGCTGGGGGAGGATGCCGTGAGAGGCGAGGGGCAGGCCGGGCAGCGCATCAAATCGGCGCTTCAGGTTATGCGTGAGATCCATGCCAAGGAAGAGTTCATGGCGGATATGCATTCCGATAGCTCTGATATAATTGACCCGATTGGAAGTTCCCTCCGGATTTATATAGGAGTCTCGGAGGATATAGACAATTCCCTTGACGCCATTTTCCCGGCCCTTTTCGGCCGGGCTCCAGAAACCACGGCGCCGGATTGAATTGGAGTGAACTCATGAAAGTAGCGCTGGGATGCGACCACGCCGGATATGTCCTCAAGGATGTCGTATGGGCATGCCTGGAATCGGGCGGGCATGAAGTGATCGACGAGGGCACTTCTTCCTCGGAGTCATGCGATTACCCCGACTTTGCGGAAAAGGTCGCCCTGAGGGTGGCCGCCGGAGACGCCGAACGTGGTGTGGTCATATGCGCCACGGGAATCGGAATGTCGATGGCCGCCAACAGGGTGCGGGGGATAAGGGCAGCCCTCTGTAATGACCTCTACACCGCCCGTTTCAGCCGACTGCATAATGACGCCAATGTCCTGGCCTTGGGGGCGCGGGTGGTTGGCGCCGGGCTGGCCGAGGAAATTGTCCGGACCTGGATGGAAACTCCCTTCGAGGGAGGCCGCCACTCACGGCGCATCGATAGGTTCGGCGAGATAGAGGAACGAAACGGGGGAAGGCCGTGAACCGGCTGGATGAAGTAGCCAAAGTCGACCCGGAGGTCGCGGGATTCATGCGAGCCGAGCTCGACAGGGAGCGCCGTAAAATCGAACTAATAGCATCCGAGAACTTCGCCTCCATGGCGGTTCTCGAGGCGGCGGGAAGCATACTCACCAACAAATATGCCGAGGGCTACCCGCGCCACCGCTGGTACGGCGGCTGCGAGTACGTCGACGTGGTGGAGGAAACGGCCATTGAAAGGGCCAAAGCGCTATTTAAGGCCGAGCACGCCAATGTGCAGCCGCACGCCGGGGCTCAGGCCAATATGGCGGTATATTTCTGCGTGCTCGAGGCGGGCGACAGCATCCTGGCCATGGAAAAATCGGCGGGCGGGCACCTCACGCACGGCACCGAGGCAAATATCAGCGGCGCCCTCTACGATCCCCACTTCTACAGTGTAAATCGCGAAACCGAGAGGCTGGATTACGGGGAAATAGCCAAAATCGCGCGCGAGTGTAAACCAAAACTGATAATCGCCGGCGCCAGCGCTTATTCGAGAGACATAGATTTCGCGGGATTTCGCCGTATAGCCGACGAAGTAGGCGCAATCCTGATGGTCGATATGGCCCATTTCGCAGGGCTGGTAGCCGCCGGCATTCATTCCGATCCAGTGCCGCAGGCCGAGTTCGTCACCACGACCACACACAAGACCCTGAGGGGTCCCCGGGGTGGGATGGTACTATGCAGGGCCACCTTTGCCGAGGCCCTCGATCACGCCGTCTTCCCCGGCATCCAGGGGGGCCCGTTGATGCATGTGATCGCGGCTAAAGCGGTCGCCCTGAGAGAAGCCTCCCAGCCTTCTTTCAAACGCTACCAGCAACAGGTGGTGAAAAACGCGAGGGCGCTGGCGGCCGGGCTGCAGGAGAGGGGTTTGAGGATCGTTTCGGGAGGCACCGATACCCATTTGATTCTCGTCGATCTTACAGCGCAGGGGGTAATGGGAAGCGAGATCGAAGCCGCCCTGGACGAGGTTTTCATAACCGTAAACAAGAACAACATCCCCTTTGACGATAAACCCCCCTCCCAGACGAGCGGCATTCGTTTGGGCACGCCCGCGGTTACCACTCGCGGCATGAGGGAGGCGGAAATGATCGAGATAGCCGATCTCATCTCACTCGTCATCAAAAACCTGGGGTCCGAAGAGGTCATGGGCCGGGTGCGTGAGCGAGTCGATGAGTTGGTCTCCGGCTTCCCCCTCTACCCCGATCTCTAGAGGACTGTCCCATGAACACAGTGACATTTCGACCAGCTAGCGGCCGCGGCAAGCGCCAGGAGTGATGCGATGACCAGGCCGAGTTGGGAACAATATTTCATGTCGATTGCCACCCAGGTCGCCACCCGATCGACCTGTCTCAGGCGCCAGGTCGGATGCGTCATCGTGCTGGAAAAACGCATTGTATCGACAGGCTATAATGGAGCTCCGACCGGGCTGTTGCACTGCGCAGAAGTGGGATGCCTGCGAGAGAGCAGAAAAGTGGCCTCCGGCGAGAGGCACGAGTTGTGCAGGGGGCTGCATGCCGAACAGAACGCCATTATTCAGGCGGCCATGCACGGAACGGCGGTTAAGGGGGGCAGCATCTTTTCCACCCATAAGCCCTGCGTCCTCTGTGCCAAGATGCTCATAAACGGCGGTGTGAGTTACGTATATTATCGCGAGGGATACGAGGACGAACTGGCTGACGAGTTGGCCCACGAGGCCGAAATGACTTTCGAGTGCCTGCCGGGAGAGGGTGAGTAAGTTTTGTGGGTCTATGGATTGGCCTTCGGGGTCTCCCTGGTGCTCGTCCTGCTGGTGACCCCTCTTACCCGTCGGCTGGCCATTTGGCTGGGCGCCATTGATATGCCGCATGACCGCAAGGTACACGAAAATCCCACCCCTACCCTTGGAGGCTTGGCGATTTTTCTGGCCGTCCTGGCTTCGCTGCTCACGTGTAAAATCCTGTTCGCCCTGATGCCCGTCTCCTCCGTCCCGCAGGGAATAGCCAGCGCCGTGTCATCACCCCAACTCCTGGGCATCATCCTCGCCGCCACTTTCATAGCTCTCCTCGGCGCCGTCGACGATATGCGGCACCTCTCGCCCTGGATGAAGATCGCCGGCCAGGTGATGGCGGCGCTGTTGCTCGTTTCGTTCGGCGTCGAAATCACCACCCTGGCCCTCCCCCACGGCAACGTGTTCGATTTCAGCGCCAGCCCCCTGCTGTCGATACTCCTGACCATCATCTGGATGGTAGCTTTTACCAATATCATCAACCTCATCGATGGCCTGGACGGACTGGCAGCGGGAATAGTGCTCATATCCAGCATTGCCTTTTTCTTCTACGGCTCGCGCATCGGAGCCGATTCCAATACCCTGCAGGCCATGGTGATTTCCGCCGCCGTGGGCGGCGCC
>Ga0209745_1001942_pt1 | contig 12050 bp, 9 predicted proteins | sample BarGraNGADG00312_FD_184495 | JGI IMG/M metagenome (GOLD analysis project Ga0209745, IMG submission 184495) | Arctic peat soil microbial communities from Barrow, Alaska - Barrow Graham LP Ref core NGADG0004-312 (SPAdes) (version 2) | ecosystem: Environmental > Terrestrial > Soil > Wetlands > Peat ... | reverse complement strand
GCCCGCCGATTTCCGCGACGCCCTCAACGTCACCAGCACCAGCCATGTGATCGCCGTGTCTGGCTTCAACGTGACGGTGGTTGCGGGGATCGCGCAGCTGTTGGCCATCCGGCTGCTGGAGCGGCGAAAGGCTACCCTGCTGGCCATCGCCGCCCTCTGGCTCTACTCCCTGCTCACGGGGCTGCCCCCGTCCGCCCTGCGGGCGGCTCTCATGGCGACCATGGGGCTGCTCGCCATCCTGGCCGGTCGGGGGGGTGACGCCCTCTCCTTCCTCCTCTTTTCCGGTGCGGTCATGGTGGGGCTGGACCCGCTGCTGCTGTACGACCTCGGCTTCCAGCTCTCCTTCCTGGCCACGGTCGGTCTGGTGCTGCTGGAGCCCCCGCTGCGGGGCTTGCTCTCCCGGCTCCCCGGATGGCTGGCCTCGACGCTGTCCGTCACCCTGGCCGCACAGCTGGCGACTATGCCCGTGCTGGTGTCCAGCTTCCACACCCTGTCGTTGGTTTCCCCTCTTACCAACTTGCTCATTGCGCCGATGCTGCCGGGGATCATGGGGTTGGGCGCCCTGGTGGTGGCGGCCGGGGCCGTGGCGAGGCCGCTGGGCGAGCTGCTGGCGCCTATCGCCTGGGTCTACCTGACCTACCTCGTCGAGGTGATCCGCTGGACGGCGCGGCTGCCCGCGGCCTCGGTGACGGTGGGTGGGCTGGGGGCCTGGTTGGTAGTTGGCTACTGTCTGTCGTTGCTGGGGGTGGCGCTCTGGCCGATGCCGGAGGTTAGGGGGCAGCGGGATCGGCTGCTGGCCGCAGCCGGCCGAATGCCACGCTGGCTGGTTGCGGCGGGGGTCGCCACCGCGCTCAGCCTGCTGGTGCTCGCCCTATCCGGCCGGCCCGATGGCAGACTGCACGTCTACTTCCTGGACGTTGGGGCCGGCGACGCCACCCTGATCAGAGGGCCCTCGGGCCACTCCATCCTGGTCGACGGTGGGGGTAGCCCGACTGCCCTCGCCAGTGCACTGGGTCGCTACCAGGGGCTGATGGATCGCGGCCTGGATGCGGTGGTGCTCACGGGATACGGCCGGGAGCAGCTGGATGGGCTGCTGGAATTGGCCCGCCGCCGGCCTATCGGCATGGTGGTTCAGCCGCTCCAGCCTCCGAGCAGTGGAGCCGGCCGAGCCTGGTCGGAGTTGCTGCAGGAGCGGCAGATACCGGCCTTTCAGGCCACGGTCGGCCAGAGGGTGGCGTTGGGTGAGGATGCCTGGCTGGAGATCCTCTTCGCGCCTGCCGAGGGGGACAAGGTGGAGCAGCCGGCTTTGGCGGTGGGTCTGACGGCAGGTGCGACAAGCCTGTTGCTGCCCGGAGATATCCCCCGTTCGGCCCAGCTCGAGATCGCCCGTGCGCACCCTCGGCGAGTGGATCTGCTCAGGCTGCCGGGGCACGGGGCGTCGGGGACTTTGGACGAGCGATTTGCCCAGACGGCGGCACCTCGGGTGGCGGTGCTCTCGGCCAGGTCTGGTGATCCGTTCGGCTATCCTGCGGAGACGACGCTGGATCTGCTTAGGGGTGCGACCCTGTTGCGCACGGATCGGGTGGGTACGGTGGAGGTGGTGGTGGGGCAGGAGGGGGGGTACGAGATCTTCACCGAGCGGTGAGGGAAGGGCTAGTGTATCGCCAGGGCGTGGCCCAGCGTGTAAGCCACCACCGCCACCAGCAGCGCCACGGCGGTCATCTCCAGGCCGCTCTTCCACCAGCTTCGAAGGGTGACTATGCTCTTGGAGGCACCCACGCCGAAGTGAGCAATGATGCTCACGATCAGGGAGACGATGATCCCCATGGTTCCCGTCAGGAAGAAGAAGGGGATCACCGGCACGATCCCGCCCAGCCCGGTGGAGACCGACCCCACCAGCGCGGCGAGGTTCGGGTTGGGCAGCCTGTCTTCGGAGAGCCCCAGCTCCTCATAGGCCAGGGTGCGGAGGAACTGCTCCGGCTTCTCGGCCATCCGCTCCACCAGCGTCCGGGCCTCCTCCTCGTTGAACCCCTTGAGCTGGTAGAACAGCTCAAGTTCCTCTCGCTCCTCCTCGGGGTTCTCCTCGATCTCCTGGCGCTCGCGGGAGAGCTCCGCTTCGAACACCTCGCGCTCGGCCTTGTTGGCCAGGAACGCGCTGGCGCCCATGGAGAGGGCGCTGGAGACGACGCCCGCCAGCCCCGCGACCACGATGAACTCGTTGTTGGTGCTGGCTGCTGCCACGCCGGAGACGATGCCGAAGACGGCGGTTAGACCGTCGTTGACGCCGTAGATGGCGTCGCCGATCCAGCTCCCCCCCTTGCCGTGCCATTTCTCCCGCTTAAGGATCGAGTCCAGCCGGCTCTGTGCCTGCTGGACGGGGCCGGTCATCGCCCGCAGCGTCCTTGCGTGGGAGGACTCGTCCGCGGCCAGCTCGTGTAGGATGGTGGCTATCCCCTCATCCCCCAGATCCCTGGCCTGGGCCTCGTACTGGCGGACGTGCTCCTCCTCGGTGGACTCGGCTTTCCGCAGCGCCGTGTCCAGATCGGCTGCCTTGGCGGTGAGGATTACCCCCCGGGAGGCCACTATGGAGACTCCCATTGTGGAGGGATCCCGGCCGCCAAGCTGCACGATCCGATCGGACCATTTCTTGGCATGGCGCTGCTCTGCCTCGGCAAGCTTGATCAGCACCGATTGGCGCCGCTTGTCCCCATCCATGGACGCCAGCTCGCGATAGGTGGCCGCACCCTCCATCTCGGCCTTCCAGTTGCGCTCCAGCGTCGCGATTACATGCTCGTTGCCCCTGTCAGTTGCGGCAGATGACATTCTTGCCGACCCCCAGATCAGACGAACCGCGGTTACCTATCGTCTGCGGTTATCCATATTCGATGTTCGATCGTAACAGCCCGCCACTCCCATTAGCAAGGGCATTGCGGCTCCTTTCTTAGCTGTTCAGAGCATCTTGGCCCAGTCGAGGCGCGAGGGAACCGGGCAATATGGGTGCCAGTAGTCAGTTGGGGTGAAGACCCTGCAACGGAAAGCCCGAATGATCTGTGCCGGTGGACTCAGCCTGCCACCACCATCCAGATGCCAGCCACAGAGACTATGCTGCCCATCACGGTCTGCCAGGTGAGCTTCTCGCCAGTCAGGAGTGACATCGGGACTCCGAAGAGGGGGGCTGTGGAGGTGAGGGTGGCTGTCTTGGGAGCGCCGGTGAATTGGATCGCCAGCAGGAAGGTGACGGAGCAGAGGGCAGTTATGACGCCTGCTGCCACGGTTCCTGCCAGGTGGCGCCCCCGATACTGGCGAAGCTGAAGCCCGACGGGGCTTAGCCTGCCGACGACCAGCAGCGCCCCGGCGGCAACGACGAGGCGAACGGCGGTGGCGGAGAGTCCATCCACGTCCTGGGCACCCACCTTCACCATGCTGGTAGTGATGGCCCAGCAAAGGGCCGCCAGAAGCGCCAGCACCATCCCCAGATGCTCGCCCTTGTCGATTGCCGGTCCCTGCTGCTTGACCAGGGCACGTCCTGAAGTCAGCACCAGGATAACGCCGGCAATCACGAACGTGGTGCCGAGCAGCAATCCCACGGTCAGGGGCTCGTGCAGGATGAGGACCGCGATCATGGCGGTGAAGAGCGGGTATGCGTTGGAGAGCAGCAGCCCTCTCACCGTGCCCACCAGTTTCAAGCTTCGGAAGTAGAGGGTGTCTCCTATGCCCATTCCCACCAACACCGACGTAGCCAGAAAGAACATGGAAATCAGAGGGAAGTCGTCCATGTAGCCCAGCCTGCCAGTAGCGACCACCGCGCCCCGTGCTGCGATTGCCGCGAAGAGGCATCGCAGAGAGTTGAGCGATAGAGCGTTGGTGCGGTGCTACAGCCGGCGAAGTAGGACGCTAGTGAGGGCCCAGGTGAATGCCGAAATCAGCGCGAGCAGCTCGCCAACCATTGGGGTCCTTTCACGGCGGGTGGGCAGGGGAGTGATGGCGCGGAGGCCCCGCGCCCGAGCATTCTACCACAGGCTGGGCAGACCGCTCGGAAGGGCTGGTCCGCGGCTACCGCCATGCCCTCATTCGGCTAGAGTTATGGTATACTGACGCTGGGCCAGCCAGGGTCGACGGTTGCGTCGGGTATCTGTTTTTTTGGGCTGGCAACCCGGCGTGGGCGTGATGTCGCACAGCTCTAGCCATCCGTCGCCTCCCCGGGTCGCGCCTTCGAGGAGCCCCCGTCGCGACCCAGCCCGCGCCCTTCGACGGGTCACATCTCCCGAAAGCAGCAGGGGGAACAGTTGCGCAGCATCCTCAGTGTGGCCGATCTATCCCGGACGGAATTCAACGATGTTTTGCAGCGATCCTCAATCCTCAAGGAGGAAACGAAGCGTGGCCAGTGGCGCTCCGATCTGGACAAGAAGACGGTCGCGCTGCTCTTCCAGAAGCCGTCTCTCCGAACGAGGGTCTCTTTTGAGCAGGGTGTCCACCAGTTGGGCGGCCACGCCCTCTACCTATCTCCGGCCGAGGTGGGATTGGGCGAGCGAGAGGCAGTTCAGGACGTCGCCCGGGTGCTTTGCCGATATGTGGACTGTGTGGTCGCGCGGGTCAACCGCCACACTGACCTGGAGATGCTGTCTCGCTACTCCATGGTTCCGGTGATCAACGCACTTTCGGACCTCAGCCATCCCTGCCAGGCCATGGCGGACCTGCTGACCGTGAGGGAGAAGAGGGGCCGGACGGAAGGGCTGGTTATGGCCTATATTGGTGATGGCAATAACGTCGCCCATTCCCTGATACTCGCTACCGCCAAGGTGGGCATTCACCTGCGCATAGCCTGCCCGCCGGGGTTCGAGCCAGATCGGGGTATTGTGGAACGGGCCGGTGCCGATAGAGAGGCCACCGGCGCCACCTTCGCCATCGTGCGCTCTCCCCAGGAAGCGGCGACCGGAGCCGACGTGCTCTACACCGACGTATGGGCGAGCATGGGGCAGGAGGCCGAGGCCGAGCGGCGGCGTAGGGCCTTTGCCGGATACAGAGTGGATGCCGCCCTGCTGAAGCTGGCGAAGCCCGATGCGGTGGTCATGCACGACCTTCCGGCTCACCGGGGGGACGAGATCACCGACGAAGTGATCGATGGGCCGCAATCGGTGGTGTTCGACCAGGCAGAGAACCGCCTGCACGCTCAGAAGGGGTTGCTCTCCTGGCTGTTCAGCGCCGAGTAGTTCAGCGGCGTGGTGGCCGGCTGTGGTGCTGGTCATTTCGTCCTCAAGCTGTGGGGGAGTGTCTTGGGCGAGAGCACGTTGTTCCAGGAGGCGTTGAAGCGTGGCTCCGCCCATGCCTGGTGTGGTCGATGGGAGCAGGCGGTACAGGAGTACCGGCTTGCCCTGAGAGAATCCCCAAAGGATCCCTCGGCGAAGACCTACCTCGCGATGGCCCTCTTCAAGTCCGGGCAGTTCGGGGAGGCGCTGGACCTCTATCAGGAACTGTGGAAGGGCCAACCCTCCAATCTCGCCATCCTGCAACGGCTGGCGGAGGTGCAGGATGCGCTGGGTGACTCCGCATCCGCTCTGGCTAACTATCGACTGGTTGCCGAATCCAGTGCTCGCCGCCGGCAGCCCGCCGAGTCGCTGAGGGGCTGGCGCAAGGCGTCAGAGCTGAACCCCTCGGATCCAGCGCTCTGGGATTCGCTTATGGAGGCAGCCGCCCTGGTCGGTGCGCTGGCCGATTACATGCCCGGCTATCTGCGGCTCGCCCGCGAGATTGCCATGGGTGGCAGGTTCCAGGACGCGATCCAGGTCGTGGAGCGGGCCCAGAAGCTGGACCCCGGCAATCCCGCCGTGCCGGCGCTACTTTCGGCCATCCGCAAAGTGCAGGAGTTCTCCCGGCTGGCGGCTGCCGCGGGGGAGACCGTCCCGGAGGAGACGCTGGCCTGCTGGTTCGCGGCGACCACGCTGGAGAATGCGCCACGGCAGGGCGTGCAAACCCCGGTCGTGGAGGAGCCACAGCAGCAGGTGGGGATGCTCGAAACCCCCAACCCCGAGTGCGGGTTGGAACCGTCGCCTCCCATGGACGACCAGGCACTTGAATGCGACGCCGGACTTGTTGACGCGCTGCTGCCGCGTGCTCAGCTTCTCAGCCGGGTTGGCCGTTGGGGTGCCGCCGAGGAGCAGTGCAGAAAGCTGCTGAACGACTCTTTGTCCAGCAGCGCCGCCGAACCGGCCATGGAGTCGGTGGGTGCGTTGCTGGAGATCGCCAGGGAGAAAGCCGCGGAGGGAGAGATGGCGGCCGCCACGGAGAGCCTCGTCTGGCTGCGCTCCAGGGTTGCCCGGCCGCAGCTGCCCTCATCCATGGCGGAGCGCGCGGCGGCAACCTCCGCTGAGCTGCTCGGCAGATGCGGGGGCGAGCACCTGGAGGAGATTGCCCTGCTGCCCCTGGAACTTCAGGATGAAGTGGTACAGGGGTTGAAGAGGGCAGAGGATCTGGCTATGCGAGGGCAGCTTCGATCTGCTGCTGATGGCATCTACGAACTGATCGCCAAGTACCCGGATTTCTTGCCTTTCCAGTCGTTGCTGGGAAGGGTGTTGGCCGCCCAGGGCCGGCAAGATGAGGCGCGAGGTCGCTCCGGCCGGCTGGCGGTCCTGTATGATATGAGGGGTACTCCCCAGAACGGGCTGGAGCTTCTCTGGTGGCAGGTTGCCGATGGAGTCGGCGATGAAGATGCCAGAGCCGGGCTCGCCGAGGCGTTGAGGGCGCAGAACCGGTTGGCAGAGGCCGAGGCAGTCCTGGCTGGCCTTTGGCCGCAGCGGTGGGGAGCGGGGCTGGTGGAGTCCACGCACGATGTGGCGGCGCTGCCGGGGCCGGTGGGGGACCCGTCGCGCAGTGCCGAGGCCTCCTTTGCCGGTGGAGATCCGGAGGAGGCGACTCGGCGGTAGCCCCATGAAGGGATATTCCAAAGCATGGCCGGTTTTCTAGAGGCGGTGCTGTCGACGCTGTCGCGTCTCGACCCTCGCTCCGTCATTGACATCCTGATCGTTGCCGTGATCGTGTACTGGATCCTCTTGCTGATCCAGGGCACCACTGCGGTTGCGCTTGTCCGCGGCATGGTGACCCTGATCCTACTGGCGGCTCTGCTGGGTAACGTTTTCGACCTGGTTGTGTTGACCTGGGTGCTGCGGAACTCTATTCCTGCCTTCCTGGTCTCGCTCCCCATCCTGTTCCAGCCGGAGCTGCGCAGGGCGTTGGAGAGGCTGGGACGCACCAGCCGCTTCGTCGGTAGAACGGGGGCAAGCAACGAGACCGTTAGGGCCCTGGAGCAAATTGCCGTTGCCTGCCGTCGCTTCTCCGACCGGAAGTGGGGGGCGCTAATCGTCCTGGAACGGGATACGGGGCTGGGTGAGTACAGTGACACCGGCGTTGAGATCGATGGCCTGGTATCAGTGGATTTCCTGATGTCGATCTTCCTCCCCAACTCCCAACTGCACGACGGGGCGATCATCATCAGGGGAGATCGGGTCGTGGCTGCCGGCTGCCTGCTGCCGCTCACCGAGACCCTGCTCTCGGACCAGCACATCGGCACACGGCATCGGGCAGGGGTGGGGATCACCGAGCGCACCGATGCCATCTCGGTGATCGTATCTGAAGAGACCGGTACCATCTCCCTGGCCAACAACGGCAGGTTTGTCCGAAATCTGGACGAGTCCAAGCTGAAGAAGATACTGCCCGCGCTCTTACAGCCCCAGACCAGCTCGTCCTGGTTCTCCTCCCTCAAGAAGGGCGTGCACCGCCCTGCCAGAATCCAAAGACGAGAAGAAACGGCGAAACTGGATCTATGAGGATCAACTTCAGACTGGCGCTGCTGGCTCTGTTTCTCTCCACCACCCTTTGGGTGCTGGTGGTTAACGACCAGAACCCGGAGCGGACCGACACCCCCGATTTCTCCATACCTGTGGAGATCAGCAAGGTGCCCTCGGGGCTGGTGGTCATGAACACCATTGAGCCCGTGCGCGTCAAGATTCGTGCCGCAAAGGACAAGTGGACCGATCTCCGAATCGCCAGCTTCCGGGCCTATGTGGATCTCTCCCGCCTTGGACCGGGCATCCAGGCGGTGCCTATTGTCTCGGAGGGCTCCGATCCCCAGGTACGGGTACTGGAGGTGATCCCTTCCACCGTTTCCGTGAGGCTGGAGGAGATCCAGGAGCGCACCGTGCCGGTGAAAGTGAATCTGCTGGGCAATGTGCCGTTCGGGTATGTCTACGGAACCGCCAAGGCCGATCCGGAAGTGGTGGTGGTGGCCGGTCCCGCCAGCCTGGTGCAGAGTGTGGAGTCTGCGTCGGTGGACGTGAGGCTGGATGGGATCAGCGTGGACATCGACTCCGCCTTCCACCCGTTGGCGGCGGACTCCGCCCGCAACACCGTGCGCAACATTTCGGTTGAGCCGCAGACCGTCAAGGTTCGGCTGCCGGTGCAGCAACAGGTGAGCTACAAACAGGTCGGGGTGAGGGCCAGCCTCACCGGCACGGTAGCCCCGGGCTACTGGGTGGAGTCAGTGAGCGCGGAGCCGTCCTCTGTCACCGTCGTGGGCAACCCGGAGCTGCTGGCCGCGATCAACTACCTCGAGACCGAGTCCCTCAGCGTGGATGCCGTATCCAGTGGGGTTGTTCAGGATGTGAAGATAGTGGTTCCACAGGGGCTCTCTCTGACCCAGCAGCAGACCGCGCGGGTCAGAGTCTCGGTCTCTCCCCTCCAGACCAGCCAGGTGGTGCGCGTCGCGCCTCGCGTAATCAACGTGGATCCCAAACTGAGAGTGACTGGCGGCCCCGCGTATATTGAAGTTGTACTGCAGGGACCGGCACCGATAATGCAGGGAATCCATGTGGACTCTCTTGTAGTGACTGTGGATGCCAACGGTCTCGGCGAGGGGGCTTTCAGCGTTAAACCGGTCATCGTGACCCCGCCGGCGGTGAGTGTTGCGTCGGTGCAGCCAGAGAGCGTTGGCCTAGTGCTGGCGCCAGCCCAGGTGGCAACGCCGACTCCTACTAGTACCGCTAGTGCCACTATTGCCAGCGGGACGAGTACCAGCGGGCCATTGCGCCCTACGGCGGAAGCCACCCCATCCTCATCCTCAACTCCCACAGCTGGGTTGAGCCGCTAGGAAGGACGTAATGGCCAAACCTATTGTTGCTATTGTCGGACGCCCCAACGTGGGCAAGTCCACCCTCTTCAACAAACTTGTCGGCGAGCGTCGCGCTATAGTCGATGACACCCCCGGGACTACTCGGGACCGCATCTACGGGACCGTCGAGTGGGGTGGCCGCGCATTCACTGTCGTGGACACCGGGGGGCTGGTGTTCGACGACATCGATCAGTTGGACGAGGGGATCATCGGCCAGGCCCAGGAGGCGATAGATCGAGCGGACGTGATTGTCTTCGTGGTGGACGCCCGGGATGGTTTCTCCTCCATCGACTACGACGTCGCAAACCTGCTGCGTCGCACCGACAAGCCGGTGATCCTGGTCGCCAACAAGGCGGACAATCCGGAGCGAACCAGCAACGCCGTGGAGTTCTACCAGCTGGGCATGGGAGAGCCAATGCCGGTCTCCGCGACCCACGGCCACGGCACAGGCGATCTCCTGGATGAGATTGTGCGAGATTTTCCCACCGGGGAGGTGGTGGAACCGGAAGCTGAGGTCCGGCTGGCCATTGTCGGCAGGCCGAATGTCGGCAAGTCCTCCCTGGTGAACGCCCTGGCCGGCCAGTCTCGGGTGATGGTGAGCGACGTTCCCGGCACCACACGGGATGCCATAGACACCATGATCCACTACCACGGCAAGCCCGTGCTTCTTGTAGACACCGCGGGGATTCGCAGGCGCGGGAAGGTGGAGCAGGGCATAGAGAAGTTCAGCGTGATCCGGGCTGTCCAGGCCGTGGAGCGGGCGGACGTGGCGGCCCTTGTGATGGACGCATCGACAGGTCTGACCGCTCAGGACACCCACGTGGCCGGCTACATCCTGGATGCGGCCAAGGGGATGATCGTGGTGGCCAACAAGTGGGACCTGGTTACCAAGGGCGCCACCACCACCCAGGAGTACACGGCGGGCCTTCGGCAGGCCCTGAAGTTTGCCGACTTCGTGCCGATAATCTACACCTCTGCCATCACAAAGCAGCGAGTGACCAAGATTGTGGAGACGGCGCTGGAGATAGCGCAGGAGAGGGAGAAGCGAATAGCTACGGCCGTGCTCAACGACGCCATGAAAGAGGCGTTTGTCCGCCACGCGCCGCCGTCGGCCCGAGGGAAGTCGTTGAATCTGCTGTACGTTACCCAGGCGGACATCAACCCGCCCACCTTCGTGTTCTTCGTCAACGATCCCCGCCTGGTCCACTTCTCCTACCAACGATACTTGGAGAATGAGATAAGGGCGCGGTGGGGGTTTGAGGGGACGCCGATCCGAATGGTGTTCAAGCCGCGCGCCGAGCGGGAGTGAACGATAGCGAGGAGGAGAGAGATGCCCATTGAAGGGTGGGACTGGCGAGGCGATGGGGCTTCAGTTGATCCACTGGAGGGTGAAGAGACCGGGGGGATCATGGCCTTCACCCCGGCAGAGTCCAAGCGGCTCATCGGCAAGGCAATCGCCGCGATGCCTGAGGTCAAGGCCGCATTGAAAAAGGGCCGGGTTGTGGTGAACTCGGGCACAACCAACGCCTATGTGGCCGAGGAGATCCTTGGGCGGCCCGTGGCGAAAGAGTACTTTCTGAAAGGGAACATCGCCTTCGGGCTGGCCTGCACGACCCACAGGAGCGATTCTTGGATCAAGCCGTTCGTCTTGATCGATGGCTCCCCGGTGGACATGGAGGTCTCCGACGTACTGAAAGAGTTCGATGGCGGCGACGTTTTCATCAAGGGCGCGAACGCTGTGGACGTTGAGGGCAACGCAGGGGTACTCATCGGCAGCAAGATTGGCGGCTCCATCGGGGCTGCCATGGGCGTGGTGCAGGCTCGTGGGTCCCACCTGATCGTGCCGGTTGGACTGGAGAAGCTGGTGCCCTCCGTGATCGATGCCTCGCGCAAGTGTGGCACTATGAAGCTCAAGTACCCGGTGGGTGCGACGCTGGGCTTGATCCCCATGGTGACTGGAACTGTGGTCACCGAGATCGAGGCGCTGAGGATCCTGACCGGAGTGCACGCGACCCACGTGGCGTCGGGCGGCATGGGCGGCTCGGAGGGGAGCGTGGTTCTGGTGGTGGAGGGTCCAGACGACCGAGTGCGGACGGCTTTCGACCTGTGGGAGCAGATCAAGGGCGAGCCGTCAATCCCGGTGTCCCCCATCGTCGCTCGCTTTGGGGCGGACCTCAAGACGCCGGCGTGATGCCCTCGCCAACCGCCTGGGAAGGCGGGCGAGACGCCGCACTCCAAATCCGTCAAGGTAAGGCAAGAACAATAAAGGGGCGGGTCCGTTTGGACCCGCCCCTGCCAATGTCGCATGGATGTGGGGTCGTGGCCTATCCGCGCCGTGCGGTCTCCCGTTCCCTCATGCCGGATAGGGCATCCACCCCTTCACCGCAGAAGGGGCAGGTGTTCCAGCGAAGGGATAGCGGCTTACGGCAGTTTGTACACAGCCGCTTGAGGCGGGTCGCACAGTTGGGACAGAAGATGAACTCCTCCTCCGTTCTGTGCTTGCACTGAGGGCAGGCGGTTCGGATCTCGATATCCTGAAGCAGCGCCTCCTCCTCCAATGCGTTGGCGTAGACGTCGGACAGCTTCTTTGGTGGCCTGAGCACCTGGTAAATCAGCAGACCCGGAAAGCTGAAGACGGCTACGAGCAAGGTAGCGGCCATCTGGAGCAGTATGTCGCGAGTTCTGTTGTGAATATCTCGGTAGGTCCACCAGATGGCGGCCACCCAGAGGGCGAGGAGGTAAGCCCCCACCACGATCAAAGCCGTTTGTACCAGCTTGTCCATTCGGATGAACCTCTCTCAGAGTTGCTGCCGGGATGGTTCACGACAGGGGTGGCAATTGTAGCGTCGGGGCTCGTCCCCGACGCTACAGACTCACAGTATCAACCTAT
>Ga0209745_1001941_pt1 | contig 12051 bp, 11 predicted proteins | sample BarGraNGADG00312_FD_184495 | JGI IMG/M metagenome (GOLD analysis project Ga0209745, IMG submission 184495) | Arctic peat soil microbial communities from Barrow, Alaska - Barrow Graham LP Ref core NGADG0004-312 (SPAdes) (version 2) | ecosystem: Environmental > Terrestrial > Soil > Wetlands > Peat... | reverse complement strand
GTAACAAAGATATCAAGCAATGCAAACTCAGTGGGTGTCAGGCTAACTTCTTTGCCTGGCAAAATTACGAGATAACGTTTTCGATCGAGAATTAGATCTGAAGCACACACCTGATCAGTGGCCACGATGCCACTGGAACGTTTCAGTATTGATTTAACCCTTGAGACAAGTTCACGTGGACTGAACGGTTTACAAAGATAATCATCCGCCCCAGATTCGAGCCCATGGATACGGTCGTCCTCATCACCTTTCGCTGTAAGCATAATAATGGGTACGTCATCCATTTTTCTCAATGTCTTGCAGATCGTAAGGCCATCCATTCCTGGCAGCATCCAATCCAGAACAATTAGGTCCGGTGAGTTTTTACGGGCAGATTCCAGGCCTGCTAACCCTTCATTAGCTTCTAAAACAATAAAATCCTCAGCGAGCAAATAATCGCGGCAGACATCCACAATGCCTTGTTCATCATCAATGATTAAAATTGTCTTGCGCATCTTGTGACCATTATCATCGAAAATTGGGCAGGTTTGAAGGGTGTACTATCGAATAACTTCTAGCCTCCAAACCTGCCTTTGCCTTTCCTCAACTTTAGGAGAATCGTTGAATAAAGTGCTTAGTCATCTTCATCATCATCTTCTGCTTGAGCAGAACTTCGGCTGGATTGCTCCAGGCTTGACGTGTTTACTGGATTGGATTTTTTATCAGATATTTGCGGTTGGGATTTGGCAGCCTCTGCAGACGATTCGACTGCCTGATGAGGATGAATAGCCTCATCGGAATCGTCGTCGTCATCGTCAAAATCATCGTCATCTTCTTTGCTAGATATTGATTTTGAAGCGTTCACAGCCCAAAGTGCCCTACTCTTCGGTAGCAGCAAAAGAACAATCACAGCTACGGCCAGTACTGTTTCAATAATGGTAAACGCAAGATTGCCTTGGTTTCCCAATCGCATGAATCTGGCAAGGCCAAACTGAGAGTATATGGCAAGTGCATTTACAATCAGTGTCAGGAAAGCCAGGACCAAAGCTAGAATTCCAGCCCATTTCTTCTTTAGAACAAGGAAGATTGCACTTATGATAGCCAGAAGCACAAAAAGACCCAATCCTGCGGGTAATAACCAGCTAAATGCCGAAAGGCCGTTATTACCAAACTGACGGTTGGGATTTATCCCGGTTTGGCCATTTTGATTAAATTGGCCTTGTCTTCCCGCCTCCGGAGTGCCAAAGAAAGTTCCTCCGCCTCCCATTCCAGGACCGCCATTATTAAAGGTACCTCCCTGACCAGTTGGGGGGGTAAATTGCTGAGAATTTAAACCTGGGCGGCTCAATGCAGTCAAAGCCATCATCGCCGATCTGGGGTAAGCAAGCTCAACAATCAGGCTTAGCACGGCCAGCGTGACCAAACAGATTGCCGTGATCAGTAAAATCGGATTCAATTTCTTTTTTTCCATAAAAGACTCCTGTTTATTCATATTTCAATGCTTCAATAGGCTTCAAACCAGCCGCTTGATATGCCGGGTAGATTCCGAAGACCAGACCCACTACCAGGGCCATTATAAAAGCCAATATCACGATGCTTGGTGTAACCCGCGTTGTCATCGTTCCACTCGCGGAAACAATCCAAGAGATCAGCCAACCGATGGCAACCCCGATTGCCCCACCAATGATTGAAATAGTGAGCGTCTCTGACAAAAATTGAAAAAGAATGACGCCTCTTGTCGCACCAACAGCCTTGCGCAGGCCAATTTCACGCGTTCTTTCCCTTACAGAGACCAGCGTTATGTTCATAATTCCAATACCACCGACAAGCAGCGATATAGCCGCAATTGCACCGAGCAAGGTCGTCATTGTGCTGCTGATACTGGAGAGTGACTGCAGCATTTGCGATTGACTGCTGATGGAAAAAGATTGCGTATCGGTCAACGTCAGTCCATGCTCACGCCGTAATGTGAAATCAACTGAATTCATTACCTGGTCAATCTGATTGGCATCATTGACAGATATGGACATCCCAGAGAGCGTCTTTTTTCCATTTAATACTGCCTGCGAATTGAAAATTCGTCCATATGCAGTTTCAATAGGGATCAAGACTACATCATCCTGAGAGCCAAAACTTGTGGATCCTTTTGATGCAAGCACCCCAATAATTAAAAAGTTGTTCCCATTGATCTGGATGTAGCGCCCGATGGGGTTAAGTCCGGCAAAAAGATCTGTTGCAGTACTTGCCCCAAGAACGGCCACTGCGCTCTGGCTAAGATTGTCCTGATCATTGATCAAGCGCCCTTTATCCAGAACATAGCCACTAACCGAGAAGTACGAAGGTGTAACGCCTGTTATTGAAGTATTGGCAGAGCGGTCTGCAGTGTTTATTTGTGAATTACCCCGATAATAAGGAGCAACAAAGGCTAGTTTGTCCACCGCGGCATGGATAGCTTCAAAGTCGCTGTAATAGAGAGGCTGGCTTTGGCTCACACTCCCGGGTCTCTGAAAAGAACGAGCCTCAGAAACTGTGATCAGATTGGTCCCCATTCCTTTTACCCGGTCGGTGATACCACTGCTGGCGCCTTGCCCGACAGCCATCAAGGCAACAACGGCTGCCACACCGATGACAATCCCCAGCATGGTCAGGCCTGAGCGGAGTTTGTTGATATTGATCGCCTTTAAGGCGATTCGGAAATTCTCAAATAGGTTCATTTAGACCGCCTGCTCTTGAACTGGCTCATATTCGAGGAGTTCCTCAGCTTCTGGGCGTGGAGCACCCGCGTCAAGTGGGTGCTCTACTGGCCTATCGCTGAATACTTTACCATCCTGAATTTGAATGATGCGATTGGTGTGCCTTGCCAGAAAAGGATCATGCGTGACATAAATAATGGTTTGGCCCTTATCCCTGTTCAGATGTTGGAAGATGGCAATGATTTCCGAACCACGTTTTGTGTCCAGGTTGCCAGTTGGCTCATCGGCCAGGATCATGGAAGGCTCATTGATCAAGGCACGGGCAACCGCTATTCGTTGTTGTTCACCGCCAGAAAGTTGATTAGGGTGGCTATTCAGTCGGTCTGCCAAGCCTACAACTTCCAAGGCTTCCTTGCCTTTTGCCTGGCGTATCTTTGAAGGAACATTGCTGTAGTAAAGAGGCAGCATAACGTTTTCGAGGGCGGAAGTACGCGGGAGCAAGTTGAATTGTTGGAAAACGAAACCTATTTTCTTGCGCCGAATGGCTGCAAGCTCCTTTTCATTCAAATTTTCGACCGCTTGCCCGTCCAAATGATAGATACCGCGGGTAGGGGAGTCCAGGCAACCTAAAATTGCCAGGAGTGTGCTTTTGCCAGAACCGGAAGGCCCCATAATGGCGACCATTTCTCCATCTGCAATCTTGATGCTTACCTTACGTAAGGCATGAACTTTGGTTTCGCCCAAACGGTAAATCTTGCTTAGATTCTCTGTTTCAATCATTTTAGCCTCTCAGCTTAATTCCCGCCGCGTAAAATGCCGCCGCCTGGGAAGCCGCCATTTTGGCCATTCGAAGAGTTACTGGAAGCTGTCGCGGAAACAAAGAGTTCAACCGTAAAACCTTCCTGCAATTCTCCAGTTACTACAACAGTGTTATCAGACAATATTTTGCCGCTGATCACGCTGACGTGTTGACTGCTGCCGTTGGTAACCACGGTGACGTACTCACCATTCGTGTCGGTCTGAATTGCCGTAGCAGGAACAACCAAACTCACTTGGGGATCCCCCATGATCACCTGCACATTCGCAGCTGCGTCCAAAGGTACATTTTCTGGGGCCTGATCCAGTGCAATTTTTACATCATAAGAGCTAACACCATTGGTAACTTGGCCTGTTGCTGAAATTTCCACAACTTTTCCGGTCAATTTCAAGTCTGGAAGAGCGGTTACGGTGATATTTGCGGCCATGCCTGTTTTCATATTAACGACGTTGGTATCAGCCATAGAAATTGTTATGTATAATTTGCTGCGGTCGATAATTGTGGCACTGACATGAGAGGGTGAAACAACAATGCCGGCTTCATCACTAATTTCAGCGACTGTACCATTGACGGGTGAACGGAGATTGACTGCATCCACCGCGCTTTTCGCTTGATAATAGGTGATCAATGCATCAGAAACCTGATCTTGAGGCAGAACCTGACCTGTAAGGACCGCCAAGTAATTGGAATCATCCAGTAATTTTGCCTGAGCCACTGCGATTGCGCTATCCCAAGCCTGAATGCTCGTTCCTGTAGCCAATGACTTGTTATAAACCAAGTCCGAAGCTGCGGTAAGCATGGTGGAATAAGCTTTGTACCGTTCACTTGAAGCTTGATTAATTTGCTTATTTAGAGCCGTGATCTCATCCTGTGTCTTTGGGGTTGGCAGGGCACTCAAATCGTTATAGATGATGAGCTTGTCTATATAATCTTTTTGGGTCTCATAAAAAGCTTGATAGTAATCATTCAATTTTTGTGCTTTAGGCTGGTAAGGGTTGTTGGTAACGTAAATCGCTGTATTTAGAGCAGCTTGATCATCTAAAACTGCTTGCTTTGCGGCCGCCAATGCAGAGGGAGAGGTCAGTTGCACAAACTTCATCTGGGTAAGCTTGAAGCTGTCTGGGAGGGAATTTTGGTCCAAAGTCATCAGAACATCATTGACCTTGACTTGCTGACCGACTTCAACAGCGACCTTCCCGATGGTACCGTCAGTCGTCCAGGCCGCGGAAGAAACTTGCCTGGGTGCGATAACCCCGGAACCTTCAAAGGTATTGGGGATTGTCACTTTGCTTACCTGACCGTAACTGGTTGCATTGCTGGTGCTTGTCGGTGTTGCGTTGCAAGCATTTAGGACCAGAAGAAATATGATACTCAGGGCAAAAGGGATTCTTAAATGTTTCAATTTCATATTTACCTCGACTAGTTAATGATTTGATAAATAAAAGCATAATGATTAATTGTCGAGAAATTATGGAGGGTGATTTAGAAGTTATTAAGCTTAATGAAATCTAAATAACTAATTGACTTTTAGTGGAGGTAGGAACTTGGATTTGTAAAGTTTACCCACTTGATCAGGTCATTTCTTAGGCGGTAAGCAAAGTGCCTGCATCAAGGCGCTCACTTTCATTACAGCTTTAGATTATTGAATCCCTCGTACATAGAGTAGATAGGTGCCGCCAAGGTACAGTAGGATCAAGAGCAAAGCATCCAGTTCGATAAACCAAATTTTACGTTCGAGGCGGCCAAGTGTACCAACCACCCCCAGGATTGTCATTAGCAAACCGACCATGCCTGCCAGGATAAAAGAGGGGTCAACTGCGTGGAAAAAGAGACTGCCAGCCAGGAAGAAATCCGCGATGCCAATGGACATCATATTAAACATATTGGAACCAAACAGATTGCCAATGGCCATGTCGTCTGCGCCGATTTTGCCAGCAGAGATAGTGGAGACCAGTTCTGGCAGGGAAGTAACAAATGCCACCAGCGTTGCACCGATGAAAGTAGTGCCTAAACCCGAAATCTCAGCAATCCTGGTACTGGCGGAGACCATCCAGGGAGTGACAAGAAATAATACAGCTACTGCTCCGCCAAACCAAAGGATGGCTGGTTTGAGCTCGGGGGTGCCTTCCGGAAGGTCGGGGTCGGTGAAGCTAAGCGACATCTTTTTGCTCTGCTTGCTTATTAGTCTCAAGGCGAACATATAAACCGCCACCATCATCAGTGAATCCACTCCAACCCGGAACTTGCCAAAGTTGAGCGCAAAAGGCAGACGGGCAACCAGGAAAAAGACTGCCAGGGCAATCATGAGACTAGCCAGGCTTCCAGTGAGGGCATGCCGTTCGGCATTCCTGCGGGTGAGGCGCCGTTGGCTATGCATTATGTCAAGAATTGCCAGGATGACAATATTAAGGGCATTACTGCCAAAGAGGTTACCTGCGGCTAGATTGGGCTCACCCTGCAGGCAGGCGGTGACGGTCGTGAGGACTTCTGGCAGGGAAGTAGCAGCCGCAAGCAACAAAGTGCCCACCATCATACCCCCCAGTTTTGTGCGTAGGGCGATGACATCGCCATATTTCGCTAGTTGCATGGAAGCAAAAACGATGATTATGGCGCTAGCCAGGAATTCAACCCAGACCATGATTATTCCGACTTCCTTTTCTTGAGTCCTTTGGTGATAGTTAGTGGCCAGGCCGCAAAAACGCCTGTCCGGCCATCGTTGAGGTCTCCCACAATACTTTCAGCGGCTTCCAAGGCTGCTTGGATAAGAGCCTCATTCTCAACTATGGCCATCAAGGTCTGGTGGCTGACTTCATCGGTGTAGAAAGGAACCGCAAAACGCATAGGAACAAATTTGTGTTTTACCCGCTGCAAGCCGGTGCTTTCAATGATCGTGGCACCGGGAATGCCTGCTTTTTCCCAGGCATCCAGGACAGGAAAAAGCTGATCAGGGTCATCCAAAACAAAAAATATCATAAACATTATGGCCTCTTTCTTAAGGTGCAGAAAATACTTCTGACCAATTGTACCAAGTGGGGAAAGATCAGGGTTGTAAGGGATGGAAAGCCAGGCACAAACCTGGGCGGGCACAATAGCTGGCATTCATGTTGCAACAGAGTCTGTATCCCGCCATAGGGACAGGAGGCTTGTTATGCGTCATTTTCTTGCTCGTTGGTTCAGGAACACCGTATTCCTTTCCATTATTGTGACTCTGCTGAATGCCTGCAGTCTGCAGAGCCCACGCTATCCCACTGCGCTTTCGCAAACCGCCAAGAGTGCATCAGAAGGCACCGCGGTCCAATTTTTGCCGTTGATCGCGGCTATTGTGCTGCTCTTGACCGCTTTGGGCATCGCCTATTACTTTTTCTCCAGAGGTGATCTCAAGAAGTGGGTGGACGAAGGTTTGTCTTTAGGCAGGTCCAAGGTCGACCAAACGCGCTTCAAGAGTCAAAAAAGGCGCACTGAATCAGAACAAATGGAACTCTTACGCACCATTGGGCATCAGGCTTGGGATGCGCGGGTGAGCGACCCGAGCTACGGCGATGAGTACGGTCAATTGGAAGCGCTACAAGCACAAGCTGAACCGATGGAAGAGGTGGTCAAAGCCGTCCAATTGGAACTGGCAAGAGCACGGGATGCCCGCAATAAACTCAATTTGGCCTATGACCTAAAGATGAAAGAGTTGCAAGTGCAGCTGAACCAGATGAACGACAGCGTGAGCCTGTTGAAATCGGAACAGAACAAGGCCCTTGCCACTCTGCGCAAAGCTGATGAGCAAAAACAATCGCTGGAAGCCGAAGCCCATGGCTACGAAATCCGGATTGCCAACCTGCAAAGTTCTGACCTGCCTGATAAAGATGCCCAGATTGGCGGCTTGAACAACAGCATTGCCACACTGGGCAAGACCATCTATGCCCTTGGCGATCAAATAAGTGGACTTAACTCCCAAACTCAAAAACTTGCATCTGACCAGGGTCCTTACCTGATGCAAATTGACAACCTCAAATCGCAGATGGATCAGGCGACCAATGAGCACAAAGATGCCCTCTTGCCGCTCGACCAGCAAGTGATCAATTTGGATAACAACCTTAAGACCCGGCAGGCTGAATTGGCTGCTGTCAAGGAAAAAATGACCCCAGTCATCGAAAACCTGGGACCAAAAGTGTATGCTTCACGGCCGTGCGCTCCAGCGTTGCAGGATATTTATCAGAAGTTGGATATCAAGAAGGAACAGTTGAGTACAGCAACGCAGGGCTATGACCTGGCCAACTCGAGATTGGTCTCCCGGAATAAAGAAATGCTGCAGAATTTCTGGATTACAGTTGGGATTGGCGTACTGGTGCTTGTGTTGCTTGTTGTACTGCTTGTGATGGCTTTCTAAGCCGTAAATTGTAGATACCTCATTAAAAACAAACGGTGCAGCCAATCGGCTGCACCGTTTTGTCGTATGCAAAGTGAAAGCTTAAATTTCTTCGTCGACGATGACTTCTACCAGCTTGAGGAATTCCTTCCATTCTTCTTTAAAGAAATGTAAGGTCACATTATTCAGTTCAAGATGATAAGTGGTTTCGCCATCCGGTTCTTCTGCTTTCCAAGCCATGAAGTTTTCGGTCTCTGCGATAGTGGTGGTAACAGGTTCGATGCTGCTTACAGATTTTTTGTTTTCGTCTGCCATTTCATTCTCCTTGGTTTTTCTGATCTGATTATCCCAAGTTTTCACTCGGATTACAAGCGAATGGATTGTTAATTACTCGGTTATATATTCTTTAAGTGTTTAATCCAGTTTTTGAGACTGTTGAAAGTGTAGAGGATCGCCTTTGAGAAGCCGCGGGTCAGCTTCTTAAAGCGCAGGAAGGACTTTGTCTTGGTTCGGTCCAGGTATTCCATGCCTTCCCAGGGGTCCTTGTCCATCAATTTTTGAATCACATAGTGACTGGCCAGTTTGGCAGTTGCCAGGATGGGAGCATTCAGGATAAGGCCAAGTAGGCCAAAAAGCTGAGCACTCACCAGTGCAGAAATCATAATGGCAGCCGGATGCACGGAAAGGGCATTGCCAATCACTCGGGGTTGTAAACCATTATCAATATATTGGTCGATCACCAAAGCAATACAGAGTACGATAAGCATATAGGTTAATGGTTGTAAGCCGAACGGGGTTGGCCTGAGCACCAGAGCAGCCGTACCAAAGGTAATCCAGGTAATCCAGGCACCCAGATACGGGACGAGCCTGCCTAAACCGGCTACTAAAGCCAAGCCTAAAAAGTACGGGAAGCCCAGGATCGCCAGCATGAGCGAATAGAGCCCTATGGTAAAAGCAATGACAGTGAATTGTCCGCGGATAAACGCGTTCCAAATTCGGTTAACCTCCAGGGTGAACTTGTGGAAATCATAAGCATAACCCGTAGCTACAAGAGTCTCGCTGGGATTTGATCTCTTTTTACCATCTCCAACCAGAAAAAGTGAAAGAATATAAACAATCAGAAGTTTGAATATGGTGGAACCAACGAAGCCAACAGTTTTAGTTACTGCAGTCCCGGCAGTACCAACCAGAGACTGCATTCTGTTGAGGATTTCCTTGGACACTATAGCTGTATTAACCACAGGAATCTGAAAGCTAAAGGGGCCAATGATTAATAACTTGCCAGCCCATTTGGCGGCCAGATCATTGAGCCCACCCAAATTATCATTGATCAACTTGAAAATATTCTCGGCTTGATTGATGAGGAAGCTTCCTCCCCCCGCGATCGCGCCTATTATGACCAGCAAAAACAGGAAGTAGATGATGGCAACAGAGAGTCCCCAACTGAGCTTGAGCTTATTGCTTAGCCTGCGAATCGTTGGTTTTAATAGGAAAGCGATCAGGAATCCGATTAGCAACAAGCCGACGTATTCCTTCAAGTAAAAGAGGGCCACGATGAAACCCACGATAAGCAAGAGGGCAATAATTAACTTAAAGCCTATTGGCCATCTTGGAGACGCTTTATCCTCAGGTTTTTCCTGCTCAGCTGAAGAGACCTTTTGCGGGTCAGCGGATAGTAAGTCTTTTTTTTCCGAACTCATAAGTTAATTGTAACGGCAATGGTCACCGAGAACAAATTTATAGGGGATTGCTCTGTATAGCTCATAATATAGCAAAACTGGCGGTCCAATAACCCGCCAGTTTTTATTTTTGTTCTTTTATCCTATTTTATTCGACCTTTTTGGACAGCCTCTTAATCTCCTAAAAATTAGACTTGGTCGTAATGGAACCGCGATAGGTTTGCTCATATCCCTTCTACGCGGGCAGACGGGAGAGATCGCGTCGTTATGGGAGACTATTGCATAAATTTTGCGAGGCCTCCGACCGGGCGGGGTCGACAATAGTAAGCGTGCTGTGTTCAGAAAAGGCTTTGCTGCATATTATTGGCGTGGTTGGGTATGAATAGACCCTGATCGCGGCGGCAGGGCCATTTTCGCCGGGTATCTTATTTAATCCTGCTTGTATCGTGGTAACCAAAGCGTCACAAGATGCGTCTGTCATGTAGGTTCCCTCGGCGATTTCGTAATAGATAAAACATTCCTCAAATGGCTCAGGTGTCCCACCGGGGCATCCATGGACCTCAAAAGCGCATACAAAAGTGGTTGATTGCGTCACCACCGGGTGAACCGTTGCGATAAATGTAGAAATTATCGCTTCAGGAGTAGAAACCCCTGTAGCAATAATTGTTTCGACTGCGGCGCGGGGTGATGGAAACGCTGTTGCGATTGCTGCGTCAGGATTATTGGCTCAAGCGCTTAAAAACACAACCGATAGCAAGACAAGTAAGACCAGATAGTGTTTCATGTTATCCTTTTCTACCCGTCGTTAGCCCGGAAGGGAGGGCATCAAGTAAGCAGACTCCTGAAAAGCTTATTTATCCTGAGAAAAACATGGTTCAATCAAGCACCAGCCGCCGGACCTCTGCAGTCTCGATGACTTCGTGCGTCACACCGATTCCTTTTAGCAGCGGAATGATCCGGCTCAATAACCGCGGTGGGAGCCAGCTGATCAAACCCAGGAGGGTGTTGAGCAGCCAGACCAACAAGGCGCCAATAATAAAGGGAAGATAGGACGCATAAGGTTCAAGCAGGGTTTCTACTTTCACCCATAACATCTCTGTGACTTGCTGCGCCTCTTGCAAGTTTATGGGATTTTCAGCCTGTGTGGGGTCGCTTCGTTTCTCTAACTGCGCCTGCATGGTGCGAGCGATCGAATCCGTGACCTTCTGTTTATACGCGGGAGGGATCATCTCTCCGCTCTGGCGCGCCGCTTCCTGGTATCCAAAGGCAAAACCTGCGCCAATCATTAACGCCAACCCAAACAACAGGAGTTTTTGCTCTTGCTGGATGGGGTTCACGGAAAAATTCAACCGATTTTTCATCTCATTTACGACTATTCTGCAAAACATGATCGCGATCACAAGATAGACTAGTGAGGCGAGGGAAGTATAAATACTTATTCCCCACGCCATGAGCATTGCCAGCGCAGAAAGAAAGAAACCGAGCGCGATGACCCAGAATGGGCGCACCAACGCCACCACTAACCCGCCTATCAGCGCACAGAGCAGGATAGAACCGGCCACCCAGATTATCAGGTTGAGCGAAGTAATTCCTGGCGGGAACAATTCCCCATAGTGGCTCTGAACTCTGTTGAGGGTCATGCCCAACCACAAATGCGCCCCAACGAGCATGAGGATAAAGACAGTGATTTTTATGAGCGGTGACATTTTCATGGCAATCCTACATTTCTTAGCAACTATCGCCCTCTTAGAATGAACCAGACTTATCCCCAATCATTTGTTACCCATTGTTCATTTTCGACCTATTGTCTATACACCCCTGTTTATCACAACCATTATTGCACTTTCCTGATCGTCAATCAATACCCCGATAACACTCCAAGGCATGTCTTTGCGTAGAATTCAATTACAACCCGGATTCCACGTCGAATAAATTTTGCCAACATTTTCACCCCGGAGGGATGATGGTTATGGCGGAACTCACTTAATTTTAGCCTCATTTCCTACATTGAGTAACATTTTTGCGATCCATTTCATAAAATCGGACGTTGGCAATGATTTGTCTCAGCCTGACTTAAATACAAATAACGAGTTGAGGCATTTTTTTAGGAGAAACTTTTTGCATATATCTCTTGATAAGGATATCTCTCAGAAAGCTTCATCACCACACTTCTGGCTGTTCGGATGATTTTCCCGGCCAGGAAAATGTATTTCAATCTGAACGTCTTAATTTGCTGCCGGTATTCCGTTCCCTTTGCGAAGTCCATCTTGAACAGCAAAAACAAATTGTAAGCCAGCATCATCAACTGAAAGATGGCCTCGTTGACCCAAAATGATTGGAGTAACAGGTGTCCAACGGCCATGTCATACTTAGCTTCTTTGATGTAATTTTCAGCATTGCCGCGTTTTTCGTAAGCAATAACCACTTATTTTGAAGCCATCTCGGTATTGGTTACAAAGTAGAAGTATTCGAATTCGTCACCTTCCAGAAAAGATAATTGCCCGCTGTCTTTTTGCGGTTTTAATA
>Ga0209745_1001940_pt1 | contig 12053 bp, 10 predicted proteins | sample BarGraNGADG00312_FD_184495 | JGI IMG/M metagenome (GOLD analysis project Ga0209745, IMG submission 184495) | Arctic peat soil microbial communities from Barrow, Alaska - Barrow Graham LP Ref core NGADG0004-312 (SPAdes) (version 2) | ecosystem: Environmental > Terrestrial > Soil > Wetlands > Peat... | reverse complement strand
CTCTGCACAGAGCTCCGTTCTGATTGAGGCGATGTAAGACGGCACATAATAGCCCGGGCTAGAGCGCCGCATCGGATAGGGATCTCGGGCAGCTGCAGGACCTATTTCCAGTGAATTTCTGTGCTGCCCGATAAATTATCTCTCGAACATCCTCGCGGCACTTTTGCATTTGATCAGGGATCTCAGAGGCAATCACACTTTTTATGCCGGATATGCCGCAGGCGGGATTGGTGATGATGCATAGGGACGCGTAGCAAAGCTCTGCCTCCCTGGCTAAGACGACCTCAGGGTATCCGGTCATGCCCACAACATCCCCGAATTGGCTCATCATTTTGATCTGGGCGGGAGACTCCAGGTGCGGACCCTCGGCGCAAACATATATGCCCTCAGTTTCCGGCAAACCTAGAGTTCGCGCTGCCTCCGCAAGATGACGACGAAGCTCCGGGCAGTAGGGCTGGCTCATGTCCACGTGCACAGCCCTATCCTCAAAGAAGGTATTTGATCTGCATTTGGTGAACTCAACAAAATCAGTGGGGAAAAAAAGGCTTCCTGCGGGTTGCATGGTCATGCTGCCCACGGTGTTGATGGAGACGACCCTCGTTGTGCCACTCTTTTTCGCGGCCGAAATGATTCCTCGGTAGTTGACCTTATGAGGTGGCAGATGGATTGTGCCTGTGCCGTGGCGGGGGATGAACAATACCTTCTGGCCCTTGATCCTGGTATGGATGACGGGAACAGGTCCATAAATTGTCTCAACAACGTCTGCCATTCCGTCCAGGGAAAAGCCCACGCCACCGATCACTGCCAGATCTTCATTCATCAAGCCCAAAAAGACATCTTTCCTTAATCGTCTTTCGCCCGGAAATCATTTCAAAAGGGAATAGACTTATAAAGTTGGCATGAGCGGCGGCCGGAAGACGCCCTTCTCTGTTATTAGACCGGTGACGAGCTCCAGAGGCGTGGCATCAAAGGCCGGGTTATAGACGGAAATGCCCTGGGGCGCGAGCCGCAAGCCCTGCAGCGTGCAGATCTCCTCCGGGTCGCGCTCCTCCACTATTATGTCCTCCTCTGCGTTTATTCGGTCAAAGGTGGACAGGGGCGCGGCCACGTAAAAGGGAATCTTGTGATACTTGGCCAAAACAGCATGATTATAGGTTCCTATCTTGTTGAAGACGACGTCTCTGGTGATGCGATCTGCTCCCACGATAACCTTATCGATTTTGCCTTTACGCATCAGGCTACCGGACATGCTATCGCAAATCAGTGTTACGGGAATCTCATCCTGAGCTAATTCCCAGGCTGTCAGCCGCGAGCCCTGGTGCAGCGGTCGCGTCTCACTGGCATAGACATGAATGCGCTTCCCAGCGGCAACTGCAGAGCGCACGACGCCCAGGGCGGTCCCCCATCCGACGCAAGCCAGCCTTCCGGCATTGCAATGGGTGAGAACGGAGTCCCCATCATCGAGAAGCCGGGCGCCATTCTTCCCGATGGCTTTATTGATGCGGATATCCTCTTCTGCGATCTCCATAGCTTCGCGGAGAGCCGTCTCTCGAATATCATCGATATTCTCCTGTGATGTCGCGGCCTTCAAGGCCCTATCTACACCCCAGGATAGGTTGATGGCCGTAGGCCTTGCCCCCTTGATCATCTCTGCGGCCAAATCAAGTTCCGAGATCATGTCATATGCATTAGAGGTAAAGGACTTCTCTGCGGCGAGAGCAATGCCGTAGGCACCGGCAGCTCCGAGCGCCGGCGCGCCGCGTACGCGCAATGATTGAATGGCCTCGACCAGTTGCCGAACGCTCTCCATTCGTATGGGTTCGAGCTTGCCTGGTAGTTTGGTCTGATCGATCAGCCACAGGCCGTCGTCCCACCAGATAGTTCTGGACTCGCACAGGCTCATAGGTAAATCATCTCTTTCTATGTTCACATACTAGTATTATTATTTTTTGCTTCAGACTTTCTCTGGCAACTCTCTTCCTGGTAAATTCTCCACCTTGCCGTCTACATCCATTCGTAATGTGCCAGTACCTCGGGCACGAATTCGTAAAGCAGGCTATTTTCCACATAGCCGAAGAACAGGCAGCCCTGGCATCTCTGAACCGTCTCCTTTCGTCTCTTCTGGGAGGTTTTCCAGACACGGGCTATGCCATCCGAGACGCTGCCCAGCGGCTCCTGGTGAACCCTGCAGTTTTGTATAGTTCCGTCCGATGCTACATGCAAAATGATATCACTGGCGTGGCACTTGAATCTGGGTTTGAGAGTCTTTATCATTCCTAGATATGTCTGGGAATTGATGATGGGAGCTCCCTCTCTCTTCAGCTCGATCAACCTCTCTATGGCCTTTTCGTACCTTGAGATATCCCGGATTCCCAGCGTCTCCCAGACCTTCTCATCTATTCCCGCAGATTCGTGGAGCGGCTCAAAAGAGATCATGGTGTCGAGAGACTCAGCCAGATGGACCAGATCCTCCAGCTCGTCCATATTCTTGGCTGTGATCACGCAGTTCATGAGGACCTCGTGACCGGCAACTTTTGCCGCCTTGATGCCAGCCAAGGTGTCCTGCAGATCTATGCCCCGCAGCTCCCGGTAGCTCTTGATTCCGTCCACGGAGACGGATAGGTAATCGAGGTCCGGCAGCTCCTTCGCCCTTCGGGCCAGCAGGCGGCCGTTGGTGATGAGTGAGGTGATAAGACCCAGGGATTTGGCATGGGAGAGGATGTCCGGCAAATCCTCTCGAAGCAGAGGCTCGACGGTCCAGGCATTGTAGACGCCAATGCCAAAGGAGCTTGCCTCCTCCAGCATCCTGAAGATCTCCTGCGTGCTCATCTCGATGCCGGGTCTCCTCCAGTACTCGCAAAAGCTGCAGCTCAGGTTGCATCTGGCGTTTATGCCATGAGAGAGGACAAAAGGCCTTCTTCTAACTCTCATCTGCCAGAGGGCCTTGCCGGCCATGCTAATTGGAAATGATTTCATGTGGATTACTCAAAGGTTCGCTTCTTGTCGATCTTTCGATAAATCGACTGACAAGACCGTGCTGTTCCCCGGGCTCTGGCCCCCAAACATTTCCAGCTTCACCTTGTCTCCATCGGACACCCAGGGTGCTTTGGGATTAGCCAGATAATCGATATAGCTGGCATCCACGCTGTAAAAACCGTTGGTTGCGACTCTTGCCGTCTTCACCTGATTTGACCTCTCATTGGCTGCGGTGAGTGTGACATCGGCGTCTTTAAGATTCGTTGTTCCCAGCCTGCCAAAGATGGGATGCAGCCTCCCGGTTGCATAACCGGAGAAGCCTGGTGCCCTGAAGCTATATTCTTCACCGGATTTCGATTTCAGGGTTCCCTGCAATAGCGAGTACTGCTGGAAGTCCAGACGACAGGGCATCGGAGCAGGATAATCAACCATCATCGGCACGCTCTTTTGCACTGTCACTGTCAGATCAAGAATATATTCCCCGTTCTCTGCGGATACATTGTAACCTGTTGGCTGCATAACTGCTGTCGCATTATCCAAAACGAAGTTTGCATAATTTAATTTTATTTGCTTGGTTGAGAATTTGATGGTCTTGTCTGCTTTTTTTATTCCCAGAAACGCGTTTCTCAGATCCCCCTGGATCTCGCCAAAGGTCAGGCTGAAACCATCTCCGGGCTCGGAGGCCTCTGCCCAGGTGATTTGAGGATCGCTCAAGGCAAAGCGACCCCAAAAGTGATCGTGGTAGCCTATGCCGTCGATGTTAAGCGTCCTATTGCCGATGGTGATTGAGCCGGTTACATTGGCAGAAGGCATGTAAACCAGCCACTTCATCCAATCCCCTTTGAGATGGCCGATATGCGGCTGTACAGGGATGGAGAACCAGGGGCTGGCAGCCGGCTGATAAACCAGATCCCAGGCAATGGGCTCGCCCGTGGTCTCATCCAACACCATGCCCCAAACCTTGAGGTTCGGGCTCGGGACTTGCTCAGATGAAAAGCCGCTCTTATCTATCTCAAACATAGGTGAGTTATGGTCTCCTCCATATCCCTGGCTCTGGTGGGTGCCCTGTAGAGGAAGACGGCCTTCTTGCAGAACCACGGCCTGTACCTGAATCTTTCTGGAAGAGGTCAGGTTTTCCGGATCGCTGAGGAGGAATGTGATCATGAATTGAGAATTATTATCCGCCCCATTGAAGCGCCACAGTTCATTGTATAGCTGGTCATCCACACCGGTTTTCAAATAGTGATAGGCATCGTCCTTGGGAGCAGCATCATCCGCTGTCCCTACGCCCGATAAAAAGGAAAAGATAATTATTATCATTATTGCATGAAGTTTATAGCTTTTCATATCCAGTTCCCTCTTGTTCCTGGTTCTAGCTTCTCTCTCTGTTATTCTTCTTATTCTTCAGTTTCTTCTGGATCTAGCTTTGGTTCTTCACTTTTCCGAATAAGTGGAATTTCCAGGAGTCTCGCATTCATACAGCCGGTTTATTGATGTCATCCCAAATATAACTATTCGTTCATCAATTGCGAGCGGTGCCGAAAGGTCCTTTCCAGAAGCTCCAATGCCTCATCTGGGTCCTTTGCTTTGATCGTGCCGGCAATGTCCCAGCTTCCCAGGCTTATGACAGGCCGGTTCATCTTCAGGGCCAGGGCGATCTCCGATAAGGTGCCGTATTCGCCCGGCAGAGCAATGACGGCATGGCAGCTCTCTATTATTATCACATTCCTGGCGTGGCCCATGCCCGTAGCAACGGCTATGCTGACATACGCATTGGCATCCCTCTTCTCGCCGGGAAGAATGCCCAAAGTCACTCCACCTGCCTCCCTGGCTCCTCTGCAGACCGCCTCCATTACGCCTCCCAGGCCTCCCGAGATCAGAATGTGACCCTTCTCAGCAAGAAGCCTGCCCAACCGCTCAGCCGTTTCGCCAACTTCCGGGCTGCAAACTCCGCCTCCCACGACTGCAACTTGCATCTTAATCCTCCTCATCACTGCCAAATATAAACAGATCATTCTTTAAATTGTTTATTGAGAAAAGGTTTTAAGGGTCAAATTCGCTAGTACTCTAACAGAAAATATATATCGAAGCCTGGCACAATAATAAATGGGTTTTGAAGGAGCTTTGTTGCCCGTTATGATGATGAGACTGGCAGACCTTGTGGCGAGTCATGAAGATTGGATGATGCAAAAGGTTCTCACCTACGCAAAGGAGATGGGCTACACAAGGTATACATCGACTTTAGCGGAAGCCTGGAGAACCTCCATATCTGGTCTATCCCAACCTTTTCTGGAGTGCCTGAAGAACCTATCTAGCGTGCCAGAGCTTCTGCCTGATGAAGACAATACCCCTGACCCTATTGCCTCTTTCGGCATCATCGAGGCGAAAAGGCACCGCAGGCGGGGTGTAAGCTTAAGCATGTTCTTGGGTCTGATGAAATATTACCGTCAGAGCTACATCGACCTTGTCGTGCAAAACGGATTTGGGATCGAGGAGGAGCGACTATATCGGTTGTTCATCGATCGATTCTTTGATCGCATCGAGATTGGCTTTTGCACAGAGTGGAACAGTTTAACCGAGAATCAGATGTTAGAGGAGCTACAATCCTCAAATCGTTGCATGACCAACGAGAAGAACAAGTACCTAACGATCTTCGAAAGCATCAAGGATCCCGCATTTCTGTTAGATAAAGATAATCTCATTGAGAACGTGAACCACGCGGCTTCAGAGCTGCTATATGGCATTAGCGTCCCTGGATCCACATACTACGATAATCAGAAGACCAGGGAGTCATTTCCATGGATTGCAGATGAGTTGGCTGCATTAGATGCAAGCGGCCAAATGGAAGTCGTTTTCGAGAGACAGATAATAACCGGCAAGGGCATCCTCCAATTCCAGGTCAAGATCAAGCAGATGCTCGATGTTAGCGAGAAGTTCAGCGGCAAGGTCGTGATTCTCAATGACATCACCGAGTGCAAGCGGACGGAGGAAGCGCTGCGCGAGTCGGAGCAGCGCCTGTCCGATATCATTGATTTCCTGCCTGATGCCACTTTTGCTGTGGACCGGGAAGGGAAAGTCATTGCCTGGAACCGGGCCCTCGAAGAGATGACCTGCGTTCTGAAATCTGAGATGGTGGGGAAGGACAACTATGCTTATGCAATCCCGTTCTATAGCGAAAGACGAGCTATCCTCATCGACCTTATCTTTATGGACCGGAAGGAGATCGAAGAGAAATATTACTTTATTTTGAGAAAGGGCGATCAACTGATTGCAGAGACCTTCATTCCCATGCTAAACGGTAGGAAGGATGTATTCCTCTGGGGTATTGCTTCTCCGTTGTACGATAGCGGTGGTTCTGTCGTGGGTGCAATTGAGTCCATCCGTGACATCTCCAGGTATAAGCAAACTGAAGAAGATCTGAAAAAAACCAATCTACAACTGGAAACTGCTACCAAGCATGCCGAACAGATGGCCAGGCAAGCTGAGCAGGCCAATGCGGCCAAGTCAGAATTCCTGGCCAACATGAGCCATGAGATACGCACGCCTATGAATGCAGTCATAGGCATGACTGATCTTCTCCAGTACGAGAACCTCAATCCAAGGCAGAAGGATTGCGTTGAGATAATTCGTAACAGTGGCGAAGCTCTGCTAGCCATAATCAACAACATTCTCAACCTCCCCAAGATAGAAGGAGGCATGATGGAACTTGAACATCAACCATTTGCCCTCCAAAGCGTCATTGTCGAGTCTCTGCAACTCATCAGGCCTATTGCCTCAGAAAAGGATCTCTGCACGGCATACGATATCGACAAAAAATACTCCCGAGGTGATTTTAGGTGATCCCACCAGGCTCCATCAGATTTTGGTCAATTTGCTCAGCAATGCGGTGAAATTCACAGAGAAAGGAGGGGTGACAATCTCGGTCATCAGCCGAAAACTCGAAGGTGACGACTATGAGATCCATTTTGCAGTGAAAGATACCGGAATTGGGATTCCTGACGACAGGCTGGGTCGCTTATTCCAGTCGTTCAGCCAGGTAGATGCTTCGACTACACGCAGATACGGCGGCACTGGCCTTGGCCTGGTCATAAGCAAGAAGCTCGTTGAGATGATGGGTGGGAAAATATGGATCGAGAGTGAGGTTGGCAAGGGTTCTACATTTCATTTCACAATTCAGGCCGAATCGACCCGCAAGGAGCCTATTGATATATTTAAACATGTTTCTCACTCTGAGGCGGATATTCAGGAGAACTTAGACCGTGGCCTGGACATATTGCTTGCCGAAGATAACAAAGTTAACCAGATGGTAACAGAGAGAATGCTCAATAAGCTGGGGTACAGGATAGATGTGGTAGCCAACGGTATCGAGGTCCTCCAAGCCCTGGAGCGCCATGCTTACGATGTGATCCTGATGGATGTGCTGATGCCCGAGATGGATGGGCTGGAGGCTACTAGAGCCATACGCAAGAGATGGCCGGATGGACCTAAGATCATCGCTATGACAGCGTCCGCTCTTGAGGGAGATCGAGAGGAGTGCATGAGGGCCGGGATGGACAGTTATCTCAGTAAACCTGCCAGAATTGAGGATCTGAAGTCTGCTCTGATGTTTGCAGCAAAAAAACGGGAAAAATTCTAATGACATACAGTGCATGATGGATGTGACACTTTTTGCCGAAGAAGGCAATGAACTTTATAAACAGGGCCAGTACGACAGAGCTATCGGATCCTACGATAAGGCCATCGAGATCGATCCTAAAAATTCGGATCTATGGAATAGCAGAGGCCTCGCTCTCTGCCACCTGGGCAGGCACATTGAAGCCTTAGTGACTTTTGAGATCGCACTTGAGATAGATCCTGGTTTTATTGATGCCTGGAACAATAAGGGAGTGGTTCTATATAAGCTAAAAAGATACGATGAAGCTATACGATATTTTGATAAGATTATTGAGATGGATTCAAATTATGCCAAAGCCTGGTACAATAAAGGGGTGGTCCTCGGCAAGCTGGGCAATTACTTTGAAGCTATCGAATATTATGATAAAACTATTAATATAAATTCAGAAAGGCCAAAAGTCTGGATTAATAAAGGGGCAGCTCTGGGCAATCTGGGGAGATATGCTGAAGCACAGGAGTGCTTTGATCGGGCATTAGAGATGAATCCCGAGAATGCCGAGGCCTGGAATAATAAAGGGGCCGCTCTCGGTTCCCTTGGTCAATATGGCGATGCTGAGGCATGTTTTGACAGAGCCATAGAAATCGATCCAGGATACCCGGAAGCCCTGTACAATAAAGGCGAATCGTACAGACGCCGGGATAAATATGCTGATGCCATTATGTGCTTTGAAAAAGTCATTGGGATTGATCCCAATTATGTCAAGGCATGGAATAGCATAGGTCTTGCATTGATGGCGATGGACAGAATCGCAGAAGCTGAGATTGCTTTTGCTAAAGCCGAGAAGCCATAGTTGGGCCTACACCATTGAATAAAACTCCTGGCCATTTGTTGCCAAAGGGCCAAGAGGCTTCGAGCCAGATCGAACTACTTTCTCTGGTCTGATATTCTCTTGGGATAATCTTCGCTAGATTCTGCACGATCTTATGGATGGAATCCTGGTTATTGATTCGATTGCGGAAGTGTCAGATTCTCCTGGGAATCGGTTGCCTTCAGGAGGTATGCGCCTGTATTCTGTGTCTCGGTTACATTGTAGCTCAGGCTGAGGGTCTCGTAACTTTCTTTTGAGAACGTAAACTGCCAGATTCCAGGCACACCGTCTATTACTACCGCTCCATTGGAATCCGTCATTTCTTCAAAGCTGTTACCTCCGAAATCCTGTCCCTGGACTTGAACATCGGCCAGAGGAGTTCCATTAAGGTCTCCATCATGAACATGGATTGTCAGGGCAACCAGCTCCGGGGATTGGTCAATTCTTTCGATGGCGGCTATAGCCGTGCTTGAATTGGTGACGTCATATGCCAGACTCATTTTCTTATAGCCTTCTTTTGCAATTGTGAACTGCCACATTCCCGTTTGCCCATCGATAACCAGAGGCTCATTTGAAGATGTTACGCCTTTAGTAATGCTGCCTACTGCATCATATGCTGTGACTGTCACTCCAGAGAGTGGTATTCCATTTCCTTTTCTTTCAAGAACGTAGAGGCTTAAAGCAACAGTGGATGGCGAGGGAACTTGATCTGTGGCAGCCTGGTTCGCAGCAACCTGGTCTGCACTCTGTCCGTCTTCAACCGTCGCACCTTCTGTCTCAGAGATTGCACATGCATTTGATGCCAGGACACTGATTATCAGCATCAATATTGCGATACAATAGCTTTTTTTCATATCTATTACCGCCAGATTTTTGTAACTCCCTTATTTCTTACGACCTCTAATAGACTTTCCTTGCATAAAAATATATCAGATTATAAGTGAGTTCTTATGAGAAAGAAAATTTCCTGGAAACGCAATAGTACAGTAATTGAGGTTCTCGCAGCGGCAGCTCTCCTGGCGGCCTTCATGTCTTCGGCAGACAAAAGCTTCCGGTGCGCTGTTTTCGCTTAGAGGAGGAGGCGCTGCTGCCATCAACCTTGGCCAAAGTTATCCGTTGCTTGGCATGGCTCTCTCTGCGGTCCTCCTTTTGGAGAAAGCTTGCTGGAAAGACGGCCGAATGGAGAAGAAACGCAAGCGATCTATAGGATTTTAGTTGATAGAATTCATTTATTCATTTGAATTCTCTTCTAAATGCTTGGCTTATATCCTCGTGGCTCATCCACTATTTCCATAGTTGCAATGGCGTGTTTGAATACAAGTATCTCGCCTTTCGCCGTTTGGAGGAGGATCTCATAGGGGTTGAATGATTCGACAGTTCCTGTAACCGGCTGGCCTCCTGAGAGCAGGCGGATCACGACTTTCTTGCCTTTGAACTTGGGTATGAATTGCGGCGATGATTGTTTCGCGGTGGGCTTTTCTTCCTCAGACATTTCCATCCTTTGTTCTAAAACAGTCTCTACTTATTAATCTGGCCCTTCTACCGGAGAAATCTACCAATAAATGTCAGCCTCGCCGCCTCTCTGGGGATCAAGTTGCCGCCTTGAAGCTCCAGTCCCTTCGGTCCGATCCGCTTATGTCCGTTCCATTTTTCATTTTATTATTACCTCAAGAGGATTTTATCTCTCAGGAATATATATTTCGCATTGCTTATCGAATCAGCATCAAGCAGATCCTTCAATTGCTTCAGCTTTCCAATTTTCGCCTTCATTTCCAGCAGATATTCCGGTTTTTCCAAATCTTCCAGCTTTTGAGGAAGCATGAAGCGACGCTCGCTTGACATCCATAGTTCCGGCGCGATGACCCTTAGTGCGCCCAGGAGTCCGGTGAGATCAGCACCTAATTTATCTACAATTATTTCCATGAATTAATCACCTGATCTATGGTCAGTATTATAACTACTGATTAAAGAACTTGTTGCTATTTCCAAGGAAGAAACATCGATCGATATGGATCGATCCATTTCTACCTTTATCCCGGGCAAGTCCCTTGAAGGGTGATAGCATTATTTCCCTCATTCGTCTCTTTTATTTTATTATCAGAGTCTGCTATCACAGTTATCTCCCTGGTTTGATTTTGCCCTGTTGCCGGAGGATAACTGGAAAAGCCGATGATCTCGTGAACCGACCCGCCAGAAACAGGCATGAGAATCGTCAGTTCAGCAACCTCCTTAGGCGAAGCGATGCCTTCTAACACACTCACCAAAACCTTTTGATATCCTGTGGAGCCACTGGGTGACGGAGTCAGAGTTAACAGGAATGAGACCTGATTACATGTAGTATTCTCCGGATCAGGAGATACTATCAAATCTGAAGCTGCCTGACCATTGAAGGGCTCCGAGATCATGAACGAAGACCCGGACATCTGGCCTTTATTGAGCATGCTCTCGTCAGCGGTCGTGGGAAGCTTGCTTCCAAGAAATGGGCTATCCCGGTTCATCTGCGAATTCGCGACAGATGTGAGAGAAATGAAAATGGAGACGAGCACCATAAATCTCAAGATCTTATTCCATTCTTGCATGGCATCAAGACCGGAAGATGTGGATATAACCGTTTTGGGCCAGACTTTTTTTATTTGCAAAAAATAATCATTTTTGCAGATCTTCCGTTTTCAGTCTAACCAGAATTTTTATCAGCTTTTCACCGGAATGGATCGGCAGCTTGGAAGACATCGGCAGGTTCTACCTTGAGAATATCGGATTTGCTATGATTTCGGGCCTCATGCAAGACGAGAGAGGGATTTCGACGACTTTGCAGCCCCAATAGGTCTGCAATTTGGCCGCCGTCGCTCGGCCGGCCGCGGCCATAAGCCGCGCTCCAACCATAGCGCGGGAGGCCCGCAGGCCGACTCGCGGCACCCCGGAAGAAAAAGAGTAAAGCAGTCCTTACCTACATCATGCAAGTCCCATCTGCAACTGAATGACATTGGCATGTCTTTCATCCAGACGCAAAAATTATTACCACCACTTCTTCTGGATCCCGCGCGGTGAGACGCGCTGGGGTGACGGGGGCCCACTCCAGGCCGTGGCGGCCCCCATGACCCCGCGTCCGCGGGGAACAATCTATGAAGCTCTGCTCTTTATTGTTGGACTTGTTTGAGAAGGACCAAGACGTGGTGCGACTCGATTTTCATGCAAAAGGGTTTAGCCAGACCTATCCCTGGAATTTCAGGTAATACACCACAGCGACTATCATCATCACAAACCCCGCCATCAGTGCCCAGTAAGCCCTTTTCAGGTTCCGGTGCTTGTAGCCCACCATCTCCTTATAGACGCCCTCCGCCAGCTGCGGCGAGTTGAGGTTGGTCTTGTAGGTCTCGGGAGTGAAGACCCGCACAGCAAAGAAGAGACATATCAGCCAGATGACGATGGGGCTGACAAACAGCAGGACGCGCAGCCAGGCATCCATGCCCTGCACAGCCGTGACCTTTCGCAGGTCGCTGAAGGATACCGCCGCAAAGTAGATGCCTTCCACCAGGGTCACGGCGCTGATGAGCTGCTTGGCTGCCTCCTCCAGAGAGCTGATGGACTCCTTGA
>Ga0209745_1001939_pt1 | contig 12059 bp, 8 predicted proteins | sample BarGraNGADG00312_FD_184495 | JGI IMG/M metagenome (GOLD analysis project Ga0209745, IMG submission 184495) | Arctic peat soil microbial communities from Barrow, Alaska - Barrow Graham LP Ref core NGADG0004-312 (SPAdes) (version 2) | ecosystem: Environmental > Terrestrial > Soil > Wetlands > Peat ... | reverse complement strand
CGGGAACCGAACGATCGGAAGCTGGAAGACCGCCGCATCGTCGCCAAGGACGTTCTCAACGCGAGTGAAGTACTCCTCGTCCGAATGCCATCGGGCGTTGATGGCGTCGTAGTCGGGAATGAGGTACCCGGCCGTCTGGTCGTAGAGCCCCGTGAGAAGCACTCCCAGTGCGGTGATCCCTACGAGCGCGCCGCGGACCGGGCCGGCCAGCGGGTGGTGGAGGGCGGACCACCGTGCCGCTCGAGCACAGCCGGCGTCGAGGACCATCCCCAGGCCTGCGATCGCGAAGAAGGCGATCACGACAGAGATCCGGTTCCACGCGCGGAGGCTTCCGAATCCGAGAGCGGCCAGGATCCCGTTCAGTCCGGCAACGGTGCCCAGGAGGATCCCGACAAGGGCGAGCACGCCGAGCGGCCTCAGACCGTCGGCCAGCGGAGATCGCTTCACGCGCGGAAGAAGCACCGCGACGACGATGGACACGAGGCCGATGACGCCAAGGAGCCCGAGGGTCTCCACGCTCTCGCCGTGCAGCTGTGTCTCGGCGTCAGTGATCCCACGCGGTAAGGCGAGCGCGTCGATGCGGTGGTGAGCGAGCGGGAGCAACAGGTTCGTGAGCTTGAGTCCAAAGATCTCGCTCGACGCATAGCTGCGGCCCTCCGTCACGGTCTCTGAGCCGGGCACCGGGCTGAAGGTGAGGTAGGGCAACGCTGAGAGGAGCAGACCCGTGACGACGACCGCGCTCAGGAGGCCCGCGGAGAGGATCGGTCTCCACCGCCGTTGAGCGAGCGACGCGAAGAGTCCCGCCGCCGCGAACAGCGCGAGGGCGAAGGCTGCGTAGTAGAGGCCCGATCCGCAGAGCAGGATCGCCGTGCCCAGAGCCATCCACTCGATCGCGCCCAGGCGGCGAGGGTGACGCCACAGGTCGAGACGACCCTGATAGACGGCCAGGGCTACCGCTGCCGCGAGCGGCACGACGCAGTAGGAGGAGAGGAAGAGGTGGGACTCGCCGCGCAGGAAGTGGTAGGGCAGGAGGGAGTACACCGCGCCCAGCGTCGCTGCCGACGCCCGCGAGACACGCACGACGCGTAGCGCCACGTAGGCGCACACGGCAACCGAAGCGAACGAGATCAGGTAGAACGCGTTGACGCTGGCCGCCGGCGTGAGTGCCACCGACAGGAGCTTCAGCGTCACCATGTTCCACAGGTCTCCAGCAGCGCTCGGGTACGCCGCAAGGTCTTGCCCGAACGGAAAGCCCAGGAGTGTCGTCGTCTGGAACCACCCTGAGAGCTCCATGTTTCGCACGGCCTGCAATGCGAGCATCACGTCGCCCGACGAAGACAGGGGTATGCCGAGGACCGCGTGCCATAGCCGGACTGCGGCGGCGTAGCCCGCGAGGGCGGCCGCCATGCTGGCGAGCGCGTAGCCCGCCTCGGCGCGCACCACACTCCGAACCGGCCGGCGGTGCGCGTCCACCGCTGGGCTCTGCAACGCCATGAAACCCTCGTCCTTCAGTCAGCAGGCGCGGGGGAGCGCCGCGACACGCGGCCGATACTAGCCGCTCGACGGCTTCCGACCCCGTCGGCGCGGCCCGTGCGGCAGTATGGGGTGGTGATCCGTCTCTCCTCGCACCCACGCCTCGGTGTCACCCGTTCGGCACGGTCGGGTGTGCTCTCGATCGGAGTGGCCATCGTCGTTGCCCTCGGCCTGATCGTCACGCCGGCGGCGCCCGCCACCGCTGCGAACGGTGACTTCGGCTTCTCCGGCCACGGGTGGGGGCACGGCCGGGGGATGGGGCAGTACGGCGCGTACGGGTACGCGGTGGACCACGGCTGGGGCTACGCGCAGATCCTCGGCCACTACTACGGCGGCACGTCCCTCGCCGGGGATGCCGGCAACCCGGCGATGACGGTCGAGCTGACCAGGTTCACCGGTGTGGACACGATCGTCACGGCGCCAGGGTTGACGGTCAACGGCGTGTCGACGGGTTCCGCGGCCGTGCTCGTCCGTCGCACCCGTCCCGGGGTCTTCGCCGTGTTCACGGGCAACGGCTGTGCCGGACCGTGGACGTCGGCGAGCGATCAGGGTTCAGGTCTGGTCATCGCCAGCACGGCCCCCGCCGGATCACCGGAGAACCTCCTGCGCACGTGTGAGGCAACCACGACGCATGGCTACCGAGGCACGATCACGGTGGTCGACAACGCGGGCACCCAGTACGCCGTCAACACGCTGTGGACGGACGACTACCTGCGCGGCGTCGTCCCGCGCGAGTCACCGTCGAGCTGGGGCACGGCCGGGGGCGGTCAAGGCATGGAGGCGCTCAAGGCACAGGCCGTCGCCGCGCGGAGCTACGCGCTGGCGAGCGGGGGGCGTGCTTCGGGCGCCAAGACCTGCGACACGACCGCCTGCCAGGTGTACAGCGGTGCCGTGCTCTGGCCGTGGGGGGGCGCGATGACCGTGCTCGATGCCGCGACCACCGACTCAGCGGTCGCCCAGACGTCGGGCCAGGTGATGCGCTGGCCCAACGGAACGATCGCGCGGACCGAGTTCAGCTCCTCCACCGGCGGCTGGACGGCCGGCGGAGCCTTCCTTGCCGTGGTGGACGAGGGCGACGACACGGCGCTGAACCCGAACCACAACTGGACGATGTCCTTCACCGCGGCCGAGGTCGCTTCCGCGCTCGGAACCGGTGCGATTCGCTCGCTGACGGTGACGGGCCGCAACGGTGCGGGCGCCGACGGCGGGCGGGTGACCGAGGTCACCGTGATCACCACCGCGGGCGCCACGCGTACGTTCTCCGGCGCCGCCGTGCGGTCCGCCCTTGGCCTCAAGAGCGACTGGTTCTCCGTCTCGGGAGCGACGGAATCCGAGGCGCGCTCCGTTGTCACCGCCCTGTACCACGACGTCCTCGGGCGCGAGCCGGACAGCACGGGCCTCGCCACCTGGACGGCTGAGATCGTGCGGACCGGGAACGCCTCCTCCACCGCCGCAGCGCTGGCCGGTTCGCGCGAGCGCCTTGCCGTCATCGTCGCGGCGCAGTACCAGGCCGCGCTCGGACGTCAACCTGAGGCAGCCGGCAGTGACTTCTGGGTGCACCTGTTCGAGATCGGCTGGAACGTCCCGGACCTCCAGGCGGGCATCTATGCCTCCGACGAGGCGTTCGCCCGACTGGGTCAGGGAGACCCCCTGGCATGGGTGGCAGCGATCTACCGGGACATCCTGCACCGGACGGCCACTCCAGACGAGTGTCGGTGGTGGATCGACTACGCCGCGCGAAACGGGCGTCAGGCCGCGGTCATGGGGATCACCAGGTCCCAGGAGGCGGCGCTGTTCCGGCTTGCCGGCTACTACTCGACGATGCTGGGCCGGGCGCCGGACCCGACCGGTGTGGCGACCTTCGTGCCGGTTCTCATGGTCGGGCGGGGTGACCTGTCCTTGCCGGCCCTCATCGGTCAGAGCACGGAGTACTGGCTCCGCGCGCAGGCGCGTTACCCGTGAGCCGGCAGCGCAGGCCCTGACGCGCTCGCCCCGTTGGTCGTGGCTTCGAGGGGACCCCGACCGGCCGTTCAGGACATGGCGGCGATGCTCCAGACGGGCCACTGCGGCGGGCTGGCGCCGAGGCTGCCGTGGAACCGGACGTCGCCGAACGTGAACACCCCGCCGTCCATCGCGACCATCAGGTATCCGGCTCCGGTCGGGCTGGCGACGATACCGGAGATGGGCTCGTTGAGCCTTACCGCACCCATCGAGCCGTAGAACGGGGTGTCGAAGGTGAAGATGCCGCCGTCGGAGGCCACCAACCAGTAGCCCCGCCCATCGGGGTCGGGTGCCATCGACATCACCGGCTGGTTGAGTCGTGTCCCACCCATCGATCCCGAGAATCGGGCGTCGCCGAAGGTGAAGATGCCGCCGTCGGAGGCCACCATGTAGTAGCCATGACCGCTCGGCGTCGCGACCGAGTCGAGCACGGGTCCGTTGAGCGTCGTCCCGCTCATGTCGCCGTACCACTGCGCGGAACCGAACGGGATGGCACGTCCTCGCGTCGTGAACACCCAGTATCCCGAGCCGTCGGGTGTGGCCGACATGCTGACGACCGCCTCATCGCCAGCGAGACTGGAGATGAAGTTGTCCGACTCGTAGTTCTTTGAGTAGAAGTCCCACGCATCGCCGCAGTAGTTGGCCTGGACGTAGTTGTCCGAGAGAGTCCAGTACCCGCTGTTGTCCGGGAAGGGTAGAAGGTCGACGGCATAGTAGTAGGGGAAGAACGTGTCGTCGTGTCCGCAGAACGGCGCTTCACCGAACGCGTAGACGGTCCCATCGATGCCGAGCATCCAGTAGCCGTCACCGGCGTCGGGCGACGGGGCGGCCGCAGCGGCGCCGACGGCGGACACGGCCAACGACGCCGTGATGGCCGCCACGGCGAGCGACCGAAAGGCTGACCGGCGACAGGGTGGGACCTTGCGCACGAGATCCTCCGTCCTGAGCTGACGATGCAGCGGGATCGTACCGCGCGCCCGGTGGCAGCGTGCCGGTTTCGGCGCGTCGGCCCGGCGATCGGGGCCTGCGCCCTGAGTTGCCTATTCGGACGTGAGGTAGGCCCAGGTCTCCCGCGCGTAGTCGTCCCACGTCCGGCGCGGGCGACTCGCTGCCGAGCGGCGCAGCCTTTCGTAAGCGTCCTGGTCCACGAGCATCGTCCTCAGCGCATCCTGGATGCTGGCGTCGTCGCGGGGGTCCACGAGGAGCGTGCCGCCGTCGTTGCCGATCTCGGCCATGCTGCCGTAGCCGGAGGTGATCACAGGGGTCCCGGCCGCGAGGGACTCCGCCGCGGGCAGCCCGAAGCCCTCGTTGAGCGATGCAAAGACGCTGCACCGGGCGAGCCGGTAGGCGGCCCACAGCAGCTCGTCACTGATCCCGCTCGCCGACTCGACCGGGCGGCCGGCAGCCTGCAGCTCGGCCAGTCGTCGTTGGAAGTACGAGCTTCGCCACGAGTGGCCGCCGACGAAGGTGAGGCTGAACTCGTGCCCCTCCTGCCACAACAGCTCCGCAGCGTGCAGCAGGGCGAGGTGGTTCTTGCGGGGCTCGTGTGTTCCCACGCAGAGGACCAACGGAAGCCCTGCGACGACGAACCGACTCTTCGCGCGCCGGACGGCGTCGGGGGTCGAAGAAGGCACCTCAGCCGGAAGAAGGACCGGCTGGATCAGCGGGCCGGGGAGTCCGATCGCCCCCAGCATGGTTCGCCAGCCGCCGTACTCGGCGCCGGCCGCCCGGCTGATGGTGGTCACACGGTCGAAGTGGCGCACGGTGGCGAGGTGATCGGCGAAGAAGTCGGGGACACCGCTGTCGCTGGTGTCGCCGGAGGTCAACGGGATGCAGTCGAAGCCGATGACGCCCGTGTGCGTCGGGGAGTGCCGGGCAAGAGCGAGGAGTCTGCGGTTGCGTTCCCTGTCGGCGACGAGCTCGGGCAGCAGGTAGGTGGTCGCCCACGGAACGATGATCGCGGCGCTGTCCGACGTGGCATCGGTGCTCTCGCTCGTCACCTCGCCCTGCGGCCCGGAAGTCGCTGACATCCGGCTCGCCTCGAGGTCGGTGAGCTCCCGCATCGCCACGAAGTCATCGAGCCAGGCCACCATCGTGCACGGGTGTTCGGCCGCCCAGCGGCGCGACGTCTCGCGGGCGACCCGCTGGATGCCCGTCGCAAGGACCGTGTGCGCGGTGTGGTGGACGTCGACGACGGCGCCGTCGGACACGATGCGGACCTCCCGCTGCATCGTGTCCGCAGTGGAGGAGCTCATGATCGCGGCGAGCAGCGGTGCAGAGCCGGCGAACTCGGCGCGACGGCACACGTCGACCACATCTCGGTCCAGCGGCAGCTGTCCTGACGCCGCTGCCAGGGCGAGCCAGATCTCGGCCCGGTCGGCGAGATGGATCACCCGGCCGAGTGCGCGTTCGAGCTCGGCCTCGCTCGGAACCCCCTGGACGGCAAGGCCGGACGTACGACCGAGGGTGGTGGCGACGTCGTGGATGCGTCGCGCCCACGTCCGCCGGTAGTCGGCGCTCGGCCGGCCGAGTCCGACGAGGCGCCGAGGGCTGATCCGCGATCTCATCGGCTGCCCTCCGTTGCCACAGCCCACAGCTCCTCGGCATACGTGTCCCACGTCCGTGCCGGACGTGACGCGATCTCATCCCTCAGGCGACCCAGCCGGGTGCGATCCGTCAGAAGGGCTCGGATCGCGTCGGTGGCCGCGTCGTCGTCGCGCGGATCAACCGTCACGCATCCACCACCCTCGGCGATCTCCTGGAGCGAGCCGAAGTTCGACGTCAGGACGGGCGTGCCGCAGGCCAGTGCTTCGGCCACCGGGAGGCCGTACCCCTCGTGGAGCGAGAGGAAGACGGAGAAGTCCGCCCGGCGGATCTCGGCCGCCATGGTCTCGTCGCTCACCCGTCCGAGGTCACGCACCGGCCGCCCGGCACGGATCGCGTCCTGGAAGCACAGGTGGTCCGGGCCCATGAAGCCGACGCCGCCGATGAAGACCAGCTCGAAGTCCAGCCCCTCGCGCCACAGACGCTCGGCCGCATGCATTGTCGTGGCGTGGTTCTTGTGCGGGTCGTGCGTCCCGACGCAGACGATCACCGGGCGTGCGTTCTCCGGGCGGCTCGCGACCGGTGGGGCCGCTGTCTCGCCGTGGGCATCCGGGGGGGCCGCCGGGAGGAAGACCTCGCTGACCACGGGCCCCCTGAGCCCCTGGGCGACGAGGGCCTGCGCAAAGCCGGTGAACTCGGCCGTGGCGGAGCGGCTGATGGCCGCGACCCGGTCCGCATGCTTCACCGCATTGAGATAGCGGGTGAACCTCGTCGCCTCGAAACCCGGCCGCAGGTCCGCGCTGACGATCGGGATCATGTCGTAGCCGATCGCGACGACCCGGTTGCTGGTCCACTGCGAGAGCGCCGCGTAGCAGTCGCTCGCCTCCGGTTCGGGGATCTCGGGCAGCACGATCGTGCTCCGCAGGGGCAGCACCAGACGCGTGTCGCCGTGGTCTGCGCGCCTCTGCGCGGTCCCTGCGCCGGCGCGGTAGGCCATGACGTTGGGGACCTCCCATGCGTGCAGGCGGCGCAGGCAGGTGTAGGTGTCGGTCCAGGCCACGGGGAGGATCTCGTGCGACTCCTCCCATCGCGGGACGGTCTCACGGACGACGCGCTGGATCCCGGTGTGGAAGTCGCGACGGGCACAGAAGTCGACGTCGGCGAGCACCGTGCCGGTCACGACGTCCATCTCGCAGGACTCGTGGGTGTCGGCCGCGAGCTCGAAGGCGATGTCCAGCAGACGAACCTCGGCCCGGGAGCCGCGCGCCAGCTCAAGGTATCGGGCCGCGGCACGCAGATCCTCCTCCCGGGGGAGGGCGCCCGCGACAGCCGCCAGCAGCAGCCAGAGCGACTCGCGGTCACGCGTTCGCTGGTAGGCGGCCACGAGCGCGGGCAGCAGGGTCGCAGCCTGCTGCCCCGGCCGACGGGGCGCGGTGGCAGCTGGAGCGGGATGCAGAAGGTGGGCTGCGGCGGCGCCGAGCCGCTGATCGAGTGCCGTGACCGGGTCAGGCGCGCTGACCGCAGCTGTCGGCGCGTCCGGCGTCACCGACGTCGTCCCCGGAGACGCGCCGCCTGGAGCCGGCGGAGCGGTTCGGTGACCCGCCAGGACAAGGTGCCCTGGGTCGCGTCCAGCAGGTGCTTGGCCCGCGCGATCTCGAGCAGAAGGTCCTTGTTCGTGCGCTCCGGCTCCTCGCCTGCGCGTCGGGCCCACCGGGCGAGAGCCGCCGTACGCCAGAAGACGATCTCGGCGACCAGCTCGTCGCGCGATGCGGTCGGCACTTCGTCGGGCCAGCGCTCGGCGTCGGTGGCCGGGAAGCTCAGGGCGGGCCCGAGCTCCGCCACACGGGACGGCGCGGCGTACAGCGACCACTGGGCGGTCCGGAGACATCCGACGTAACCCGCACCGAGCGCCGCCACGTCCCATCCCGGCCACGCGACCTCGGTGGGCATGGACGCCTGGCGGACGACAAGCACCGCCGGCCCGCCCGCGGTGCTGATCCCCTCGTCCAGCCCGTCCGTCGTCGCGGCGATGAGCAGGACGGGGGCGGATGCCCGGCTCCAGCCACGGGCGGCCAGGGAAGCCGTGAGGTCGCGAGCGGCGTCGTCGGGGGTTCCCGACGACGCATAGGTCCGTACTCCGGCCGAGCCGAGGGCACGCTCCAGGACGACCGCCTCCGGTGTGGGGGAGGCGCCGGGCGTGAGGGGCGTGGACATCGTCGTGCTCCTGTCGTTGCGCGTCACGGTGCCGGGTCCGTCACGTCACCTGGACGCCGGCGATGAAGCATCGGCCTCGATGCGGGGACGCAGGTCTGCCACACCGGTCCCGGTGCCGTCGGAGCGCACCGAGAACAGGGCGGCCTGCGACTTCCAGTCGAGCGTCGAGCCGTCGTGCAGCTCGAGCGCGGCCGTGACGTAGTACTGGCCGGTCACCAGCGCGAGGTGGGGGATGGTGAATCGGACCCTGCACTGCCCGTCGAGGGGTGGCAGCTCCGTCGGGGTCAGGTGGGTGTTGGTGCCGAAGACGACCTGTGCGAGCGGCGTCTCGATCGCGATGCCGGCTCGCCACGACACCAGGCGGTTCTCCGCGCTGTAGGTCACGACGATGTCGACCTGCTCACCCGAGGTGATCTGGTGGACGACCGTGCCGGCGCTGTCGAGCACCTCGACCCCGACGACGGCGCCCGACGGCTTGGGCCCGGTGGTGATCTCCCTGCCGGACTCCTCGTCGTGTCGGGCCTCCTCGTAGCCCTCACGTAGGACCCGCAACCCGTCCTCAGCCGCACCATCGAAGACGATCAGTCCCGAGTCCAGCACGATGGTCCTGTCGCACAGCTCGCCCACCTGACCCGAGGAGTGCGAGACAAGGACGATCGTGCGGCCATCGGTCTGGAACTCGTGGATGCGGTCCATGCACTTGCGCTGGAACGGCTCATCCCCCACGGAGAGGACCTCGTCGACGAGGAGGACATCAGGATCCACGTGCACGGCGACCGCGAAGGCCAGGCGGACGTACATCCCGGACGAGTAGAACTTGACCTGAGTGTCGATGAACTGCTCGATGCCCGAGAAGTCGACGATGCCGTCGAAATAGCGGTCGGTCTGCTTGGTGCTCAGGCCGAGGATCGACGCGTTGAGGTAGACGTTCTCCCGGCCCGTCAGGTCAGGATGGAACCCTGCTCCGAGCTCAAGGAGGGCAGCCAGCCTTCCCCGCCGCCTGACTGTTCCGGAGGTCGGCTGGAGGATTCCCCCGATGAGCTTGAGCAGAGTCGACTTGCCGGAGCCGTTGTGCCCGACCAGGCCGACCGTCGAACCTCCGACGACGTCGATGTCGATGTCGCGAAGTGCCCAGAAGTCGTCGGACTTCTTCTCCTTGCGTATCACGTGGATCGCCCGCTCTTTGAGCGACTTGTCGCGATGGATCACGAAGCGCTTGGAGACGTCGCGGATCTCGATGACGTTCACGGGTTTGGTGCTCATCACAGCTCCTGCGCGAAGTTGCCCTGCAGGCGCACGAAGACGTGGTGCCCCGCACCGAGCAGGACGAGACCGATCCCCGCCGCGATGAAGAGTCGAGGCGCGAGGCCCGCAGGGTAGGGGGTGTCTGCGCCCTGTGCCCAGAAGGTCCGCTGGAAGCCCAGCACCGCCAAGGTCACCGGGTTGGACAGGTAGAGGTTCTTGAGCAGTCCGTCCGGGACGTTGTCGTCGACGAGCTGCCATGAGTAGATGATGGGTGACGCCCACATCAGCACCATGAGGACGACTTCGACGAGGTACTGCACATCGCGCAGGTACACGTTCACCGCAGCGAGGAAGAATCCGAGCGCCGTCCCGTAGAGGAGCAGGACGATGAGCGCGAGCGGTGCATAACCGAGCGTTGCCACCCGCGGGTGGTGTCCGAGCAGGATCGTGGCAGACAACAGGATGCCCAGCTGGACGGAGAAGTTGAAGAGCGCCGAACCGACGACGCTGAGCGGGAAGACCTCGCGCGGCAGGTAGATTTTCTTGATCAGGCTGGAGTTGCCGACGATCGAACCAGTCGACCCGGCGACGATGTCGGAGAACAGTGTCCACGCAGTCAGGCCGGTGAAGACGAAGATCGCAAATCCGTTGATCGACCGCTCGGCCCCCAGGAACTTGCCGATCGCGACGTAGTAGACCGCGAGCATGGTCAGCGGTCGGATGAGCGACCAGACGAAGCCGAGGACGCTGTCCTTGTACCGGGCGCGGAGCTCACGACGAACGAGCAGGAAGAGAAGCTCGCGGTAAGCCCACAGATGCTTGAGGGAACGGAACGCGCCGGCAACCCCGACGGCCTGCCCTGCCGGCTCCAGGTCCGCCTCCGCCACAGCGGCCATACGGTCTTCGGCCGCAGTAGTCATGGGACTCCGATCAAGATCAGCAGGCTGGGCAGCACGGGAGAGTCTACCCGGAGGCCGGCGCGCCCCGTGAGGTGCGGTCCGGGGAGGGACTGCGCGGGCTCACCGGTTCCCCTAAGGTGTGTGCTCGGGAGCCGCAGCCGCAGCGGCAGAGGCGAGGGACGACGTGACGGAAGCTGGAGGCGTCGGCGCAACCGGCACCGGGGGCGGGGCCATCCCGTCCGACCTTGCCCGCGAGCTCGCCACCGTGCGGAGCCTGCTCGAAGGTCAGTTCACCACCACCGCGACGCCGCGCGGTGTGCTCAAGCGCCTGCTGCTCCCGCTCTCCCGCTTGCTCACCAACCGGCTCGTGCTCGCCGTGCAGACGGTGACGCAGATCCTCGAGGGCACGGAGGGCGAGCTCCGCGCGACGCGCGAGGCGAACGCCGACCTCCTGCGGCGCCTGGCAGAGCTCCGCGAGCGACTGTCAGACGTCGAGAGGGCTGCGATCGAGGACCGGATTGCACTCAAGGGCCGAGCGGGTCCGGCCGCCTCTCCGTCAGCGCCAGGTACACCATCGCCGAGCGCGCCAACGGGCGGAGAGGTCCTCGATGCGGCGGGGTACGTCGCGTTCGAGGAGCGCTTCCGCGGCTCCCGTGCCGACATCCTCAGGCGGCAGCGAGACGCCGTTCGCTTCGTGGAGTCGCTGAAGGACGGCGAGGCCCCACTGCTGGACCTGGGCTGCGGTCGCGGCGAGTGGCTCGAGGTCCTGCGGGAACGCTCGATCCCCGCGTTCGGCGTTGACTCGAACCTGGCCATGGTCGAAGAGGCAACGGGACACGGGCTCGACGTCCGCCTCGGCGACCTCCTCGACTACCTGGAGGCGGTCCAGCCCGGCACTCTCGGAGGCGTCTCCGGCTTCCATGTCGCGGAGCACCTGCCGCCGCCGCTCCTCCCGCGGCTCGTCGCGGCGGCGTTCAGGGCGCTCGCCCCGGGCGGCATCCTGGTCATGGAGACACCCAACCCGACGAACCTCGCGGTCGGTTCCGGTTCCTTCTATCTTGATCCGACTCACCTGCGACCGGTGCATCCGCTCTTCTTCCAGTTCCTGGCACAGCATCTGGGATTCGTCGACGTCCACGTCGAAGCGGTCCATCCTGCGGCCGAGCACCTTCTGGTCGAGGCTCCGCCGGACGGGGCGGCCACCGGGGAGCGTTCGCTGGCTGCGCTCAGTGCGGCCATGTTCGGCGGGCAGGACTACGTCTTGTCCGCCAGGAGGCCTGAGGCGACTGTCCAGGCAGCTGGGGGCGCACCTCTCGACTGACGGCGCCTGGATGAGCCGTCCGGGTAGGGTGGGCCGCGACACCTAGCTTCGACCACCGAGGGATCATGGCGCGCGCACTCATCACCGGCATCACCGGCCAGGACGGCCTTTACCTGTCCGAGCTGCTGCTGTCCAAGGGCTACGAGGTCTTTGGCCTCATCCGCGGGCAGAACAACCCGAAGCTCGACCTGGTGCGGCGCACCGTGCCGGACGTGAAGCTCCTGACCGGTGACCTGCTCGACCTGTCCAGCCTGCTTCGCGCGATGGACCACTCCGAGCCCGACGAGGTCTACAACCTGGCG
>Ga0209745_1001936_pt1 | contig 12072 bp, 12 predicted proteins | sample BarGraNGADG00312_FD_184495 | JGI IMG/M metagenome (GOLD analysis project Ga0209745, IMG submission 184495) | Arctic peat soil microbial communities from Barrow, Alaska - Barrow Graham LP Ref core NGADG0004-312 (SPAdes) (version 2) | ecosystem: Environmental > Terrestrial > Soil > Wetlands > Peat... | reverse complement strand
TGACCGGAGCGGCTGTACCTTATGGTGCGGATTATATATTCATGCTCGAGGATTCCGAAGAAAAGGAAGGAGGAAAGGTACGTTTCACCGGCAAGCCAGGGAAGTCCAACATCGCAAAGACCGCTGAGGACCTGTACAAGGGACAGACGGTGCTGAAGGCGGGACGAATCATCAAACCACAGGACATAGCTGTCATGGCAGTGGTGGGAGCCACGGAGGTGACCGTGAGTAACAGGGTACATGTGGGAATAATCAGTACAGGCAATGAGCTGGTTGAGCCGGAGCACACACCGGCTGAGGCACAGATACGAAACAGCAATGCTTCCCAGCTTATGGCTCAGGTGATGCGGGCAGGAGCCATCGGCAAATATTACGGCATAGCTGCTGATGACGAGGCCTCGACTGCCAGGTTGCTCAAGGCGGCTGTTGACGAGAACGAAGTAGTGCTTATCTCCGGTGGTGTGTCGTTCGGCGACTTCGATTTTGTCCCGGCTGTGATGCGGTCGCTGGGGCTCACCATCCATTTTGACCAGGTGGCCATGCAACCCGGAAAACCGCTGACGTTCTGTACGGGTGACAGAAAAGCGGTATTTGGCCTGCCCGGCAATCCCGTCTCGACTTTCGTGCAGTTCGAGGTGATGGTAAGACCTTTCCTGAATAAGATGACGGGTGTGATGGCTGAGGAACCCGGACTGATGATGCCCCTGGCAGCTGACTACTCGAGAAAGAGAGCTGACCGTATGATATGGATACCTTTTATTATTACCGGTGAGGGTGAAGCACTGCCGCTCGAGTACCACGGCTCAGCTCATATCACGGCCCTTCCCGATGCCTGGGGTTTAATAACCATACCACGCGGACAAAACTGGATACAAAAAGGGGAGATGGTAAAGGTCAGACAGCTTTAACAGGAATATCAAACGCAACAGAAAAGATACATGAAATTACCTGAAAAATTCAAGGTGCTGGTAATCACTCTCAGTGACAGGGTGCATAACGGCGTTTATAAGGACCTCAGCGGTCCTGCTGTGGTGAAGTACATTAAGTACGCTATGGTTTCAGCAGAATGGGACTGTGAGATCAACACACTGGTCCTGCCTGACGATGCTGCAAGCCTGCGCAATACAATGGCGTCGTCGACAGATATGGACCTCATCATCACCACCGGCGGCACGGGTCTCGGTCCGCGTGACATGACGACAGATGTAATTAAACCGTTGCTGACAAAAGAAATCCCCGGTGTCATGGAGCTGATCAGGGTCAAGTACGGTCTGAAGAATCCGAATGCACTGCTGAGCCGCTCACTGGCGGGAGTGACAGGCAAGACACTGATCTATACCCTTCCGGGATCAGTAAAGGCCGTACATGAATACATGGCTGAGATAGTCAAAACGATGGAGCATACTTTTTATATGCTCTACGGCATTGACAAACACAAATAACGAAGATTTGCCATTTGCGATTTACAATTTGCGATAAACTGGAGTTGGGGGCTGAAGACTAACGAACTCCCATGGTGTTTGCTACGGTGACACCTGTCAGACGGTCGTATCTCTCCCTCGGGTCATGAAAGTAAGTAAGGATAAGATAATCATTCTCGGTCTCGTAATGGCTTCCTTCAAAATGAGCCCCTTCAGGGACTTGTGATCCGGCAGGCACAAAGGCATACTCATAGTTATACCATCCCTGTTTCAGCAGGAGCGAAGCCTCATAACATCCCCTTGAAGCGCTCCAGATCATCCTGTTCTCCGGACTGTATGACCAGTCAGTGAATGCCCCGGTGACATAGACCGACCCGCCCTGCATCTCCGCGTAAAGCGGCAGTGTGAAATAGACCCATACATAATCTGCGTCACTGTCCGGCGTGTCGCTCTCCTCCATCGCAACAATGTATTTCCCGTTTATATCCTCGTTAAAGAAATACTGTTTGAACTCCCTGTCTTCGGAGGGAAGAAGTAAGGCATGGTAAAATCCCTCGACGAACTCCAATGCCCTTACGTTCTGCCTTGTATGCTTTGTGGTCTTTATATCGAAGTATCTGAATTCGTTCCCGCCCGGGAAGAGCGTGTTGTCAGACAGGGCGTTGAATTCAAGCTTGTTGTTACCGACGAAATCGGGCTTCAGACTGCTTCGGGTCTTATCCCATCTGCCGTTCTGCATGACGGTTATTGTCACCTGTGTGTAAGGATCAGTGACCGTGAGCCTGGCTGTTGACACGGTTATCTCAGGCTGCTGATGTGTCTCTGTTGTGCCGGGCTTCATGGGCCTCCTGAACATGACACTGGCAACGGTCGTTCCTTCAGTTACAAAGAACCTCTTCTTCAGCAAGGGCTTGTCAGGCTCTCCAGTAGCCCAGACAGTGATTATATAGTTGCCCGAAATCTTTAGCCTTACATCTTCATTCGGGAGTCTGAGCGAATAGTGGGTGTATCCCGGCCTGGTGTTGAATGACGGCTGGTAATCCCTTATCTGGTTCTCCTCAAAACCTTCAAGGAAGTCGCTCGTGAAAAGATCGCTGATGTTCCAGTCGCGGTCACAGTGCTCAAGGCGGTACCATAATGATTCACCCTGCCCCTCAATTATATCAAAGTGAAGTATGATCTGTTCAGGGCTGTTAATCTGCACGAAGGGGTATGCAAGCCTCCAGCTGTCCTTCTCAAAAAAGACGCTTTTTACTTTTCCTGCCGCATATTCTTCAGAGGTATTTTCCTGTGCAAAAGAATAAATGGTTGTGAACAGGAAACAGGGAATTAAAAAACCTAATATTTTTATCCTTGCTATATTTGCGGGCATAAATATATATTTCCGGCTAAAGTACAAATATCCTGCCGTATTGAATTAGACCAATCAGAGAAACAGATTTGTGATTAATGTCATACCTGGCTGTGAAAGAAATAACAATGTATTATTATTGCATAATTTTTAGGAATTAAGTTGAAATCACTATATGTCAGCACTGATCAGATTACGTAAAGGACTAAACATCAAACTTGCCGGTAAGGCCGAAAAAATTCTTCTGCCGGAGGTTGCTGTGACCCGTTTCGGGGTGAGATTTGCAGACTTCCCAGGTCTTTCCGCCAAGCTTGAGGTTAAGGAAGGAAGCCTTGTAAAAGCCGGTACCGTGCTTTTTCACGACAAGGCCTTCCCTGAAATAAAATATGTCTCACCTGTCAGTGGCGAGGTGAAGGAGGTAGTCCGTGGTGACAAGCGTCTGCTGACGGAAATAGTGATAGAGCAGCAGGGCAGTGAAAAGATTGATTTTGGTATTGCTGACCCGCTGAAACTGTCCAGGGAGGAAGTCACAGCGAAGATCATGGAATCTGGTCTTTGGCCTGTTCTGAGACAGAGACCTTATCATATTGTCGCGCGTCCCGGAAAAGTGCCCAGGGCGATCTTTATCTCAGGCTTCGACACTGCTCCGCTGGCTCCCGATATTGATTTTGTCATGGCTAACACACACGGGAACTTTATGCAGGCAGGCATCAATGCTCTGTCACGCCTCACCGAGGGAAAGATCCATATGTCTTTTGAGTCTGAAGGGTCAAGGGTCGGTGAGATGAAAAACCTTAAAGGTGTTGAACTCCATTATTTCAAGGGACCTCATCCGGCAGGGAACGTTGGGGTGCAGATCCATCATATTGATCCGGTATCAAAGGGCGAGGTGGTATGGACCATTGATATTCAGGATGTTGTGGCTATTGGCAGGCTGTTTAACACAGGGTTTCATGACCGTGAACGTATAATCGCACTGGCAGGAACGGGGGTGAACAACAGGAAATATCACCGTATCAGGCCAGGTGCTTCCGTCAGCGGAATACTTAAATCAAACCTGAAAGATGAACATTACAGGGTCATCAGCGGAAATGTCCTTACAGGTAAAAAGATTACCCCCGATGGGTCGTTGGGCTTCTATGACAATATAGTGACCGTGCTTCCCGAGGGTGATCACAGTGAATTTTTCGGATGGGCTTCTCCAGGTTTCACCAAGTTCAGCTACTGGAGAACATTCCTCTCGGGGCTGCTTCCGAAGAGGGAATATGACCTTGATACAAATGTACATGGAGGACAGCGGGCATTCGTTGTCACGGGTCACTATGAGAATGTCCTTCCGATGGACATCTATCCGGTATTGCTTATCAAGGCGATACTGGCTCAGGAAGTTGAGCTGATGGAGAGCCTCGGCATCTATGAGGTGGCGGAGGAAGACTTTGCACTGTGTGAATACATTGATCCTTCAAAGAGCGAGATTCAGGAGATAATCCGTCAGGGGATCAACCTTATGATAAAAGAGATGAATTAATTTAAGGAAGAGCTTATAATGAATTTCTTACTGAAGAAAATTAAGGAGCTGGAGCCCAAATTTCAAAAAGGCGGGCGCTATGAGAAGCTGCATTCAGTCTTTAACGGTTTCTCGACTTTCCTGTACGTGCCTGACAAGGTAACCGCAAAGGGCTCGCATATAAGAGACTACATGGATATGAAGCGCACCATGACCGTTGTCATCATTGCGCTCCTTCCCGCACTGCTGTTCGGGAGCTACAACATAGGGCTGCAGCACACAAGAGCATTCGGCATCGGTGAATGGACCGTCATGCACATGTTCTGGTTCGGTTTCGTGAAGGTGCTGCCTCTTATAATAGTAAGCTATGGGGTTGGCCTGGGCATCGAGTTCATAGTCGCGCAGCTCAGGGGACATGAGATCAATGAAGGCTTTCTTGTTACCGGCATGCTGATCCCGCTGATAATGCCCGTCGATGTACCTCTCTGGATGCTGGCTGTTTCTGTTGCCTTTGCTGTCATCATCGGCAAGGAGGTCTTTGGCGGCACCGGCATGAATATCCTCAATCCCGCGCTCACCGCACGTGCTTTTCTCTTCTTCAGTTACCCGGGATGGATGACAGGTGACAAGGTATGGATAGAGGGTCTGGTGAAAGGCGGTGCCCTTGACGGTTTCTCAGGCTCGACACCGCTGGCACTGGCCAAGCTCGATGAGTTTGAGAAGATGCCCTCTGCAATAAATATGTTCGTGGGCACCATCCCCGGATCGGTGGGAGAGACATCGGTGATTGCAATACTCATAGGAGCATTCATCCTGCTTATTACCGGCGTTGGAAGCTGGCGCATAATGCTTAGCATGGTTCTCGGAGCACTGGGAATGGGATTGCTGCTCAACGCAACGGGAGGCAATGAATACACCCAGATACCTGCGTACTATCACCTTATCATGGGCGGTTTTGCCTTCGGCACTGTCTTCATGGCCACCGACCCGGTGACAGCAGCGCAGACAAATACGGGCAAGTATATCTACGGAGCACTGGCCGGTATCATGGTAGTCATAATCAGGGTCTTCAACCCGGCATATCCCGAAGGGACAATGCTGGCAATACTGCTGATGAACGTCTTTGCCCCGCTCATTGACCATTTTGTGGTGAATGCGAATATCAAACGAAGGTTAAAAAGAGTAAAGACAACTTAAAAACGCACGAGATGAAAGATTTCAGCAACAAATATATTTTCATTTTCTCTGCCGTGATGGTTGTCTCCGTCGCCATCCTGCTGTCACTGACGGCGCTGCTGCTGCAACCCCGGCAGGCCAGAAATATTGAAGTGGAAAAGAAAATGAATATCCTTTCTTCCATTAATGTGCCATCGACAAAGGAAAACGCCGAACAGCTCTATGACAAACACATTAAAGATCTTTTTGTGATCAATACTGAGGGAAAGCATATCGATGGTGTTGATGCCTTCACTGTTTCTCTCCGCGCTGAACAGAAAAAACCTCTTGCCGACCAGTCGCTGCCGGTTTACATTGCGGTCGCAGACAACGGAGACACGCTTCAGATATTTCCGCTTGAGGGAAAGGGTCTGTGGGGTCCTATATGGGGTTATGTCTCCCTGAAGGATGATATGGCGACAATAGCAGGTGTCACCTTTGACCATAAGGGTGAGACACCGGGACTGGGCGCCGAGATCAACACCACACCCTTTGAAAGCCAGTTCATCAACAAGAGCCTTTATGAGAACGGCTCCTTCGTTTCAGTTCAGGTGGTCAAGGGAGGTGCTGACCCCGGCAGCAGGCACGAAGTGGATGCCATCTCCGGGGGAACCATCACAAGCAAGGGCCTTGAAGCGATGGTCCATGACGGGTTAATTAAATATGAGAAATATCTCAGCCAAAACAGGAAATAGATATGGAAAACAAGGAAAAGGAGCCGCTGTTATCGGCAAAAAACATAAAACTGTTAAAAAACCCACTGGGTCAGGATAATCCCATCACCGTACAGGTACTGGGAATCTGTTCGGCACTCGCAGTGACTGTGAAGATGAAACCGGCGCTTGTGATGGCAATCTCCGTCACAATTGTTGTGGCTTTGTCAAACCTTATCATCGCCGCCATGCGCAAACATATTCCCGGACGCATCAGGATCATTGTTCAGCTGGTTGTTATCGCTGCACTTGTGATCATTGTCGACCAGTTCCTGAAAGCATTCGCCTTTGATGTGAGTAAACAGCTTTCTGTCTTCGTGGGACTGATCATCACGAACTGTATTCTGATGGGCCGTCTCGAGGCTTTTGCCATGGCAAATGACCCCTGGCCTTCGTTCCTCGATGGCATTGGTAACGGCGCCGGATATGGATTGATACTGGTTATTGTTTCATTCTTCCGCGAACTCCTGGGAAGCGGGTCTATCATGGGTTACCCTCTCTTCGAAAAAATAGGCCTCTACAAGATCGGATATGAAAACAACGGCATGATGATAGTCCCGCCGATGGCCCTTATTACGGTGGGCATTATTATATGGGTACACCGAAGCCGTAATAAGAATCTACAGGAAACCAGATAAAGAAACTCATTATGGAAAACCTGCTGAATATATTTGTAAAGTCGATCTTCATCGACAATATGATCTTTGCCTTCTTCCTGGGTATGTGTTCGTACCTGGCAGTGTCAAAGACGGTAAAAACAGCGATGGGACTGGGGGTAGCGGTCATCTTTGTGCTCCTGATCACGGTTCCTGTCAACTTCCTGCTTGAAAAATATGTGCTTAAAGCGGGTGCGCTTGTATGGCTGAACGACAGCTTTGCGACCCTTGACCTGAGCTTCCTGTCATTTATTATGTTCATTGCCGTCATAGCCTCCATCACACAGCTTGTTGAGATGATTGTGGAGAAAGCCAGTCCGGCCCTTTATAACTCGTTAGGAATATTCCTTCCGCTGATAGCTGTCAACTGTGCCATTCTCGGGGCCGCACTCTTCATGCAGGAGAGAGAGTATGACACCATTGCAGAAGCGACGGTGTTCGGCTTCGGATCCGGAATAGGATGGGCGCTGGCCATTGTTGCGCTTGCAGCAATAAGGGAGAAGATGCGCTATTCGAACGTGCCTGCTCCTCTGAAAGGACTGGGGATCACCTTTATTCTCACGGGCTTGATGGCCATTGCCTTCATGAGCTTCCTCGGTATTAAACTTTAAAGAAATCTGAACGAAATGATATTAATGATTTTGGGCTTATCCATTCCGGGAACTGTTCTGGTCAGTATCATAGTCTTTTTGCTGGTGATGATCCTCCTGGTTGTTCTTTTGCTTTATGCCAAGCAAAAGCTGACACCTCAGGGAGATGTGACGCTGAAGATCAACGACCGTGAGATAGTTGTCGAACCGGGGTCAAGCGTGCTCACAACACTTTCTGGAAACGGCATTTTTCTTCCGTCAGCGTGTGGCGGCGGAGGCACCTGCGGTCTATGCAAGTGCCAGGTGACTGAGGGCGGCGGATCAATACTGTCTACTGAGACAGGATATTTCACCCGCCGCGAGCAGCACGACCACTGGCGTCTCGGATGCCAGGTAAAGGTGCGCGAGAGCATGACCATACATGTGCCGGAGGCTGTCATGGGCATTAAAAAATGGGAATGTACGGTGGTGTCAAACAAAAACGTCGCAACATACATCAAGGAGTTTGTGGTGAAGCTGCCCGAAAACGAGAACCTCACCTTCAAGTCAGGTGAATATATCCAGATAGATGTACCCACATACGAGATAGATTACAGAAAGGATATCGATGTTGAAGAGGAGTACAGGCCCGACTGGGACAAGTACGACATGTGGAGCCTGAAGGCCAGGAACAAGGAGGCAACATTCAGGGCTTACTCAATGGCCAACTACCCGGCTGAGAAGAACCTTATCATCCTTAACATCAGGATCGCCACACCGCCGATGGATAAAACGAGGAAATTCATGAATGTGCCTCCGGGCATATGCTCATCATATCTTTTTTCGCTGAAGCCGGGTGACAAGGTCACGGTCTCAGGTCCTTTCGGCGATTTTCACATCAAGGATACGCAGAATGAGATGGTTTATGTCGGTGGCGGCGCAGGCATGGCCCCGCTGAGATCGCATATCTTCCATCTCCTGAAGACTCTGAAGACCGGACGCAAGGTGTCATACTGGTATGGGGCCAGGTCGAAGAGGGAGATATTCTACGAGAGCGAGTTCAGGGATCTTGAAAAGACATTCCCCAACTTCAAATTCATTATTGCATTGTCAGAGCCTCTTCCTGAGGATAACTGGAAGGGCGCTACCGGTTTCATACACAAGGTACTGTTCGACAGTTACCTGAGCAAGCATGAGGAACCTGAGGAGGTCGAATATTATCTCTGCGGTCCTCCGGTGATGAACGCCGCCGTTCTGAAGATGCTTGACGACCTGGGTGTCCCCGGTGAGAATATCGCGTTTGATGATTTCGGGGGATGATTGAGCAGGGGACCGACCGTTAAGTCCCGACATGGTATGTCGGGATAGGGAGGAGACAGACTGCAGGGGAGACATGTACGACAGGGAACAGGGCAAAAGGGTTGGAGCAAGGGTAAAATCATGATGAAAAGAACAATAATACCATTAATAATTATCCTGCTCCTCCAGGGTTGCAAGCCGGCTGTGGAGTACACCGAGCTCAACGGACTTACCCAGGGCACTACATATCACATTGTTGTTGAAGCCACTCCGGGAATGAATACCGGTGATCTCCGCCTGAAGGTTGAGGCTCTCCTGAGCGAGGTTGATAACTCGCTTTCAATATACAACGACTCTTCCGTCATATCTCTCATTAACAGTAATATAAGCGATAAGACCGACTCCCTCTTCCGTGAGGTGTTCAGAGCTTCATCGCTGATATCAGAACAGTGTAACGGCCTCTTTGACATCACCGTGGGACCGCTGGTGAAAGCATGGGGCTTCGGTCCTGACGCTCTCAGAAGGTTTGACGAGACAAAACTTGATTCGCTCATGGCCCTCGTAGGTATGGATAAGGTCAGGCTTGAGGGCGACCGGATTGTCAAGGCCGATCCTGATATGTACATTGACGTCAATGCCATCGCCCAGGGTTACACCGTTGACCTCCTTATTGACATGCTGGCCGGGGAGGGTATAAAGGAGTGTCTTGTGGAGGTGGGAGGTGAGGTACGCACTTCGGGTGACAAGGACGGCAAAGGATGGCATGTGGGCATTGACAGGCCCGTTGACGGTAACTTTATCCCCGGCGCCGAGCTGCAGGCAGCAGTAAGGCTTGATAACAGCGCCCTGGCTACCTCAGGCAACTACCGCAAGTTCTATGTTGATAACGGGATCAAATATTCACATACCATTGATCCCCGGACAGGTTACCCTTCAAGGCATACGCTTCTCAGCGCTACCATAGTTGCCCCTGAGTGTGCAGTGGCAGATGCATGGGCTACGGCATGTATGGTAGCCGGGAAGGACACAGCGATAAGCTTCATTGAAAAATATGACTTCCTTGAAGGCTACCTGATCTTTTCCGATGAAAAGGGAGGGATGAAAAGCTGGATGTCGGAAGGCTTGCGAAAAAAGATTGAGGAGCGTTAGTCAGTATTCATCGAGCATCCGGCACAGCCGTTAGCTCCTTCACCTGGTTTACACCCCAGGTCTGTATCCTGGGCACACCTTATGCCTTTCTTCTGCATCTCCCTGTTACGGCTTATATGTGTCTCCGGAAAACGACCCTTAGGTTTCATGAGAATGCTGATAGCCAGTCCTGCCATGGCAACACCAATCAAAACGGCTGAAATTATGAGAAGTTTAATAAACATCACTGTCACATTCGGTTTGCAAATTTAACACGGTTCAGGGCCCTTTGTTCCCATTTTTTCGCTTTTTCTTGATTTTGACCCGAAAAGTCATTACTTTTCCTGTTCTTATCAGACCTATGGGTGACTATCCTGACATATTCAGCATCAACCCCGAGGATAAAATTCCCGGAAAGGGGCGGGTACTCATTTCAGAGCCATTCCTCACCGACCGTTTTTTTAACCGCACAATAGTATTCCTGACTGAACACAATGCCCAGGGTTCGGTTGGCTTCATCCTCAACCGTGTCATCGACCTGATGGTGAGCAGTGCCGTAGAGGGGTTCGACGGATGGGATGAGCATCTCTCTGTCGGGGGACCTGTGGCGCCTGACACGCTGCATTACCTCCATACTCTTGGCAGGAAGGTGCCTGGCAGCGTGCCTGTTGTTCCTGGAATATGGTGGGGAGGAGAGATTGACGCGTTGCGTAATCTTATTGCTACCGGCACCGTTGGACATGACCAGGTGCGCTTCTTCCTCGGTTACTCAGGATGGGAAAAGGGCCAGCTCAGGAAAGAGCTGAATGAGAACTCATGGGTCATAGCCAAGGTGCCGGCCGATGTTATCATGAAGAGCCGCGGCAATATATGGCGCGAGGTGCTGCGCTCGCTGAACAATAAATACCGTATCTGGGCTGAGTTCCCCGAATCACCTGAGATGAACTGACAGGCTGTCAGTGCATTATCTTAAAGACCATCTCGCGGAGCAGGTCACCCTCGTCAGTGCCCACCTCGCCAAATCCTTTAGCCTTAAGATCATAAGTACGTATCAGGCTGATGATGTTCATGCATGCTCCCACGTTATAGACAGCTGCGGCAGTCCTGAAATCACGAACATACCCGGGGTAGGTCTTCAGCATAGCTACCACGTTGCTGTCTGTCTTGTCCTTAAGGCTGTGGTAGATAAGAACACGGCTGAAGTTGGAGAAGAGCACGGAGAAGAGCGGGATGACCTCCTTCTTTGAGTGCGCGGCGTAATAATTTACCACCCTGGCCGCCTTGAGCGGATCACGGTCGACAATGGCCTTCCAGAGTTCGTTGGGAGTATAGTCTTTGCTTATGCCTATGCTCTTTTCTATCAGTGCTGTGTTTATGCGAGGATTCTTCTCAGGGAGAGAGATGATCAGCTTGTCAAGCTCGTTGGATACCTTCCCGAGATCGTTGCCAAGAAACTCGGAGAGGAGCCGCGATGCATCAGTGTCGGCCATGATCCCCCGGTCAGTAAGATACCTGTCAATCCATCCGGGTATCAGGTATTCCGGTACCTTGTTCGACTCAATGTACCATCCTTTCTTGAAAAGCGACTTATAGAGCGATTTTCTCTTGTCAAGATCTTCGTACTTGTAGGCAATGACCAGGATAGTCGAATTAAGGGGGTTATCGATATAGACCAGGAGGTCATCGATCTTTTTCATCTTCTGAGCCTCGCGCACTATGACCACCTGCTGGTTCGACATCATCGGAAAGCGACGGCAGGTCTCTATGACCTGTGTTACCGTGACATCGAGACCGTAGAGAACAGTCTGGTTAAAATCTTTCTCTGACTCATCCAGCACGTTATCCTCAATGAAATCCGTTATGAGATCTATAAAATACGGCTCTTTTCCGGCGAGAAAATAGACCGGTTTGAAGATCTTGTTCTTGAGATCCCTGATTATTTCTTTATAGTCGGACGCCATCAGAAACGCAGGTGCTTAACAGATATGCCGTTATCTTTTATCTCTGTCAGGCTTTCGATACCTATCCGGAGGTGTATCTCAGTAAACTGCCTTGTCACTTTGCGGTCGGAAGCTTCCGTTTTAATGCCTGTTGATATCATAGGCTGATCAGAGACGAGAAGAAGGGCGCCGGTGGGTATTTCATTGGCGAACCCGACGGTAAAAATGGTTGCTGTCTCCATGTCTATGGCCATAGCCCTGGTCTTTACGAGG
>Ga0209745_1001932_pt1 | contig 12101 bp, 15 predicted proteins | sample BarGraNGADG00312_FD_184495 | JGI IMG/M metagenome (GOLD analysis project Ga0209745, IMG submission 184495) | Arctic peat soil microbial communities from Barrow, Alaska - Barrow Graham LP Ref core NGADG0004-312 (SPAdes) (version 2) | ecosystem: Environmental > Terrestrial > Soil > Wetlands > Peat... | reverse complement strand
TTCACCATGTCATCGACGGTATTGATCGAGTCATCCCTGACCGATGCTAGGGCTCCGAGCAGGAGATAAGGCATGTCGTTCATTTCCATGTCGCTACCTCGCTTCGTACTCGGGGAATTTGGCGCAGTAAGCGCCGATTACTTGATGCGCTTCTCGATGTTCGCAAGCCGCTTGTCGAGCGCCCTTATGTCGTTCTTTGTTATAGCGCCCATGTTATCGAGAATCCTTGTTACTTCTTTGCCGATCGCGTTCAGGAGGTCTTCCCGCTCTTTCCTGCCCTTTTCCACGAGATCCCTGACCGTCTTGTCGGCCTGCACGATTCCCTTCGCCGATTTGCCGGTGCCGCTCTTCCCCTTTTCGACCAGGTCGTCGACGGTCTTCTTAGTCTCCTCGCGGACAGTGCTCATCGCTCCGAGGAGAAGGTAAGGGACATCTTTTGGCTCCACGGTTCCACCCCCTTTCTGCCGTGCCTAAAAACAGTGCCGGTTCGCTGTTGTGAGAAGTAATGCAATTATAAGCGCGAGTGCGTTTCTGTCAAGTTTGGTCGGAGCCCGACCGGGGCGGCGTCGCCGCACCGCACAAACGAGCCAAAAAAAGTCGACAGGGTTTGGCGGCGCGACCTCGAATCAGGTGAGCAACCAACTGGAAATATGCAAAGCAAGGTGGGATAATGAGGGAGCGGACAATAGGAGTTCCCAAGCGCGAGACAGACAGTCAAGCGTTCTATGTATTATGGGGGGCGATCTAAGTGGCCAAAGCGAAGATGACCCGAAGCGAGGCCGGCCGCAAGGGGGGTCAGACCACCAAGAAGAAGTACGGCTCCGAGTTCTACTCGAAGATCGGTAGCGTCGGAGGCAAGAAGGGTGGTCAGACGACCAAGAAGAGGTACGGCACCGAGTTCTATCAGAAGATCGGGCGCAAGGGCGGGATGAAATAGTCCGGCAGGAGCGTTTACCGCTTAATAGTCCTTTCAATCGATTCGCGACCACCCAATCGGTGACCCCTACACGAGTCTCATCCGAACGGACCGAACATGTTCTCAAGCCTGAACGTCCATAATCGCCTGCAGGAGCTCGACGTGCCTCACGAGCTGTTCAAGCTCTCCGGGCAGGCCGCGAACCTGGACACGGCCGGTGCCGCCCTGGGGCTTGAGCCGGCACAGCTCGCGAAAGTCCTGATCTACCGCGCGGACGGGCTGCCGGTGATGGTCATCGTCCCCGGCGGTCTGTGCATCGATTTAGATAAACTCAAGAACGTCACGGGCGCGGGCGAGCTGGCTCCGGTCCCGGACGACGAGGTCCCCTCGCTCACAGGATACATGGCCCCCGCGCTGCCTCCGGTGGGACACAAGGACGAGATGCCCGCCTACATCGATTACTACACGCTCCGCGAGGATGTGGTGTATACTGGCAGCGGTGAGCTCACCGCAATCCTGAAGATAAGGTCTTACGACCTCGTTAGGGCAACGGGCGGAGAAACGGTGGATATCGTTGCGCCGCCAGTGGAAGAGCGATAACCATATAGCTAGGACTGAGCGATAGATCGCCAGGCGGCTGGGTCCGGTTTGTGGGCGAGTGGTGGAATTGGTAGACACGCAGGGTTCAGGGTCCTGTGCTCGCAAGGGCATGAGGGTTCGAGTCCCTCCTCGCCCACCATCTTTTTGTGGGGAAGCGTCCAGACGCGACTCCGGGACATCGGACACCAGGCCGCCTCTGGCAGGGAAGCCAACCGGCGGTTTGCGCGTTGTGCACGAGGAGAAGGATGTCGGGCGTAAGTGCTCCCATAGCGTGGTGACCTGAACCGCGCACCTCTTTACCCGCGGGTGTTCTAATTGGCGCAATTCTCTAACTCCAGACCCAGATACACGACCGGGAAGCGGCGTAAGAACTCGCGCTCCAGGCGAGCCGCCGCGGTCGGACCGACGCCCGCCAGGCGGCGCGGCCCGGCGCCAATACTGATAATCGCCATAGTGATCGTCCTGCTGGTGTTCTGCTGGATATTCGGCCGTGGCTGCGGGGGCAACCAGGAGGCCAAGGCCAACGAGCAGCTGCGCGAGTACACGGGTCTCGCCAACAAGCTCATCTCGCGATCGGCCACCGTCGGGACGCAGTTCAACACGCTTAAGGGCGACGTCAAGGCGGTCTCCCGCGACGACGCGGCCCGCAAGCTACAGTCTATGATCGACTCGTGCAAGCAGATAGCCCACGACTCCACCTTGCTGAAGGTGCCGCCAAAGACCGCGACCATCCAGCCACTGCTGCAGCTCACCTTCGACATGCGCGTGGGGGGCGTCGACAAGTACCGTTCGTCCCTCCTCGACGTGCTGGACAAGAAGAACAGCAGCACCGCCATCAGCACGATGTCAGATGGCCTGTTTGACCTCGTCGTCAGCGATAAATCGATGCAGAGTTATCGCGGCTCCCTGCAGGAGAAACTCAACGCGGCCAAGTTCGGCTTCGAGAAGGTCGCGGACTCGGTCTACATGCCCAAGACCGACGACGCCGCGGAGGCGGGCGTCCGCGAGTATGTGAACGGTATCAGCGGTGTGGAGACAGGCAGCGAGCTGCACGGCGTGGCGCTGGTGGGGCTATCGACCGCCCCGGCTCGCGTCGACAAGACCTCCTCCGGGGTATCGATACTTCCGTACTCCAAGACGTTCACGGTCAAGGTCAGCGTGCAGAACCAGGGCAACCAGGAAGAGGACAACGTCGCTGTCGTCGCGACGCTGACGCCGGACCCGACCGGAACCCAGCAGAAGAAGACCCAGAAGATAACCCGCCTCAAGGCCGGTGAAACGGCTACCATGGTGTTCGAGGACTTGATACCGGCGACGGGGACCGACAAGACGAACCTGCTGAAGGTGACTGCGGGACCCGTGGCCGGCGAGAAGAAGACGGACAACAACACGATGGAGCTCAGCTTCATCATGAGGTCCGACAGCGGCGCCACCACCACCACGACCCCGACCCAGTAAAATAAATGCATAAAGGTGCCTGTCCCCTTTATGCATTTTCAGTCGAGTTGTTCCTGCGCCAGCAGCTGGGCCTTCCTGAAGACTTCCTTGATGGGGACGCTGTGCTCGCCCGCGATCTTCGCGCAGTCCGAGAACTCGGGCGACACGCTCGTCACGTGCCCGCTCTCGCGACCGATCTTGACCCGCACCGTGCCCCAGCGCGTCTCGACCTCGATGACCTCGCGCTCGATCGCCTTTTTCATGACGGACGCGGTGCGCAGCCCGAAGGTGCTGGTCTCTTCCAGCAGTATCCGCTTGATGGCGCTGGCGTCTGAAGGTGAGCACAGCACGTTGATGATCGTGCCGGGGCGCGTCTTCTTCATCTGGATCGGTGCCAGCCACACGTCGTGCGCGCCGGCGCCGAAGAGGCGCTCCATCACGTAGTCATAGAACTCGGGGTTCATGTCGTCGATGTTGGTGGAGACGACGTAGGCGAGCTGCTCCTGCTCCCCGGGGAAGTCCATCGCCTCACCGGTGATCACCCGCAGCAGGTTCGCGACGCCGATGTCCTTGGTGCCCGCGCCGTAGCCGGTCTTGGAGAGCTTCAGCGGCGGCATCGTCCCGAACGACCCGGCGAGCGTCTTGATGATCGCCGCGCCGGTCGGCGTCACTATCTCGGTCGGTATTCCGCACCCGTAGGTGGGGGTGTCGCCGAGTATCTCCAGCACCGCCGGCACCGGCACCGGTATGGAGCCGTGAAGAGTCTTGATCATCCCGTGCCCCAGCGGCAGCGGCGACGCGAAGACCTCGGTGATGCCGAGGGCCTGGATGCCGTAGGACGAGCCCACGATGTCCACGATGGAGTCCACCGCGCCCACCTCGTGGAAGTGCACCTGGTCCACGGGCTTGTTGTGTATCACCGACTCGGCCCGCGCGAGCCGCATGAATATCTCCAGGCTGGTGGACTTGACCGCCGCGGGCAGCTCGCTGCTCTCGATGATGTCCTTGATATTGTTGAACGTTCGCACCAGCACGCTGTCGGGCACCATCACGTCAACCTTGGTCCCCCGCAGCCCGTAGCTCATGACGTCGCGCGACTCGAGGCGGAACTGCTCGAGGTCCAGCGAGGACAGCGCCCGCGAGAGCTCGTCCAGGTCCAGACCCAGGTCGACCAGGGCGCCGAGAACCATGTCCCCGCTGATCCCGCTGAAGCAGTCGAAGTAGGCTATCGTCACGCGGTGTTCCCTTCTTTGCCGACTACCATCCTGTTGATGAGCCCGGCCAGGTATCCGGCCCCGAAGCCGTTGTCTATGTTGACCACGCTGACCCCCGCCGCGCAGGAGTTCATCATCGCGAGCAGCGCGGCCAGCCCGCCGAACGACGCGCCGTACCCGACGCTGGTGGGAACCGCTATGACCGGGCAGGAGACCAGGCCGCCGACCAGGCTGGCCAGCGCGCCCTCCATCCCCGCGACCACCACGATCACGTTCGACTGGACGAGCTCGTCGGAGTGCTTGAAGAGCCTGTGCGCCCCGGCGACTCCCACGTCGTAGAGCCTCGTGGCCTCCGCTCCCATGATGTGCGCGGTGACCCACGCTTCCTCGGCCACGGACATGTCCGAGGTCCCGGCGGAGACTATCGAGACCAGCCCCCGGCGCTCGGCCGGATCGCGCTCGATGGTTATCGCCCTGGCCTCGGGATAGTACACGGCCCGCTCGTCCAGCGCGCGCACCATGCCGTATACGTCCAGGTCCGCGCGGGTGAGGAGCAGGTTGCCCTCGTTCTTATCCAGTAGAGCGCGCGCTATCTCCGACGCCTGCTCGGGTGTCTTGCGCTCGCAGAACACGACCTCCGCGAAGCCCTGCCGGAGCTCGCGGTGGTGGTCGACCTTGGCGAAACCCAGGTCGGAGAAGGGCAGCGATTTCAGCTGCTCGACGGCTTCGTCGACAGGCGTGTCGCCGGAGGAGACCCGCGCCAGCAGGTCCCGTATCGAATCCTCGTATCTCATGCCCACTCCGCGCCGGTCACTCTCCACCGAGGACCTCGTTCAGAGCCCCGGTCCTGTACCCGGCCAGGTCCGCCGCGACGTAGGTGAAGCCGAGCGACTTCATCCTGTCCACCACGCGCTCGCGGACGCCATCCGAGGCCAGCATCGGTATTCCCGCGGGGTTGACCTCGATGCGCGCCGTGCCGTTGTCGTAGAAGCGAAGCCGGACGTCCTTGAGCCCCAGATCCCTGAGAAACTCCTCGCCGCTGTCGATCGCCGTAAGCTTTTCACGGGTGATCACCTGGCCATAAGGAACGCGGGTGGCCAGGCAGGTCCCCGCCGGCATGTTCCAGGTCGCGAGGCCCAGCTCGCGAGATAGCGCGCGCACCTCGAACTTGTAGAACTCCGTCTCCAGCAGCGGGCTGCGCACTGACAGCTCCCGGGCGGCCTCGATGCCCGGGCGGTAGTCGCCGGTGTCATCCATCTGGGTGCCGTCCAGCACCTCAGAGATCCCCTCGCGCGTCGCGATGTCGACGAGCTTGCTGAACCTCGCGTGCTTGCAAAGGTAGCAACGCTCGGCCGGGTTCGAGGTGAAGTTTTCCTCGACGAGCTCGTCCGTCTTGATGACCATGTGCTCGACCTTGCACCGCGCCGCCATCTTGGAGGCCATGTCCATCATCGAGCGCGGGTGCAGCGGGGAGTCCACGGTCACGGCCAGCAGGTTGTCCCCCAGGGTCTCCCTGCCGACGCCCAGCAGGAGGGTGCTGTCGACGCCGCCCGAGTAGGCGACCAGCGCGCTGCCCATGGACGTCAGGCACGCCTTGAGCCTGTAGTATTTCTCTTCGAGACTTACTTCCACGCCTGCTTCCCCCGGGTGTCTGCTCGCCTAGTGAGTATGATACAACATTTGAAGTGATGCCCCGCGGCGCCGTTCGGGCGCCCGGGTGAGGCCCGGCCGGCCGGCGGAGCGCCCCCGCGAACTTGTTGTATAATCGTAGCCTGTGCCCCGAGGGGAGGGCACGACATGGCAGGACTGGAGCGAAGGCACGAATACATGGTCCAACACAACATAACAGCAATAGTGATAGCGCTCGGCGCGCTGCTCCTGTTGGCGCTGGTCGTGGTAGCGTACCTGTTCCTCCGGACCCGCCGGATCGAGCTCGAGTGCGAGCTGCTGATCCGTGGGAGCGAAGGGACGAACTTCGTGGAGATAGTGAACGACAATATCGACCAGGTGCACGGATTGCTGGAGGAGATGGAGGCGCTCTCGGAGAGATACGCGGCGGTGCTGCGCAGGGTCGCCGGCGCCGTCCAGCACGTGGGAGTGGTCAGGTTCGACGCTTTCCGGGACCTGGGTGGGCTGCTCAGCTTCGCCGTCGCGCTGCTGGACGATCGCGGCAACGGCCTGATCTTCAGCTCGATCTACGGCCGCAGCGAGTCGCGGACCTACGCCAAGCCGATCATCGAGAGGTCATCGTCTTACGAGCTCTCTCCCGAGGAGCGCGAGGCGATACGCCTGGCTATGCAGAGCAAGGAGATGGGCGCGCTGCCGGTCGAGGCCAAGGATCGCGAGCACGAGGAGAGGATGGCCAACCTGCGGCTCTTCCACGACCGGGAGTACCTGTCGAGGTCCCCGGAGGCGAGAGCGGAGGCCGAGGCCCGCATCAGGGAGGAGCGCCTGGACGTGGAGCAGAGGCCCCCGGCCAGACGCCCGGCACAGCAGCAGGAAGAACCGGCGCGTCAGCCGATGCGCACGCGCGACGGTGCCGCCGAGCCGTCCGCGACCCAGTCTCGCAGGCGCAAGGTCGGCCGCGCCAGTCATATCGGGCCGGTGGAGCGAAAGCCGGAACAGGAAGCCGCGCCGGCTGCTCCGACCGGAGGCAGGTCGCTGGACGAGCAGGTCCAGAAGCTCCTCGAGCCCGCGGACGACGCTCCCGTCGAAGCCGAGCCCCGCAGGACCGAGCGCCGGCTCGAGCCCGGGCCGGAACGTCCCGAGCGCACCAGCAGGCCCCGCACGCCCGAGAAGGCCGGTGACCGCTCCACGCCCCAGAAGCGCCCGGCCGAGCCTCGACCGCGCGGGCTCGATACCCCAGTCGAGAGGCTGAGGAACAAGGAGCAGGATTGACGTGCCCAACGTAGGGTACCTGGGCCCTCGCGGCACTTTTTCCGATGAAGCTCTCGAGGCGGGCGTCTCCTCCATGTTCGACACCAAAGTCCCCTACGCAAGCATTCCCGACGTGCTCTTCGCCGTGCAGAACGGAGAGGTCGACAGCGGCCTGGTCCCCATCGAGAACTCGATCGAGGGATCGGTCAACGTGACGCTGGACACGCTGGCGTTCGAGACGGACCTCATGATCGAGCGGGAGGTCGTGCTTCCCATAAGGCACTGCCTGGTCGCGCGCCAGGGGGTCACCCGGGAGCAGATCGCCGGGATAGTCTCGCACCCCCAGCCAACCGCGCAGTGCCGGGGTTTCCTGGCCAGGTGGTTCTCCGATGTGCCGATCGCCGCGGCGAACAGCACCGCCGAAGCGGCAAAGGTGGTCTCGGAGTCGAGCGAGCCGCTCGCCGCGATCGCCACCAGGATGGCCGCGGAGATATACGGGCTGGAAGTGCTCGACTGCGACCTCGAGGACTACCCGGGAAACACCACGCGCTTCGTGCTGGTGGGCAAGGACAGGCCGGAGCGGACCGGCAAGGACAAGACCTCCATCGCCTGCTTCATCCAGGCGAACCGCCCCGGAAGCCTGCTCGAGATACTGCAGGAGTTCGCCGGCCGCGGCATCAACCTCTCCAAGATCGAGTCACGCCCCACCAAGAAGGTGCTGGGCGAGTACTACTTCTTCATGGACATCGAGGGCCACATCGACGACCCAGAGGTGAAGGCCGCCATCGGGTCGCTGGTCGTGAAGCTCCGGGAGCTCAAGCTGCTCGGCTCCTACCCCGCCGCCTGAAAAACGCAACAATGGGGTCAGACCACTTTGTTGCGTTTTGCCTTGGCGTATAATCCTCTTATGCTCGACATCAAGGTGATCCGTGACGAACCCGAGAGGGTGAAGAAAGCGATACTCGACCGCGGCATGAGCGCCGAGGCGGCTGACGTCGACGGTGTCCTGGACCTCGACGCGCGCAGGCGCGCGCTGCTGGTGGAGGTCGAAGAGCTCAAGCACGAACGCAACCAGGCGAGCGAACAGATCGTCGCCATGAAGAAGGACGGCGCCGACACCACCGCCATCACCGACCGCATGCGCGAGATCTCCGATCGAATCAAGGAGATGGACGTCGAGGTGCGCGAGGTGGACGAGCGCCTGCGCGAGGTCATGCTCGACATCCCCAACGTCCCCGACGATTCGGTGCCGGTGGGGCCTGACGAGACCGCCAACGCCGAGGCCCGCCGCTGGGGCGAGCCCCCGAAGTTCACCTTTAAGCCCAAGCCGCACTGGGACGTCGGCGAGGACCTCGACGTCCTCGACTTCCAGCGGGGCGTGAAAATAGCCGCGGCGCGCTTCACCCTGCTGAAAGGCGCGGGGGCGCTGCTCGAGCGCGCGCTGATCAACTTCATGCTGGACATGCACACGCGCGAGCACGGCTACAAGGAGGTCTTCCCGCCGATCCTCGCCAACGAGGAGACGTTCACCACCACGGGGCAGCTCCCCAAGTTCAGGGACGACATGTACCAGTGCCAGGACGGGCTGCTGCTGGTGCCCACCGCCGAGGTGCCGGTCACCAACATCCACCGCGACGAGATACTCCGCGAGGACGAACTCACCGTGAACTACGTCGCCTACACCCCGTGCTTCCGGCGCGAGGCGGGCTCTTACGGCAAGGACGTCCGCGGCATCATCAGGCAGCACCAGTTCAACAAGGTCGAGATGGTGAAGTTCGCCCACCCCGACAACTCGTTCGACGAGCTCGAATCGATGATTGACAACGCGGAAGAGGTCCTGCGCCGCCTGGGCATCCACCACCGGGTTATGCTGCTCTCGACCGGCGACATAGGCTTCTCGGCGGCGAAGTGCTACGACCTCGAGGTGTGGATGCCGGCCAGCGGCGAGTTCCGGGAGATATCGTCCTGCTCCAACTGCACCGACTTCCAGGCGCGCAACGGCAACATCAGGTTCAAGCCGGCCGCCGGAGGCAAGCCGCGCTTCGTGCACACCCTCAACGGCTCAGGGATTGCGGTCGGCCGCACGATGGCCGCGCTGCTCGAGAACAACCAGATGGACGACGGGCGCGTCGTGGTCCCGCCCGCGCTGCAGCCCTACATGGGCGGCATGACCCTCATCGAATAAAACGCACCATGGGGTCAGGCGCCGTGGTGCGTTTCTTGCCGCTGAGCTAGATGTTTTCTGCAAACGCACCACGGCGCCTGACCCCATGGTGCGTTTTCGCTGGCTCTCTACTTGAGGACCTCGATGAAGTCCTCCAGCTTGCCTTTCCTGCGCAGGGACTCGATGCCCATCTCTTTCATGGAGCGCGGCGTCTCCGGAACCACCTCGCGCCGCACCAGTGCCAGAGCTCCGGTGTCGCAGCCCGTCACGCACAGTCCGCAGCCGATGCAGCGTGCCTCGTCGACCGTGGGCAGCTCGTCGACTATCTCGATAGCGCCCATGGGACAGCGGTCCTCGCACACCGCGCAGCCCGAGCACTCGTCTTCGCTGAGAGCGGGCAGGAAGCCGGAAGTCGCCAGGAAGCCGGGGAGGTTCAGCTGGATCACGCTGCGCAGGAAGCCGCAGCAGCACCGGCAGCAGTTACAGATGAACTGCAGCTTGTCCTGGGAGTTGTTTACGTTGTGCACCAGCCCCGCCTCGTCGAACTCGCGGAGCTTCTGCTTCATCTCGTCCTTGGTTATGTAGCGGCCGAACCCGCGCTCGACCAGGTAGGTGCAGGTGTCGTCGAAGAGCATGCACGCCTCCAGCGGCGCGTCGCAGTGCTCGAACGCGTTGCGGCAGGCGCATATCGAAAGCCCCACCACGTGTGCGTCCTCGATGAGCTCGTAGACTTTCTCGTAGGTCAGCACCCGCGGCTCGTCCTCGACCTCTTCCTGGATGGCGATGACGCGCGCGAAAGGGGTTCCGGTGTCGCTGATGTGCTGCGCGTGGCTCATCAGGTATTCCTCCCAGAGGCCGGCGAGCCGCTTGAGCTTGTCGTCCTTGGGTCCCTTCATGTAAGGGAACTCGAAGATGCCCGGCATGATGGGAAGGAGCGCGTACCCCCACTTCCCGTCTTTCTCGCGCGCGTACATAAGGCCCTTGTCCGCCAGCGATTCCAGCAGCGCACTGCCCTCTTCCGCGCTCAGCCCGGCGCGCTCGGCGATCACGTCCGGCGACTGTGGCATGAAAGGCGTGGACGAAGCGATCCGCGCTTCTTCGGGCGTGAACAGCTCGGAGAGTATCTCGATTATCTCGGGAGCCTCGGGCGCGCCGCTGGGGTGCTTGTCCAGGTGCAGTCGGAGTCCCTCGTAGACGTCCATCCATTCCTCCATTTCAGTGAAGCGCTTGCTATGCGGAAGACTTGCCCCAGCCGCCCCGCGCCATTATGGATGCGATGATGGTCAGGACCATCGCCACCAGTCCCGCGGTCTCGATCGCCTCGAACCAGTACTTGTACGACTGGGCCGCGATGTTCGCGATGAAGGCCGCGAGCAGGAGGGCGATCGCCAGGGCTCCCAGACCCCATGCCGCGCTTACCCACTTCTGGTTGAGTTGCCCTTCCGACGGCACGACCAGGTACAGGACCAGGACACAACCGGTGAAGAACATCCACCCTGCTTCCTCCAGCGGCTCCACCCAGCGGTGCGAGCCGCTGATCGCCATCCCGATGATCGCCGCGACGAAGCAAAGCAGTGCGATGACCGCCAGCGCGTTCCCGAGGGTTCTCTTGCTCATTCCTTCCTCCTTCCGCCAGGGCCCGTCCGGGCCCGGGTGCCAGTATAGGACATCGACGCGGTGCGAGGCTACGCGAGCGTGGATGAAAGGAAGGATGGCGGGCGGTCCGCGCGCGGTTGGGCAGGGCACCGGGGCGCAATAGTGACCATCAAGATGTTTGTCATGCGATTGATATCGGGCGGCGTTGAAACACGCCCGACGCGGTCACTCGAGCTCGCCGACCACCGGGAAGTTTTCCAGCACCTCTGCTCCGTGCGGAGCGTCCTCGAGCTCGGCGGTGAGGTCGCTGCCCGCGTCGTGCGCGCCCATGTGGTCACCGTCTTCCCAGAGGTCGCTGTCCGAGACGTCGTAGACTTTGCCGCCGACCGCGACGTAGGTCTTCTCGCCGCCGCTCCCGTTTGATTTCGCGAGCCGTTCGCTCGTAAGCTTATCTTTCTCGTCCATTCCCAGTCCTTTCATTGTGTTCCGTAGCGCCGGCGTCCCGCCGGCTTTGCACTATAACGCCTAATAGTTCAATCCGAAACAGTCATGATATGAATGATGATGGTCACGATCACCGCGAGACCCAGAAATCCGTGCACGCGCCTCAGCCATATCCGCGTCTTGGGCTTCACCTTCTTCATCAGCCTCTTTGATGAGTTGATGAAGCCCATGGCCGCGATCAGTGACACTAGAGCAATGGAGAGGTAACCCATTGCATGGCCGGAACCGCTACCGTCGCCTCCACCGCGGTCGGCCTGAAAATAACCTCCGGCTCCCCTCGCCAGCGAGTGGTCCGCCGCGAGAGCCGGGCCGCAGAAGAGCAAGCCGACGAGCAGCGAAAGCAGCACCAGACAGGATATCTTGCGCAACATGGGAGCCCCCCCGGTCTATCTTGCTTATGTGATGTGGTTGCACTTCTTCCCGACCAGCGGGAATCCTCCGGCTTGTTCACGGCGCGTGAATCCCAATAGATGGTATGGACGCGCCACCACACCGTCAACTCCGCCGATCGAACATTGCCAACCCGCTTATCTACAGACCTATCTCTACCGTATAATTACTCCCGGAGGGATGGCAGAGTGGACGATCGCGGCGGTCTTGAAAACCGTTGAGCCGCAAGGCTCCGGGGGTTCGAATCCCCCTCCCTCCGCCACACCAAACATCACGCCATTCTTCAAGCCTCACATCAATTCAGGTGGGAGGGGGATTCTAACCCTAAAGGGGGCCGGGGGAAGTATTCCCCCGCATGGATTTCAACAACAGGGGGGTTTCGTAGGGGGGACGAGCAATCCCC
>Ga0209745_1001929_pt1 | contig 12122 bp, 10 predicted proteins | sample BarGraNGADG00312_FD_184495 | JGI IMG/M metagenome (GOLD analysis project Ga0209745, IMG submission 184495) | Arctic peat soil microbial communities from Barrow, Alaska - Barrow Graham LP Ref core NGADG0004-312 (SPAdes) (version 2) | ecosystem: Environmental > Terrestrial > Soil > Wetlands > Peat... | reverse complement strand
AACACATCTCCCTGTAGAGATCTAATAATAGGGTGTTGAGTTAAATGTCGATCTTTTTTAGGTTTTTCAAGCTTTAAATGGGAAAATCCTGGGAGCGGGCACTGAAAATTAAGGAAAATCGATCCATAAAAATTTTAGGGCGATTCAGAGATTTCCTTGGAAGAGGATGAGAGAGAAAGAAAAGTCAGTGAGTTGCCGAGAGGATAATTCTCTTCTCTTTGCATTGATTTTACCAATAAATTTCTAGTTTTGAAGGGGTCTTGGGGGTAAGAAGGGTCATTTAAAAAATTTTTCTGATCACAGAATCAAGGCTTCAACCAAGTCGAAACATCTCAAAGAACCCAACCAGAGAAATCTATATGACTAACTCTCAAGAGGAAAACGAAGGGAAAAAGAAATTCTCTCTATATCTCACGATCTCATCTTCTTAATATTAATGTCGTCCTAGGATAACATTTAAATTTTTACGTTAAGATATAGTCTCTGCTTGTCTTCCCATATCCATAAGCTTGTATGCATAAGTGGCCAACTCAGAATTCTTCAGGGATATGCTCTGAGCTGTTAGGAGGATGGCAGCGGTTGATATACAGGCAAGAGTGACGTAGAGGCTGGTATATCCTTGTATCAAGACCAGAGATATGCTGAAGGTGATGATATTCGAGACGATCCATATCTTGTCAAGGTTAAGAGAGGTGATGCTAGTATGAGAGTGATCTCTGACGGTAACATAGGAATTCTCTGGATATAATGGAACTATATTGCCCATAACAGACTTTAAGGTGGGGAGAAGGACATCGATATCTTCTTCAGGAGTATAATTCCCTCCCTCCCAGGATATCTTCCTCTTCTCATAGTCAAGGCCTACAACTCTTATATTACAGACAACTTCCTGCTCAACCTCGTCCAGATATCCTGTATAATCAAGCCTGTCCTTATTCTTTAATTCTGCGAAGGCAGGTTTTAACTTGGTATCTCCCTTAGACTTCTTAGATTTCTTACTATCGCTCTCTTTAATGTCCACTTTCCCTCCTATCTCTGTTAACCCCTTGGCTAGATTATAGAAGCCTGTTCTCCATTCATTCTGAGCGATAGAGCCTTCTGGGGATATGAGGATATGACTATCACAGTCTCTTCGTTTAATCTCTTCTATCCACTTGGCCACTGTTCCTTGGCCTTTGATCATCTTATCCCCTTCTGACGGTTGCTCTCCCTGAGAAGACTGCTCTCCCTGAGAAGACTGGTTAGCCTGAGAAGACAATGCTTTATTTTCCAATCTTGTTGAGCGGAGGAGATCTACTTCAATAGGAATCCATGTCCAGAGCTTGTGATACCACTTCTCGAATATCTGGGGCTTGACAATAACAACAAATTTCCCATGGCTCTCAGGGAAGGACCAGATGTATAGGAGGAAGAAGAAGAAATCCCAATAAGTTGTGTGAGGGAAGATTATGACAGATCTCACATATTTTTCCCTAGGGCTTTTCCTTAATAAGGGTGATAATTCGTCATGATTACTGATATTCCAACCTAAATAGGAGAGGAAAGTCTTGCATATCTTACTTCTGATTAACTTGAGGCCTTTGATAACCCCATCATAGAGAACCATTTTATCCTGTAGGTTTATGTTGAGTTCTTTGAATATTTAGGGATTTTCTTCCCACCAGCCTCCCATTTCGCTATTCCTAGGAACATCTATTTCTATGACCTCTCAACCTCTCAACTATATACTGACCTCTCAACCTCTCAACTATATATTGACCTGTCAACTCTCAACCTCTCAACTATATGCCAATCTATCAGGAGAGATGATGTGAGAGAAGCTTATTATAATGACCTCTCAACATTCAATGACAAGAGAGAAAGTATTCATCCCTAGAGACGAATGGAATATTTAAATGCTTTTCTTCAGGATGATCATCAGCCTTCCGAAGATCCCGACTCCCATGACTAAGCAAATAGCATCTTTATCTAGAACATAGAATTCAATAAACCCTGACGTCTGGATATTAGAGAGCTTGGCGAAAGCCTTGACATCATTGATTTCCAACTTGATAGGATTGGTTAATCTGCCATCTGAGATTAAGGGTTGTTCAATGACAGGAGCCTGTTGAGAGTGGGACATATTGTAAGGATCTGTGTAAAATCTAGAACTCTCTGTGTTAGAAAACTCGTTACTCTCCGATTCAACAATGAATATTGGCTTAGTGCGAGTCTTCTTCATCTCCTGGCTAGAACTCATTCCTTCCTGGCCGGAGGTTCCTTGGTTAAATGTCTTATCTTGGCCAGAGACCCCTTCCTGACCGGGAGTTCCTTGATTAGATGTCTTATCCTGGCTAGAACTCATTCCTTCCTGATTAACGCCTCGTTGTATATTTAGAGAAGCTGTCTGAGATGTAGGGAAATAATCTCCATTGGCAGTCCTAGATGAATACTCATTTGTACTGCTCGTTAATAGAGGCTCTCCAATATCCTTAGAATGGAGATCTACATTGGGGAAGGTATCAGGTCTTGAAGGAGGACGAGAGTCAAGATCAAGCTTAGAAAGGGAAACATTATTATTGTTGGTCTTTTCTATATCGAATGCTCCAGCATAAACTCTTCCTTCACCTCTACGATAATTATCTGACATCTCACTCACAGTCTCCATCTTATTATGGCTAGAGGTAAGGACATCCAGATATTCCTCCGTTCTTTTCTTGATGATGTCGAAGGGAGAGACTTCCTTGATAGGAATATTGGCAATCTCACTGCCATGAGAAGATAGGCCTACAAGATTTGCCGTGCCTTCATAACAAGTGATCTCTATATGAGCAGCCTTGAAGGTGATTAGATTTTGGCAAGCTATACAGAATTGCGTAGCTACAGTCTTACAGAAAGGCTTCCTTCCCTCAATTATAGAAAAGTTTTCCTCAACGTGATGTTCGGGAGTCTCCACCATGACGAAGGATGCAACACCTTCCCCTGTGTGTCTATCTCCAGATACAGCGATGAAAACTTTGTCGATATCTGTGCGTATCTTGAAGGACAGCTGATCTTTCTTGCTCACTGTCTTGGTGATGTTCTTTAACACCTTAAAATCCACTCCCATAGCTACGATAGCATCCTGAGGCATGCTTGAATCTGAGCGAACTCTCATATATCTCAGAAGATGAGATGTCCTGATCTCAACCAGATTCATCAATGCCTTCTTCTCTCTGGCTCTCTTGAAGGTAATGCAATTCTCAGAGAGAAGGAAGTTTCCCTTCTTGCTGGTCATCTTCAAGTATTCTATGAGACTTCTGAAAGAAAATCCATCCGAAAAAGTGACCTCTATATCCATTTACGGAAAAAGTTATGATTTTTATGACCTTTCTTGTCAGCGTGTCGGGCGCAAGGTGCTCCTTGTTGGGAAGTCTTCTATCTCACCTCTTCCTAGGAAGAGATATTCTCAGGTTGTTCTCTATACGTCTCTATGTGTGTCTATTATATTCTTCCCTCTCTATAATCACTCCTTAGATAAAACCAGCATTCTATCTTTAATATGCCTGATGAAGGAGTTTCTTGGGGAGAAGTGAGTGTTGACATTATTACCATGAGATATACCCACAAGATTATAATGACCCTCCATGGCCAATATAACGATAGACTTCCTTTCTTTGTATAACTTGTCGTAGGAAGACCCTGTCATATATACATCTTCTCTCTCCTTGTGTAAGATGTATATATCCTTGTTGAGAAGCTCAGAGATAAGGCTGTTGTAGATATTACTGACAGGGACAGGCCTTCTCAGATCTTCGGCTATGTTATCTATCAAGAATTCTGGGTTCTCCTCACTTAATTTCCTGAGCTCTCCATCAGATATCTTGTCGTACCACATAACTCCATGCTCATCTTTCTCATACAACTTATCAGCGAGCTCTTCTCTTAACTGGACGATGACATTACGAGCCTCTCTATAATCATCTCTGATGGCATCCATGTATGGGATATAATATGCTGACGCTATGCAATGGAACAAACAATTGCCATCTCCAGGGACGTGTATCTCAAGCATCCCAGGATATTGGAAGTTTCCTCCCCATGACAATCTGGAGATCTTCCTATGATATTTATCTGACAACGGAGCTGTGATCATCTCATAATTAGGCTCTCTCTTCTGTTGGGATGATCTCATTCTTTCATCGAGATCACTCATAGCTATTTGATAAGAACCTGCTCTTTTAAGATCGGATGATAGTTTTCCAGACATCTCCTTTCACGGCTTGGTAGGATGGACAATGAGAGATTTCCTGGCTTTTTCTGGTTTTTCGAGCGAAGAGAGGGAGTTTTGGCGGAGCGGACCTGGAATTTTAACGAAAATCGATCCCTTAAAATTTTGAGGCGATTCAGAGGAATGTCAGGAAGAGGCTGAGAGAGAAAGAAAAGTCAGTCGGTTGCCGAGAGGATAATTTGCCTCTCTTGAGTGCTTATCTACCAATAAATTTCTAGTTTTGAAGTGGCCTTGGGGGTAAGAGGGGTCTCTCCAGAAAAATTCCTGATCGTAGAATTAAGGCTTCAGGCAAGTGGAAACATCTCAAGTATCTAAATCCTAGGAATTAGATCAAAGAGCGATTAACAAGGACAACATCTAAGGCTGATCTATAGTGGGAGAAGAGATTTACTTCGTACTCTCGCTATAGATCAACAGAAGCCAGGCAATCATCCAGACATTCTCTATCAACCCTATCAAGCATACATTCAGGAAGAAGAGAGAAACGATTATAGACATTCTCTATCAACCCTATCAAGCATACATCCACGAAAAGGCATGATAACAGTGAAAATGATTTCTGTGAGTAATAGGCTAGGCAATAACAGATAATCCTTCAGAAGAAAATGGAGATAACTGAGATGTACGCAACTCTTGATGAGCATGTTCCTCAGGGGAATAGCCTGATGTACATAGAAGGGACAGATATCCTGACCAGCAAAGATTACAAGGAAGACAAGATAGAGGAAGAATTCATTGTGATGGGCCCAGGGAATGGATATCAACTGGTTAACATATGTGATAAGCCCTCTTCTGGCCTCTTCGCTCTTCTCCCGATATATAAAGATTCTGTAGGAGGAGGCAAGCTTATATGGCAGATAGGATTCCAAGCATCTGGCTATGACATCAACGTAACTAAGAGAGGGGATATCATCATGCTTCATGGTCATGTAGAGACTTGCGATGGATCAAGAGGTGTCATCACTCAAGATAGGACAGCATTCTCAGTCAGGCAAGATGAATCTCTCTTGGACAAGGTATGGATTAATATATGCAAGAGATTCAAGGATAAGTTCACGATAGAAGGATACAGGCCAGAGGATGATGTGACTCCTGTACAGAGCAAGCCTATGAAGGGAGTCGTCTATCAACCAGGAGAGAAGCTAGTTTTTCCTCTGGGAGTAGAGCCTAAGATAGATGGCATCAGAATGAGGATAAGGCTTCACTCAGAGTCTGTCTATTGTAGGTCTAACAACAACATCCAGTATAAACATCTCAAGTATATACAAGAAGATATCAAGGGGTTATTCGCTTATCTTCCACCATCGACAGAGATAGATGGAGAGCTCTACATTCACGAGATACCAATTAATGGGCAGATGCAGAGAATTCCCTTTGAGGTGGTAACATCTATCGTCAGGACAGTCAAGACAGAGCATCCTTTGTTGACTTACCTTGAGTATCACATCTTCGACATAATCTATGCTGAGAACCCAGGCTATGCTATCAGATACACAAATATGTACAACGCTTATAACGCTTATCTGGAGGAGAGGAAATCCAGAGGGATAGAATATACGAGGATAAAGCTTATTCCCTGCCTGCAAGTCAATAACAAACAATCAATGGAAGAATATATGACGACCTGTATTGCCCTGGGTTATGAAGGCATCATCATCAGAAAGTTGGTCAATGGTGATCCTGGCTCTAAGTTTGAGAAACAAGCATCTCACAAACCTGGCCGTAGTAAAGGCTTCTTGAAATGGAAACTGGAGGCTGATGAGGAAGGAAGGATCATTGATGTTGAGGAAGCTGTTGGTACTGAGCAAGGAGCTGCCATCTTCATTGTTGAGGATAAGAGAGGGAATCGTTTCGGAGTCAGGATGAATGGGTCTATAGAGAGAAGAAGGAGATGGCTACAGGAGAGGGAATATCTCATAGGAAAACAAATCACTTATAAATACCAGAATTTAACGAATGAAGGTCTTCCTAGGTTTCCAGTTGGCAAAGAGATCAGAGACTATGAATAGCTCTGTAATATCTATATCTAGGTATAGACAATGTTGATGATTCTCATAACTGTTGATGATCCTCATAACTGTTGATGATCCTCAGAGTCGAGATGGATATTATCTCAGATAAAGATTTTTTCTGTTAATATGGATGTATAACCTAAGACGAGCATGTTATAATCTGAGAATTAGAGACATTAACCCTTGATGAGCCTGGAGATATTAATTTCTGATGAGCCTGGAGATATTAATTTCTGATGAGCCTGGAGAGCCTGGAAAGATCAGAGATGTTGACCTGCGATAGCCCGTCAGTCAGATGAAGGTTGCTTGAATAACGACGAAGAAATTTTTAATTTTCGAATTTTTTATGGTTACAGAATAAATCATAACCAGGTTAAACACTCTCGTTAAAAATGGGCCACGAAGCACTTAATATCTTAGCTCCAGGAGGAGGAGACTGTATTGATCCAAAAGTCAAAGCAGCTTATCACATGGGAATGGAGAAAGGAAAAGAATGCTGTGAAGCCTCTAAAGTAGGAGCTGATTATCAAGGATATGGAAAAGGCTACGGAGATAAAGGCCGAGGATATTTCCTCTGCAAAGGATTCGGAGTCTGGTTTCTCTGGTTTCTGATCTTCTCGATCGTCACATGGATCGTCTTGTTCTCCCTTCAACCATCCTTCATCTTGAAGAACCAAAACGGTCTCCCAATCGTAGATACAGGAAAACTTCTTCTGTACTCGATCATTATTGGGTTAATCATCACCCTTATCATATGGCTGCTATTCTCTTGCTGTGGATGGTAAACAATATCGTGAGCGACTCCCAATCAAGCCAATTCCAAAATTTTGTAACTTCAGGCGAGAATGTAAATGAATCTATGACGTTGATCTAGGCCAACGTAATCATCAGATACTCAAAAAAAAATATTATCCTAGGACAATATCTTCAGCTGGAAAGGTTAATAATCTGGGTAATATCTTCAACTGGAAAACACGAGGAAAGCTCAATAATCTGGGCAAATTCAATATTATCCTAGGATAATGTTTGAGATGAGTTATTTCTTAGAAGGTGACTCTTGCTGATCTCTTTGGCTTTGCTTGTCCAGCAGTCTTTGCTTTCTCATCTTTTCTTCTTTGATTGGCTTTGGCTTTTCTCTGTGCGACAATATTAGGGGTATTATTTACCTGGGTTCCGAGAGCCGTCGCTCCTAGAGCTGCATTTCTAATGCCGTTAGCTTGAGTGACATAAGCACCTTGATTGGCAGCTTCTTGTGGAACACCAGCATTCTTTGCTTTCTTTTCGAAGGATTCTCTAGTAGTCTCAGGTCCTACAGATACAAGCAAGCTTGATTCTGCTGGCACTGTACTTTCAACAACCGCTTTGGTGATGCTTCCTACAGTTCTATTTCCAGTTCCAGGTTCAGCTGCGAAGTTGATCAAAGCTGGAGCTCCTAAGCTTTGAGGGAGACCCAAGATACTAACATTAAGACTGCTTCTATCTTGAGATAGGACACCTTGAAGACTGGCAGCAAGCACCTTGAAGAAACTATCAACGGCTCCCTTGGTGGTTGCAAAACGCTGCTGTCCAGGGCCAAACGCCACAGGAACGAGGATATTTGCGAAAGATTGGATTGCAGGGATGTTTGGGTAAGCCGCGATGGTTCCCTGCCACCAAGTAGCGAATTCAGGTTTGAGGAAGACAATGAAACCTGGGGGTCCGATAGCTCCTGGAGCACGAGCATTAGCATAGACGCTGTAATTAATCAAGTCGACTGTTCGGTTGGAGGCATATTTCTGGATTTGTTGAAGAGTTTCGTAACTGAGAACGAACGGTTGATTAGCAACATCGGTGGCTACGAGAGTGACAGGATCAACAGATGGAACATTAAAACCGATCTCATTTCCTCCAGATTTTCTGACGCCATACAACCCAGCGGAATAAGCAATGAATTTGGCCATGTTGTTGATGTTATCGACACGCTTGAAGATGGCTCTTCTCTCCTTTGGGGTTCTCTTGTATCTCTTGACTGCTGCGGCTCTGGCTGCCTTTGAAGACTTTGGGATACCTCCAGAACTAGAGGCTCTCTTGGTTCTTCCACTTGCAAGGAGGTTGTTGTCTTGGTCTTGTAGCTGTTGGGCGCTCATTATTGCTCGATGTTACGTTTAATGTAGAGAGGATATTTATTTATGCTTCTCACTTTTCGTTGATTCGATTCTTTCCTGAGTTTATCATCTTTCTGGGCATAGGCTTGGTTAACTCCGTATTCTCAGAAAAGATTGTATGCTCAGAGACCTTCGTAGAGATAGAGAGACCTTCGTAGAGATAGAGAGACCTTCGTAGAGATAGAGAGACCTTCGTAGAGATAGAGAGACCTTCGTAGAGATAGAGACCCTCACGGAGATAGAGAGACCTTCGTAGAGATAGAGAGACCTTCGTAGACATCTCAAGAGAATGACAGAAGCGAGGCGTGAACAAAGATGGAAAAAAATAATTATATAGAAAAATTGTGTGTAACGAAATATCGTAAGGTTTAAGATGCGCAGACGAACTATCATCAGAGTCAGCGAGTTAGAGACTACCACATCATCTGATTCTTCTGACAGTGACGATCTTAAGATCAAGGGAAACAAGGGGGTCACTGAATTCAGTGTTGCTGATATTAGAGACAAACTCTCCAGAATAATTCCTTACTATGATATCAAGACCGAGAGCCTCCCAGAAAATACTCGTAGAGATCTAGACGGAGTTGTGAGAACTTTGAAGAAAACTCACGGAACTCCCTCCTACAGGATAATGTATGATGAGATTAAGAAGCATTACAAGCCAGAGAGACATATCAAGCCTGGCACAGTCGGGTGGTTATTGAACGGAGCGTTAGTCACGTCTGTCGTCATAGATGGAAATTTTGACAAGAGATGTATCCCAATGTATGCAGGCATCGGACCCAATGGTTTAGGAGCAAATCCAGAGTGTAAATATCAAGTATTATTCGCTGAGAATAATGAGCAGAAGGGAGTCTATGATTTCCTTGACTTTTCGAGTGATACATACTCTGGAAGCAGTCATGGATATATATTCGTCATCGAAGAAGGAAATTTCCAGGGCTTCAACGAGGAAGAGCTCATTGCTCTCAGACAGAAGAATATCCAACATTGCATGGTCATCACCTCCAGCAGTGATTGTAGAAATTATAAGCCTGTTTACTCAGATTTCAGGAGTCTGGATGAATATCACTCTAACAGAATGGCTCTCTTCAACGCTTCCTCCAACGGGAATGTAACCTACGCTAATGGGTTTAATGGAGCTCCCATCCAAGTGGGAAATCAAAGCCCTCTCGTCATCTCCCCTTCAGGAAACTTATTGCCTGAGAATCAAGGATCAACAGGTTGGATGTGGATATTCTTCATTATCTTCATCATCCTGCTTATTATTCTGTTTGTGTGTTTGGCAAGACGACGATAAGATCTCCTGTCTATCTTCATCTCTAGAGATGGAAAAATAAGGGGATTAGAGATGGAAAAATAAGGAGAGGTCTTCATCTCTAGAGATGGAAAAATAAGGAGATTAGAGATGGAAAGTTAAAGAAAGGCCTGTCTTCATCTCTAGAGATGGAAAAATAAGGAAATTAAGATTCGTCTCTAGAGATGAATTCATTGTTATTGTTGAGGGAAGAAGGCTTATTGTTGTGCAGGATATAATGAAAGTCCTGGGCTAGGGAACCGGAATGCTGGGGGTTGTTGTTGTGCTGTATTCGATTTCTTTGTTTTCTTAGCTCTTGAAATGATTGGTACGAGTTGAGTGTTGGCAGGAGCTCCTTGGTCTGTCATGAATAGAGCAAAACGAGCGGCAGTATCAGGGTCGTCGGAGGTGACGAAGATCCACTGAAATCCAGGAGTAGTGAAAGCAGGAGTGGTTGCTGGAACAGCTCGTAATACAACAGATTGTACAGGATTCCCTCGACTGTATCCAGAAACATCAAGGAGATTTGGCTTATTGGCCTGGTAATTAAGTCGGGCGGTATCGAGCTTCTCGGCAACGGAGGTGTATTGGGTTCTACCTCCACCAGTAGATGCACGAACAGGAGCGAGTTGAACAGCAACTTGATTGGCTTTGGCAGCTGCTTTCAACCCATAATAGATACTGGCGATCACACTAGCATCGTTATTATCTGAGATTTCTGGAGCCTTGACAGTTTTCTTGGTGGAAGAAGCCTTTCTTTGGATACCAGCAGTAGCGTTCAACTCTGCGATCAAGAGATTGAGTTGTCCGACATTTGGCACCATAGCAGGATTGACAGTGCCATCGTATGTGAAGAATGGTTGACCTTGGAGGAGGCCAGGAGTAACTCTGCTTTGGACGTAGTTAACTACTCCAGCAAGTCTGAGAGTTGGGTAATAAGCGAAACCTGGAGTAGTGCTCTTTCCTCTTCCGATTCCCCTCGCTGATATTCTTCCAACTTTCTGGAGATCTTGGCTGATGTGGAGGAAGAGTCCCTTCTGTTGAAGCTTTGCGACGCTCTCCTGAGTGGGGGTAATCTGTCTTTGGGTTACGACGCCTGATAATGCTCCTTGAGTTGTCATGCTTAACGGATGCTTTTGTTTAATGTGGTCGTAATATTTATTTATGCTTTCACAATTTTCGTTTATGAGCGATCTTCAATAAATTTCACTGATTAATGGCAATATATCTCGCGTCTATCACAGAGGGTCTTCATCATCATCATCAGAGAGTGAGAGAGGGTCTTCATCATCAGAGAGTCTTCATCAGAGAGTGAGTGAGAGAGAGGGTCTTCATCATCATCAGAGAGAGTGAGAGAGAGGGTCTTCATCGCTAGGGATCTTCATTAAGGATTTTTAACGATCTAACATAGAATTGGTTAAGATTCTGCTTCTACCTGTATATAAATATGCAAAAAATAGAGAGGATAATAAAAGATGGCTGTATCTACGGGTTCAAGAATATTTTTCTTCATCACCATTATTATAGCGCTGTTCTTCATTGGGTTCTGCATTGCCAATATCTATTATTTTAAGCAGATAGCTGATGGAAAAACCGTCTCTAAGACTGTAGGGTGGACGATGTTGTGGTTGAATGTCATCATCCTGGTCCTGGCCTTCATACTTCTCATATGGGCTATATATCAAGTCTTCATCCCTGTTGAGACCAAGGAAATCATCACCAACTACGTTACATCAACAGCTCCAGTTGTTTACAGACAAGCTCCTGCCCCAATTCAGTATGTAGCAGCTCCAGCCCCAGTTGTTCAGACAGCTGCTCCTAATAAGAGTTTCCAAGTTAGTAACGTCACCACAGAGACATACGAAAAGACTGGGCAAGTGACCACCCCTTTGCCTGCCGCTAATCCTGCTACCAATGTAGTTGTCCAAACTCAACCTCAACCTCAACCAAATACCTTCGTGGTCCAAACTCAACCCCAAGGCCAGAATCTAATTTATCCTTAAGTAGGTGATTTAAACTTCTTCCTCTAGAGGACGATGTATATTCTCCTGATCTCTCATCTATATATCAAGGGTTGAAAGTTAGCGAGCGAAGCTCGCGTCAGCGTGCGCTGACAACTCTATATTAACCTGAGCAAAGGGAAGAGATGTTATCTCTATATCAACCTGGTGGCTCTCTCCTCAACTCTCTCACTCAACTCTCTCACTCAACTCTCTCACTCAACTCTCTTAATAACTGCTACCTAGATAACAGCTTTATGTTGACAGTGGGCTTCGCCCATTATGTTGACAAAGTATCTTAAATTTTTACATCTTCAGGCTTTGATGGAGGCTTGGGGAGTTCGAAGCCGAAGAGATTATGTTTCCAGAAAGTAACTTCAGGATCTTTCAAGGACAAATTTCCTAGAGAATTGCATATGC
>Ga0209745_1001927_pt1 | contig 12124 bp, 8 predicted proteins | sample BarGraNGADG00312_FD_184495 | JGI IMG/M metagenome (GOLD analysis project Ga0209745, IMG submission 184495) | Arctic peat soil microbial communities from Barrow, Alaska - Barrow Graham LP Ref core NGADG0004-312 (SPAdes) (version 2) | ecosystem: Environmental > Terrestrial > Soil > Wetlands > Peat ... | reverse complement strand
TGTCCACAGCCGCGACACGTCCACATGAGGAGCAAACATACACGGGCAGAAGCTTGCCGGTCGGCGTATCTTCAGCGGCGGAAGGTCCCTCCTCTTCACCTTCGGTATCCGCGAACGGATGCAGCCTCGGTGTCAAGAACGCTGTATGTTCATCGCTGAACCACGAATCGTCACCCTGTGGCCTGTCGTCATCGTCCGTAGCGAAGCGAACCTTCACGAAGTCCTGACCGCACGTTCTGCATATCGCTGCAGGACGCGCAGCCGAACCGCATTCAGGGCACTCGGGCGCTCCGTGCGGAACGAGTTTTCGGCAGTCAGTATTGAGGCATATCCCTATGTTGTACACGCCGTGGAAAAACGTATGTAGTTTCGGCCGGAGACGTGGAGGGTCATCCTCAGTCCCAATACTTCCGAGGAGAAGGTAGCCGATTATTTCTGCCATCAGTTCCTCAGGAGACGTATTCTGTCGCTCCGGCAATCTGGCCGTGACCTCGGTCACCACCTCGTCCAGTGCCTTTGGTTTCACGAGCACTTCTTCGAGAGCACGCACTATTTCATTTCCCTCAAGCGCCTCGGAGATTGCGGCGGGTAGCGTGTTTCTCGGTAGGAACGGCTTCCCCAACAACTTCTCGACAAGAGCAACAACGGCATCGTCATCGTCCGTGTCGAGAGCTAAAACATCGTGCTGCTGTATTGCTGGTGCGGGTGGTGTCCATCCGGAAACGTGTGCGTCACTGCGGGGAGAAAGCTGCTCAGCGAAGATGTCAGTCTCTGCTAAGGTCTCTCCGAACAAAGTACCGGCGAAGTCAGCCAAGGCTTTTATCCCCTCTTCGCCTTCAGCGACTGTCGCGGATGTCCCTACTCCAACAAGGTCCCCAGGCTTGAGCCCGCAGTGCATCTTGAGACGCCTAATGAGGCAGGCGATCTCTGTGGCGAGCGCGCCCCTGTAATAGTGAAGCTCGTCGAGAACCAGGTACCTGAGCGACGGTCCGAATAGACCCTGGTCATCTTCCCGCACAAGCATATATTCGAGCTGTTTGAAGTTCGTGAGTATGATGTCGGGTGCAGGCTCTCGCCTTATGTCAACTCGCTTCAACCTCTCGTACTCCGCAGGCTCCTCCTTGAGCCCCTCGGCAATCCTGTCACTGTCCCCGGTGTACAGAGCGTAAGATATTTCGAGGCCGGTCCCTCGCAGGAGCCTACGCATGCGCTCAAGCTGGTCATTTGCAAGCGCGTTCATCGGATAGAGGAATATCGCCTTGACACCCTTTCCCCCGGCGCTCTTCGCTTTCAAGCAATGGTCCAGTACAGGGATAAGAAAGGCTTCCGTCTTCCCCGACCCCGTTCCGGTCGTCACTATAAATGGTCGCGGGGCACAGCCGGCCCGCGCCGCCTTCTCCTGGTGTGCAAACAAGGCTTCATCGCCAAAAGGCCAGTTCGCTTTGAGCAACTCTGGCGTGAGGATACCGTCATCCGCCAGATCTCTAAGCTTCACAGTTCGTAGGAAGTCCCTAGAAAGCGTGACGAAAGGCCCCTTGACGACGACATCAGCACGCTCAAGGTGTTCCTCGAACTGTACCCGCAGGTGTGGATCCAGGAAGTGATACGAGGTATGCAGAAACCGCTTGTACTCCTCTATCACATGATTTGCCGCTGTTAACGCAGAACATTTCATGGTCGGTCCTCACATATGTCAGTAAGTACTCTACTCATTTGCGACCGTTCCCGGCGGCAAGGGGACAGGCAGCCATCCGAGCCGGTCCTCAGCTTCCTTTCGAATTACGGTCTGGATCGTCTCTGGGGTCTTACGGACATACTCCTCGGCCAAGAACTGCGTGGACCCGCTCAGAGTCCGCAAATAGGCAATCGCCTCTTCAGTTGACGGGACCCTTTTTTGACCGTTGAATTTTGGGGGTAGCCCAGTCCACACTGCGGCATCAAGGTCCGGCCTTTCTGTTAGCCATTTCTGTACACTGTCAACAACAATACCTTCGGCCGGCTGAGAATTCCCATCCTTGGTTGTATAGTGAATGTAGTCATCGATCGTGCCTTCCCGTAGCCTGAGGTTTTCAGTGGCATCATCGAGTTCCGCGAAGAGGCTCTTGGCCCAGAGAGTCTTGAGCAAAGGTACGCCCTCACAAACGACAAGCGTTAGTCGCTTGTCCCCCGACTCCCTGGCAAATTCTATCGGGAGCATCGGCCCCTCCTTGGACCAAGGCGTCAATATCCTCAGTTGGGTATCGGGGGGTCTGCTCCCGCAGGGATTCCATAAAAGCGCAACTCCGTCCTTGGGACCTGGCTCGAAGACCTCTACCGACCGCCATTACCGAGGATGGGAAACAATCAGGACGAGAGCCTTTGGTCCTCGCATGTTAGTGACCTTGTCCGGTTGGCGGCCGAAAGGCGAGAGCTTATCGACGCTCAGCCAGGTGGTGATATAAGGCCGGAGAGCCTTGAGGAGATGCGCTTCAAAGATGACAGGAGACGCGAGGCAGACGAGCTACTCGCATCTGCGAAATTGCTTTTCGACATGCGGATGGCCTCGGCTTTCGGTCTTGAGGCTATCTGGAGCGACTTTCCGCAGCTTCAAGGGCATGCAGAGAACTACTCGGACCTTGTAGCTTACGCAAGTGCTCGGCCTTGGTGGGAGGAATTCGTACGTGTACAAGACAGCGAGCAGTTCTTCCACTGGGAACTTGAGTTCCCCGAGGTATTTCTCTCCGAGAGCCCTGGCTTCGACGCGGTACTCGGCAATCCGCCGTGGGACAAGGTACTTCCGAATCGGCAGGAGTTCTACGGATCTATCGATATTCTAATACGAGCCTATTCTGGGGGTGACCTTGATAGGCGGATCCGTGAGCTTGAAGAAGCCAATGACGGTTTGCATGAAGCATTCACCGAGTACCAGCAACACATCACTACAACAGGTCAAATACTTAAGAACGGTGGAGCCTTCAAATACAACGATTGGCAGCTCGAAGGCCATATGACTGGTGGGCACCAGGATATATTCAAGTTCTTCGTTGAACAGGCATGGAGGCTCGCACGTGAGAGCGGCCGCGTCGGCTTTGTCGTGCCGTCTGCTATCTACAACAACGAGGGGTGTACCGGTTTACGCCACCTGCTCTTGGATGAGGCGCAGGTGGAGCGGTTTTACGGCTTCGAGAACAGGCGAAAGATCTTCCCGATAGACTCCCGCTACAAGTTCGTTAACCTCGTTTTCCGCAGAGGGGCACCCGAAAAGGACCGATTCGCAGCGGCCTTCATGCGGCATGACGTTTCCGAACTCGAAGACGGTGGAGCCAAACCCTGGATGGTCACGATAGTGAGGAGCGAGGTTGCAGAGATGAGCCCCGGGACCCTCGCGTTCCTGGAGTACCGTTCTCCCCGGGATCAGGGGATCGTACTCAAGATGTACGAGTGCAAGCCCGTCCTGGGCGACCAAGGTGGGGGCGCGTGGAATGCGCGGTTTTATTCTGAGTACAACATGACAAACGACAAAGACCTATGGACCGACCCCAAGACTGGGAAACTCTACTCAGTGAAGCAAATCCTTGGTAGGGAGCCAACCGACTTTGAGGAAGCTCCGGGGTGTCCACGTTCATGCAATTGGGTGTCCAGATTGATGCAATTGCGCACCTGAGACTTAACGGAGAGGAACTGGCAGAAACTGACTGCGAGAGCCAGTTCAAATAAGTGGCATTAAGAAGCCAACTGAGCCAAACCAAGCAGCACTTACACAAACCAAGGAAAACAGTACCTGAAACAACTCATAATCCGCGTGTCATACATCATATGCGCTCGATAAGATGGATTATCGAGCGCCTCGCCTCTTGCTCATATGGGGATTCAGGCATCTTGACTAATCCGCTGCCGCTACGAACAAGGAACATTCTTCCACTCACAGGAGCTACTCTCTTGGCTGATCATGCCTCAGTCCGCAATGCCCCAGCGCGTTTTCAGTCTTTCCACCGTATAAGCCCATTTTTTATCTCTCGGGCGTGCAGCGCTATTCTGATTGCCAAAGAACCCCTTTTCCCGAATTGCTTGCTCCAACGGAATGGTTTTGATCCATTCAACGCTTACGAAGTATTCAAGATCCTCAATGGGGACGTCCGCTGATTGCAGGTATGGCAGCATCTGGCGAATTGGAGCCTGGTTATGATCCAGGCCTTGGACGGTGAATTCGTTGATTGGCTTGGCTTTCTCAAGTACCCGACCTACACCAACGTAGCCGCGCCCCGGGACGTTTACCCAGATCCTTCCGCCTTCTTCCAGAACACTAAGAGTTCTGCTATACCAAATACCGCCACCCGCGGAGATGTATCCGTAGCTGATTGCATCTGACCAATGCCTAGATTGACCTTCACCAAAAGACACGTAGAATTCACCATTCCAGGGCTCGTCGCTACGTCTCTCCACAACTTTTGCTTCTGCCTCACCTGGATCAATTAACCAAACGCGACTCATGTACTCGTTGTCACCATCTTTGAAATAGCGAAAGTAGACGGCATTTATGGCTACACCGTACTCATCGGCCAAGTAGCCAACAATCCGTTCTGTGCTTACATCAAGCTCGCTGGCAACAACGACGAGCTCGTGTCCGTCGTTCAATAACTCTGGCATTTCTGATACTGAGAAACGCTGACAGAAAACGTCATCCAGAGACTGCTGCACTTCCCCGGGAGAGTATTTTTGCTTATAGTCGTGAAATATTTGCGCAATGTCCTCGTCAACAAGTTCCCTTACCCATGAACCATAGTCGAGGACTTGAGCGATAACGTCTCGTGGAGTCCTATCGCGTTTGAGCTCAATTACTACAAGCTTCCCATCGGCATCCATTGTTAATAGATCAACGAATTTCCCATAAGAAGTAGGTACCTGTCGACCAATGACTAATAGGTTTGGATCAAGGATCGAGATATCGTTTGCGATGCTATCCTCTAGCTGTTTCTCGTTAGGGAGAGGCGACATGCTGATTCGCTCAGGATTCTTGCCGAGTCGCCAGATTCCAACTTCTATTGGCATTTCAGTGGCCTCCTCAGATTCGATAACCGTTCCGGCAAGCGTCCAATGTAGAGGGCTAAGAAAGTAGTCATTAATGGACTGCCAGGGTCGTCTGATCAATCATATTAGCCAGAATATCGTTAAGAATTGAAAGGTCACTCATAGGCTTTATTGGAATGGCACCAACGCCCATGAAAGCCTTTATCAAATCAGGCGATGATACTCTACCGTGTCCTTCCTCATAGAAACGAAACTCAGTCCCGGGATAGAGAATCCAGACATCTCGAGCCTCCACGATAGCGTCCTTGTATGTATGCATCTTATAGAGGTCCCCCTGCTTGAACACCTGGCGGAGTTCTTCTTGGCTCTCGAGCTTCTCGATTGTTTCTTCGCTGCCGGCTAACGAATCATCAAGAAAGGGCAGGTTATGCTGGTCGTACTTGAACTTCGCGTCGAAGAGATGCAGCCGGCCGCCGATTTTAAGAGATATGTCCGGTCTCAGCGTGACCGAGTAGGAACAAGACGAGTTGCCCTGATAGGTCTTGTTGAACCACAAAACAGCCTTGCCGCCATAGTCTAGGCTTATGCCATTCTTCAGCTCGGTCGCGAAGGGGTCGGTCTTGTGGATTGCCGCACTAGTTGGTTTCCCCAAAGAATTCTCAAGAATTCGTGCAATGGTAAAGAAGCACCAGTATTCGAAGAGAGTAGCCACATCTTTGTTCTCGATGATCTGTTTCTCGGCTTCGTCACTCAGGGGGAATGTCGAGGAAAGGGCCATCCTATGATAGTGACCGAAGAACTCACGATATCCGTCCGACTTGTGGAGTACTTGCGATGACACAGGCATCCTTTGAAGGTCCATTACTTCCGACAAAATCCTGGAAGACAGCATGCGATCAAGAACCTTTGCTACACGCTCAGCATCTGCCAGGAGGTCCGAACTCGAGGATATGCAGTTCTGCTGCTTAGGTCTCGTGAGCTCAAGAAGCGTCTCCACTAGTCTGCGCGAGTTCTGCAAGAAGTCCTTGATGAAACGATTCTCTGGGGTATCGAAACTTGACTCCATGCGCTCATCCCGCAGCGAGGTAGGAATTGCTCTTGCCTCGGAATCATCCATCAATTCGACCGACACAGGATAGTAATAAGCAGGGCTATTTGGACCAATCTTTGTCATATTCTCAGTCTTAGTGAGGCTTCTTAGGATAGTCGCTGGACTTACGCGCCTGACTCTTTCAAGATCATCTTCCCAATCCACTCTTAGGGTCAATCGATGGGGGTTGCATTCGATCGCATTGAATTCATCTAATAGCTTGGGTTCTCTGAATAGCACGATATAGCGTAGATAGGAGAACTGCTGATAGATAGTGTCAGGATTGTCAGCTGTGGTTCGCTCAAATGGCGAGAACGTTGGCGTGTTGAAATCGAACGGCAGGTTCGAGATTTCCTCAGATACCTCGGCTAGCATCTGATTGAATACTTCGGCGCTTATCTTCTTGCTCTTCACTCGGAACTGCTTGCCGAGAATAGAAGCAATACCGACGTAGTTGCCAAAATTGATTTCTGCCAGCGTCCCGCTTCCCAGGTCATCGGTCTTCAGGATAGAGACAAAGCCTGGGATACCTTCGAGGTTGGTCCCTTCGATGACGTACGAGGTCCATTCCTGAAGTTCGGGGATCCCGTCATTTCCCAGTACAAAAACCTGACCGGACGCACCCTTGTGTTCGACTACAAACTGGACCATTTGAGGCGGCCCCGTTTCTCTATTCGATGAAGCTTACGAAGCCAACATCGTGGAGGCTCTTGAGCATACGGTAGATTTTTTTCGCAGACCGCGGGAAGGCCGATTGGTCCATGATCTGCTCACACTTGGTCATGACGCTTACGTAGTCATCGCTATCGTCCACTGCCTGGCCACAGCAGAACAACATAAGCCGAAGAAGAGGTTTCTCCAGCCCCTGCCGCGAGCCGTGAAACTTAGGAAGTACCTTTTGAAGCACTTGCAGATCAAGCGCAATCCCAGTGTTCTGGGCGCCTGTAAGCTGAACCGCGTTGTTAACATAAAGAGCCATTTCATTTGCTACGCGGTACCCGAAATGCAGATGCCAAGGCTGGAGAAGAGAGTTGAGCTCCTCGATCTTCGCACGGACTTGTTCATCCAGAGCACGATAGTCTGTGGCACTCGCTGGCTTGTATCCCGTGAATGAATCAACAGCATCTATGTTTGCCGTCAACGAAAACTCCGAACCCGTGCTAATGTGGTCTCCAGTTCCATAGCTCGGCAAATCAACTTCGTTGAACTCGATGGTGTTGGCTCTGTCGAGCACTTTCGGAGAGAACATGTACGTCGATTCATCAACGTTTACGGTGCCAGTGAAATAGAGGTTTTGCGGGATTTCTATAAAGGCAGGAATAAACATAACTGTGCCATCTGAGTCGGCGAACTCCAGGTCATCTTCTTGTTCGTGCAGAGGAATCGCCTCCTGCTTGATGCTGTCAGATCCTGACAGCCTTCGACTTTCAAGGCAGGAAAGGAAATCAGAGAAATAGTACTCCACCTTCGCCAGATTCATCTCATCCAGGATAACGAAATAGGGACGCTCTGGGTCATTGGCGGCGCGAAGCATGAGCTTAAGCAATTCGGTCGGCTGGTATGTACCGGTAAGGATGTTGTAGAACCCTAGCAAGCCTCTGTTGTCCATCCAGTCTGGCCGAACTGGGATGAAGACTGCACGGCGTGTCTCAATAGATTTCATTTGTGGTTCATACTTTTCCAAGCGGTAGTTGGTCTTAGTGTCATCGAGGACTGTCACTTTCATGATGTCCCCGATTTCGAAGCTGGCGTTAATCCACTTCCTTGCCTGCTTCCTCAGATAAATGACCTTGGTCTCGGAGTACTTGGGATCCTTGTACCCAATGTTGATTATTCTTGAGGCAATCTTCTCACCATCAAACTCGATATTAACTGCACCAGATTCACCCTTCTCAGGAATGTTGAAGTACTCAGCCAATATTGCAGTGATATTAAGGCCACCCAGGTTGTACAGCCACTTGCCAACACGGATATAGAATTCGTGATCCTCATTCTCCGGAAGTTCGCTTATCTGTGTTTGTTCCGGAGGGCACATGAAATCTGCGAACACCTGGGCTATCTTTGTCTTGCCTGTTCCCGAAATCCCAGAAAGGATCACAAATGGTTTGGTCTTGAGCGAGACATAGTAATTGGTGATGACTTCTTTCGGGAAGTGGTAGCCGTTACTTTCGAAATAGTTATAGAGGTCCATGCTGCCTTCGCCATCCTTCCGCCGTTTCGCAAATGCGAAGCCTCCTTTTAGGGCCACGGGAGGTATCGGAGATGCGTCCTGATACCGAACGAAATGGTCCAAGGATTCCGGTGGGTCGAGTACGTCTATCTTGTCGACCAAAAGCCACGTCTTGAAATGTTCTGCCTTGCTGTCGCTTAACTGTTTCTTGTCTCGATCTCTTGGGAGAGTCGAGTCTGGCCAGGGCGACTCAATACCCGCGCCTCCAGACTTGGTTACAAATTCCACGACATTGGCGGCTAATCGCATCTGCCCTTTGGAGTAGACAAGACATTTGAAAGGTATTTGCCTCTCGAAAGTGTCAATAAGTCCTTCCTTGATCGGGTAGCTTGCCCAAATCGCCGCACGACTGTTGAGTTTCAGGAAGTCTCGGTAAGGTGTCAATTCCGCATTATCCTTGGCTGCAATGATTAGAAATATCTCTTCATGATTTATGTTGGCGATGATTTCGTAATACAAAGGGGAGAGAACTTCCCAAGCATCAACTACGGGCTCAAGAGAAATTGTGTTGTCTTCCCCAACAACTCCGGTCTTTCTGACCAAGAAATCACACCATTGATTGTTTGGTGGTACAGAGAAATACCTGGTGTGGTGAGCTAGCTGTAGCCAAGTCCACATTCCATCATAGAGCCCGAATACTTGATCATATACTTCAAGCTCATCCTTGTTCTTAGGACGAAATACCTTAGGGTTCTCAGCCCCCTCGTCATCGAAGAACTGCTGATAGATCTCAAATCCGTTCTCAATAACTAAGGTCCTGAACCGGTCACGAAGTTGGGAGTTTTCAAGGATGTTTAATAGACCCCACCAAGACCAACTATCTTTTATTTGTTGTTCGGAAGTCTCAGTCTTGTATTTGCCCTTTTCAACTACAAGGCCATAGTAATACTCGCGCGTTACCCCATTGAACCCGAAGACGAATCTCGGAAAGACGTACACGGTCTTGTAGCCCTGGTCGAATAAGTAGACTGCGGGGGTGTTATACGGACCACCACCTCCAACAGGCTCACCAATGATGTTTGTGAGTTGCTCTCGGAGTATTATCGCGAGGCGGCCACGCCAGGTAGTGCCATCAGTGCCCTCCACGAAGTCAGTTTCCTCGAACTCAAAAAGGAGGTCCTCACCCCTGAGTTTGACGATCTTGAATCCCCTCTTCTCCATATAGCCGTTGGCAGCAGTTCCACCCGAAAAAGAGCCGACGGGCACCCCCGTCGCAAGGTGGATTATCTCTTTCACCGGGTACCGTTTACCTTCATGGAGTATTGCGTACTTATGGTTTTTCTTGTCCTCCCACCCTTGCCAATCCTTAGAATCACGGAGCTCGGCATCGAATTTGTCCATTGCTGCGATAAGCTCTTCGCGGGAGGCGTCTTTAACCAGCTCGGGGTTAGGCATGGTATGCTCCTACTGCTCTCTAGACTGCTCCGGTCGCGAGGCGTGCCATTTCTTGGAGAGTACGATTATGATTCCTGCCCCACACTTCTGACTGCACAGTCTGCCGCACTCGGAATCGGTAATTATCTTTGCAACAATTCAAGCCACCGACACCGCCATACTACACTGGAAAGTCGCGTTTTGTCTTTATACAAACCAGGATTAGTTGATTGATGAAGGACTAGTTGAGCTCTACATAGGCAAGCGGCGGCTTTCAGTATTGACATGTGTACCAAAGCAGTCATTATCGTGCAGTGCGCAATACCACAGGCCTAGCTGGTATAGTAACTGCAGGCGACACTGACTCAAAGGAGAGAACCCATGGCGTTTGTACGACGATTTCCTGATGCTGCTATTAAGGAATTAGAAGCGACAGATCTCTTTCGGGAGTGCCTCAGGCCGGATATCGTGGAAAGGTCCCGGGGGAGGATAGACCGTGGTCGGGATGTGTTCCCTGCTGTGCGCAATGGCAGGATGGATTTCTACTACAAAGGGGGCAAGCTGTTTTCATACAGCAAACGCTCCGGATTCACAACTCATCATAAGTATGCTTCTGTCATAAGGGGGGACAGCCGACGCCCCTATGTGACAGACAAGAATTTCCATGCAATCAAGACCTTCAAAGAGGGATACGAGCGCATCAAGGAGAACTGCTCCCACTATTCAGGAGTGGAAGCTCAGGGCATATCTGAGGTATATGGTAAATTCTCGTGCGCCAAGAACCATCGGTCCAACACCGTGGTCGTTCTCGATATAGAGATTTCTCTCAGGCGTGATGGTGAGGGGAAGGAGGCGGAGCCTGGAACGACTGCGCGGGCTAACAGTGACCGGATCGACCTGCTGTTTCTTGACACAGAGAGTGGAATACTACGTTTCTTCGAGGCAAAAGATTATTCAAACGATGAGATTCGCGCAAAGCAGGGCTATGAACCGCGAATAGTAAAGCAGATGCTTCGGTACGAGAAGCAGCTAGATCGGGTCAGTGAGGAAATACTAGAGGGCTATCAAGCATATGTCGAGGTAATCAATAAGCTTTTCAAACCGGAACCCCCCCTTCCTACACCCCTGGCCGTAGATCCAATTCCGCGACTTTTGATTTTCGGTTTTGATATGGAGCAGCAAGAAAAGCTGAAGTTGGAAGTTAAACGCTTAGAGGAGGAATACGGACATTCTATCTACCATATCGGCAACATAAAGCAAGTTAATCAAGGCACGTTGTTTTCTGGAGGTAGAAAGGGGTGGAGTTGAAAATAGTTGATTGGCGGCAGCTGAGAGCGTCTTGTCGCTACGGTGTGGCTGATCAGGGATGAGACATCTTGAAGCCGCGTTACGTCAACTCTAGCATCTGCCTATCTTCGAGCTCCAAGACATTTTCGAGATGCTCCTTGAAATCGTCGCGGCACTCTGTGTGTATTGGAATCAGCGTTTTGGGGCTCAATGAGCTGGCAAGGCGCTTGAGATCCTCTAGCAAAGCATGCCCCGTCGTGTGCGCGTAGACGAAGTTGATTCGCGAATCGTCTCGCAGCCGATTGAGCACATCCGCACCGTATTGGTCTTGAACTTCCTCGAGATAGCCGAGCCATTGCGAGTAGACCACATTGACCGGAGAGTCTGTAAGATAACCCTCGATGAACTTGGAGCCTGACAACCTTATTGCCTGCACAAAGTCAGCGGGGGCGGCCAAGATCTCACGCGGCTTAATCCTGTGTTCGGGATTGAACATCTCGTTTTGGAAGTTTCCAAAGAACTCCGGGTCAGTCTTAACAACCTGGTATTGGGGATTCGGAACGATGACTTTGACTTCGTCCCAGAACATGTTTGGCACCCTGTCAGACACGAGCTTCATCTGTTCCAGTACCCAAGCTGCGTAGACATCTACTACCAATGTCTTGCCCGTCTTCTTGCAGGCCCGGAACACAGAGACTAAGCGGTCGATGTTCTGTGAAGAGCAAATGACGAAGGACGTGTTGCGCTGCCCTTTGATCATTTCTACGATTTTGTCCTCGACCGCCGACTCAGTAGGGAAATTATTGCTCGTGCGCCCGAGCATCGTGCCTTCCATCAGTAACACGTCGATGTCAGGTGGCGGATCCTCGACCAATCGCTCGAAGAGGACGCCTTTTCTTCCATGCGCTCTAAGGTCGCCTGTATAGAACAAACGCTTGCCATCCGCCTCCACTAGAAACGCGAACGCATCGGGGGACGAGTGGTCCATCAGATATGGAGTGATCTTGAATGGGCCGATATCCAAGGGAATCCATGGTAGTCAAGCCCACGAAGTTCTGTAAATTCCCCCGTCCTCCAACATTGCTGATCCCATCATCGTAAATCATCTGCCAGCAACGACCAGAGCCGGCTCTGGT
>Ga0209745_1001926_pt1 | contig 12124 bp, 10 predicted proteins | sample BarGraNGADG00312_FD_184495 | JGI IMG/M metagenome (GOLD analysis project Ga0209745, IMG submission 184495) | Arctic peat soil microbial communities from Barrow, Alaska - Barrow Graham LP Ref core NGADG0004-312 (SPAdes) (version 2) | ecosystem: Environmental > Terrestrial > Soil > Wetlands > Peat... | reverse complement strand
CGAGCCACCACGCTCCATGCCGCATGCGCAGGGCTCGGAAGCCTGGTGGTCCAACTCGGCGACGAACCTGTGGCGCTGGCGGTCGTCTTCCCCTGCGGTGGCCATGGAGCGATCGCGGACAATCGGTACGAGATCAAGAACGTCGCTATCCCTCAGCGGATGACGGTCATCGCCTCCGTGGTTGAGGGGGCCGGCGAGCTCTATCGCTCGTCCTTCTTCGTGTCGATCGAGCAGCCGCAGGCCTGACTCAGGGCGCCCAAGGCAGCCTTGCTCGCGCCTCGGGTACCATTCCGGGACGACGACAGCCCGTCCGTCACGTCGGCTGCGGTTCCAAGTCGGAGTCGCTGGCCCCAGTCGAGCGCCAATGCCCACCGAGCAACGACCCGTTCGTGTCGCGATCCTCGGCGCGGGCACCGTCGGCGCGGAGGTGGCGCGGGGCTTCCTGCGCAACCCGGACCGCCGCATCGGCCCCGCCGGTGGCCGCATGCTCGAACTGGTAGCCATCGCCGACCTGGACGTCCAGGGTGCCGTGGACCGCGGCATGCCGCGCGAGATCATCGTGCCTGACGCCGGAGCCGTGGTACGCCGCGACGACGTGGATGTAGTCGCGGAGATGCTGGGCGGAGACGAGCCGGCCCGCTCGCTCATCGCCGAGGCGCTGAAGGCGGGCAAGCCCGTGGTCACGGCCAACAAGCACGTCCTGGCCCACTACGGTGCCGAGCTCGAGTCGATCGCCCGCGCCGGTGGTGCCGCTCTTCGCTACGAAGCCTCGGTCTGTGGCGGCACTCCCGTGCTGGATGCGATCTCTCGCGGTCTGGCGGCCAACCACATCCGCCGGGTTCGAGGCATCGTCAACGGCAGCACCAACTTCATCCTGACCGAGATGATGCAAGCCAGGCGGACCTACGAAGAGGTGCTTGCCGCGGCGCAGGCCCAGGGCTACGCGGAGCGAGACCCGAGCGCCGACGTGGAGGGCCGCGATGCCGCCAACAAGCTGGCGATCCTGACCCGGCTCGCCTTTGGGGCGTGGCCCGAGATCGACTCGATCGTCGCCAGCCCGCCCTCGCTGCGCGGCGACGGGAAGCCCGGCATCACGGGCGTCTCCGCCGCCGACATCGCCGGGGCCGTGGCGCTGAACCTGGCCATCCGGCTCGTGGCCACGGCCAGCACACCGGGCACGGCCGAGCCCGCCTTCGGGCTGGCCGGATCCGTGATGACTTGCGCCGTGCCGGTCGGTGCGCCGCTCGGCCGAACCGACGGCGTCCTCAACCGGTTGGAGGTCGACGCGGACCCGGTCGGTCGCGTATCGCTCGAGGGCCCCGGGGCCGGCGGTCCCGCGACCAGCAGCGCCGTCCTGGCCGACCTGCTCGAAGTCGTCCGCAGCGGACTCTCCACCTGGGCGGATCTGCCGCCCGCCGCCCCCGATCTCGTGACCCTCGCCGACGACCGCGCCACCGTCCGGCGGCCGTGGTACGTCTGCCTGCCCGGCGTTCTGCCGGAGGAAGTCCCTGGCCGCCTCGCCGAGGAGCTGGTCGGGCCGCCACCCAGCAGCCTCCCCCGGCATCGAAGCCGGACGTGGGTGGCGGTTCAGACGCGGCCGCTGCCGCTGGCCGAGGTCCGCGCGACAATTGATCCGCTCATCGACCCGGACCGCGACATTCCCATCTACCCGATCCTGACCTCGTAACCGGAGCAGTTGAAGTGTCCGCCTCGTTCGCCAACAGCCAGATCGCCTCCGCAGATGCCCCAAGGGCCGGTGTCGCCCGCCCGCGCCTGGTCGAGCGCTATCGCGAGTTCCTGCCGATATCGGACGCGACGCCGATCATCAGCCTGGGCGAAGGCTTCACGCCTCTCATTCGGCTCGACCACATCGGGGCCCGCATCGGCGTCCCGAACCTCTTCGTGAAGTACGAGGGGATGAACCCAACCGGTTCGTTCAAGGACCGGGGCATGGTCGTGGCCGTCTCGAAGGCCGTGGAACAGGGCGCCGAGGCGATCATCTGCGCTTCTACGGGCAACACGTCGGCCTCGGCCGCGGCCTACGGCGCCGCCGCCGGCATGCAGGTCATCGTGGTCCTGCCGAAGGGCAAGATCGCCCTGGGCAAGCTGATCCAGGCGATTGCCGCGGGGGCCAGGGTCATCGCCGTCGACGGCAACTTCGACGAGGCCCTGCGCGTGGTCCGTGAGATGGCCGGCCAGCGCGAGCACCCGGTCACCCTGGTCAACTCGGTCAACCCGTTCCGCATCGCCGGCCAGACCACGGCCGCCTTCGAAGTCTGCGACGACCTGGGCCGGGCCCCCGACATCCTGGCCATCCCGGTCGGCAACGCCGGCAACATCACCGCATACTGGGCCGGCTTCAGCCGCTATCTGGCGGCCGGCCGGATCGACTCCCGGCCGCGCATGTTCGGGTTCCAGGCGGCCGGCGCCGCGCCCATCGTGCTGGGCCATCCCGTGGAGAAGCCCGAGACCATCGCCACGGCCATCCGCATCGGCAACCCGGCCAGCTGGAAGCAGGCCGAGGCCGCCCGCGACGAGTCGGGCGGGCTCATCGAGACGGTCACGGACGATGAGATCGTGGCTTCTTATCGGGAGCTTGCGACGAGCCAGGGCATCTTCTGCGAGCCCGCTTCGGCCGCCAGCCTGGCGGGGGTCGTGAAGCTCGCCGCGGCAGGGCGGATCCCGGACGGCGCAACCGTCGTGTGCGTGCTGACGGGCCACGGGCTCAAGGATCCGGAGACGGCCGAACGAACTGCCGGCGGCGCGGGGGCGATCATCGAAGCGGCGCCGACCACAGCGGGCGTCATGCGCGCCCTGGGCTGGTAGGTCCGGGGTTCGGGTCGGCCGGCCTGACGCGACCGAGGCCGACGCGACAGCGCCTTAGTCGCTGGCGACCTAAGCGCAGAGCGGCGGAACTCGGGAGCAAGCAGGCGGCCGTTCGGGGGCCCGCACGCAGCGCCTACGCCAGCTTCTGCCTGATCAGTTTCATCAAGTCGGCGTAGGTTTCGACGGCCGGGAACTGTGGGAACTTCTGCTTCACACCGTCGGGTGCCCGGAACAGGACGCCTTCGTGGGCTTCGCTCAGCATGGCTATGTCGTTGAAGGAATCACCGCCGGCGATGACGTTGTAGTTCATGGTCTTGAACGCGGCAACGGCCTCGCGCTTCTGCTCGCGGATACGCAGCTGGTAGCCGGTGATGTGGTCGTTCTCGACGATCAGCCGGTGGCACAGCAGCGTCGGCCAGTTGAGCTGGCGGAGCAGGGGAGTGGCGAACTGCTCGAACGTGTCGGACAGGATCACGACCTGCACGAACGAGCGCAGCTCGTCGAGGAACTCCTTCGCGCCGGGCAGGGGCCGAAGCTCGCCGATGCAGGCCTGGATGTCAGATAGCTTCAGCCCGTGCTCGTCCAGGATCGCCAGGCGCCCGCGCATGAGCTTGTCGTAATCCGGCTCATCGCGTGTGGTGCGGCGCAGTTCCGGGATGCCCGTCTTTTCGGAGACGGCAATCCAGATCTCCGGCGTCAGAACGCCTTCCATGTCCAGGGTGACGATCGATTGCTTCATTTCGGCTTGCGGCCGCTCTTCGGCTTGCCGCCGCTCTTCGGCTTTGGTTCGGCCTCCTGCTCCTCGCCGTCTTCCTCGTACTCGGGGAGCTTGGGTTCGCCGACCGTCGCGTCCCATGCGGCATACAGCGCTTCCGCGTCCTCGGGCTCGAGCAGGTCCGCCAGCACCAGCCCCGAGATGGCATCGACTGCCGGGGGCAACGCGGCCAATCTGGCCGCGATCTCGGCCGCAAGCGCGCGGTCCTGACGAAGGGCCGCTACCCCGTGAGGGCCGTTGGTCCAGGTCGCGATCTGATCCTGGGCAGCCCTGATCTGCTCTCGCCAGGTCTCGTCCTCCTTGACCAGCTCCTGCATCGCCCGATGCGCTTGCCGCAGGTCCGCCTTCGACTGCCCGCGCCAGAAGGCGGTCAACTCCCCGAGCCTTTCGGGAGTCAGCTCGTCAAGCTTCGCCAGGAACTGCCGGACCAGCTCCGTGTTGGGTCCGAACTCCCCGTCCGACTCGTCCTCCGGGTGTCCGGAGTATCGCGCCGAGGCCCCGGCCGTCACGGCTCGCTCCCGGTCTCCGGTCTCGCCGCCTTCCTCGTCCGTGTCCATGACTTCCGCCCACGGACCGTAGAGAGTGTCGAAGTCGGCGTCGTCCAGCTCCTCGTCAAGGATCAGCGCGTCGACCGCGCCACGCGCGGCGCCCGCCACCATTGCCCAGAACGCGGCTTCGTCATCGTCTTCCGGCATCTGGGCGTTGAGCCAGGCCGCGACCGCATCTTCCGCGGACGTCAGTTCGTAGCCGTGCTTGCCGACCCGGCTCCGGCGCAGCAGGTCACGCTCCAGCACGTCCCGCTCGGTGGCGTCACCGGCCGCCCACGCGTCCGCAAGCTGCTCCGCTCGCTCGGTGTCGATGGCAGCCAGCGCGTCGAGGACCGCTTCGACGTCTTCGCCATTCGGGCCGTAGATGGCCGTGGGGTTTGAGCCGGTGAGTCCGAACTCCTCGGCCTGGCGGGCGAGCTCCGCCTGCAGGTCGGCCCGCCGCTGCGCCAGCGTCTGCTCGTCTTCCTCGTTCTCCTCGTCGTCCTCGGCGAGATCCTCGTCCTCGACGAACTGGTCGTAGTCGAGCTCCGCTCCCGCAGCTTCCGTGTCGGAAGCGACCCAGCTCAGCTTGTTGGGCTCGGCCTCGCCGGTCAGCTTGTTGGCGACGGGTCCTTTCCTTTTCCCTCGTCCGAACATCGTCCCTCCTGGCCCGGTCTAGCCCGGGTGCGGCGTTACCTGGCGGAGCCTACTTCCTGGTGGAGCCCTGTGCTTTGGTCGCGCTGTGAGCTTTGGTCGAGCCCTTGGTCGGGGCGTTCGCCTTGGCCGGGCTCTTCGCCTTTGCCGTGGTCGGGGCCGGTGGCTTGGCAGAGCCCTTCGTGGTCGGGGCCGGGGCCTTGGTCGAGCCCTTGCCACCGGGGGCAGACTTGCCGCCCGCGGCTCCCTGTGCCTTGGCCAGGGCCGGGGCCTTGGTCGAGCCCTTGCCACCGGGGGCGGACTTGCCGCCCGCGGCTCCCTTCGCGGGACTCTTGCCGGCGACCTTGGGCGTCTCTTCCTCTGCCGGCTCGGGGAGCGGCGGTGCTCCGATCAGGTTGAACCAGGCGCCGTACAGAACCTCGGCGTCCTCTGGTACGAGGAGATCTCCGAGCACCAGGGCGGCCACCGCGTCGGCCAGCGCCGGGCCGGCCATCTTGCGGGACTCGCCCTGGCCGGCCTGGCCGAGGAAACCGGCCGTCTCCTGAATACGGCTGGCATTGAGCCAGGGGCCGAGCTTCTCCTGGGCGTGGCGGATCTGTTCGCGCCACTCGGGATCCTCGTCTACCAGCTCCTGCAGTGACTGATGGGCCTGGTGCAGATCCTCGCGTGGGGCGTTCTGCCAACCGCCCACCAGCCGGCCCACCTGCTCGGGCGTCAGCAGCCAGAGCCGGTTCAGAAAGTCCGTTACGGCGTCAGAGTTGGGGCCGAAGGTGGCCTCGTCCTCGACGTCCTCCTCCTCCTCCTCGCCATCGTCGGCACCGTCCACTTCCTCGGTCTCGCCCGCCCCGGGGGCCTCAAGGCGCGCCGCTGCGGCGGTCGCGTCCAACTGGGCCGTCGTCTCCGACCATGGCGCAAACAAGGCCTCGAAGTGACTCTCGTCGAGCACCTCCTCGAGGATCACGGCCGTGGCCGCGTCCAGCGCCGCCTCGCCGGTCTGCGTGCAGACGCGGGACCAGTCCGGCTCCGCGTTCACGTACTCCGGATAGCCGGCCGTGACCGCCATCCACGTTCCGACGGCCTCCCTGACCAGCTGAAGGTGGCGGGCCGTCTCGGGGTCGCTCTCGTAGAGCTTCCGGACCGCCTTGCGGGCCAGCTCGCGATCCGACTTCGGGATCTCCAGCCACGCTTCGGCGAGGGGCCGGGCCTCGGTCGGGGAGACCTCCTCGAGCCGGTCCAGGATCTCCAGCACCGCCCCGGCATTGGGCCCGTACATCCAGACGTCGTTGCCGGCGAGGTAGTCCGCAGCCTGAGACACGAGGTCCGCGGTCATGTCCTCCGGCTGGTCCTCGAGATCTCCATCCTCGAAGTCATCGTCCAGCTCGTCCTCACCGAGTTCGGTGCCGTCGTCGACGAGCGAGTCTTGCCCCGACTCCCGCGCCGCATCACCCTTGTCGCGCCGATCGCCTCGCCTGAACATCGATTCCTCCGAAGAAGCGCGTGCCCGCGCGTCGGGAATGGTCGCACAGCTGAGCCGCGGCGTCGCGACGGAGGCCCCGGGCCTTTGGTTGCGGAAGGGCGCGCGGCGCGCGTCTGTCGGCCTGTCCGGCCCTTGTGCGTCACCAGGTACATGTCGAACGGGTCGGCTGCGTGCGCGCGCCCCGACTTGTCGAATGTGTGCGGCCGCAGCTACACAACAGTCTCGACCGCGGCGCGCCAGGTCGAATGTGCTCGGATGCCGAGACAGAATCGACGACCCACACCGCGAAGTCAGACCGGCTCGGCTGACATGTAGTCCCGGACGCACACCGAGCCCCGCGCCGAATGATCGAAACGTGTCGCAGCGGCGCGGCCGGCGCGGCCGGCGCAGCGGCGCGGCCGGCGCAGCGGCGCGGCCGTCGCGACGGCTCTCACCGGGCCGGCGCGGCCCGCGGCCCGCGCGACCCGCGGCCGGCGCGGCCCAGAGCGGCGGACCGATAACGGTTCAGTTGGCCCCGTGGGCCTCGATGAAGCGCTGGACCCGTGCCCAGGCGTCGTCCGATTGGGCCTGGAATTCGGCGTGCTTGCGATCGAAGAAGCTGTGCGGCGCGTCCGGCTCGACCACCACGTCCTGCTCCACGCCGGCAGCTATCAGGGCATCGCGGAACTGCTGCACGACCGCGATCGGGATCCCCTGGTCCGACCCGCCGAAGATGCCCAGGACCGGGCATTCGATCTGGCCGGCTACATCGGTCGGTGAGGGCGTGTCGTTGCGAGACGGCCCGCCGGGCCAGCCGTAGAAGCCGATCACGCCGGCCAGTCCCAAACCCAGCGTGGCGGAATCGAAAGCGTTGCGTCCGCCCATGCAGAAGCCTGTCGTGAAGAGGGCCTCGGCGCGTTCGCCACCATCGGCTCCGCGCAGGTAGGCCGCCGCGGCGGCTATGTCCGCGGAGAGCCCGGCCCACGTCGTCTGAGCCACGTGCGGCCCGTAGTCGAAGTCGTCGCCACGCTCGCCGGTCCCGGCCGTCCGCCCGAAGTAGTCGATCGCCACTGCCTCCACGCCGATCTCCGCGAAACGGATCGCCAGCTCCTCGTAATAGTGGTGGAGGCCCCGAACATCGGGCAGGATCACGATCGCGTTGCCGGTCGTCTCGTCCGGCCGGGCGTGGAAGGCTCGGAGCGTGTTGCCGTCGGCGGCCCCGAGCTGGAGCGACTGGTGTGTGACTGCCGCGGCGGAGATCGGCCGGATCGGCGGGCTGCTGTCGAGATCGAAGCACATGGGACGCGACTCCTGGTGAGGATGGCGCGATTGTCCCCGGCCCGCGCCCCGCGACCGTGTCCGAGGCGGGCCGGTTGCGCCTCGTGATGCGGAGGAAGCCGCGAGCGCTGCTAGAATGCCCGCCATGTCCAAATCGCTCGTGGTTCAGAAGTTCGGTGGCTCGTCCATCGCCAACGCCGACCGAATTCGGCGGGTAGCGGCGCGCATTGCCCGCGAGCGAGCGACCGGCGGCGATCTGGTCGTCGTCGTTTCCGCCATGGGCGATACGACCGACGAGCTCCTGGCGCTGGCCAGCTCCATCACCGAAGACTCTGATCCGCGCGAGCTCGACATGCTTCTGGCGACCGGCGAGCATCAGAGCGCGACTCTCGTCTCGATGGCTCTGCACGCTCTCGGCGTTCCGGCGATCGCGCTTTCGGGCGCCCAGGCCGGCATCACGACCGATGGAAACTACGGGAAAGCCCGCATCGCGGGCATCGACCCCAAGCGCATTCTCAGTGAGGTAGAGGCGGGTCGAGTCGTCATCATCGCCGGTTTCCAGGGCCAGAGCGTCAGGGACCCGCACCTCGCGGAGGTCACGACACTCGGTCGTGGCGGTTCCGACACCACCGCCGTCGCCGTGGCGGCCGCCCTGGAAGCCGACCGCTGCCAGATCTTCACCGACGTTCGGGGCATCTACACAGCCGACCCGCGCCTCGTGTCTGACGCCCGCCAACTGCCGGTCATCTCCTACGAGGAGATGATGGAGCTGGCCCACCAGGGCGCCCAGGTCATGCAGGGCCGAGCGGTAGAGCTAGGCTGGGTCAACAATGTCGTCATCGAGGTGCTGAGCTCGTTCGAGGACCTGCCCGGTACGCTCATCAAGGAGGATCCGTTCGTGGAGCAGCGCAACAAGGTTCGCGGGCTGGCCCACGACCGCAACGTGGCCAAGGTGACCCTCGTCGAGGTCCCGGACCGGCCCGGTGTCGCTCACGCCGTCTTCGCTCCGCTGGCCGAGGCCGGAGTCAACGTCGATACGATCGTCCAGAACGTCGGCCACCACGGCACGACGGACCTGAGCTTCACCATCACTCGGGGCGACCTGGCGAAGACCAAGCGCATTCTCGAGCCGATCATCCGGGAGCTCGGCTTCCGCGAGATGACGACGGATTCGGCCATGGCCAAGGTCTCCATCGTCGGCGCCGGCATCCAGAACGCGCCGGGCTACGCATCCAAGATGTTCGCCGCGCTGGCCGAGGCGGGCGTGAACATCGAGATCATCTCGACATCCGAGATCCGCATCACGTGCATGATCGCCGAGGACCAGGTCGAGACCGCCGTCCGGGCATTGCACAAGGCATTCGCTCTCGAGGAGCCGGAGCCGATGCTCCAGGGCGAACTGGCCGCCGAGGCCGGCGGGGGATCGGGCGGGACTTCGAAGTCGGGCGCGTGACGGAGCGCGATACGACGCCGCGAAGCGTCGATACGGGGCGCGATACGACGCCGCGAAGCGTCGATACGCGGCTCGACGACGCGGCCCGCCTTTCGCAGGCGTTCTTCTCGCGATACGAGCGCTTCCGGTCGGTCACCTCCACCAACGACGTCGTTCGAAGCTGGATGACCGAAGGAACGCCCGAGGTCTGTCTGGCCGTCGCCGACGAGCAGACGGCCGGACGGGGGCGAATGGGCCGAACCTGGATCGCGCCCAGCGGCGCCGCCCTGATGCTGTCGCTTGGCTTCCTGCCCGACTATCTGCCGCCCGACCGGCTGTGGCGGCTTCCGGCGGTCGTGGCTCTGGCAATGGCCGACGCCGCCGAGGAAATGGCAGGGCTGCCCATCGGCATGCTCCGGCTCAAGTGGCCGAACGACATAGTCGTGGCCGCGGAAGCGGGCGTGCGCAAGGTGGCCGGAGTTCTTAGCGAGAGCGACGGCGTGGGCACGCCGGCCGTCCGGGCGGTGGTCGGCATCGGCGTCAACGCCGACTGGCGGAGCGAGGACTTCCCACCGGACCTGGCGGGCTCGATGACGAGCCTGCGCGAAGCGTCGCGGGGGCGCCCGATCGACACCGATCAACTTCTTGCCGCCTTCCTGCTCCGCCTCGAGCCGCGCGTGCTGGCGCTGCGCGAGGGGCATTTCGACGTCGCGGGCTGGCACGACCGCCAGGTCACGACCGGCCGAATGGTCCGGATCGACATGCCGGACGGCTCCGCGCAGGAGGTGCGGGCGGTCGGCGTGGACGGGGCGTCCGGGGCGCTGCTGGTCGAGGACGCGGCCGCACCCGGCGGAGAACGCGAGCTGCTCGTCGGCGAGGTTGCTCACGTGAGGCTCGGTCCGGCGGAGCGCGGCGCCACTCAGGGCGCGCCGGTTTCCGGCGGCCGGGGTGTAACGAATTGAACCGGCTCGTGTTGAGTAGAGCGAAGGAGGGCGTCCGTCCCGCCCGGCTGGACCGCGACCGCGGTCTGGTGGAGGCGGCCCGGCGCGATCCCGCCTGCTTCGATGCCCTGTATAGGAAGTACCTGGCCCAGGTGTACAGCTACGCCTACTACGAGCTCCGGGACCACCATGCGGCGGAGGACGCGACCGAGCGTGTCTTCATGCAGGCTCTGGCCGGCCTGCCCAGATTCGAGGAGCGAGTCGACGACTTCATCGCCTCCCGTTCGGTCTCGATCGAAAGCGGGCCCGACTCCGCGGAGATCTCCACGTTCCGCGTCTGGCTCTTCCGGATTGCCCACAACGTCATCGCGAACGAGCGACGGCGGGACCACCGTCGCCCCGTGACTCCTCTCGAGGAAGCGGCGGAGCTCTCCGCCCCGGATGACGTCGCGGACACGGCGGCCGCTCGCGAGGCCTTCAACGCGGCCTGGCACGCGGTCGCGCGCCTGCCGCAGGATCGCCGCCGGGCGGTCATTCTCCGTTTCGTCGACGAGATGTCCACGGCCGAGATCGCGGCCATCCTCGGTCGCTCCGAGGGAGCGGTTCGGGTGCTGCTGCATCGCGCGCTGCGCTCCGTGGCGGACGACCTGCGGGGCCACCTCAGCTGATGGTGAGCGGTGGAACGCGCGACGCTCGGCGTACTGAGCGGTATCTGGATGAGCTGATGGCCGCCGACCGGCGGCGAGTCTCGGAGTTCCCCGTGGACGTCGACATAGACCCGTCGGTGCGCCTCGCGGCCCGCGAGCTTCGGGCGGGCCTGGTTCGAGTTCACCCCTCGTTCCGGTTCGAGGAGGCGCTTGCCGCTCGCCTGGCGGCTGGGGCGATACGGCTGCGGGCCGGCCTGCGCGTGGATCTCGCCGGGGCCGAAGCGGCGCCCGCGATGCCGGGGACGATGTCCGCCTTCCGGATCCACTCGCCTGCCGCGCAGGGAGGCGCAGTCACAGCCAGTTCGCCCGCCGCCGCCCCGACCGAGCCGCAGGCGGCTCCGTCCGCCTGGGCGTTCCGGCGCCTGCCCGAGATGGCCGCGCGCCAGTCACGGCCGCTGATCGTCGGCGGAGTCGGCGTGGCATCGGCGATCTCGATCGGCGCGGTCTACGTCGCCTGGCGCCACTCCCACCCGGCATCCGGCCGGATGGGACGAGCCGCAAGGACGGCCCACGGCCGCGCTCCCGGGTCCGGCCGCCGCCGAACGGGCGTCATCAACGGAATCCTTGGGGTCGTGTCCTGATGCCAGTCAGATTGCCCTTCCGCCCCCGCCGCGACACATACCCGCCCGACCTGTGGACCAAGTGCCCGGGCTGCTCGGAGATGCTCTTCAACAAGCAACTCGAGAAGACGCTCCGGGTCTGTCCGCATTGCGGGCACCACTTCCGCATCTCGGCCAAATCCCGGATCGAGCAACTCGTCGACGGCGGCTCGTTCGTGGAGCGCGACGACGATCTGCAGCCGGTCGACTCCCTCGGTTTCGTCGATCTCAAGTCCTATCCGGATCGGCTCGTGGCTGCCCAGCTCGCCACCGGTCTGCGCGACGCCGCCGTCTGGGGCCTGGCCACCATGGGCGGGAAGCCGGTCTCGATGTGCGTCATGGATTTCGGGTTCATCGGCGGTTCGATGGGCGCGGTAGTGGGCGAGAAAGTGGCGCGTGCCGGTGAGGCGGCCCTGGCGGAGCGCATCCCGCTCATCATCGTCTCGTCCTCCGGCGGCGCCCGGATGCAGGAGGGCACCTACGCCCTGATGCAGCTCGTCAAGACGATGGGCGTCGTGGAGAAAGTGCGGGCGGCCTGCGTGCCGTTCATCTCCGTCCTGACCGACCCCACCACAGGCGGCGTCTTCGCCTCCTTTGCCGTAGTCGGCGACGTCAACATCGCCGAGCCCAACGCGATCATCCGCTTCGCGGGAGACCGCGTTTCGGCCGGAACCATCGGCGAGGAGCTACCCCCCGGATACCAGCGCTCCGAGTTCTGGTTCAGCCACGGGTTCGTGGACAGGATCGTGACTCGCGCCCGTCTCCGCGACGAGATCATCGCCCTGCTCGGATTCCTGGCGGCTCCGCCGCTGGACGGTGTTGACGAGCCCGTGGCGGCGATCGGCTTGAGTCCACGCTCGCTGCTCTCGGCGCTGACCGGGGCGCTCGCCGGAGACAACGGCGACTCACGCAACGGCGACTCCCGCAAC
>Ga0209745_1001924_pt1 | contig 12125 bp, 16 predicted proteins | sample BarGraNGADG00312_FD_184495 | JGI IMG/M metagenome (GOLD analysis project Ga0209745, IMG submission 184495) | Arctic peat soil microbial communities from Barrow, Alaska - Barrow Graham LP Ref core NGADG0004-312 (SPAdes) (version 2) | ecosystem: Environmental > Terrestrial > Soil > Wetlands > Peat... | reverse complement strand
GACCCGCCCCACCGGCGGGTCGGCGCTGGAGATCCTCGACCGCAGGCTGGCCGGCGGCGAGATCGACCTGGAGACGTGGCAGGCCCAAAGGGGCGCTCTGCTGGCCGCGCAGGGCGACAGGAGGTGACCGCCATGAGACGTCCCCTGCTGGTCGGCGCGTTGGCGGCAGCCGTGATCGCCCTGGTCGCGTCGGCGGCGGTGGCCGTTGGCACCCTTGGCGGCCCTTCTTCCGGGCAATCGATGATGGGCGGCTACGGTCAGAGCGTGGGGGCAGGCATGATGGGCGATCGTGGTCAGAGTCCGGGGGCGGGCATGATGGGCGATCGTGGTCAGAGTCCGGGGGCGGGCATGATGGACAGGTCAATGATGGGTTCTACGGGTGGCATGGGCATGGTTTGGCTGCCCGGTGACGGCGCCACGGTGTCCTCCATACCGGCGGCTCGGGCCAGAGCAGCGGCCGCGGCCGCGCCAGCCGGGTTACACCCCGGAGAGGTCATCTGGTTCGACAACGGTTTCTACATTGAGCTCAAGGACGGCGCGGGCCGGCCCGCGACGGAGGTCATCGTCGATCTCCGCACCGGCGCGGTGAGCACCGAACCCGGCCCGGCCATGATGTGGAACACCCGCATCGGGATGCACACCCGTGGCGGCGGCGCCAGAGCAGACGCCGGAGCAGTTGATGCCACGAAGGCACGCGCGATCGCCACCACGTGGCTGGCCGCCAACCGGGCGGGCACCTCGCTCGCCAGCATCGACGGCTACCCCGGCTACTTCACCCTTGACCTCAAACGCAACGGCGCGCTCAGCGGGATGATGTCGGTCAACGCCTTCACCGGAGCGGTCTGGTACCACACCTGGCACGGAGCGTTCATCGCCATGGAGGACTCCTGATCCCGATCACAGCACCGGCAACGGCCACGACCTGATGTTGCCTGGCATCGACGGCATCGAGGTGTGCCGTGCTCAGCTGCGGGGTAGGAGGACGCGAAATGTGGACCCCTGCCCGGTGCCGGGGCTGGTCACGGTGAGCTGCCCCCCGTGCGCCTCGGCCAGGGCCTTGGCGATGGCCAGCCCGATACCGGACCCTCCGTGAGCCCGATCCCGAGCGGTGTCGACCCGGTAGAAGCGTTCGAATACGTGAGGTAGGTGCTCGGGGGCGATTCCGTCGCCGGTGTCTGCGACGGCCAGCTCCACGCCACCTGTTCTGGAGGATGTGGTGGCCGAGATCGTGACAGCTCCTCCAGCGGGGGTATGCCGCAACGCGTTGTCCAGCAGGTTGCCCAGGATCTGTCCCATCCGATCCGGGTCCACGCGCAGGTCAGGTAGCCGGGTCGGGATCCGCGTGAGCAGGCGAACTTCCTTGGCGTGGTAGGCCTCGGCGACCGAGTCGACAGCCGCGGCCACCACCGACTCTGGGGGCACCGTACGCAGGTCCAGCCGAACCTGCCCCTCTTCCGCCCGGGAGACGGAGCCGATGTCCTCTGATAGCCGGGCCAGGCGTCTGGTCTGGGAGTGCAGCAGCTCGGCCGTCTCGGCATCCATTGTCGCCACACCGTCCTCCAGCGCCTCGAGGTAGGCCTCCAACGTTGCCACCGGCGTGCGCATCTCGTGTCCCAGGTCGGACAACAGCCTGCGGCGGGTCAGCTCGACCGATCCCAGTCGGCCGGCCATCTGGTTGAACCCCGAGGCGAGCGCGTCGAACTCCGGGCCGAGCCCCGGCCCGGGGACCCTGACGTCGTAGTGGCCGGCCGCAACGCCGCTGGCCGCTGCGGCGATGGTGGCCACGGATCGCCCTATTCGGCGAGCTATGTACACGTTGACGGCCATCGCCACGGCCAGCGCCGCCAGCAGGGCCAGTGACAGCGAGATGGCGTTAGCGCTCTGGTAGGCCCTCTCGGTGTGCACGAGCTGGGTCGATGTCGTCCCGACGTTGGCGCTGGCGAGGTGGTCATGGAACAGGGGCGGGCCGACGGTCGCGGCAATCGTCCACGCGGTGAGGGTGCTCGTCAGCAGGACCAGCGCCTGGGCCAGTAACAGGCGACCGGCCAGGCCAGCCCCTCGCCGCGTGGGTTCACCAGCTGCCGCTTTCATGTGCCCTCGCCCATGCGGTAGCCGATGCCGCGGACCGTGCGCACGTACCGTGGTGAGCCGGGGTCGTCGCCAAGCTTCCTGCGCAGGTGCCCTACGTGGACGTTGACCAGGTGGTCGTCGCCGACCCAGGTCTGGTCCCAGACGGCGTCAATGAGCTGGCGGCGGGAGAAGACCATCGCGGGTCGAGCCGACAGGGCCGCCAGCACGTCGAACTCCGTGCGGGTCAGGGCCACCGCCTCACCGTCAATATGGACCTCCCGTCCGGCCACGTCGATACTCAGCGCCCCGAACACTCGCGGTGGCGACTCCTGGGCGGGCCGCCCACCTGGTGCTGAGGCGCGGGGACGGCGCAACATCGCATGGATCCGGGCCAGCAGCTCCCGGGGGCTGAACGGCTTGGTCAGGTAGTCATCGGCCCCGACAGAGAGTCCGATGAGTTTGTCAATCTCCTCGGTACGCGCGGTGAGCATCACGATGTAGCAGTCGGAGAATGTCCGCACCACCCGGCAGACCTCGACACCGTCGATTTGTGGCAGCCCCAGGTCCAGCACCATCACGTCCGGATCGACCTGCCTGGCCTGGTCAATCGCCTGCGTCCCGTCATAGGCCATCGACACCTCGAAGCCGTCCCGGGTCAGATAGGACCCCACGAGGTCGGCCAGGGCTCGTTCGTCATCCACGACCAATACACGAAGACCGCTTGGCGGCGCTGGCCCCGAGACTGGTTTGCCTATCACTTGGCTCATGTGCCCAGTGTCGGGGATTCGAAGTTCAGCACGGGCATCGGGAGTCCTTCCAGCGCTAGGCAACCGCTGGAACCCCCGGCCGTCTTTGGCGCCTACCTCGCGCTAGGCGAGATCTCGCGGTGCGAATCTTCAGCGTTTCTTTACCATCTGTGCTCCATTTGGCGTGGGTTCGACGTCCACGTTGGAGGTGACAGGAATCCGGCCGGAGGTACCCAATGGCGATGAGCACTTGGTTGGTCCTCGCCGGGCTCTGCTCGTTCTACGTCGCCCTCGGACTCTGGGCGGTCTCCCAGATCTTCCCCAGCGACCCAGCCACCACACCCGGATCCGACCCAGACCAACCACAGAAGGGCCCCAGAACGTGAACACCAATATGCAAGGTCACAACCACGGCGGGAAGAACCATCTGCTCGGGATGCTCGGCATCGGGGCGCTCGTGCTCGTCGTCCTGGTCCTCTCCGGAAAGTCCTTCGGGGATGCCTTGCCGCTCGCTGCCTTCTTGGCCTGCCCGCTGATGATGATCGGAATGATGTTCATCATGCGGGGCGGCAACGGCCAACAGCACGGCAACGACGCCACCAACCACCGCGACCACGATGAGACGGCCCCATGGCAGGACTCGGCCAGCACGACCCCTGCTCAACCACAAGACACCCCCCGGCCCTGAGCGGCTGCGTCCGACCACCCATCTGCGGGCCGAAGCTCGTGGAGTCCCTTGGGCAACCCTGGCGCGGCTTCGGTAAGTCTTCGATCGAAAACCGTTCAAGACCCGCACGTACCTAGCGGAAAGTGATTGGCATGACTGAAGTTGAGACCACCCCCGCATGGGGGAGACAAGGCCCGGACCCGGCCTGTGACGGCCCCCGGACCCAAGGGGTCGGCGTACCCGTTGAGGTCACGGTGGTGGAGGCACCCGCGTGCCACCTGTGTGAGGACGCGAAGTCCACCCTGGCAGTCCTGGCGCAGTCCCACCCGATGACCGTCCACGTGGTCTCGATCGACGGCGAGCCCGGTCGCACTCTGATGCAACAACACCGCGCGCCGATGAGCCCCCTGGTCCTACTGGACGGGGCGTACTTCAGCTCCGGGCGCCTCCCCCGGCGCAAGCTCGAGCGCCGACTGGCAAAGGATCGGCTGGGTGCGAGCGATGGGTGACCTCTTGACCACCGGCTCCGTGTTGGCCGCCTTCTTCGCCGGCGGCGTGGCGCTGTTCGCGCCCTGCTGCATCGTGTTCCTGGCCCCGTCCTACCTCGCCGTTGCGGTCAAGAACCGCCGCTGGCGGCTGCTGCCGCTGACCTTCGTCTTCGCAGCCGGGTTGGCATTGGTCCTGGTTCCCATCACCTTGGGGATGAGCCTGGTCGCGGGGACCATCGCCAACTACCACCGGCCGCTGTACTACGCCGGCGGCGCGCTGATGCTGGCCCTAGCCGTGTTCACCCTGTCCGGCCGGATGGTCAGCCTGCCCTCGTTCGTGCGGGCGCCGGACACCACCCGTGGGGACTCCGCCAGCTTCTTCGCCCTGGGCGTGTTCTCCGGGCTCGCCAGCAGCTGCTGCGCCCCAGTGCTGGTCGGGGTGATGACCCTCTCGGCGCTGTCCGGGTCGCCCGCCGGTGGCCTGGTCCTGGGCTTGGCCTACACGTTCGGCATGGCGTTCCCGCTGTTCGTCATGGCGCTCCTCTGGGACCGGTTCCGCCTCGGCGAGCGCAAGTTCCTCAAGGCGCGGCCGGTCCGGCTGCGCCTGGGCACCCGCATCTTGGCGACCAACACGGTCAACCTCGTGGTCGCGGCGGGGTTCACCGTCATGGGGCTCTTCGTGATCAACCTTGCTGGCAGCGGCAAGATGACCTCCGGCCCGGGGTTCCAGGTGGCCTTCGGTCGACGCCTGGCCTCGAGCTTCGGCTGGGTGGAGAAGGTGACCGCGCCGATCCCGGAGGCCTTCCTCGGCATATTCGTCCTGGCGTTGGCCGCGGTGTTCGTCTACGCCACGCTTCGCAACCGCCCCCGCCGGGGGCAGCCTCCCTTCGCGTCAGAGGACGACCAGGAAGACGGGGCTGCCCCGTCCTGCCACGAGGACACCACCGCACCCTCGACCCACAAGTAAGGACCCTGAGATGACGATAGGAACCAGCGGACACGACACCGCACACAAGAGCCACGAGCACATCAACGCGCTGCGAGCCGTCCAGGCCGAGCAGGAGCGCCGCCGCCGGTGGTGGATCCGTGCCGCGTCGCTGGGCGCGACCGTAGCCGTGATCGGCGTCGTCGTGGCGATGATGCTCACTTCACGGCAGGAGTCATCCGCCGCGACCCGCGTCGCGCCTGACTTCACCCTCACCGACACCTCCGGCACGACGGTGAGTCTGGCCGCCCTGCGTGGGAAAGATGTCCTGCTGTACTTCAGCGAGGGCGCCGGCTGCCAGGCCTGCCTCGTCCAGATGGCCCAGATCGAGAAGGACCCGAACATCGCCGCGGCAGGGCTGACCGTGCTGCCCATCGTGATGAACAGCAAGGAACAGATCACCGCCGACATGGCCGCCAACGGCGTGCGCACTCCCTTCCTGCTCGACGACGGCACCGTGTCCACGGCCTACGGGACCATCGGTAAGGGCATGCACGAGGGACTGCCCGGGCACAGCTTCGTGTTGATCGACAAGACCGGGAACCAGCGCTGGTACGGCGAGTACCCCTCGATGTACCTGTCCACGACCGACCTGCTCAAGCAGATCCGCGCCCACCTCACCGACTGAGCCACTGGGTCTCAGCCCACAACACCGTGCGGTCGGTCGTCCGTCGAGAAGCTACGTTCCGGATCCCATGGCGGGGCGCTTCGTTACAGTCCACCTATGAAGGCAGCGGTCCAGACGAGATACGGCCCCCCGGAAGTGGTTCGGATCTGCGAAGTGGAGAAGCCGACGCCTCAGGACAACGAGGTGCTCGTCAAGGTTCACGCGACGACGGTGAACCGGACGGACTGCGCCTGCCGGGCTGCCAAGCCCTTCTTCATGAGACTGTTCACCGGGCTTACCGGGCCACGGGCGACTGTCCTCGGGAATGAGTTTGCGGGAGTAGTCGAGGCGGTCGGCAGTGGCGTCACGTCTTTCGAGGTCGGCGACAAGGTGTTCGGATACAACGAGGGCCCGTTCGGTGCTCATGCCGAGTACATGGCGATTCCCGAGGACGGTTCGCTCGTGACTATGCCGGCGAACCTGACCTACCAGGAGGCCGCTCCCAGTACCGAGGGTTCGCACTATGCCCTCTCGCATATCAGGGCGGCAAAGATCCAGGGCGGGCAGGACGTCCTCGTCTATGGCGCAACTGGAGCCATTGGCTCAGCGGCGGTCCAGCTGTTGAAGAGTCTCGGTGCCAACGTGACCGCGGTCTGTGGCACGGACAACGTGGAGCTGGTCAGGGGCTTGGGCGCCGACAGGGTCATCGACTACACGGCCGAGGATTTCACCAAGGACGAACGGACGTACGACGTGGTCCTCGACTCCGTTGGGAAGAGCTCCTTCAGCCAATGCAAGCGGCTCCTGAAACCGGGCGGAGTCTACATCTCGTCGGAGCTGGGCCCTCTGGCCCAGAATCCCTTCCTGGCGCTCATCGCTCCGCTACACGGCGGCAAGAAGGTCATGTTCCCCATTCCGAAGCATGACCAGGAGATGGTGGGGTATCTCAAGGAGCTGATCGAGTCCGGAGAGTTCAAGCCGGTCATCGACCGAACGTACCCGTTGGACCAGATCGTCGAGGCCTACAGGTACGTCGAGACGGGGCAGAAGATTGGCAATGTCGTCATCAGCCTGGAACGTTCGCACTAACGGCGAGGACGCGCTCGTCTGGCTCTGCGGTCTTCACGGTCTTGGCGTTCTTCACACCGACAACGAGCAGGTATCCGACCATCCAGATCTCCGCGATCGCGCACGGGATGACGATGAAGGCGTGGATCTTCTGGCCGAAGTCGGGGGCCAGAAACGCTGCGAGCAGGTCCACGAGGTAACAGGCGCTCCCCACGACGAGCAGGACGCCCAACGCCTTGGGAAACCACCCTGACTTGTAGGCGAGATACCCCAGCGGCGCCAGCCACAGGCCAAAGAAGATCTGCGCGATGAGCAACCCATAGTGCTGGGTGTCGAGCAAGAGCAGCACCAGGGAGTTCGAACCCCCGGTGCCGAAGGCGGCCATGTTGACGGCACCGGTTGCGACCCGCAAGCCCTCAAACTCGAAGACCGCACTGAGGCAGGTGATGGCGGTCGCGAGTGTGACGAAGACCAGCAATGCCCTCGCGACACTCTTGTGCACCTGCTTGAACAGGATGTAGAAGATCAGCGCCAGGAAGATGAAGACGGTCCCATCCAGCAGGTCGGCGACGACACCCATGCGGACAAGTCCGGAGTTCGCGACAACGTTCCCAGCTGTAGCCGTCGCGTTGCCGGCGACGTACATCTTGGGTTCCACAAATCCTTCGGCAAAGCCGCCGAAGATTCCGACAAGCAGGTAGAGGACGCCGGCGATTCTCGCGAGGCGCTTGGGTGAGCTCATGGTGGTCCCTCTTTCGGTGGGCCGCGCCCCGAGCGAGTCTCGGAACCTCTGCGGCTTACGGTGTAAGTCTTGCTTTTGCAAGAATGGCACTTACGTTGTAAGTTCGTCAAGAGGAGCCGGAGCCGCGTTTACCTTGCATGCAGAAGCCACCCATGGAGGATGCAGATGGCCAGCCAGGCCGACCCGAGCACCAAGCGTCGAAGCCCGTTGAGCAGGGAGCGCGTGTTGCGCGCCGCCATCGTTCTTGCCGACATGGGCGGGATCGAGTCGCTCACCATGCGCCGGCTCGGACGGGACCTCGGGGTCGAGGCGATGTCGCTCTACAACCACGTCGCAGGGAAGGACGACATCCTCGACGGCATCGCGGATCTTGTGTTCAGCGAGATCGCCGTGCCATCCGACCGAGCTGACTGGAAGAGCGCCATGCGTCTTCGAGCGATCTCGGCCCGCAAAGCTCTCCTGCGCCACCCCTGGGCGAGCAGCCTGATGCAGTCGCGGACCAAACCCGGTCCCGCGACCTTGCGACACCACGACTCGGTGATCGGAACCCTTCGGGAGGCAGGCTTCACGATCGACATGGCCGCTCACGCGTTCTCGGTCATCGACAGCTACATCTATGGTTTTGCCCAGCAGCAGCAGAACTTGACCTACAACACCTCGCAGGAGGCGGCGAAGGTAGCGGAGAGCATCCTCCAGCAGATCCCCGCCGACGAGTACCCGCATCTGGCCGAGCTGATCACCGAGCACGCAATGAAGCCCGGCTACGACTACGGGGACGAGTTCGACTACGGGCTAGATCTGATCCTTGATGGCCTCGAGAGGCCCCAGAACAATGAACGAAGCTGATGGTCTCTGGCTTCATTCCGCACCCGCGGCCGAGTTGTTCGCAGTGGACGATCCTCTTTCGAACGAACGGATTGGTGTCAGGCGGTATCCCGCACCCTCTCGACGCCGTCGAGGATGACATCGAGGCCGTACTCGAACTCGTCGCCGTAGTCGTAGCCGGGCTTTATGACGTGTTCGGTGAGCATCTCGACGAGGTTGGGGTACTCGTTGAGGGGGAACGGCTGGAGCATGCTCTGCGCCACCTCTGCAACCTCCTCTGAGGTATCGAACGGGAGGTTCATCTTCGTCAGAGCGAAGCCATAGATGTAGCTGTCCAAGAGCGAGTACGCGTGCGCCGCCATCGCAATGTCGAAGCCTGCCGCCCGAAGACTGCGGATCACCGCGTCGTGATGTCGCAGGTTCGCTGGACCGGGATTGGTCCGCGACTCCATCAGGCCGATCGCCCATCGGTGGCGCGACAGGACCTCGCGGACCGAGATCGCCCGCTGACGCATGGCGGTCTTCCAGTCGGCTCCGGTGGCAGGCAGATCGATCTCGCTGTGGACGAGGTCGACGATGCCATCCAGGACCTCGTCCTTGTTGGCGAAGTGGTAGTACAGGGCCATCGCCTCCACCCCGAGCTCCTGACCGAGCTTTCGCATGCTGAGAGACTCGATCCCACCCTGATCGGCGAGCTTGATGGCGGCTTCCCGCACCCGCTCCCGGGTCAGCGGGGCGCGCCGCTGCGCTCGCTTGGTGGTCCGCGTGGTCATGGGCCCTTCTTCCTGCCCCAGAAGCCGTGAGTCTGGGGGTTGACATTCCTTACTTTACACCGTACGGTCACGGAGTTAGCTTTACACCGTACAGTAGCTGGGGAGCCACCGATGAAGGCAATGGTTCAAGACAGGTACGGCTCAGGCGAGGTCCTGGAGCTCAGGGACATCGACAAACCCGAGATCGGCGATGACGAGGTGCTGGTTCGCGTTCGGGCGGCCGGCGTCAACCCGGCAGACTGGGCGATCATGAGCGGCCTGCCGTACATCGCCCGCCCGGTGTACGGGCTGCGCAAGCCAAAGAACGGTGTTCGGGGCACGGACGTGGCGGGAGAGGTCGCGGCCGTGGGCACCAGCGTGACCCGGTTTGGGCCAGGTGAGGAGGTCTTCGGCTGGTGCATTGGCGCGTATGCCGAGTACGCGTCGGTTTCCCAAGACGCGCTGGCACTCAAGCCGGCCAACCTGACATTCGAGCAGGCCGCCTCCGTTCCCATGGCCGGTCTCGTCGCTCTCCAGGCGCTTCGCGACCACGGCAACGTCCAAGCCGGGCAGACGGTCTTGATCAACGGTGCCTCGGGAGGCATCGGCACCTTCGCGGTGCAGGTTGCGAAGTCACTCGGCGCGCAGGTGACCGGCGTGTGCAGCACGCGCAACGTGGACATGGTCCGATCGATCGGCGCCGACCACGTCATCGACTACACCGTGGAGGACTTCACCCGAAGCGCACTGCGCTACGACTTCATCCTCGACAACGTCGGGAACCATTCGCTGTCCGACCTACGACGCGCGCTCACCTCGACGGGAGCGCTGGTGCCGAACGGCGGAGGGTTCGACAATCACTGGTTCGCCAGCGGCGGTCGCGTGATCAGCGCGCACGTGTTGAAGCGGTTCGTGGACCCCAGGCTGCGGCCGTTCCTCGTGTCGCCGAAGCTTGAGGATCTGGTCGTCCTCAAGGAGCTGATCGAATCCGGCAAGATCACAGCGGTCATAGACCGCACGTATCCGCTGAGCGAAACCCCCCAGGCGATCGGTCATGTGGGAGAGGGACACGCTCAAGGCAAGGTCGCCATCACCGTGGAAACAACACCATGACATCTACCAGAAAGACCGCAACCATCGTAGGTCTGCTGTTCCTGGCCCAAACCGTTGCCTTCATCATCGCTGAACAGCTCATCACGCGGGTTCTGAAGCGCCCGGACTACTTGACCGGCGTATCCGGAGACGCCAACGCCCTGACCCTCGGCGGGCTGTTTGCCGTCGTCTCCGGTGTCGCGGTCGTGGGCATCGCAGTCCTGCTGTTTCCGTTGTTGAAGCCCACCAGTGAGCCGCTGGCCCTTGGATACGTGGTTGAGCGAGTCATCGAACTTGTGTTGCAGCTCCTCTTCTTCTTGGTGGTTCCACTGCTCATGATCGCGATCGGCAACGAATTGCGCGACGGCACCGTCGATGCGTCTACTTCGCAATCGCTGGGTCCGATACTCAAGGCACTACACGACGTGGCGATCGTGGTGTTGTATCTGGTCACGAGCGTGGGCGGAACGATCTTGGCTGTCTTGCTGTATCGGTCGCAGCTGGTCCCGCGCTCGCTGGCAGTCCTCGGGCTCATCGGCTATCCGGTGCTGTTTGTTGGTTGCGTCCTGGACCTGTTCGATGTAACCGACGTGACAAAGGGCGCCGGGCTGCTTGCTATTGCCCCAGGCGGTCTCTTCGAGCTGATCCTGCCGATCTGGCTCCTCGCCAAAGGATTCAACTCATCCGGCCACGCTCTGCCCGGCAAAGACGCTCCACAGATCGTGAGAACACGATGAAGGCAATGGTTCAAGACACGTACGGGGGCAGCCGGTGGCTCGGCGGCTCCGACCGCATGCTCCGTGCACCTCTGCTGTCCCCTTTCGTGGGCCAGAAACTGGGTAATGTGGTCTGCTCTGAGAACCACTAGGACCTGACAGCGTCTGACACCCGAACAACCGATTCGCGTCATCTCCGCCGGAACAACAAATAGAAAAGAGAGAAACGATGGTCGTCAAAGATGATGACAAGGCAAACATGCAGTCGGCGGCGTCGGTCTACCCCGCGCGCCTCGAGGTCGACTACCCGGACCAGCACAACCGGGTGACGACGTTCTTCCGCGTGGTCCTGATCATTCCGATTGCGATTGTCAGCGCTGTGCTCACGGCTGGGGCCACCCAGACGGTCTACGACCGGAGCGGTCAGGTGGTGCGCCATACGAGCGGTGGCATCGCCGCCGGCCTGTTCGTCGCAACCATGCTGATGATCCTCTTCAGGCAGCGCTACCCGCGCTGGTGGTTCGACTTCGCCCTGGAGCTCGCGCGGTTCGGCACCCGCGTCGGGGCGTACCTGGTGCTGCTCACCGACCAGTACCCCTCGACGGTCGAGGAGCAGAGCGTCCACCTCCAGATCGACTACCCCGACGTGGAACGCGACCTGAACCGCTGGCTGCCGCTGGTGAAGTGGCTTCTCGCGATCCCGCACTTCCTTGTCCTTTTCGTGCTGTCCGTGGCCGCCCTCTTCGCTGTTCTCATCGCGTGGTTCGCGATCCTGTTCACCGGGCAATATCCGCGGGGGCTCTTCGATTTCGTGGTCGGCGTCGCCCGCTGGTCGCTGCGCGTCCAGGCATACGCGATCCTCCTCGTCACCGACAGCTATCCGCCGTTCTCCCTCAACTGAGCCCACCGCGAGACGGCGTGCGCGACGCCATGAAGACCGCCACGGCGCTGCTCGAGGGCTTCGGGCACACAGACGTCATCGACCTGGGCGACATCACGACCGCGCGCGGCTCCGAGATGCTGCTGCAGATCTGGCTCCGGCTCCGGCTCCGGGGCGCCTTGGGCACGCCGATGTTCAACTTCAAGATCGCTCGCTGGTCCCGACATACACCGAGGGAGCACGAACATGGAACAGATCCACAGCGGGCCGATGGCCGGCAGGACAGTACTGGTCACCGGCGCTACCTCAGGCATCGGCAGGGCGACCGCGACGGGCCTGGCCGCGATGGGAGCACGCCTCGCGATCACCGGCCGGGACCGCGAGCGCACCGAGGGCGCGGCTCGCGAGATCCGCGCAGCCAGCGGCGGGCAGGTGGACGTGTTCGTCGCGGACCTGTCCTCCCAGTCGGAGGTGCGGCGGCTGGCCG
>Ga0209745_1001923_pt1 | contig 12127 bp, 10 predicted proteins | sample BarGraNGADG00312_FD_184495 | JGI IMG/M metagenome (GOLD analysis project Ga0209745, IMG submission 184495) | Arctic peat soil microbial communities from Barrow, Alaska - Barrow Graham LP Ref core NGADG0004-312 (SPAdes) (version 2) | ecosystem: Environmental > Terrestrial > Soil > Wetlands > Peat... | reverse complement strand
TTCAGGAAGGTGGAGATGATCTCGCTGCTTGCCTTCGTGTCCAGGTTGCCGGTGGGCTCGTCCGCCAGGATCAGGGTGGGATTGGTCACCAGCGCGCGGGCTATGGCCACCCGCTGCTGCTGGCCACCGGACATCTCCGTGGGCTTGTGGTGCATCCGGTCGCCCAGCCCCACCAGCTCCAGAGCCTCCCGTGCCCGATCTCTTCGATGGTCACCGCCCGCGTACAGCAGCGGCAGTTCCACCTGCTCCAGCGCCGAGCGCCGGGGCAGCAGGTTGAAGCTCTGGAAGACGAAGCCGATCTTCTTGTTGCGGATCTCGGCGAGCTGGTTGTCGTCCAGGCTGCTCACCTCCACGCCATCCAGCTGGTAGCTGCCGCTGGTGGGCACGTCCAGGCAGCCCAGCATGTTCATCAGGGTGGACTTGCCGGAGCCCGATGGGCCCATGATGGACACCAACTCTCCGTCGACGATATCCAGATCCACCCCCCGCAGGGCCTGAACCTCGATCTCTCCCATCCAGTAGATCTTGGTGAGCTGTCTTACTCGGATCAACGGTCTCTACCTGCCCACCGGAATGTTGGGCTTGGTCGCCGCCCCGCCGATGCCCGGGGCTCCAACGTTGGGGGCCCTGGTGCTGGTAACCGGTATCACCACGGTATCCCCATCCTGCAGGCCTGAGGTGATCTGGGTGGACGTATCGTTGGAGGCGCCCACCTGGACCGTTCGCGTCTCCGTCTTCTCACCCACCAGCACATCCACCACACGGTTTCTGCCCTGGGTCCTAATCGCGCGGTTGGGGACCATCAGCGCGTTGTCTTTCCGGTCGTTCTCGATGGCAAGGCTGGCGCTCATGCCGGCCGGGAGCGTCATGTCAAGCTTATCGAAGCCGACGGACACGAGGTAGCTCACCACGCCCTGGGTGGTGGTGCCGGCAGGGGCAACCGCGATCACTTTGCCCTGCAGCTTCTTGTCGGGGATGGCGTCGAAGGTCACGGTTGCCGGCTGGCCAACTGCCAGCTTGGCGACGTCGGTCTCGTCCACGGTGGCGTCGATCCTCACGGATTTGGGATCCACAATGGTGATCGCCGCAGCGCTTACCATCTCCCCGACGTTGGGGGTCACGGCGGAAACTACGCCGTCGAAGGGGGCCGCAAGGGTAGCGTTGGCCAGGTCCACGTTCGTCTGGTCGAGGGAGGACTGAGCCTGGTTCACCTGCTCCTGGGCCAGCGCGACGTCGGTGTCCTTCGGGGGGTTCGCCTTGGCGGCAACCTGCGCCTTGGCGCCGGCGATGCCGCTCTTGGCGGCGGATACGTCGGTGGCGGTTGGCCCCTGGTTGACCTGGTCCAGCTTCGCCTGGGCGGAGGCGAGGGTGGCCTTGGCCTGATCCACGGTGCTCTGGCCGGCGACCACGTCGGCATCGGCGGGCCCCGCCTTCAGTTGGTCCAGCTTGGCCTGAGCGGAGGCCATGGTGGCCGTGGCCTGGTCCACGCCCGCCTGGGCCGCGGCCATGTCGGTGGGCAGGGGACCCTGCTTCATCAGGTCGAGTTTGGCCTGCGAGGATTTCAGGCTCCCCTGGGCCTGGTCAACCGCCGTCTGGGCGGCCTGCAGGTCGGCGGTCAGCGGCCCGGCCTGCAGCTGGTGCAGCTTCTGAACCGCGGCGTCGTAGTTCGCCTTGGCGGCGTTGTAGCTCTGCTGGGCGGCGGAGACGCTGGTGAAACCGGAGTCCTTGAGGTTGTTACCCTGGGCCATCTGGTACTTGTCCTCGGCCGAGGTGAGGGCCTGCTTCACCTGGTCCACGCTTGCCTGCGCCGTGGCCATGTCTGACTGGGTCGCGCCGGCCTTGGTCTGAGCCAGCTTGGCCTCGGCCGTCTTCAAAGCGGAAGTGTCGGAATCCACGGCGACCTGGGCGGCCGCCCAATCGGCCGGGGTGAAGGTGTTCTTCTGCAGTTGGTCCAGCTTCACCTTGGCGCTGTTCAGTGACGCCCTCCCCTGGTCCACGCCCGCCTGGGCCGCGGCCATGTCGGCGCTGGTGGCGCCGGCCTTGGTCTGGTCCAGTTTGGCCTGCGCGGAGGCCTGGGTCGCGTTGGCCTGGTCCACCGCGCTCTGAGCGGCCTGCAGGTCCGCTGCCGTGGCGCCGGCGACCGTGTCGCCATACTTGGCTACTGCCGCGTCGTAGGCCGCCCTGGCGGCCGCTATGTCCTCCGTGGTTGCTGCGCCATCCTTCAGCTGTTGAAGCTTGATTTGTGCGGTGTTCAGGAGCGATTGCGCGTTGTTTACCTTGATCTGCAGTGGCTGGGGATCGATCTTGGCCAACGTCTGGCCGGCCTTCACCGAGTCGCCAACGTTAACGTCCATCTCGATCAGTTTGCCGGAGGACGGAAAAGCCAGCTTGGCCTGGCGTGCCGGCACCACGCTGCCGGTGGCACTTACGGAAGAGATAAGTGAGCCTAACCGCGCCGGGGATACCTGAACGGTCGGGGCTGCCTGAGCGGCCGCGATATATCGCTGATAGCCGGCATAACCGGCCGCAAAGGAGAGCAGCATGGCCGCCAGCAGCAGTCCGAACTGCCCTCGCGGTAGCTTCCACATCCTGGTGCCCACCTGGCCGATCGGCTTAACGAATGGAACCTCTGCCTTCATTCCTCGACTTACCTCCCAAGGCATCCGCGGGGTGTGCGGCGGCTGCCGTTGCCACCATTCGCGGCGAGAATTGCGTGTCTCTTCGGGTGTGAGTATGAATAGGCGATGCTAAGGAATCGTTGGGGGCGAGTTAAATGAATGTAAAATTCCACCAGTAGCTGTTGAGGTCGCCGGCGGCGTAGGCCACGCTGCTGCCCAGGACAAGGGCCAGGGAAGTTGTGGGTGCCCATATCAGGAAGAAGAGGCTCAGGACTGCCACACTCACCAGCATATTAGAGAGACCGACCAGTCCGCACTCGCTCACTCGGAGGATCTCGCTCGCCAGAGCGCGCCACTAATCGTTGGAAAGCTCCATCGCCCGATGGCGATGTCACAAGAATCCTACCATAACGGGTTTGGCATGGTTCACAATACGTACAGATGATTCCCATCGACCTGAGTAGATAAAGAGAACTGGCGGCATACTCAAGCCCTGATGCCGCCGGTTCTCACAGCAAAGAAAGGAGAAGGAGAAAGGGCAGTTGGACCCCTAGTCAGTCATCGCTGATTTTGTTTTTCCACTGCCTAGAATTGCGCGCACTTCGATCCACCCGATCTGCCAAGATGCAGAATGAGATTCCACAATGCGGGATGACAGCCGATTTCAGCCAGAAATCCCACCTTCTGCCCCAGCCCGGCGAGTGATTGCACAACAGAATACACCCAAGATGTTCTAAAGTCCGCAGTCTGAGTGGGCATGCAATAGAACAATCTTCCTCAAGCAGGGACAGTTTATATCGCACAGTGCCGCTAGTCAATCCCTTCTTGGGCGAAATTCTGGGTTTACGCCGGAAATCATTGACAGGATGATGTGCAACTCATATAATCCGAAACGAGATTGTTCTGCAGTACAGGACGCCATTCTGCACACGTATGACTGCCTCGCGTTTTCCTAGACCCAAAGGTTGAAAGTGGAGGTGTCTTATGGGATCTGACCCGAGTCAGGGCGGAGGCTTGGTGCGTGCTGGAGACATCCATTCCTTTGGCGCCATTCCGGCACCACGGTTGTCGGCCGACCTTTTGTCGCTTGTGCGGACCGGACAGGTGTACAGCCTCGAACAGATCTTGGAGCCTGGTATCCCCTACTGGGCGGGTCACCCACCGATGGTCGTTGCCCCTTATGTCCGGCACGGTGATATGCCTGAGCTCTCCCCTGCGTCAGTGGGGAACGAGATCACGATGATACCGATGCACGGGTGCACCCACATTGATGCCCTTTGCCACATCGGCAAATGGATAGATGGCGACATCTACCTGAATGGGGGCGTGAAGGCACGGGAGGTGGTCAGCAATACGGGGTACTCCGTTCACGGTGCGGAGAACTTTCCGCCGATTATTCTGCGCGGGGTGCTGTTGGATGTGGCCAGCGACAAGGGCGTCAAAGTGCTGCCGGACAGCTACGGAATCACCGCTTCTGACATCGCTCACTGTGCCGAAGCTGAGGGCGTAGAGATCCGCGAAGGTACGGCCGTGCTCATCAATACCGGCTTCTCCAAGTACTGGAGAACGGACAATGCGCGCTTCTCCAACCTTGGAGCGGGCCCCAATATGGATGGCGCGCGTTACCTGGCCGAGCTCAAGATTGCCGCCATGGGGTCGGACACCGAAGCGGTCGAGCAGTGGCCATTCCCCATCGATGGCCCGCCGCTGCCGGTTCACACCTACATGATCGCCGACCACGGCATTCCCCATATCGAGAGCCTGTACCTGGATCGACTGGCGGCGGACAAGGTCTACGAGTTCATCTTTATCGCTCTTCCACTTCGCATTCGTGGCGCCACCGGATCTCAGATCCATCCCATCGCCATAGCCTAACGAGGCTTCGCCTCAGACCAATGAGTTGTAGCGGCGGGCTCGTGGCCCGGATACTTGACTCAATTGCCACGAGTTTCGCCGCTCGAGACCTCTAGCCTGCGGACAACGGTCGCTCGCACGAATTGGCTACTGAGTTCGAGAGTGACGGCTTCGCGTCACAGTGCAACTACTCTTCAGTGAGGCTACCTTTGGTCAGTTAAGGATTGCATGTGGCAGTTCAGCGAATATGACGAAAGAGAGGCAGTGCATGCGAGCTGCAGTCTGGTTTGGAAGGCAAAACACCAAGGTAGTGGATGTGCCCGACGCTCCGAACCCAGGACCGGGCGAGGTAAAGATCAAGATCGGCTGGGTAGGGGTGTGCGGAACCGACCTTCACGAGTACAACGTGGGGCCGGTCTTCATGCCGATCACTCCTCATCCTTTGACTGGCAAGTCGGCTCCGCTAATCCAGGGCCATGAGTTTGCCGGAATCATAGTCGAAGCCGGACCGGGCGCAGATGACTTCAAGCCCGGGGACAGGGTGACGGCGGACTCAGCGACTTGGTGCGGCAAGTGCTGGGCGTGTCTTCGCCACGAGTACAGCTTGTGCGACAAGGCCGCCTTCCTCGGGCTGGGGCGCGACGGCGTCTTCGCCGAGTACGCCACCATTCCCTCGGCCGCGGTTTATCACATACCCGAGAACCTCTCGCTTCAGAAGGCATCGTTCTGCGAGCCCACCGCCGTAGCCCTCCACGCTTTGAGGCGTGGAAGGATGATGCCGGGTGAAGACGTGATGGTGATCAGCGCCGGCAACCAGGGGTTGCTCACCTACCAGATTCTCCGGCACGCGGCCGCCAATCAGGTGTTCGTAGTGGCGCGCAAGGGGATGAGGGGTGAACTGGCTCGTTCGATGGGAGCGACAGTGCTTGACTCCACGGAGATCGACGTCGTCGCAGAGGTCAAGAAGCGAACGAACGGGATCGGCGTCGACCTTGTGATCGAGGGAGCCGGCCAGCCGGAAACGCTGCAAATGGCTATCCGGTCGACTCGAACCCAGGGACGCATCGTGCAGGTCGCATTCTTCGAGGGTCCTGTCACTGTGGAGTTGAATGATCTGGTTATGTGGGAAAGAGAGCTGATAGGGTTGCTCAATAACGGTGGCGAGTTCCCACAGGCTATCCAGTTGCTGGCAGACGGTCGCGTTGACCCGACGCCGATGATCACCAATAGGATCTCGCTAGAGGACGTGGTAGAGAAGGGCCTGCAGGAGTGCATCGTGAACAAGCGGGCCAACGTGAAGGTGATCGTGAACTGCAACCCGGATTTGTGGGACGCGTAGATAAGACCCGGCGCTGGTCTCGCGGTGTGGCGATAGGCGGCGGCGTTCGAGCCTTGATGTATCGGGGAGCAATAGTGAGCAACAGAAGTGCTCTTCGAGTTGTTCTGAAAGGAGGAAAGACGCAAACGTAAGTAGGCCTCGGCCCACAGGCGATCCAGAATTCCTTGGTTCCTGTCCAATGTCCCAGCGGTCTCAAACGCTCGCGAGTAGACATGAGGAGGATTACAAGAAACGATGGACATGAAGCGTGCGTCTCTTCTGATTTGTGCCGCCATTTCTTCGGTGGCGCTGTTGGTTGCGTGCCAATCGGCGCCCCCAGCAGCCGCACCTACGGCGGCTCCTGCGGCAGCCGCGGCCGCACCGACGAAACCCGCTGCGCTGGCCGCAGCCGCCCCAACGACCGCGCCTGCCCCCGCTGCCCCGACCGCTGTGTCGGCTGCTGCTGCGCCCACAGCTCCTGCCAAGAAGCAGCTGAAGATGGGCGTGGTCCAGATGACCCAGGACATCCAGGTTCAGGTTGCCATGAAGGACGGGATCGTGGAAGCCGCCAATAAGATGGGCGTCGAGTTGACGCTTTTCGATGGCATGAGCAAGGTTGAGCGGCAGATCTCGGCCGTGGAAAACATGATCAGCAGCAAGGTGGACGCGATCATTCTGAACCCGGCCGACGCTGCTGGGATCATCCCCGCCGTGGAAGCGGCGAACAAGGCTAACATCCCGGTGGTTACCTTCGACACGGACGCCAAGGGTGGAAAGCGGGCTGTTTTTGTCGAGTCCGACAACCATCGGTTTGGGCAGTTGTGCGCCGAGTACCTGGTCTGGAAACTGAATGGCAAGGGCACTATCGGTCACATCGACCTCCCAACGGTCACGGCTGTGACCGACCGCGACGACTCCTTCTTCGCGGTCATCAAGAACTTCCCGGACATGAAGATCGTGCAGACCGAGATCGGTGCGAGCCGAGAGGCCGGGCTTAAGGGCGGCGAGAATATCTTGCAGGCTCACTCGGACCTCACCGCTTTCTTCGCGATCAACGACCCCGGCGCGTTGGGCGTGTACCAGGCCATCAAGGCCCGTGGCCTGGATGGCAAGGTCATCGTGGCCACCGGCGACGGTGACATGGAGACCGTCAAGCTGATCAGAGACTCGGCTACCTCCATGAAGTACAACTCTGCTCAGTTTGGCAAGGAGATCGGTCGCCAGGCGCTGATGGCCGCCTACAACACGGCGTTGGGGCAGCAGGTCATCAAGCACGTGCTGATTCCAGTGATGCCCATCACATTCGAGAACTCTCAGAAGTACCAGGGCTGGGATAACGACGTTCCCGAGGACCTGACCCCGACGTGGTACAGCACCCCCGAGTGGAAGGATCTGTCCGCCAAGATCAAGTAGGACACAACGGGAAGACCCGTTGGCGAAAAGAAGGTGCGGACTGGTGAGCATGTCACCAGGGCCGCACCTTCCGGGGCCGGCCCAGACGGGTTTCTCAGTGGGGCGGCCAATATAAGGGGTTGAGACGATGTTGCAGGTAAGGGGTCTGAGAAAGGTCTATCCAGGCACGGTTGCCCTGGACGGCGTGGACTTCGACGCTTACGACGGCATGGTCAACGTCATCGTCGGGGAAAATGGTGCCGGCAAGTCGACGCTGGTCAAGATTGTGGCTGGGGCCGTCCAGAAGGATGGCGGCACCATAACGGTTGATGGCAATAGGGTGGAGATTCGCGACCCTCATCACGCTCAGCAGCTGGGGATTGCGGTCATCTACCAGGAGTTCAGTCTGCTCCCGGAGTTGAACATTGCTGAGAACATCTTCCTCGGGCGGGAACCAGTCCGCCGTGTGCCCGGGATCGTGGCTTTCGACGCGATGCAGCGTCGCTCTGACGAGTTGCTCTCATCTATTGGCCTCGATGTATCCGCCACGACTCTCGTGCGTGATCTGACCAACCCCCAACGCCAGCTGGTCGAAATAGCCAAGGCGCTGTCCCAGGGAGCCAAGATACTGTTGATGGACGAGCCCTCGGCGGTGCTTACGGAGGCGGAACTCGGCAGCCTCTACAGCGTGATCGATCGCCTCAAGGAGCGAGGAGTCGCAATAGTCTACATCTCGCACCGTCTGGATGACGTGTTTCGCGTCGCGGACCGCATCACCGTCCTGAAAGATGGGAAGTGGGTTGCGTCCTTCGAGGCCGGCAAAACCAATCCGGATGCCATCGTCAGCTTGATGGTAGGTCGCGACCTCAGCTACGAGCAGGTCTCGAGGAATGAGCCCGTAAGTCAGGAAACAATCCTGGAAGTGCGTCACTACTCTCGAGGGAACGTGGTCCGGGATGTGAGTTTCCAGGTACGGACCGGCGAGATACTAGGGCTGGCAGGACTGGTTGGCTCCGGCCGCACGGAATTGGTCAGGCTAATCTTCGGCGCGGACAGGAAAAGCTCGGGTGAGCTTGTGTTCGAGGGGAAGCCGGTGGAGGTTCGCAATCCGGGAGATGCTATCAGGTTGGGCATTGGTCTGCTGCCCGAGGACCGCAAGACGCAAGGCGTTTTGTTGGAGATGTCGGTGAAGCAGAACATCTGCATCGCCGGCCAAAGGCGATTCCAGCGGTTCGGGATACTTGACCATGCGAAGGAAGCGGCTGCAGCCCGCAGTTTTGTCACGAGCATGAGGATACGCACTCCTTCGATCGATCAGTTGGCCGTGCACTTGAGCGGAGGCACCCAGCAGAAGGTCGTGCTTGCCAAGTGGCTGGCTACCAACTGCAAAGTCGTGATCCTCGACGAACCCACCCGAGGCATCGATGTCGGTGCGAGGGCGGAGATCTACCAGCTCCTTGAGGAGCTGAGGACTCGCGGGCTCGCGGTAGTGGTCATTTCCTCTGACCTGCCCGAGGTGGTGAGGTTGTGTGACCGCATTCTCGTGATGTACAAGGGACGAATCGTGAAGGAGCTTCCCCGACAGGACGCTACGGTGGAAACGCTGCTGGCCTATTCGGTTGGGCACTTCGCTCAGGAGGGGAACGGGCATGCAAACGCTCAACACTGAAAGCACTTCGACAGTCACTGGCGTGACGGAGGTCCGTCATCCGAGTTGGGTTGGTAGGGCAATAAAGTCCCAAGAGGCAGGTGTTCTACTGGGTGTGCTCCTGCTGGGCGTTCTCTTCTCTTTCGGAACCCCCCACTTTCTCGATCAAACCAACCTGTTCAACGTCGGCAGGCAGATAACCATGCTGTCCATCGTTGCCTTCGGCATGACGGTTGTGATGATATCCGGGGGCATCGACCTGTCGGTAGGTTCGGTGATGGCGGTAGCCGGGGTGACGGCAGCGGCGTTGATGAAGAGGTACGAAGCGGCCGTCCCCATGGCCGTCTTTCTGTCGCTCCTGGCCGGGTTGGGGATCGGGACCATTAACGGGCTTGTCACGAACTATCTCTGTATCCCCGCCTTCATAGCGACTCTGGCGATGATGACCATAGCACGCGGGCTCGTTTTGTTGTACACCACAGCTCGACCCATCTACGACTTTCCGCGTTCTTTCGACTTTATCGGCCAGGGATACGTCGGCCCAGTTCCCTTCCCTGTGATCCTTCTGGTGATCATGTTTGTTCTGATGTATCTCATGGTGCGGTTCACGGTGTTGGGGAGGTACGCCTACGCCATAGGAGGCAACTCCGAGGTTGCTCGGCTTTCCGGCATCAACGTGAAGCTGAATAGCACCGTGCTGTTCGCCATTAGCGGGCTGTGTGCGGGGATCGCCGGCGTGATCCTGACTTCGAGGATGGCAGCAGGTGAGCCTACCTCGGGGTCGGGGATGGAGCTGGATGCCATTGCGGCGGTGGTCGTGGGTGGGACCTCCATGTTTGGCGGCAAGGGGAGCATAGTTGGGACCCTTCTAGGCGCCATCCTGATGGGGTTTCTATCCAATGGGCTTTCCCTCATGGGTATCGAACCGTTCGTTCAAATGGCTATCTCAGGAGTTATAATCATCGTCGCCGTGACTATCAGCGCACGCGCGAGGTGACACGTGGGCTGTAGGGAGCGAGTACATCTCCGAGAGGAGGGTGGCACAGTGGGTGGATACATGGTGCGGCGGTTGGGGGTAGCCGTATCTGCGATGATGCTGACGGTGACCGTGCTGTCGGGTTGCGGAGGAGGAGGTGGACTCCAGTCGCTCGCTATCGATCCCCCAGAGGTTACCATGCAATCGCGTGGCGAGAACGTTCAACTGAAGGCAGTTGGAAAGAAGACGGACGGCACACTGGCGACGGACGATGATATGGAGTTGCGGTGGAGCTACAGTGATGGCTCGATCGCGTCGGTGGACAAGTCGGGCTTGCTGAGGGGAGTACTGCAGGGCGAAGGCACGGTCTCCGTGCTGGCGGAGAAGTATGGCACTAAGGCAACCATCAACGTGCACGTGAAGGCGCCGAAGTACACGCCGGAGGAAATGCAGACGAAGGTTCAGGCCGTGATCGACGCCGTCAAGGCGCTCGAGGTCTCTCCCAGCACCACCGGTGACACGGCGGCAGCCAACGATCAATTGAAGACCGTGCTGCGCAGTCTGAGCGAAGCAAGCAAGTATATTGGCCAGGGGACTAACAATACCCTTGCCAGTGTAGAGCTGCTGAACGCCGCGAACTTCATGGAGGCCTTCATCCCGAATGCCAAAGGCGCCCTGGCAGATGGGTTGGCCAGCCAGGCGAAGCTGGCGAAACAGTATCGGGAGGACCTGTTCGCATATTAGAAGCGATTATCGAGTTCAGTTGGGAGATTGCCACATTGGTTAGAGGAAACGGGGATGGAGGCCTTGGCGCTTCAGCAGCGGAGAGCGATATCGCTGAGCAGAAGCTGACGAATGATGAGCCGAGGTACTCGGTCCAGGTGATTGAGGACGCGGCAGCAATCCTTGGGTGCTTCGGCTCTCGGAACACACCGCTGGGCGTGTCCGAAGTGGGCAAGGCTGTGGGACTAGGCCGGAGTAAAGTGCACCGCATCCTGAATACACTGCGCTACGTTGGATTCGTGGAGCAGGACGAAGTCACGAAGAAGTACAGGCTCGGGTTGCGCATGTTCGAGCTGGCTGCGGCTGCGGGAAGCCGTTTTGACCTGGGCCCCGAGGGTCGGCAGGCCCTGCAGCAGCTTGTCGAGATCACGAGTCAGACCGTGAACGTGGGCGTGCTGCGCGGCCGCGAGGTTCTGTATGTAGCTAGCGTTTCGGGCACTGGGCCGTTGCGACTTGAGATAGAGGTCGGTTACCGCGCGCCCGCAAGCTGCGTTGCCCTGGGGAAGGCTATGCTGGCCTTCGAGCCTCCCGAGTTTATCGAGCGCTATCTCGAGGGACCATTGCCAGGAATAACGCAGAATAGCATAACCGATCCGGAGCGTTTCCGCGAGGAGTTGACCCGAAGTCGAGAGCAGGGATTCGCTGTAGACGACGAGGAGGCGTTTCCCGGGATGCGCTGCATATCGGTGCCAATCCTAGATCACACGGGATCCCCCGTGGCGGCAATCGCCATGTCTGGTCCTGCGGCGAGGCTTCCGATGTCGAGGCTGCTGGACCTCCTTGAACCGATGCGAGAGGCCGCCCACCGCATATCTACGTCAGTGGAGTGAAAATGAAGGAGGTTCGGGCCTGTGGCCAGGTTGGATGGCAGTCGAATCGCGATCGTCGTTGCACATGAGTTCGAGGACATTGAGCTGCTTTATCCCACTGTCTGGTTGAGTGAGGAGGGTGCGAGCGTCATTGTGGCGACGCTGCCACAGACTATCCCTGGCCATTTCCATCCGAGGCCGTACTTTCTGGACAAGCCGGTTACCGGTCGTTTCGGGACCACAGTGCCGATGTTGGTGCTGGAGGAGGGCAAGAGATACGTCTCTCGGCTGATTACCGAACTGACCCTGGATGACTTCGACGCGATGGTGTTCCCGGGCGGGTTCTCCCCGGATTACCTGCGAACGCACCAACCGACCCTGAAGCTGGTGGCGGATGCCTATCGGGCTGGCAAGGTGGTGGCGGCCATCTGTCACGGGCCTCAGGTGCTGATCTCGGTAGATCGGCGGTTCGGTACCGATATGGTGCGAGGTCGCAAGGTTACCAGCTATGCGGCCGTGGAGGACGATCTCCGCAACGCGGGCGGTGAGTTCCTTGACGTTGGCGCGATCTGGGAGGGCAACGTGGTCACGGGCCGCTGCCCGGACGATCTCCCGGAGTTCTGCAGGAAGATAGCCGACGCGGTTGTCGCCGCTCGCAAGGCGGGGTGAGTCCGGCGAGGCCCGCGGGGTTGGGGCGTTGTCCCGGGACCAGCGGGGATTGGCGAGCCG